>Ga0209156_10002972_pt1 | contig 12977 bp, 11 predicted proteins | sample GraSoiAngelo_124_FD_185881 | JGI IMG/M metagenome (GOLD analysis project Ga0209156, IMG submission 185881) | Grasslands soil microbial communities from the Angelo Coastal Reserve, California, USA - 14_0927_05_20cm (SPAdes) (version 2) | ecosystem: Environmental > Terrestrial > Soil > Grasslands...
CACTTTTAATCAGTCAACGCTCGAATCGATTCGGTTCGTTACGCGGGTTCGACTCGAAACCGAACAGCAAAACGGTCAAGGCGCAAATGATTACGATCGGAGTCATGATTACATTCAAATACTACTGGTCTGTCAATTGCTCTGCCATGGCCTGAGAGTGGGATTTGATTCTCCCTCGTTCGAGGCAGATTCGTCTGGCTCGATCAGATCGACCGTGGCAAACCGATTTTCATGAGCAGGTCCGTGTAGCGCGCATCATGGCGCAAGCCGCGCATTAACGGGTCCGCAAGGGGGTCGAGCTGCATCCCGACCGCCGCGAAACATCAGCAAACCTGCTGCGAACATCGATACCGGAAGTTCCTCCGGTCACGAGTGCCACTTGCCTGAAAATGTTCCGTTATTCATTGTCTTCTTTCATTGTTGATCGACTGTCGCGTATCCGCGTTTCTCGACAACCGCGTCGCGTCGTTTGGGCACGCGGGCAAATAACATTCCCAAACCCTCGGTCATTGTCGGATGAGTGAACACGGCATCTCGCAAGAGCGTGTATGGCACCCCCGCCAGCATTGCGACCTGAACGTTACTCATTAATTCTCCCGCCTCCGGCCCAAGAGCAGCGAACCCAAGAATGCGATCGCTGTGCGCATCGATGAGGACCTTCATGAAGCCGCGCGTCTCAGAGAGAGTCTGCGGTCTGAAGACCGCCTTCATCGGCAGCGAAGCCACTCGATACGAGATGTTGTTTGCCCAAGCCTGTGACTCGTTAATCCCAATTCGACCCAGAGGTGGATCAATGAAGAGACAGTAAGGAATCAGGCGGTCGCGCGTGCTGCGGTTACCTCCGTTCAGATTCGCATGAATGATGTGGAAGTCGTTCTCGGATACGTGTGTAAAGTACGGGCTCCCTGCGCATTCTCCCACCGCCCATACATTCGGCACGGTTGTTTCCAAGCGATCATTTACTCGGATGTGGCCACGCTCGGTGACTTCGATGCCCGCTTTATCCAGGCCGATTCCTTGTGTGTTCGGGACACGTCCAAGCGCCGCCAGGATGTCCGTTCCGTTTATCGTTCGCGTGCCGGCTTCGTCTTCAACCTGCAGTTCTACACGCTCTCCCGAAACGCCTTTGAAATTCAGAACTTGCGTGTGCAGCAGAACCTCGATTCCCTCATCGCGGAATAGTTCGAGAATCGCTTGTGCTACATCAGCATCTTCTTTTGGTGCAAGCTGCGCCTCCCGAGCGATCAATGTTACGCGGCTACCGAACCGGCGCATCGCCTGCGCCAAACTCCAGTCCGACGTAGCCGCCGCCTAGAACTAGCAGATGTTCGGGAAGCCGCTGCAGGTCCAGCACCTCGATATGCGTCATCGGCTTAGCGTCTGCCAGTCCAGGGATATCCGGTATCGCGGCGTGGGTTCCCACGTTCACGAATACGCGCTCACCGGTTAGTGTCCGCTCGCCTCCGTCGCGCAAAGCGACCTGGAGAGTACGTGGTCCGATGAATCGAGCATTCCCGCAAATCAATTCAGCGCCGGATGCGTAGTATTGATCGAGATGGTCTTTCATCAAGCCGTCGACCATTCTTTTCTTGCGCGCGTAGACTCCGGCCATGTTGACGGTGACCAGTCCAGTTTCTATCCCGAATTCCTGGTGCCGGGCAAACAGCGACGCCACCTTCGCACTGTGAATGATATTTTTGCTCGGCAGGCATGCGATGTTTGGACATGCCCCGCCAATGTACTTCCGCTCGATTGAAGCTGTTCGCTTGCCTTCGCTGGCCATGCTCCAGGCGATCAATTTGCCGCCTGTGCCGCTCCCGAGCACAAGAACATCATATTTTTCCGGTTCTCTCGTGCCCTTGATCGCATCACTGAAACTCGTTGTGGAACGTGTACGATCAGGTATTCCGGTCTCCGATGATTTCTCGAGTGGGGCTAGGGCGGCTGAAGTAGCGGTTCTCATTGGCCTAACGGAGACCTCCGGTGACGCGGATCGTTTCGCCGGTGACCCAAGCACTGTCCGATGAAGCAAGAAACACGGCGACTGGCGCGATGTCATTAGGCCGGCCAATCCGACCCAGTGGTGTTTGCGCGATTGCTTGCTTTTCAAAATCGCTTCCCGAGAAGCCGCCGTCCTGAAAGCCTTCAGTCTCGACAGGACCCGGATTGATCGCGTTTACGCGGATTTTTTTTGGTCCGAGTTCCTTCGCCAGGACACGCGTGATTGCGTCGACCGCTGCCTTCGTGCCTGCATAAACCGCCGCTGCCGGCGGCGTTGCGGTGGACGCTACGGAGCTAACATTGATTACGCTGCCACCTTCTTGACCAAAATGCTGGGCCGCTTGCTGTGTGGTTAGGATCAAACCGAACACGTTTGTATTAAACTGCTGATGAAACTCGTCCTCGGTAACTTGTTCCAGCGGAGCAAACTGATATACGCCAGCGTTGTTAACAAGAATGTCGAGTTGACCGAATGCCTTTTTCGTCTCGGCAAACAGGCGCTCAACCTCTTTCTTCGTCGCTATGTGAGCTTGGACCGCGATCGCTTTGCCACCGCGTTTTGTAATTTCATCGACCACGCGATCTGCGCCTTCCTTTGAGGTCGCATAGTTGACAACGACGGCTGCACCTTCAGCAGCCAGATGTTTGGCGATACCAGCACCGATGCCTTTCGAGGCACCGGTCACCACCGCAACTTTTCCGTTCAGTTTTCCATCTTTCATTTTGCTCCTTTCACCTTCGTTCTGCTTTAGTCTTCGTGATTCAGATCGCCTTTGAATTACTTATATTTGCGCGGGCGGAGTCCATCCGCCGATCTGCTGCATGAGGGGCAGGAGATTGCCAACTCCCCAATGGTCAGTGATTTGGCCGTTGCGCACTCGCATCACGTCGACCGATTCGAAATGAATTTTGCGATGCGGCGGAGCAATTCCCAGGAAAGGGCCGTCGTGCGTGCCATGGTAAGTCTTGTAGGTCGTCACACGGTCGCGGTCTGCGAGTTGCCAGTGAATCTCCGCATGAAAGTCCGGAAAGGCCTCGCGCATGTCAGTGTAGAACTTTCGAACGCCCGCCTTATCGGGCGTGGTTCCAGGTTGAGTGGTGTGATCGACGAAATCGTCGGCGAAGAGTTCGTCGAACGCATCGAAGTTTCCTTTCCCTTGGACCTCTTCGGTATTTCGGCGGACGACAGCTTTTGCTGCATCTGATGCTGTCAAGGTCCTCATACTCGGAAGCTTTTTGTGCCTGTTGTTTTGCGCGAGCGATTGGCTGGCTTTATTTTAGCGAAGACCACGCTTAGCCACGTGCTGAGTGCTGCAATTCCGGCGAAGAAAACAGCTAACGCCAGGTTACCACCACTCGAAACTTTTCCGATCTGAAACAGAGCATAACCAACAATCAGATTAACGAGCGCCCAAACCACATTCGTGGTGGGCGAGGACAGTCTTTTTCCGGGAGGCCGGGCGAACGGAGTGGGAAACCGGTCACCCGAAATACCATGCACGAGATGCGGCAGCACGTTGGCTAGAAACATTCCCGCGAAGAAGCAAAGGACGTAGTTATACCAGTTCATGTTGTTTGTTTTCCAAGTTACCGGTCCATCTTTTCATCGAGTCGCATTCACAGCCTATTGCTCTGCTAGGTCGTTGATATGCGCCGCGCGTTGTATGCATTGATGAAGTCCTCCACGACGGTCTGCGATGGCGAGTGGCCGCCTCGGACAGAAGTTTGAATGTGAATCAGTTTCCCCATTTTATTGCCTCTCCCCTCACCCTCGTCGACTAACGAAGCGAAGAGCTATTCGACGTAGGCGGGATTTTGGAGTCCCACCTATGAGGTGATACTCGCTCCCTCTTTCGAGGGATTAGATCAGCCTCGCTCAGAAATCGGCTCGCGCATGTTCAGCACCTATTACACCTACTACCTTTGCCCGAAGGGCGATCGACGTGGACACACCTGAGGATTTCGCGCGGCTGCAATCAATGAGTCATTCAGGCGCGTGCAAGCCGCGGTGAGTGGGATTTCTCACCTCCTGAATAAGCAGAACAGGTGAACTACGCGGCCTCTGCGCCAGCCGGTGCGGTTCTGTGAATGTCGCTTTTGCGCTCGCGCAAAAAACCACCAGCGCGATCGGAAAGCACCGCAGCAATTTCGGATGTAATTGAAAGCCCAATTTCTTCAGGTGCTTCGCTGCCGATGTCGAGTCCGGCAGGCGCGAACAAGTTTTTCGCGCCCGCGTTAAAATCGAGCGGTCGATATTCGCTAAGCCGCGCCAGTAACTCCGTATGGCGTCTTTTCGGCCCCAGTAGTCCGACATATCGAAGCCGGAAGGGAAGAAGGCGATCGAGTGCGAGAAGATCACGACCGAAGTTATGATTCATAATGAGCGCGGCGGTCTGTGCATCCGGTCGAAAATGCTCGCCAAGTTCGGAAGGATGGCCGAAATGCTCGACCAGCCAGCCGAGATTTCCGGCGAGCTGAGTTAGCGGTTCGATCTCAGGCCCGGTACCGAAAAGTAATAATCGAACGGGAAGCGGCAGCGTGTCTATGAAAATGCCTGTCCGTTCGGCGAGAAGGATGTCAGGGGGCAGCAACTCGGAGCCGAGCGATCCACTCTCAAAACACGTGCGAATTCGGCAAACGTCTCGCTGCGCGAGCAACCGGCCAACCTCTGTCAACAGATTGCCATTCTGCCCTGCGGCTGGGAGCGGCTCGACGAGAATCTTCAAACGACCATCGCATCCGTAAAGGCGCCGCGTATCAAACGACAGTAAGACTGCCGAACCATCATTGATCACGCGCCGTCCGTAACGGCCGATTTCCTCTTCCAAACAACCACCGCTGAGGACACCTAAAGTTGCGCCGTTCGCCTCGACCAAAAGGCGAGCTCCCGGCTTGCGATAGGTAGAACCTTCCGTCTGAACTAATGTCGCGAGAGCGAATGGCTGCGCACGATTTGCTGCGACACGCTCGATGATCTGCTGCAGTGCTTTCATTCGTTAGGCCAAGACCGACGATTTCAGCAAGTCCTCGATCCTGATTGGCAGTTCGCGCACGCGTACGCCTGTAGCGTGATTGGTCGCCGCCGTGATGGCAGCAGCGATGCCAGCCAAGCCAATCTCGCCGATGCCGCGTGCCCCAATGGCGTTGAGCTCCAAGTCTGGATAATCGAGGAAGTGCACCTCGAGCTTGGGGACGTCGGCGTTCACGGCCACGATGTAGTCGGCCAGGTTGCTGTTTATCGGTGCGCCGTTTTGCGGGTCGTAGGTTGTGTGTTCCAGCAATGCCATGCCGATTCCCATCACTACCGCGCCTTCGATTTGATTGCGGCCGGCGAGTGGATTGATGATGCGGCCGCCATCTATGACCGTGACAACGCGACTAACACGAAGTCGCGCGATCTCAGGTTGCCATGTTACTTCGGCAAAGTGACAACCGTATGAGTGCATGGAGAACTTCGGCTTCGCTTTGCTGCCGAAAATCCCTTCCGATCTGCCGCTGCCCGTAACGAGACGCAGGTCAGCGCGTTTGAGTAGGTCCGCGAACGGAACGCCTCCGCCAGGTCCATCGGCTTTGACAAATACTCGTCCGCCTTTGAACGCCAGATCGTCCTGCTTGCGATTTTCGAAAGGCGAACCCGGCGTAGTAGTCGCGGCGTTCAAAAGCGCTGTCATTGCATTGTCAGCCGCGGCAAAAACGGCAGGAACCACAGAAGCGGTCGCCCAGGAACCGCCGGAAACCGGGCCGTGCGGAAGCATTGTATCGCCGAGCACCACTTCCACTTTCTCGACTGGCACGCCGGTCTTGTCCGCGGTGAGCAGGGCGAGAACTGTATAGGTGCCGGTGCCGATATCCTGTACCCCACAGGCCACACGAACGCTGCCATCATCGCGCAGCTCGACATTGGCCGCGGCGTCGTCTCGCGTGGCGATCCACGCCGCGCCCGCCACGCCCCAGCCAAGCGTAAGGCCGTCGCGTTTCATCGAACCGACGTCAGGATTTCGCTTCGACCAACCGAACTTCTCCGCGCCCAGCTGGAGGCACTCGACATAATGCCGTGATGAAAATGGAATGCCTTCGCCTTCATCGATCTTCGGCTCGTTCAGAATGCGGAACTGAACGAGATCGAGCTTGAGCTGATCGGCCAGCTCGTTCATGGCCGACTCAGTCGCATAGAGTCCGGGCACGGCACCCGGGCCGCGCATGTCGGATGGTGTGCCGATGTTGCGGCGTGCGCGTCCGAAATGCACCCGAAGATTGGGCACGCTGTAATGGAACGATGTCGCCTCACCGCAATTCTCGTGATACTCCTCGAGCATCGACCTTTCATAGACGTAGTCCTGCTGGAGCGAGACGAGTTTGCCCTCGGGTGTGGCGCCCAGTCGCAGACGTTGCTGCGTGTGCGCTCGATGACCGGCCGCCTGGAATGTCATTTTGCGGCCAAGGACCAGCTTGACCGGCTTCCCTAACTGTCGCGCCGCCGCTACAGCAAGCGGACAATGAGTCCATGGCCAAAGCTTGCTGCCGAAACCCGAGCCAACGAACTTGGTAATAACGCGCACGTTCTCGTAAGGCAGACCGAACATTTGCGCGAGCACGCTGCGCAGATTGAAAATGGCTTGTGATTCTTCATAAACGGTCAGGTGATCGCCGTCCCACATCGCAGTTGTTCCCTGCAGCTCGATGGGAACGTGCGTCTCGGCAGGCGTGACGTAGGTCTGGTCGAGCTTCACCGGGGCGCTGGCGAACGCCGCGGCCGCATCGCCGCGCTCGCTTTGGACGCGCTTCTCGGGCCCGTAGCTCGTCTCGACTGTGTCCGGATCATGGTCGGCTGTGAGTTTGAATTCCACGTTCGGCTTTTCTTTCGCATAGGTGACGACGACGGCGTCAGCGGCCGCTTTGGCGCTCTCGAAAGTGTCCGCGACCGCGAGCGCGACGTATTGGCCATAATAGCGAACGACATCGTCCTCGAAGGCGGGACGCCGTTCTATGCAAATGCCTTCATTTCCCTTCCCGGCGCTGGAACGGAAAATTTTGCCGATGTTTTTGCGATGAAAGATCGCGCGCACGCCCGGCATCTTTTCAGCAGCCGCCGTGTCTAACTGCCGGATCTTGCCGTTCGCGATCGTCGCTTCGACTGGAACGGCATAAAGCAATTCTGGAAAGTGGAAGTCGGAGGCGTAATGCGCGGCACCGCTGACCTTCAACGGGCCATCGATGCGAGGAGTACCGCGACCGATTGGTGACGCCGTTGGAATTTCCTGCGTGGTCGGCATGTCCGTCTACTCGTTAGGTTTTTTCTGCGATACGTTCCGTTATCCGCGGCAACGCCTTCATTCGTTAAGCCAGAATCGAAGACGTCAGCAGGTCTTCGATTCTGATAGGGAGTTCGCGCACGCGGACGCCGGTCGCATGATAGGTAGCCGCCGTGATCGCAGCCGCGACACCGGCCAGTCCGATCTCTCCGATGCCGCGAGCGCCCAGCGGGTTCACGTCTGTGTCGGGATAATCGAGGAAATGCACTTCCATAAGCGGCGCGTCGGCGTTTACCGCCATGAGATAGTCAGCGAGGTTCGAATTGATCGGCGCACCGTTTTGCGGGTCATAGATCGTGTGCTCCAAAAGCGCCATGCCAACTCCCATCACAACTGCGCCTTCGATTTGGTTGCGGCCGGCCAGCGGATTGATGATCCGACCGCCGTCAATGACTGTGACGACACGGTTCACATGCAAGCGAGCGATTGCGGGCTGCCATGTGACTTCGACAAAGTGGCAGCCGTACGAGTGCATTGAAACCTTTGGCTTCTTCTCATCGAGTGTGCCTTCGGATTTACCGCTGCCTGTGACAAGGCGCATGTTGGTGTGGCGAAGCAAATCTGAAAACGGTACACCCTTCGCCGGACCGTCGGCCTTGGCGAAAATTCGTCCGGATTCGAAAGCGAGATTGTCACGCGTGCGGTTTCCGAATGGCGATCCCGGTTCCGTTGTGGCCACAGCCAGCAGTGAAGTGATTGCGTTGTCAGCCGCGTCGAAAACGGCCGGCACCATCGACCCGGTTACCAATGATCCGCCTGAGATCGGTCCAGGCGGAAGTGATGTGTCGCCCAGCACGACTTCGATTTTGTTAAGCGGCACACCGGTTTTGTCGGAGACAAGCTGGGCGAGGATCGTGTAGGTGCCAGTGCCGATGTCCTGCGTGCCGCACGCGACACGCGCGCTCCCATCATCGCGAAGCTCCACACTAGCCTGCGCCGGGAATCGTCCCGCGATCCACGCGGCGCCCGACATGCCCCACCCAAGAATCGAACCGTCGCGTTTCATCGAGCCGACCTCGGCATTTCGATTTGCCCAGCCGAAGCTTTCTCCGCCGAGCTGAAGACATTCCAGATAATGCCGCGATGAAAACGGAATGCCTTTGCCCTCGTCGATCTTTGGTTCGTTCAGTTCGCGCAAGCGCACCGGATCGATCTTGAGTTGGTCGGCCAGTTCGTTCATCGCCGACTCGGTCGCGAACAGGCCGGGCACGGCGCCGGGTCCACGCATCGGTGTCGGCGAGCCGATGTTTCGGCGGGTGCGGCCCCAGTGAACTCGAAGATTTGGTACGCTGTAGAAGTACGATGTCGACTCACCGCAGTTTTCGTGATAACCGCCGAGGATATCCAGGTCGTTGAGATAGTCCTGCATCAGCGACACGAGTTTTCCTTCATTCGTGGCGCCGAGGCGCACACGTTGCTGAGTGCGAGGCCGATGACCGACTGATTGGAACATCATTCTGCGGCTGAGGACGAGCTTGACCGGTTTACCAAGCTGCCGCGCCGCTGCGCACGCCAGTGCACAATGTGTCCATGGCCAGAGCTTGCTGCCGAATCCTGAACCGACGAATTTCGTAATCACGCGCACGTTTTCTTTCGGCAGTCCAAACATCTGTGCGAGAACACTGCGGAGATTGAACACGGCTTGCGATTCTTCGTAGATCGTCAGCATCTGGCCGTCCCACATTGCGATGGTTCCCTGCAGCTCAATGGGGTTGTGCGTTTCAGCCGGCGTGACATATGTCTGATCGACTTTCACCTGAGCACTCGCAAAAGCCTTGTCGGGATCGCCGCGCTCGCTCTGCAAGCGCTTGAGGCGACCGTGCGTGGTTTCAACGGCTTCGGGCTCGCTTTCCGGCTGAAGATCGAGATTGACGTTGGGTTTATCCTTAGTGTAGGTCGCGCGCACGGCGTCGGCGGCAGCCTTGGCGGCCTCGAATGTGTCAGCGACTGCAATCGCGACGTATTGGCCGTAGTACCGAATCACGTCGTCCGCCAACGGAGGACGCCGTTCATCGGCGATGCCGCTGTTGGGCGGTTGCAGTACTGAACGGAAGATCTTCCCAATGTTTGCGCGATGAAAGATCGCGCGCACGCCCGGCATTTTCTCTGCCTCGCTCGCATCGAGCTTTTGCAGCTTGCCGTTGGCGATCGTCGCTTCGACTGGAACGGCAAATAGCAAGCCGGTAAAGTTAAAATCCGACGCATACATCGCGGTGCCGCTGACCTTGAATGGTCCATCGATGCGCGGCGTTTGTCGGCCGATCGGCGATGTAGTCGCGGTTTCGGTTATCGTTGGCATTTACAACATTCGTCAGGCAGTTTGCGTCACCAGTTTCAGAGCGTGCATCAGACAGCGTTTCGCCAGCTCCACTTTGAAGCCGTTTTGGCTTTGCGGTTTCGCGTCGCGCAGGGCCGCCTCCGCTGCTTTTTGAAAAACAGCTTGCGTCGCCGACTGCCCTGTTAGTTCTCCTTCGGCCTCCATCGACCTCCACGGCTTTGTGCCCACTCCACCTAGCGCTACGCGAGCGCGCGTGATCTTTCCGCCATCGGCCGTAATCACGACCGCCGCAGACGCCAGCGCAAACTCGAAGGAGGCGCGGTCGCGCAGTTTCAAATAAAGCGAGCGATTACCGGGCGACGGTGGAGGAAGGGTGACGTGAGTAATAAGGTCGCCAGGTTCCAAAACCGTCTCACGGTTCGGCGTGTTTCCGGGGAGCAGATGAAAGTCCCCGATTGTTACGCTGCGTTCGCCTTTCGGTCCGCTAATGTGAATCGTCGCTTCAAGCGCGGCCAGGGCCACGTTCATGTCGGAAGGATTACTGGCGATGCAATGTTCGCTCGTGCCGAGAATAGCGAGGCCACGATTCGCGCCCGTGATTGCCGCGCAGCCCGAGCCTGGTTCGCGCTTGTTACAAGGCATGGCCGTGTCGCGGAAATACATGCACCGAGTTCGTTGGAGCAGATTGCCGGCGGTCGTCGCCATGTTGCGAAGTTGAGGTGACGCGCCGCTCAGAAGCGCTTCAGAAAGAACGGCGTAGTTCTTGCGAACGATGGGATGATAAGCAAGGTCGGAATTGCGAACTACTGCGCCGATGCTCAGGCCACCGTCGGGTAGCGCTTCGATCTTGTCGAAGGGTAGATGATTTACATCCACAAGTTGCCGCGGCGTCTCGACATTCAGCTTCATGTAATCGACGAGGTTCGTTCCGCCGGCGATGAAGCGAATATCAGCGCCCTGTTGCGCGGTGTTCGCTTTCGCGGCGGCAGCGATGGCTTGCCGGGGCTCGTCAGCGCGCGTGAGTTCGAAAATTTTCATCCTGCCTTCTGCCTGTTCGTGCTTTGCCGCACACTCTGAATTGCCTCGACGATGTTTTGATACGCGCCGCAGCGACAGATGTTGCCGCTCATGAATTCCTTCACCTCGGCGTCTTCAGGCCCAACCGGCTCCGACAGCAAGGCCACCGCCGACATGATCTGACCGCACGTGCAGTAACCGCATTGATACGCGTCGTGGGCAACGAACGCTTCCTGTATCGGATGCAGGTTTCCCGGTTGTCCAACACCTTCAATCGTCGTGATCTCGTCACCTTGATACATGGCGGCGAGGCACAAACATGAATTCATCCGCCGGCCATTGACATGCACGGTGCACGCCCCGCACTGGCCATGATCGCATCCCTTCTTCGATCCAGTCAGGTGCAAATGTTCGCGAAGACAATCGAGAAGAGTAGTACGGGGATCGATTCGCAAATTGTGTTTCTGGCCGTTCACATGAAGTGTGACCGGAATGGCGTCCTTCGCGGCTGCTGAAAGCTCTTGCTCCGCCTTTTCGGAACGTTGCGCCAATGTTGTAATTGCGGGCCCTGCTGTTGTTAACAAACCGGCCATGCCTAATCGAGAGAGAAAAGTGCGGCGCGTAGATTGCCCAAACGCAGACCGAGTGTCTGCCTCAGGTCTTTCCGGAGTCTCGTCTTGATTAGACATACAAACCTTCTCGTATCTTACCGTCTCGGCCTATGGCAAGCTATTAGTCAGACGACGGAATTATATTTCTGACTGTGGAGGGGGACCAGCCTCCTACTTTCGAGGGAGCATGACTAACGCGGTACGATGTGAGTTCGTGGGTCGTACTCGGCGCGCGCGGATTGGATCGGCTCGAGGGAGCGAGTGGCGAGGTCGCCTATGCACAAACCGGCGTGAAACCACGCGATAACCCAACGCTTCCTCCACCTACTTCTCGCCAAAAAAAGAGCAAGAGACCGACACCGACAAAGAGAAGTGATTCATGGCCGTAACTAGATTCGCGTTCATTTGAGTTGATCGTGAACCACGGCTTCGGGCATAGAAGCCCGTGCAGTCGAAGTTTGTCGTGCCGCCAAGTCACTTAGAGCTTCTACATCGCGCAAGGTGAGCATCTGCTCGATGTCTCTGGCGAAGAAAAGATCGAGTGTCCAACCTACCATCACCCGCAGCTTCTTCGGCAAGCGCGGCAGTTTCATCAGATACACCGTTCGCCACAGAAACCAGGCGACGAAGCCCGAAAATTTGATCCCGAATACCAAGGCAACTCCCGTGCGCCGCCCGATGGTCGCGAGTTGTCCCAACGTTGTAAAGATGAAGGGCTTTAGCGGATGGCCGAGAATCGCGGCTTCGATGTTCTTCGCTACGACGACGCCTTCGCGCAAACCATGCTGCGCCGTGGGCGGATGAAATCCTCTCGTCTTTGAATCCGGCACCGCAGCGCAATCACCAGCCGCCCACAATCCGGTAACTCCGGGGACACTCAGGAATTCATTTACCAGGAGGCGGCCTCGCTCTTTTTGGCCAGGTAAAGGCGCGATGACAGGACTCGGTTTCACACCTGCTGTCCAGATGAGCGTCGAAGCCGGGATGGATTTGACGTCGGTCATTGTAACGAGCGAACCATCGTAGCTTGCTACGCGCACCCCTTTGATCACTTCTACCTTCCTTTCACGCAATTTGCGCTCGGCGTAATTGCCCAGCTCCTCGCCCAGTTCCGACGACGACCCGAACCAGTTCTTCGCTTAAATCTGGATAGTAACGCACGACTTCGCGCACAAAGTCGTTGAGCGCGCCGGTGGTTTCCGCTCCCGCAAAACCACCGCCGGCCGTTACAAAAGTGAGCAACCGCCGGCGCGTCGCGGAATCGCTCTGCAGAGTCGCCTCTTCTAACAAGGCCAGCACACGATTACGCAGCATCGCTGCATCAAACAAGCTTTTCATGGTGACGGCCCATTCGCTGACGCCGGGAAGACCAAAGAAGTTGGTTTCGGACCCCAGCGTGAGAAGTAGATGATCGAACTCGAACTCAAACTCGAGCCGCGCTAATCCACCGAGGCAGCGAACGCGCCGTGCGGACAGGTCAACTGCCTGCACCTCGGCTTGAACAAACTTCACATGGTGGAGAATGCGACGGATCGGATTGACAATGTCGCCCGGATAAAGATCTCCTGCGGCGACTTCGTGCAGCATCGGCGTGAACAAAATGAAGTTCTCGCGGTTGATCAGCGTCACTTCTATGTCCGCGCGCCGAGCCAGCGTTTTGTCCAGATACATCGCCGCGCTTATTCCGGCAAATCCACCTCCCAAAATAATGATGCTAGTCTTCGTCATTCGTTCTCCCGTCTACCAACAACTGTTGAT
>Ga0209156_10002973_pt1 | contig 12976 bp, 11 predicted proteins | sample GraSoiAngelo_124_FD_185881 | JGI IMG/M metagenome (GOLD analysis project Ga0209156, IMG submission 185881) | Grasslands soil microbial communities from the Angelo Coastal Reserve, California, USA - 14_0927_05_20cm (SPAdes) (version 2) | ecosystem: Environmental > Terrestrial > Soil > Grasslands...
TCAGGAGCTCGGCGTGGAGGCCGAGCTTCGTGTGGGTGTCGAGGGCGCCGAACGGTTCGTCCATCAGGAGGATCTCGGGATCGACGACGAGGGTCCGCATGAGCGCCACGCGCTGCCGCATGCCGCCCGAGAGCGTCGCGGGGAACGCGTCCTCGAACCCCTCGAGGCCCGCGAGCCGGATGCCCTCGCGCACGCGCCGCGCCTGCTCGGCGCCCGCCACGCCGTGGTACTCGAGGCCCAGCGCGATGTTCCGGGCGACGGTGCGCCACGGGAAGACGGTGTCCTTCTGGAAAACGTAGCCGACCTTCGGCGGGACGCCGGTGACGGGCCGGCCGTCGAGCTCGATCGTGCCGGCCGAGGGCGTGACGAGGCCACCGAGCATGTTGAGGATGGTGGACTTGCCGCAGCCCGACGGCCCGACGATCGCGACGAATTCCGCGTCGTGGACCTCGAAGGAGACGTCGCGCACGGCGGCGACCTCCCGCCCTCCGTCGCTGAAGGTCTTCGAGAGGTCGCGGATGACGAGGCGCGGGCGCCGCGGGCTCAGGACTTGTACTTCGCCTGGGCCTTCCGGACGAACGAGAGATCCACGGCCTTGGCGAACGCGACCGGCTTGTCGATCGCGATCGGAATGAACACCTTCATGCCGTTCGCGTAGTCCTTCTCGTCGATCGTGAAGTCCCAGTCGAAGATCGTCTTGTAGTAGCGCACAGACCGGACGACGTCGTCGCGGCTGAAGGTCTCCATGTAGGGCCGGTGGAGGAGCTCGACGATCTCCTCGTCCGCGGCCCGGCGAATCCACTGCTGCGCGCGGTAGTTGGCGTTGACGTAGGCCTGCACGAGGTCGGGCGACTTCTCGAGCGTCTCGCGCAGCGCGTAGCCGACCGTGACCGGGATCGGCCCGCCGAAGACGCGCCGCCACGCCTTCTCGTCCTGGACGTCGTAGATGACGCGCCCGAATCCCTCGCCCTCGGCGGCGAACTGCCATTCGGGGACCGCCATGATCGCGTCGAACTTCCCCGCCTTGAGGCCGCCCAGCATCGTCGTGGAGGCGCCCCCGCCGACCCACTCGACGTGGTCGTCGACGGGCCGCCCGTCGGGCGCCTTCGTCTGCTTGAGCACGTAGGTGCCGTAGACGTGCGTGCCGGAGCCGGGCGAGGTCATCGCGACGACCGCCTTGCGCCCCACGAGCTTCTGGTCGGCGAGCGCCTCGACGCCCCGGACGCCCTTGTCCCACAGCTCCCTGCGGACGACGATGTTGGCGTAGCTGCAGCGCGTGTCGGTGCCGAAGAGGATGACCGTCTCGCGCCCCCTCTCCGTCGCCTTGAGCGGGTGGTTCGAGTCGCCGAGGCCGAACATCGCCTGACCCGCCGTCACGGCGTTCACGACGCGGGCGCCGCCGCCGGGCACGATGAACCCCGGCGCGCTCACCCCCTCGTCCTCGAAGAACTTCTTCTCCATAGCGACGAGATGCTGGCCGTAGACGAACGTAGAGACGCTGTGCGCGAGCGTGATGGGGGGCTTCGCCTGCGCGTGGGCGAGGTGCCTGCGGTGTCCGGCGAGCGCCGCGCCGGCGGCGCCGGTGGCCGCGAGGAACTGGCGACGGGTGACGGGCATCGTGTAAACCTCCCTCTGGTCTGGGGCGGTGTGCGCGAGTGTACGCCGGCCGTGCTCGGGCTGTCAATCGCAACATATTGACACTACAGGCGATTTCGCCCTATCATCACTCAATGACTCCCACCCCGGCCACGCCGCTGCCGTCTCTCCGGAGCATGACCGGCTTCGGGCGGGCGGAGGTCGGCGGGCGGACGCTCACCCTGACGGTGGAAGCGCGCAGTGTGAATCACCGCCACCTCGACGTCGCGGTCCGTCTGCCGCGCGCCCTCGCGGCGTTCGAGCCGGACGTGCGCCGGCTCGTCCAGTCGCGTCTCGAGCGCGGCCGGGTGGAGGTCGCCGTGCAGCTGGCACCGGCACCGGGCGCCTCGGCGCAGACCGTGCGCGTGGACCCGGCGCTCGCGGCCGAGTACGTCGCGCGCGCGCGGGAGCTCGGCCTTGCCCTCGGCGTCCCCGGCGACGTGACGCTGGCGTGGCTCCTCGAGCGTCCGGGCGTGGTGCGGCTCGACGAGCTCGACGCGCCGGCGCCGGAGGCGGCGTGGCCCATCCTGGCCGACGCGGTCGGCAAGGCGCTCGACGAGCTGGTCCTGCGCCGCGCGGCCGAGGGCGAGGCGCTCGCCGCCGAGCTCTCCGCCCTCCGGACCGACCTCCAGGCTCACGTGGAGGTCGTCGCCGCGCGCATGCCCGCGGCGATGGCGCGCTACCAGGCGCGGCTCCGCGAGCGGATCCGCGCCCTCCTCGGCGGCGCCGGGGTGGAGGAGGGGCGCGTCCTCACCGAAGTCGCGATCTGGGCGGAGAAGACCGACGTACAGGAGGAGCTGACGCGGCTCCGCGCCCACCTCGCCGAGCTCGCCCTCGTCCTCGAGCGCGGCGGCCCCGCGGGCCGGGCGCTCGACTTCCTGATGCAGGAGCTCAATCGCGAGGTCAACACGATCGCCTCGAAGGCGGACGACCTCGAGGTGAGCCAGGCGGCCCTCGCGGCGAAGGGCCTCGTCGAGAAGATGCGCGAGCAGGTGCAGAATCTTGAGTAGGCGTGGTGGCCTCGAATGATCCGCCGGCGCGGCACCCTGTTCGTCGTCTCGGCGCCCTCCGGCGCCGGCAAGACGACGCTGTGCCGCGAGGCGCGTCTGGGCGTTCCCGGCCTCGCCTACTCCGTCTCGGTGACGACGCGGGCGCCGCGCCCGGGCGAGATCGACGGTGTGGACTTCCGCTTCGTCGACGAGGCGTCGTTCCGCGCGATGCTCGGGCGGGGCGAGTTCGCCGAGTGGGCGACGGTGCACGGCCACCTCTACGGCACGCCCGCGCGCGCGCTGGAGGAGGCGCTGGCCGGCGGCGGCGACGTCCTGCTCGACATCGACACGCAGGGCGCGGCCCAGGTGCGCGCCCGCTACCCCGAGGCGGTGCTGATCTTCCTCGTGGCGCCGTCCCTCAGGGACCTCGAGCAGCGGCTGCGCGAGCGGCGCTCCGACAACGAGCAGGAGATCGCGCGGCGCCTGACGCGCGCGCGCGAGGAGATCGCGCTCTGGCGACGCTACGACTACTTGATCGTGAACCGCGACGTGAAGGAGGCCATGGAGCACCTGGCCTCGATCATCCAGGCCGAGCGCTGTCGTACGGCGCGGCTCGGCCTCACGTTCCCCGATCTGGAGGTGTCCAAGTGATGGCGTTCCCCTCGCTGGAAGGCGCACTCAACAAGGTGTCGAACCGTTATCTGCTCGTCGTCCTCGCGGCCAAGCGGGCCCGGCAGCTCAATCGCGGCGCGCCCCCGCGCGTCGAGAGCCACCACAAGAAGCCCACGAGCGGCGCGCTCGAGGAGATCGCGGCGGCCAAGGTCGAGTACCGCGTGAAGGACGAGAGCGAAACGCCGAAGGCATGAGCCTCGCGGGCCGCGAGCTGATCCTCGGCGTCACCGGGTCCATCGCCGCGTACAAGGCCGTCTACCTCCTGCGCGAGCTGACCCGGCTCGGCGCCTGCGTGACCGTCTGCCTCTCCGAGCACGCGCGCGAGTTCGTGGGCGCGCTCACCTTCCGCACGCTCTCCGGCCGGCCGGTGCTGACGAACCTCTTCGATCCGCAGAGCGAGGACGCCGTCGAGCACGTGGCCCTCGCCGAGCGCGCCGACGCGATCGTCGTCGCGCCCGCGACGGCCAACCTCCTCGCCAAGGCCGCCCACGGCATCGCCGACGATTTCCTCACGACGCTCCTCCTCGCCGCGCGTCGCCCGCTGGTGATCGCGCCCGCGATGGACGGCGGGATGTGGGAGCACCCGGCGGTGGTCGCGAACGTCGCCACGCTGCGCGGACGCGGCGTGGCGGTCCTCGAGCCGGACGCGGGGGCGCTCGCGTCCGGGCTCTCGGGCAAGGGGCGCTTCCCCGAGCCGGACGCGATCGTGGAGGCGATCCGGCGCGCGCTCACGCCCGTGCGCGACCTCACGGGCGAGCGCCTGCTCGTCACGGCCGGGCCGACGCGCGAGCCGATCGACCCGGTGCGCTACATCTCCAACCGCTCCTCGGGCAAGATGGGTTACGGCCTGGCGGCGGCGGCGCTGCGCCGCGGCGCCGCGGTCACGCTGGTCTCCGGGCCGACCGCCCTCACGCCGCCGCCGGGCGCCGTCTTCGTCCCCGTCCAGACGGCCGAGGAGATGCGCGAGGCGGTGCTCCAGCACCTCGCCGACGCCACGCTCGTGATCAAGGCGGCGGCCGTCGCCGACTACCGTGCGCGCCAGGCGGCGCCCGTCAAGCTCAAGGGCAAGCGCGACCTCACGCTCGACCTCACGCCGAACCCCGACATCCTGGCCGAGGTCGCGGCGCGCCGCACCGGCGCGTTCATCGTCGGCTTCGCCGCCGAGACCCACGACGTCGTGGCCCACGCCCGCCAGAAGCTCGAGAGCAAGGGGATCGACCTGCTCGTCGTCAACGACGTGAGCCAGCGGGGTATCGGCTTCGACGCGGAGGAGAACGAGGTGCTGCTGCTCGATCGCTGGAGCGGCCAGACGGCGCTCCCGCGGATGGCGAAGGCCGACGTCGCCGACGCGATCCTCACCCACGTCCTGGCGCTGCGCGCGAGCGCCGCCGTCAAGAAGGTGGCGCGAGAGCGGTGACCGGCCGGCCGTCGCCGGTGTGTTCGCCGTCCGGTGTACGCGGCCCGACGTAAGGCGAACGCCTCATGAGGTAAGTGCTTTACCGTCCATCGCCTCGGGAGATCCCTCGATTGATACGCCGTGCCCTTCCCTTAGTCTCACCGTACGAGTGAGGAGGAGGGGACCATGAGATGGCGATTGGTGATGTTGTCCGTCCTGGCCGTGGGCGTGGCTTCAGCAACCGCCGCGCACGCGCAGACCCGCGTCGAGGAAACCGCTCTCGCGACCACCGTCTATACGGGCCCATGGTTCCAGAGCCACGCCGAGCGGCCGTGGAGCGGCGGCACGGCAGCCGTGTCCAATACGGCGCTCGCTCGGGCGACGCTGATCTTCAGCGGCACGGGGGTGAGCTGGCTGGGCCTTCGGGGGCCGCAGACGGGCATCGCACGGGTCTATCTCGACGGGGTGTCTCAGGTTGACGTCGACTGCTACGCGTCGACGGAAACAGTGCAGGCGGTGCTCTTCACGCGCAGTGGGCTGGCGGCCGGGGCCCACACGCTGGCGATCGAAGCCACAGGCACCATGAACCCGGCCGCCACCGGCGCATTCATCGTCGTGGACGCCTTCGACGTGGAGGGTGTCCCCGGGGGTCGCGTTCAGGAGACTGGTCTTCCGACCACCGTCTACACCGGCGACTGGATCCAGGGCGACACGCAGCGGGCGTGGAGCGGTGGCACGGCGGCGCTTTCGAGGTCGGCAGGCGCGCACGCGACGCTGATGTTCACCGGCACAGGGGTGAGCTGGATCGGCCTTCAGGGGCCGCAGACGGGCATCGCGCGGGTTTCTCTCGACGGGGTGCAGGCACCGGACGTGGACACCTATGCGGCGGCGGAACAACTGCAGGCGGTGCTCTTCGCGCGCAGTGGGCTGACAGCGGATCTCCATTTTCTGACGATCGACGTGACGGGCACGATGAACCCGGCCGCCACCGACGCGTTCATCGTCGTGGACGCCTTCGACGTGACGCCCTGACGTTCTGACCGCCCCAGGATTGCCCCGCCGCTCCGGCTGTGATAGCGCTATGGCCTGAGCGGCAGCGCAGTCACACGTGTGAGGGACAACGGGGGCCTATGAACGGGGTGGTTCGGGCGCGCGAGGCGCTCGCCGAGGCGCTCGGCGCCCTCGGCGCTACCCTCCGCCACCACCGCGACCTCGGCACGGCCGAGTTGGCCCTCGAGGGTGCCTACCTCCTCTCTCCCGAGGAGGCGCTCTCCGCCCAGGAGCGGGCACTCCAGGGCTGCCGCAAGTGCAAGCTCTGCGAGGGGCGCACGACGATCGTCTTCGGCTCCGGTCATCCGCGGGCGGAGTTCGTGGTGATCGGCGAGGGGCCGGGCGCCGACGAGGACGCGCAGGGTCTTCCGTTCGTCGGTCGCGCGGGCCAGCTCCTCACCAAGATGCTGGAGGCGCCGGGCGTGAACTTCTCGCGGGACGAGGTGTACATCACGAATGCGGTCAAGTGCTTCATCAGCCCACGCGTTCTCGTCTACACCGCCAGCGGCTTTCGACCCATCAAGGACATACGCCTGGGCGATTTGGTGCTGACGCATCGCGGGCGCTTCCGCCCGGTCGTCTACGTCCGACCTCGCGACACCCTTCCGAAGGGAAGCGAGGTCGTTCGCGTTTCCATCCGATCGCGCGAGGACAAAAGCGGCAAACCCGTGCACATGACCGTGACTCCCGAACATCCCTTCCTCGTAGGAGGCGTGTGGAAGCGCGCCGACGAGATCAGGTACGGCGAACCGATTACGACGCTCGGCGACCAGTGCGAGGTCTGTGGTCGGGTGTTTTTCGTTCATTATGACCGTTACGAGGCGCGCTCGTACCATACCTGCAGCTATCGTTGCCACAACAAGCGCGTCTTTCATAGCGCTGAGGCGCGAGAGAAGGTCCGCATCACCATGAAGGCACAATACGCGGATGGTCGTCGAGACGCTGCTCTCATAGCCCGGCGTGCCAACGAACGCACCCGTGAGCTCGTAGCGGCGGGGCTTGCGAAGATCCAGAACCTCACGACCGACGAGCGCTACAAGGGCCGCGTCGCGCTCGCTGCGAACGTCACGGCTGGGTTCCGGCGGGGCGTGACGGGCTTCGGCGAGGCAGAACTGAAACCGATCCTCGATCGGCTCGGCGTGACCTACATCCACCTGTTCGCCCTCCCGGGTTCGTCGCTCCTGTACGATTTCTGTCTGCCGGACGATCACATCCTCATCGAGGTGCGCGGGCCCGGTTTCGCCAATGTCGCTGCCCAGGAGCGCGCGGCGGTCAAGGACCGGCTGGCCAAGGCGCACGGCTATCTGCTGTTGAACCTCTGGTGGGCCCAAGTTGTCGATCAGCCGGACACCGTCGAAGAGATTCTCGGGCGAATCCTCAGAAACCACAGACACGAATACGTGTTTGTGGAGGCCGAAGTCGTGTCGGTCGAGTCGCGGCGCACGAGAGCGGACTTCAGACTCTATAACATCGGGGTTGAGGAAGACGAATCGTACGTGGCGGCGGGCGTGGTGAGCCACAACTGCCGCCCACCCGGCAACAGGAATCCGGAGGCCGAGGAGCTCGCGGCGTGCGCCCCGGTACTCGCGGCGCAGCTTGGCGCGCTCCAGCCCAAGGTGATCCTCGCGCTCGGCAGCGTCGCCACGCAAAGCCTCCTCGGCACCAAGGAGCCGATCGGCCGCCTGCGTGGGCGCGTGCACCCGTACGGCTCGGCCGTGCTGATTCCGACCTTCCATCCGGCGTTCCTCCTACGAAACCCCGGCCAGGAGTACAAGCGCATGGCCTGGGACGACCTCAAGCTCGCCAGACGGGAGTACGACCAGCGCCGGACGCGATGAGCGACGCGCGTCGCTCCGGTCAATGACGGTGAGGCGCGCCTGTCTCAGGCCACCCTCGTGGGTTGCGGCCTCGCGCTCCGGTCAATGACGATGAGGCGCGCCTGTCTCAGGCCACCCACGCGGGTTGCGGCCTCGCGCTCCGGTCAATGACCGTGATCGCGGACGTCGCCTTCGACGCCCCGGTCGCTCACCCGTTCTCCTATCGCGTGCCGGACGGCTGGGCCGTGGCACCGGGCCAGCGCGTGGTGGCCGCTCTGCGCGGCGCGCAGCGGACCGGGATGATCGTGGCGCTCCGCGAGGGCGCGGACGCGACGCTCAAGCCGCTGCTCCGACTTGCCGACGCCGGGCCCGTGCTCTCGCCGGCGCAGCTCGAGCTGGTCCGCTGGATCTCAGCGGAGAGCCTCTCGTCGGTCGGCTCGACCTGCGCCGCGCTGCTTCCGCCGCCGCTCGGCGACGCCGGCGGCGTGTCCGGTGGGGCTCGGCGCCCCCCGCGCGCCGCGTCCGCGCCGAAGCCCGAGCTCTTCGTGGGCGCCGGACGCGAGCGGCGGGCGCTCGAGCGCATCGAGGGCGCGACCGGAACCGTCCTCGTCGTCGCGCCCGACGTCGAGACCTCGGCGCGCTGGGCCCAGCGGCTCGCGAAGCTCGACCGCGTGGTTCGGCTCGACTCCGGTGTCGGCGACGCCGCGCGCGCGTCGGCCTGGCGGGCGCTCGCCGCGGGCGCGGCGCGGCTCGCGACCGGCACGCGCTCGGCGCTCCTGGCGCCGCTCGTGCCGCCGGCCATGCTCGTCCTGCTCGACGAGCACGAGGCAGCGCACAAGCCGCCGGGCCATCCGCGGATCCACGCGCGCGAGGTCCTGCTCGAGCGCACCGCGCGCGAGGGCGCGGCCCTGCTCTTGACCTCGGCGACGCCGAGCGTCGAGACGTGGTGGCGCGCCGACAGCGGGCGGATCGCACTGGCGCCGGCGCCCCCCGCCGCCTGGCCCGCCGTCGCGCTGGCGGACACGCGCGGCATCCTCCGCCGCGAGCCGCTGACGCCCCCCCTCGCGCGCGCGATCCGCGAGACGCTCGCCGCGAAGCGCCGGGTGTTTCTCGCCATCAGCCGTCTCACCTCGTCGCTCGCCTGCGACGACTGCGGGACCGTGGTGGGCTGCGAGGAGTGCCGGCTCGCGCTCGCCTATTCGCGCGCGGGCGCGACGCTCGCGTGCCGGCTCTGCGGGCGGACGCGCCCGCTGCCGGACACCTGCCCCTCCTGCCGCGGCCGGCGGCTCTCGCCCTTCGGCTGGGGCGCCGAGCGCGTCGAGCACGCGGTGCGCCGCCGGTTCCCCGACGCGCGCATCGCGCGCTACGACCCCGAGGCGACGCACGGCGCGCGCGCCGGCGCGCAGCGCGAAGCGGCGGCCGCGGCCGACGTGGTCGTCGGCACGCGCGGCGCGCTCAAGCTCTTCGGCCCCGCCTCGCTCGGCCTCGCGGGATTCGTGTCGCCCGACCAGTTCCTGCGCATGCCCGACTTCCGGGCGGGCGAGCGCGCCCTCGCGTTCCTGTGGGCGGCGGCGGAGCGCGTCGGCGCGGCCGGCCAGGTGATCATCCAGTCGCAGCACCCGAGCCACTACGCGTTCGACGCGGTGGCGCGCCAGGACCTCGCCGGCTTCTACAAGCACGAGCTCAAGTTCCGTGCGGAGCTCGGCTACCCGCCGTTCCGGCGCCTGGCGTTCGTGACCGCGCGCGGGCGCACGCCCGCGGAGACGGCGGCGCTCGCGGAGCAGGCGAGCGCGGCGCTCGCGGCGGCGAGCGAGCTCACCGTCTACCCGCCGCTCCCCGACCGCCGCGAGCGCATGCGCCGCATCGTCGTCAAGGGCCGCGCCGACCTGCCGCGCCGCCTGGAGGGCGCGCTCGCCTCCTTCCGCGAGGGCGGCGCCCCGCGCCGCGGTATCATAGACGTGGAGGTGGATCCGCTCGAATGGCCGTTCTGAAGGTCCGCAAGTACGGCGACCCGACCCTCCGGCGGCGTGCGCTGCCGATCGAGGAGGTCACGCCCGAGATCCGGCAGACGATCGCCGACATGACCGAGACGATGTACGACGAGGTCGGCCTCGGCCTCGCCGCGCCGCAGGTCGGCGTGTCGCTCCGGCTCATCGTCGTGGGTGACGAGGACGGCAAGGGCGTGCGGGCGCTCGTCAACCCCGTGATCGTCGAGCAGAGCGGCGAGGCGACGGCCGAAGAGGGCTGCCTCTCGATCCCTGGCGTCTTCGCGCCGGTGACGCGCGCCGCCTGGGTGCGGCTCGAGGCGCGTGACGCGGACGGCGCGCCCGTGGAGATCGCGGCGCGCGGCCTGCGCGCGCGCGTGCTGCAGCACGAGCTGGACCACCTCGACGGCGTCCTCTTCATCGATCGGCTCGATCCGGTGACCCGCGATCGCATCAAGCGGAAGATCAAGAAGGAAGGTCTCCGCGAGGACGCCGCCCGCCACGCCTTCGCGCTTTAGCGTCCTCTTCTACGGCACGCCCGAGTTCGCGCTGCCGACGCTCGAGGCGGTGCTCGCCCGCCACGACGTCGTCGCCGTCGTCACGCAGCCGGATCGCCCGGCCCACCGCGGCCGGCGACTCCAGCCGTCGGCCGTGAAGGTGCGCGCGCTCGCGGCGGGCGTGCCGGTCCTCCAGCCCGCGCGCCTGCGCGACCCCGAGTGGGCGCCCCGGCTTCGCGAGCTCGGCGCCGACGTGGCCGTGGTCGTCGCCTTCGGCCAGATCCTGCCGAAGGCCGTCCTCGAGGCTCCTGCGCGCGGGTCCATCAACGTCCACGGCTCACTCCTGCCGCGCTACCGCGGCGCGGCGCCGATCCAGTGGGCGATCATGCGTGGCGAGACGGTGACCGGTCTCACGACCCTCCAGATGGACGAGGGCATGGACACGGGGCCGATCCTCCTCTCGGCCTCGACACCGATCGGCCCGGAGGAGACCGCGGGGAAGCTCGCGGCGCGCCTCGCCGTCCTCGGCGCCGAGGTCCTCGTCGAGACGCTCGAGCGGCTCGACACGCTTACGCCCACGCCCCAGCGTCACGAGGAGGCGACGCTCGCGCCGCGACTCAAGAAGACGGACGGCCACCTCGACTGGGAGCGGCCGGCGCGAGACCTCGCGAACGTGGTGCGCGGCTGCAATCCGTGGCCGGGCGCCCTCACGCGAAGCCGCGATGGCTGGCTCACGATCTGGCGCGCCCGGGCGGGAGCCGGGCCCGCGGACTCGCCGGGCACGCTGTTCCGGCCTCGAGCCGGCAGCGAGGAGCTCGCGATCGCGACCGCCGATGGATGGCTCCTGCCCGTCGAGGTGCAGCCGGAAAACCGCCGCCTGATGCCGTGGTCTGACTACCTCCGCGGCGCGCGGCTCGGCGCCGGCTTCAAGTTCCCGCGCCCCGCACTCTCCACCACGCCGTGACCCCGCGAGCGCGAGGGGCGTCCCCTGCTCGCGCGGTCGCCGCGGGGGTGCTCGAGGGTGTCGAGGCCGACGGGGCGTTCCCCGAAATTCTCCTGGACGCGGAGCTCGCGCGCCGCACGCTGGCGCTCCGCGACGTGGCGCTCGCGACCGAGCTGGTCTACGGCGCGCTCCGCTGGCAGCGTTATCTCGACTGGATCCTGGCGCCCCACTCGAAGCGTGCCCTCGACGGGCTCGACACACGCGTCCGCGTGCTCCTCCGCCTCGCCGCCTATCAGCTCGCCTTCCTCGAGCGCGTGCCGCCGTTCGCCGTGGTGAACGACGCGGTCACGCTCGCGCCACGGACCCCGGGGGTCAAGGCGTTCGTGAACGCGGTGCTGCGCTCCTTCGCGCGGCGCGGCGCCGCCGAGCGCGAGCCCACGCCGCCGCGCGACCCCGTCGAGGCGCTCGCGGTCCGCTGCTCGTTCCCGACCTGGCTCGCCGCGCGCTGGGTCAGGCGGTACGGGGCGACGGAGGCCGAGGCGCTGATGCGCGCCATGAACGAGCGCCCGCCGCTCACGCTTCGCGCCAACACGCTCCGCCTCGGGCGCGACGCGCTCGCGGCCCGTCTGGTCGCCGAGGAGGGGCTGCGAACGCAGGCCACGCGCTGGGCGCCGGAGGGCCTGGTCGTCGGCGGGGGCGGCGCGCCCGGGATCTGGCGCGCGTTCGACGACGGGAGCTTCGCGGTGCAGGACGAGGCCTCGATGCTCGTGGCGCGGCTCCTCGAGCCGCGTCCCGGCGAGGCCGTCGCGGACGTCTGCGCGGCCCCCGGCACGAAGACCACCCACCTCGCCCAGCTCATGGAGAACCGCGGCCGCGTCCTCGCCTTCGACCGCGAGCCGGCGCGGCTCGCGCGCGTCGGCGAGGCCGCCGCGCGGCTCGGGGTGGTGATCGTCGAGGCGCTCGGCGGGACGGTCGAGGCGCGCGCCCCGGCCTTCCGCGGCGCCTGCGACGCCGTTCTCGTGGACGCGCCCTGCTCGAACCTCGGCGTGCTCCGGCGCAACCCCGACGCGAAGTGGCGGCGGCGGCCGGAGGACCTGGCCGCGGGCGCCGCCCGCCAGCGGACGATCCTCGAGGCGGCGGCCGCGATGCTGAAGCCGGGCGGCCGGCTCGTGTACGCCACCTGCTCGCTCGAGCCCGAGGAGAACGACGAGGTCACGAAGGCCTTCCTCGCGGCCCACCCGGACTTCGCCCTGGACCCGCCGCCGGCGTTTCCGATCCCGCTCGACGTGGACGGCGCGCTCCGCTGCCTCCCCCACCGCCACGGCACCGACGGCTTCACGGCCGTCCGCTTCCGCCGGGCGTGATATAACAGCGTCGTGGTCAAGATCGCGCCGTCGATCCTCTCGGCGGACTTCGCCGCGCTCGGCGACGACATCGAGCGCGTCGAGGGAGGCGGGGCCGACCAGCTCCACGTGGACGTGATGGACGGCCGCTTCGTCCCGAACCTGACGATCGGCCCCGTCGTCGTCGCGGCCATCCGCAAGCGCACGCGCCTCCCGCTCGACGTCCACCTGATGATCGTCGAGCCCGAGCGCTTCGTCGCCGAGTTCGTCGCGGCCGGGGCCGACATGGTCACGGTTCACGCCGAGGCGTGCCCACATCTGTCGCGCACGCTCGCCCAGATCCGCGAGCTCGGCGCCAAGGCGGGCGTCGCGCTGAACCCGTCCACGCCGCCCGACGCGCTCCGCTACGTGCTCGATGACCTCGACCTGGTGCTCATCATGTCGGTCAACCCGGGGTTCGGCGGCCAGGCGTTCATCCCGGGCGCGCACCGGAAGATCCGCGAGGTGAAGGCCCTCCTCGGCGACCGGCCCGTGGAGGTCTCCGTGGACGGGGGCGTGAAGGCCGGCGTCGCGAAGTCGCTCGTGCAGGACGGCGCGACGACGCTCGTGGCGGGCTCGGCGATCTTCGGCGCCGCCGATCCGGCGGCGG
>Ga0209156_10002974_pt1 | contig 12972 bp, 9 predicted proteins | sample GraSoiAngelo_124_FD_185881 | JGI IMG/M metagenome (GOLD analysis project Ga0209156, IMG submission 185881) | Grasslands soil microbial communities from the Angelo Coastal Reserve, California, USA - 14_0927_05_20cm (SPAdes) (version 2) | ecosystem: Environmental > Terrestrial > Soil > Grasslands ...
AGCCACTCAAATGAAAAGCCGCAGCGGGAATTTCACTGGCTATCTCAAAGCCGCGAACCACTCGCAGCTCTCGGCACCAAAGCGGCACGATCCGCTTTCAGTTTACGTAGATGCGCTGGAGGACCAATTCGAAAATTGAGCAAATCTGGACAGACTCTTGCCCCTTTCGGCTTTGACGATTATGTTGAGCAGCGCGTTTGGATGCGCATTTTCTGTTGATGCAAAAGATTGGTTTCGCCGAAGCTCTCGACTCAATTGTTGCCAACGACCCACGTTATCAGCGGGACGCCTATGCCTTTCTGCGCGACGCGCTCGATTTCAGCACCAAGCAACAGAAGAAAATCAAAGGCGTCAGCGTTCGTCACGTGACCGGGCCGGAATTGCTCGATGGAGCGCGGCGGTACGCTCTTAAGGAATTCGGACCCATGGTGATGACAGTTTTCGACAACTGGGGCATTCATTCCTGCGAGGACATCGGGAACATGGTTTTTAACCTGATCGGCGCCGGGATATTTGGAAAGACCGAGGAGGATTCGATCGAGGACTTCAAGAATGTTTACGATTTTGGAGAGGCTTTTGTGAAACCGTTCGCGCCAGCGAAACCACCAAGGGCGAAACCGCCGGCGCAATTGCCAGCACCGAAGCCGGCTGCATCGAAAAGCTGATCGGCCATAACTGGTCACTGGGATTGACGCTCGCTGCCCAACGAAGAACTGTCGGCATACCATTCTCCTTCATTCCATAAATTGCCCTGTCATGTTGACCCCTTCGATTTCACTCAGGACAGGCTTCGCGAAACATCTCGATTTATTCCCGTGAGTGACCCCTCCAGAAATGATCAGAGATTCTTCGCTTCGCTCAGAATGACATTTTTGAGATCGCTTATAGCGAATTTCCTCTCAGTGGTTCTATTGTTTGGCATGGTCAATCTGAAAGCTGCACTGCCTCCCGGCGGGTCGTCCACGATTACCTTTCCGCCAAGCACGGCGCAGAAATGGATTTTGCCGAACGGACTGACGATCATCGTGCAGGAAGATCATAGCGCGCCGGTGGCGAGTGTGCAGGCGTTGTGTTCCACGGGAAGCATCTACGAAGATCAGCATATGGGCGCGGGCTTGTCTCATATTCTCGAGCACATGCTTTTCAAGGGCACCAAAACGCGATCGAGCAACGAGATCGCGCAAAGAATCCAGGATGTCGGTGGATACATCAACGCCTACACTTCCTTTGATCGCACAGTTTTTTGGATTGATGTGCCGAAAGATGGCGTCGCCACCGCTTTGGATGTTTTGGCTGATGCAATGATGAACTCCACCTTGCCGCCGGAAGAATATCAGAAAGAGCAGGAAGTCATTCGGCGCGAGTTTGCCATGGGCATGGATGATCCCGATCGCATGGCGGGGTTGCTCCTTTTTGCGACGGCTTACGAGCGGCACCCCTATCGATTCCCGGTCATCGGCGAGCTCGAAATCTATAACCAGCTCACCCAGGAGCAGGTGATGCAGTATTACAAGACGCGCTACCTTCCGAACAATCTCACCTTCGTCATCGTGGGAGATGTGGATGCAGAAAAAGTGCGGCAACAGCTCGCTGAGCTGTTCAAACCGTATCCCGAGAAATCGCTGAAGCCTCTGTTTATTCCTGCGGAGCCTCCGCAACTTGGCCGGCGCGAAGTGAATCGGGAATTTGCGACTGAACTGACGCATCTCTCGATGGCGTGGCACATCCCGGAGCTTACAAATCCAGACGTGCCTGCGCTCGATCTGCTCTCAACCATACTCGGCGACGGGCGCAGCTCGCGTTTGTATCGGCGCGTGCGTGAAGAAGCCGGTCTGGCGTTTGGCATATCGGCATTCTCTTATACGCCGGGCGATCCAGGTTTGTTTGGCATCGACGCCACTGTCGATCCAAAGAAACACGAGGCAGCCGAGGAACTTGCGCTGCGTATCGTGGATGAGGTGAAACACGCCGGCGTCACCGCAGAGGAATTGGCGAAGGCCAAGAAAATCACGCTCAGTCATCATCTCGGCTCGCTGACCACTATGCGTGGCCAGGCATCGGACATTGGCTCGAACTGGTTGCTCACGCGGAATCTGAATTTTAGTCGCGATTATTTGGACGCAGTTCAGAAACTGACGCTCGAGGACATCAAACGCGTCGCCGCAACTTATCTCACAGAAAACAATCTGACAGTTGTCTCATTGAACCCAAAGGGCTCGCTGGCCGGAAAAGCGGAAGGCGCGAAAGCGGTCGCCGCGGGTGAGATCCAAAAATTTGAGCTGTCAAACGGACTGCGACTGCTGGTGCGCGAAGATCCTCGCTTGCCAATCGTGGCGATGGGCGCGGTTTTTCGCGGCGGCCTTCTCGCAGAGAACCCGCAGGACAACGGCATCACGCGGTTGATGGCCAAGGTGCTGTTGAAAGGAACCAAGACGCGCACAGCCGAGCAAATCGCGAACCAGATCGAAGCCGTGGGCGGTTCCATTTCGAGCGACGCCGGTAACAACAGCTTCACCGTGTCGGTCGATGTCACCAAGCCGGACGTGAAATTGAGCTTGGACTTGCTCTCGGACGTGTTGCTCAACGCCACGATGCCGGAAAAAGCGATCACGCGTGAAAAAGAGATCCAGATCGCCGCCATCCAGCAGGAGGAAGAGCAGTTGACGACGGTCGCGCGCAACATCATGCGACAGGCGCTGTTTCCGCAGCATCCGTACGCGCTGCGCTCAAATGGCTCGGTCGAGTCCGTCCAAGGGTTGACACAAAAAGATTTGCTCGAATTTCGCGATCGCTACGTCGTCGCGAAAAACGGCGTCGTTTTTGTCTTTGGCGATGTGAAGGCGTCCGAGATGAAGCAACTGCTCGAGCAAACGCTCGGCAAAATGAAGCCCGGCGCGCTTGCCCTGACCGACGCCAAACCTTCCGTGCCTTTGGGCAAACCGGAAACCGTTGAAAGCTACAAAGACAAAGCGCAGGGCGTGATCATGGTCGGGTTCCGCGGCGCCAGCCTGTCCAGTCCCGATCGGTACGCGCTGGACTTAGTCGACGAGGCGAGCAGCGATCTCGGCTCGCGCTTCTTCATTCGGATTCGCGAGCAAATGGGGCTGGCCTATTACGTGGGCGCCGGCCAGATGCAAGGTCTGGTGCCCGGACTTTTTTCATTTTATGTCGGCACGGATCCGCAAAAAATTGAGCCCGTAAAAACGGCGTTGCTCGATGAAATTCACAAGCTCGCCAGCGATGGCCTTACTCCTGAAGAATTGGCGCGGGCGAAAAAGAAATTGATCGGGCAACAGGAGATCGCCAATCAAAGCAACGACGCTTTCGGTTATCATTGCGCGCTCGACGAGCTTTACGGGTTGGGCTTCGATTATTACAAGGGACTTGAGCACGACGTGAACGCAGTGACGCTCGATGACACTAAAAAAGTGGCGGCGAAATATTTTCGCGATCAATCGTATGTTTTGGCAACAGTGCGACCCGCCTCCGCTGAAGCTACGGCGGGCAGGCCGCCCGCTTCACCAAAACCGAAATAGGAGTGAGCCATGGCTGAAGTCCAAAAAACCACACTGAGCGGCGAGCTTTCGCAGCGTTTTATTGAATTCGTCGTGATGCACGCGCAAAACGCCGCGCTTTTTCTCGGCCAAATTCCAAATCCAAAAACCGGCGAACCCGAAGTGAACCTCGACTTTGCCAAGATGTTCATCGATCAGCTGGCAATGATTCAGGAAAAAACGCGCGGCAACCTCACCAGCGAAGAGGCAAAAGTGTTGAGCAACGCGCTTTCCAATTTGCAAATGGCGTACGTGGAAGTCGCGCGGGAAACGCCCCAAGGCGCCGCGCAGCGCGAAGCGCCAGAAACGGGAGTGCCGCCAGAACCAGCCGAACAAACGTCGGCAGCTAAGTCAGAGCCGTCAGCGCCGGCCACATCGACCGAGTCCGAGACCGAGTCGCGGAAGAAATTCAGCAAAAGCTACGGCCCGTAATCTTGCATTCGGCCACGCGCCGACCATAGCCGAGGTCGCTCACCCGGGCCGGATTCTTTTCTTCGATTGCCGCATTTGGCGGCAACCTTTTCAACCTGAATCGAAATTAGGGAGCAAACCTTCTCTGGCGGTCTGGGTAGTGCGCGGTGGCAATGCGAGCCTTGCCGAGATTGCCACCGCGGTTTCGAAAGCTGGAACGGCCGCATATTTGAGCAGTAATCAAAACGCGTTTACCTCGCGCACTGCCGGTTTCATTATCCAGCAGCACTTTCCGCCGGGCGTGAGTAACACCGCACCCGGCCCCCTCGTCGGCGTCGGTCTTTCAAATCTCTTTTTTTCTGACATCAACACATTCCGAGGTCTTGGCAGCGTGATTGTGTTCAGCCCGACGCCCGGTGCCATCATGCCGCCAGTGTACCCTCAAATTAAGCCGGTGATAGGCGCATCGCTCGATGGCTCGCCCGGCGGTGTTCCGCTTTACAAGAACGGCCAATTAGTGGGCGGACTTGGGGTGACCGGCGACGGGGTTCCGGGACCGATTGTCGGTTTCCGCGCCGAAAATCCATTCATATTTATTTCTGGATCCGACACTGACGAAGACGTCGCATTGGCTGGACAAAACGGTTACGTGCCTTCGTCCGGTATTCTTGCGACGAACGTTTTCATTAACGGGATTCGAGTTCCTTACGTGAATTCATCGACAGTATTTTCACAGACGATCTCGCTGCACGGTAACGCCGACTCTCGCTACCCGATTCGTGCCGCGCCGGCGCCATTCGCATATCCGGTCGCAACTTTTGGCGGAGTGTCGGGACAAATTCGTCAGCCAATCATCAATGATCCGGTCGTGGGAACAATCAACGGTCAGCCGCGGCTCACCGCGCAAGAGGTGACGAGTATTTTAAGCTACGCCGCTTCTCAAACGAGCATCACTCGGGCTGCTATTCGGCTGCCGATCGGCGTGCCAATGAACGCGTTTATCACCGTCGTAAACAATCCCAACATGGGCATGAGCGGCGTCGCGCCGACGGTGCTGGGAACTTTCCGCACGGGCGAAGCGACGTTGTTTAGTTGGGACGTCGCAGTGCAAAAAGCCCGCACCGTCATTTTTTATTCGAGCCATGACTTCCTCAATTTCGGCTTGAATGTAGCGCTCTCGGTGCGCACGGTGGGTTTTCTTTCGCAGTGCAATTATCCGCCGGGCATCAACGGAAATTCGCCCGGCCTCTTTAACGGCCAGCAAGAAATGGTTTCCGGTTTGCTTGGTAACCACTGTGATCCTAACGCGATCACGCCGAATACGTCTTTCACCCCTAATCCGATTTTGCCGAATGGGATCACGATTTTCCCGGGTTCATTTGGGTTGTATCGGAACGGGGTTCTAATCGGCGCCATCGGGGTTAGTGGGGACGGCGTAGATCAGGATGACTTGGCTGCTGCCGCCGGCACGCACGATTTCCTCGCGCCGTTTTCAATCCGAGCCGATCAATTCTTTTATCGCGGCGCTCGTTTGCCCTACGCAAAATTCCCACGCGATCCGTGAGGGTAAGTCCGAATTGCCAGCCATTTTTGCTGGGTAAGTTTCGGCATCGCGTTCAGTAACAATCGCTGGTCTGCAAGAATCGTCCGCGTAAGCGTTAGGGCTACCGTTGGCTCGTCCGCGGCACGGGGGTCGCGGTGCGACGTGGCTTTGCTCTTGCGCTTTTGCGCACGGTGATGGTTCCCTGAGCAGGAGCGGGAGTTGGTGATGCTTCGGCGTACTTTTTTGTCGATGGCCAGATCAACCGCCACGGCTGAGTTTTTATTGTCTCGCTGAATTGCTTGATGTTTTCGCCGGCGGGCCCGAGCTCGGTGGTCGCCACCTTTAGTTTCTCTGACGAGCTTCGCAGGTTTCGCAGAGTGACCTCGATGTTGTCGTTTTCAGTCAGGCTGGTGCTGATCTTTTCGATGTTGGTGAGCGAATGCGAGAGGGAGCTGTCCGGCGCAGTCAGACCGGCCATATGTTCGCCGAACGTTTTGAACTGGGTGAGCGCGAGGTTTAGCTCGGAGTTTTCGTCGGTGAGACGATTGAGATTTTGCGCAGTCTGCTGGAGATCCTTCATGGTATTAGTCGCTTCGGCTGCCACCGGTTTGATGACTTCCAGCATCTTCGACGCTGCTTCGCCGAGATCGGGAGTGCGTTCCCCGGCGAACGCCTCGCCATCTTTTGCGCGGCCGGAACTTTCGTTCCCTTGGGTGATGTCGATTGCCATGTCGCCCAACAAGCCGAGCTGCATCAATCGTGTTTTCGCGTCGCGATAGACCTTCGCCTTCTTGTCCACCTGCACATCCACGCGCGCTTCGAATCTCGGTTTGCTTGGACTCGCGGTTGGACTGGGGCTCGCGTTCGCTTCGGGCGGATTAATCGCCGCGGCCGCTTCCTCTGCCTGTTTTTCTTCTTTGGGCGACACGGGTGAATACAGCTTTTGAACTTGGCCAATCTTGCGGCCGGCCAGCATCACTGGCGCGCCCTGTTTGATTCCGGCCGCGTTGTCGAAATAAACCTTGTAGGTCACCAGCGGCCGGAACAAGCCCGGCGCGCCGAGCAAGACCAAAAGGAACGCGACCACGGCGATCGTGCCGATCACCAGCAGGCCGGTCATGATTTCATTTTTTTGTAATTGCATCGAGGCTGCCTTCCAGAATGGGACCTTCTGTGCTTCCGCTCAAAAACTGAGCGACCACCGGATTTTTGGATTGCTTGAATTCTTCGGATTCGGCTTCTTCAATAATTTTTCCCTGGTACAACATAGCCATTCGCGTGCCGATGCGAAAGGCGCTCTCCATCTCGTGCGTTACGGTGACGGATGTGACCTTCGATTTTTCGGTAAGGCTAATGATTAATTCGTCGATCACGGATGCAATGACCGGGTCGAGTCCGGCTGAGGGCTCATCAAGAAGGATCAACTCGGGCTCGAGCACGAGGGCGCGCGCCAGGGCCACGCGTTTTTTCATGCCCCCGCTGAGTTCCTCTGGCAACAGTTCCTTGGAATCCTTCATCCCGACGAGGTCGAGTTTTTCATCCACGATCTTGTCGATGTCCTCACGCGATTTGTCCGTGAGCTCTTCGAGTGGCAAAGCAACATTGTCGCGCACGTTACGGGAGCTCATTAGCGCCGAGTACTGATAGACCATGCCAATGTGCCGTCGTACCTGCTGAAGTTTCCGGCGCCGCAGTCGGGTGATTTCAAATTGCTTGAAAAAAATGGAGCCGGAATCAGGGCGGAGCGTGCCGAGAATCAATCTTAAGATGGTGCTCTTGCCGCTTCCGCTTTGACCCATGATCACCAAACGTTCCTGTGGCTCGACTTTAAGTGAAAGACCGTCGAGCACTTTTTTTTCTTCGAACTGCATGTGCACATCGCGCAGTTCGACCATGTGCGACGGTGTGCTCACGTGGGGAAGAATACCGTGTAAATGATATTATAGAGCGTATCGAAGCCGATCACTACGGTGATGGCGGTGACGACACTCGAAGTTGTCGATGCGCCAACGCCAGCCGCGCCGCCTTTCACAGTCAATCCCCGATAACAGGCAATCGCGGCAATGAGTAGTCCGAACAGAAGGCTCTTTAAAATGCCGGTGATAATATCGCGAATGAGCAATGAATCTTTCACCAGATCGAGAAAGTACGGGAACGCGATGCTGAAATAGGCTTTGCAGATCAGGCTGCTGGCGAATACAGCCGCGATATTCGAAACCATGGAGAGACACGGCATCAGCAGAAACAACGCGAGCATTCGCGGCGCTACGAGAAAGCGCAGAGGACCGATGCCCATGGATTCAATTGCTTCCACTTCCTCTGAGACTTGCATCGTGCCGAGTTCGGCAGTGAAAGCAGCGCCGATCCGCGCTGCCAGCATAATACCGGTCATGAGGGGCCCAAGCTCGCGTGTAAAAGCGATCGCGACCAATCCAGGAATCAACCGTTCGGTTCCAAAGCGTTGCAACTGATAGCCAGTCAGCAGCGCCATGGTTAGTCCGAGAAAGAACGACACCAATCCGACCAATGGCACTGAGTCCACACCGGCGCGTTGGGTGTGCCGAAAAAAACTGGCGGCGCGAAACGGCACTCGCCCGTGCTGAATACGTTCGAACGTTTCTTCGAACGTGTTGACGATGAACCAGAACACGCTCCCCACCTCACGGAGAAAAGTTCGTGTAAGCTGGCCAATTCCTTGGGCAACCAAAACGGGCGGATTAGCGTCTGCCATGGCGGGGGAAACGTGGCCTTACTTGTCGATGGGGAAAAGAGCAAAGTTCAGCAGGGCGAAGACCTGCCTTTGTGAGTATGGACGCGTTTCCGCGTCGCTTTCATCTAGTGGACGGCCACTGTATGATGCCAATATCAATAGAACCGGAACCGACGGTCATTTGCGCTAACCCAGCCCGCATTACGTGAAATTCTTTCGCATACGGAATTGCTTCTTTGTGATCGCGATATTTAGTGCCGGGGCGCGCGCGCTTGCCCAAGAGAATCAGCCAGACATGGAAACAAAAAGAATTGGACTCGCGATTCATGGCGGCGCCGGAACTATCGAGCGCAGCAAGATGACGCCGGAAAAAGAGCGCGAATATCGCGCGGGACTCGAGCGCGCTTTGACAGCTGGTTGCGAAATTTTGAAGCGCGGCGGGTCAAGTCTCGACGCTACGGAAGCGGCCGTGCGCGTGCTCGAAGACGATCCACATTTTAATGCCGGCAAAGGCTCCGTGTTCACGAGCACCGGCACGAACGAGATGGACGCTTCCATCATGGACGGGAAAACACTCAAGGCCGGAGCGGTCGCCAGTGTGAAACACGTGAAAAATCCCATCGGTCTGGCCCGGCTGGTCATGGAAAAATCGCCGCACGTCATGCTCGATTGCGCAGGCGCGGAAGCGTTCGCGAAAGAAAACGGGATCGAGCTTGTAGATGAAAAATATTTTTTTACGCAGGAACGCTGGGACGCGTTGCAGAAAATTAAAGAAGCGGAAAAGCACGGTGGCGTCGGCGGCAAGAAATTTTTTATCTCCGAACACGATCGGCACGGGACGGTCGGCGCGGTCGCGTTGGATAAGAGCGGGAATTTGGCGGCGGCGACTTCGACTGGCGGAATGGCAAACAAGCTGCCTGGGCGAATCGGCGATACGCCAGTCATCGGCGCTGGCACCTATGCGAACAATCAGACGTGCGCCGTGTCCTGCACCGGTGACGGCGAGTTTTTTATTCGCGCCGGCGCGGCGCATGAGGTGTCAACGCTGATGGAATATCGCGGCATAAAATTGCAAGCAGCAGCACAGATGGCTCTGGACGGTGTCAAAAAGCTCGGCGGCAGCGGCGGTTTAATCGCCATCGACAAAAACGGCGCGGTCGCTTTGCCATTTAACACAAACGGCATGTACCGCGGCTACGTTGATCCGAATGGTAGGTTTGTGATCGAGATCTACCGGTAGAGATTGTCATGTCGAGCGAAGTCGAGACATTTCTCGCTGTTAAAATTAGAGATTCCTCGACCCATTCGACTTCGCTCAGGGCAGGCTTTCGCTCGGAATGACAAAGTGATGCTTCCGCCCTTCTCGATTGTCATTCCCTGCTTCAATGAAGAACGGCGCGTCAGCGACACGCTGCGCGTTACGCTCGAGTATCTCGGCGCCCACGCGCCGGAGAGCGAATTAATCGTGGTAAACGATGGATCGACCGATGCAACGGGGACAATCGCGCGCCAAATTTTATCGGAGACTAAGATTGCGACGCGTTTACTGGAGAATTTTCCAAATCGCGGGAAGGGCGCGGCGGTTCGTTCCGGATTGCTCGCCGCCCGAGAACCGATCGGGCTTTTTTCTGACGCCGACCTTTCCACGCCGATCGAAGAGACGCCCAAGCTGATCGAACCGATCGCGAATGGCGAAGTCGACATTGCGTTTGGATCGCGGGCAATCGACCGCAGTTTGATTGGAATTCATCAACCTTGGCGCCGAGAACAAGCGGGCCGTGTTTTCAATCTCCTTGTGCGCATGGCCACCGGTCTGCCGTTTTGGGACACGCAATGCGGGTTCAAGGCCTTTCGCCTTGATGTTTGCCGACCGATTCTGGAGGAAGCACGGATCAATGGTTTCGCGTTTGATGTCGAACTGCTTTTCCTGGCGCACTGCGCCGGCTTGCGTATTCAGGAGATTCCTGTGCGGTGGAATCACGCTGAAGGAAGCAAAGTCAGCTTTTTCAAAGACAGTCTGCGCATGTTGCGCGAAGTCCTCGCGCTGCGGACAAAGCGCGCCGTTCCATAATGAACACGCGGTCATCCTGAACGAAGTGAAGGATCTCACCGAAGCTGATTGAGCACATTGTTTAGCTTGCGTGTTGCACGTTCCATCGGGGAGGTCCCTCGCTGCGTTCGGGATGACAAACCGGGACCTGCTTTTCTTTGCCGCATCGTCGCATAAATTAGATTTCTTGTTTCCATGCGGTCTTTTCAATTTCACCCAGCGGTCACCCGGTGGTTTGAGCACACTTTCGGCTCACCGACGGAACCGCAAGCACGCGGCTGGCCGGCAATCCAATCGGGCCGGCACGTGCTGATTTCTGCGCCGACAGGCTCGGGCAAAACGCTGGCGGCGTTTCTTGCTTCGCTGGATGCGTTGTTCCGCGAAGGCGTCGAGGAGGAATTGGCGGATGAAACGCAAGTCGTTTACGTCTCGCCGCTCAAAGCATTGAGCAACGATATCCGCAAAAATTTGCAAGAACCGTTGGCTGGCATTCGCGCGTTATTGGGTGAAACAAATGGCACCGAGATCGACGTGCGCGCCGAGGTTCGCACTGGCGATACGACTGCTGCTCAACGACAGGCGCTAATCAAAAAACCTCCGCACATTCTCGTTACAACGCCAGAGTCGCTTTATCTGCTGCTGACTTCGGACTCGGGCCGCCGGATGCTGAGCACGGCACGAACACTCATCCTCGACGAAATTCACGCGGTCGTTGATGACCGGCGCGGCGCGCACCTCGCCTTGAGCGTCGAACGTTTGGCGGCGCTAACAAAAAATCCACTTCAGCGAATTGGTTTATCTGCGACGCAGAAACCGATTGAAGAGGTCTCACGCTTTTTGGTCGGCGCTCATGGAGTTGACGACGGTGGCAATCCCGATTGCGAGATTATCGATATCGGGCATCGCCGCGAGCTGGATCTGGCTATTGAGATGCCCAAGTCGCCGTTGGAAGCGGTGATGTCGAATGAAGTTTGGGAGGAAATTTATCATCGGCTCGCTGAGTTGATTCAGGCCCATCGGACAACGCTTGTTTTCGTTAACACGCGCCGAATGGCCGAACGCGTGACACATCATCTGAGCGAAGTGCTCGGCGCCGATGCGGTGACATCGCATCACGGAAGTCTCTCTGCGAAACTACGCCTCGATGCTGAGGATCGATTGAAGCGCGGCGATTTGAAAACGCTCGTGGCGACGGCTTCACTTGAGTTAGGCATCGATATCGGTTCGGTTGATCTCGTGTGCCAACTCGGCACGACGCGATCCATAGCGACATTGCTGCAACGGGTCGGACGCGCCGAGCATAAGCGCAGCGGTTTGCCGAAGGGGCGCATCTTTCCATTGAGTCGTGACGAGCTGGTGGAATGCGCGGCGTTGCTCCGTTGCGTGCATCGCGGTGAGCTGGATCGACTCAGCATTCCGGAAAAACCGCTGGATGTTCTCGCACAACAAACCGTTGCCGCGGCTTCGACCGAAGACTGGGATGAAAATGAATTCTTCGAGCTTGTCCGTTCGGCGTGGCCATATCGAAATCTGACCCGCGATGAGTTCGATAGCGTCGTCACGATGCTTACCGATGGGTTTAGCACGAAACGCGGCCGGCGTGCGGCGTTGATTCATCACGATGCGGTAAACCATCGAATCCGCGGTCGTCGCGGAGCGCGATTGACTGCGCTCACGTCCGGTGGCGCTATTCCAGACAATGCGGATTATCGTGTGATTCTCGAGCCTTCGGAAACTTTCGTCGGCACAGTGAATGAAGATTTTGCCGTCGAAAGTTTGGCGGGCGACATCTTTCAACTCGGCAATGCTTCGTGGCGAATCTTGCGCATCAACTCCGGAGTCGTTCGTGTCGAAGATGCTAAAGGTCAGCCGCCGGGAATTCCATTTTGGTTGGGCGAAGCTCCAGCGCGGACTAACGAGCTATCCAAAGCTGTATCGGATCTGAGGGGTGAAATTGAAAAGGGGTTGTCCGTAGAGGAAGCTGAAAGCTTCCCCTGCAAAATCGAGGAGTGGCTAAAACAGGAACTACAGCTGCCGATTGTTGCCGCTGAACAAATCAGCGCCTATTTCGCCGATGCTTATCGCTCGCTGGGCGCAATTCCGTCGCAGCAAACTCTCGTGATGGAGCGGTTTTTTGATGAATCAGGCGGCATGCAACTCGTTTTGCACGCGCCGTTCGGCAATCGAATCAATCGCGCATGGGGCCTGGCGCTGCGAAAACGTTTTTGCCGCTCGTTCAATTTCGAGTTGCAAGCGGCAGCGACGGACGACGCGATTGTGATTTCGCTCGGCACGCAGCATTCGTTTCCGCTCGAGGAAGTATTTCGCTACCTCAATTCCAACACCGTTCGGGACTTGCTCGTTCAAGCGTTGCTCGACGCGCCAATGTTCACCATTCGGTGGCGCTGGAACGCGACCCGCTCACTCGCAGTGCCACGTTTCCGTGGCGGCGCAAAAATCGCGGCGCCGTTGCAGCGCATGGAATCGGAAAATCTTTTGGCGGCAGTTTTCCCCGACCAACTGGCCTGCCTCGAGCATATCGTTGGCGACCGCGAGATTCCAGATCACCCGCTGGTGAAACAAACAATCGACGATTGCCTGACCGAAGCGATGGACATCGAGGGATTGGAAGAACTATTGCGCAAGATCGAACGCGGCGAGGTCCGCTGCATTGCGCGCGATTTGCCCGAGCCTTCGCCGCTCG
>Ga0209156_10002979_pt1 | contig 12956 bp, 8 predicted proteins | sample GraSoiAngelo_124_FD_185881 | JGI IMG/M metagenome (GOLD analysis project Ga0209156, IMG submission 185881) | Grasslands soil microbial communities from the Angelo Coastal Reserve, California, USA - 14_0927_05_20cm (SPAdes) (version 2) | ecosystem: Environmental > Terrestrial > Soil > Grasslands ...
CAGGCGACCCTGTACGAGGGCGGCCGGGCCCGACGCAGCGCGAAGGCGGAGGGACGCGTCGGCGCGGAGGAGTCGGAGGTGATGGACCGCGTGTGGGCCGGGCTGTACCCGGAGTTCACGCCCGGCGCGGACGCCACGCTCCCGAACGGCGGCCCCGAGGCGCTGGCCGCGTACTTGAACGCCGAAGCGGCGTTCCGCCGGGGCGACTATCATACCGCGCGCGACGAGTACACCCGTGTCATTCGTGCGGACTCCGGATTCGCCATCGGGCGGCTGCGGCTCGCGCTCGTCGCCGCGCAGGTGGACCCGACAGAACAGGGTTTCGGCGCCGCCCTGCGGGGGGCACTGGTGCACCAGCAGGGGCTCTCTCCGGCCGACAGCCTCCTGCTCGACGGGTTCACCCGGCTGCTCGTCGAAGGCGACGGGCTGGCCGCCCGCGATCGGTTCAAGCGCGCGACCGAGCAGGCACCGAGCTACCCGCAGGCATGGTACGTCCTGGGCGAGTTCTACTATCACTTCGCCGGCCTGTTCGACGAGACGGTCGGCGAGGCCGGGGTCGCGTTCAACCGCGTGCTCGATCTGGATCCGCGGTTCTCGCCGGCCATCGGACACCTGATCTCGCTGGCACACCAAGCGGGCGATCGCCGCGAGACCGCGGACCTGATTCACCGCTACCTGCGCATCGACTCGACCTCGGTCGTCGCGGAGGCGGTCGGGATCGCCGACACGCTCATCCTCGGCTCGGCGCCCGCCCAGCTCGCGCTGCTCCGCACGGTGTGCCGGCACAGCTTGCTCGCGCTGCAGTATCTCGCGTTCCAGGCGGCGGAGTTCGGAACGCCGGTGCAGCGGACAGGACCCGCACGGGTGGTGCTGCGGTGTCTCGAGCAGCGCGGCGCCACCGACGCGGAGCGGGCCCGCATCCTCCGCATGGGCGTCGCCGCCGATCTTGCCGCGGGCTGGGCCGACAGCGCCCGCCTGCGACTCGCGCGCGCGACGGGAGGCTCAGCCGCACGGGAGCGGGACCAATGGATCCTGCTGGCACGCGCGACCGGGCTGCCCGCGTTGGGCGACTGGCAGAGCGCTGCGGAGCGCGTGCGCGGGCGCCTCGGCGTAGCCGCCGACACCGAAGCGGTCGCCCATTGGCTGCTCGCGCGCCTCGGGATCGAGCGCTCCCGCCATGCCGCCGCGCTGGCCCGGCTCGCCGCGGGGAAGCGGGGTCCCCTTCCGGCGAGCCTCGCCACAGACCTCGACGCCCGCGCCGCCCTGACCCGCCGCGACACGACCCGCGCGTTGCAGCTCTGGGATGACGCGACGCGGCGCTATGCCGTCCTCAGCGTGCCGCTCGAGCTGGTCGCGTCGCTCTGGCCGCTACGGCTCGATCTGGCGCGCCTCGCGGCGGCGCGGAGCGACAGCGCCATCGCCGCGCGCGCCTGCAGATCGTTCGAGACCCTGATCGGGTACGTCGATCAGGTCGTGCAGCCCGAGACCGAGCGACTGTGCCGAAGCGTTCGATCGCGCTGACCACGCTCGGTTCAGTTGGTGGTCGCGACTGTGCTACTCCCCGGCGTTACGGGACAGGAACGTCACGGCTACGCCGGCATGATCCGAGGGCCACACCCCCGCCGAAGTGCGATCGCCCGGACGATCGCCGACCACCTCGCGGTGAATCAGCACGACGTCGGCAGGCAGATTCCGGGCGAAGACGAAGTCGATCCGCTGGTCGAACGTGGGCCGCGGGTTCAGGAGATCGGACCGCTCGCAGCACGTCAGGCCGGCCGCGCGCACCAATCCGTAGGTCGGGGTGACGCGCGTCGGGTCCGCACCGAAGGCGTCGGAGTTGAAGTCGCCCACGAGAATCGTCGGCCGAGGGTCGCTCCCGAGCAGCGTGAGTAGCTCCTGGGTCTGCGCGAGCTGGATGTCCCGGACTTCCTGGCCCGCGAGATGCGTCGCGACGAATCGGTACGTCCGCCCCCCGATCGCCGCCTCGACCGAGCTCCATCCCTGATAGACGCCTGAGCTCACGCCGCCGAGCGTCACGGGCACGTAGGCTGCGTACACGCCCGATCGCGGGTTCGCGCGAGCCACGTCCCCGCGCACCAGCACGGCGTCGCCGTCGGTAAACCGCACACCAGCGAAGATCGGCTGCCCCGGCGGGTCGAACCCGACAATGACGGGCACTTGAATATCGGTCGTGCGATCCACGGCCGCGAGTGAATAGTCGAGACCGCGCGCGCGCAGCGAGTCGACGAGCAGCTGCAGGAAGTCGTACGCGACGTGCGTCGCGAGCTCTTCGAACGGTCGGTCGGTCGTCCGATAGAGCGCCGCCTCTTCGAGTCCGACGACGTGCGGTCGTCGCGCGGCGATCGCCTGTGCGAGCATCCCCGCGCGCGCGGGAAAGTTCGTGGCTTGCACGTGCGCCCACTCCTCGGTCGCCAGCGCGATCGCTTCCTCGGGGGTCCGCGCCTGGATGACGCGCCCGATCTCCGCGCCGACGTAGACGTTCCAGGTCAGCGCGGTGACGCCCGCTCGGTCGGCCGCGGTCGGGCCCTCGATCGTGGCGCGGGGCGAGAGAGGCTCCGGGACGGGGCCAAGTGGACTTCGGTCGCAGCAGGCGACCAGCGCGGCGACGAGGACGGCGGCACGACGATGCATGTGATCCTCTCAAATGTGGGACGGACAAGAATCGCCCGGCCCGATCAAGGCCCAGTCAAGCGGAGCCGCTGCCCCGGCGTCGCCATATCCCGATCGATCACGTCACGCACGATCCGCGCGACGAACGCGTACCCCCGTGGCTCGGCCGCGAGCCAGCCTTGCCACTCGAGCTCGTCCAGCGCCTGCGCCAGGGCTTCTCCGGCGAGGCCCGCGGCCCGCCCGAGCTTCGCCCCGGCGACCCTCCCTCCCAACACCGCCGTCGCCACGAGCACCCGCTGCGCATCCGCCGACAAGCGCCGGAAGTTGATCCGGATCGCCGCCACGATGTTGTCGGGAAGGTCGCCCGGTAACGTCTGCTCGAACGTCTCCGTGGGCTTTGGCCACGGGTGCGGTGCATCACTCGGCTCGAAGCCGGCGGCCACGGCGTGCAGCAACGCGACCACGAGGAGGGGAATGCCCGCGGAGTCCGCCAGAACCCGGCGTGCGAGGCGGTCCAGCTGCTCGTCCCCGTATGACGGGAGCGCCCAGCGCGCGAGCTCGCGCACGTCGTCGGCGCCGAATCCCCCGAGCTGGACCGCGGTGCCGGCGAGCTCGCGGCCGATGCGGGCGCGTACCTCGTCCAGCTCGGGGTCGGTGGAGTGCGGTGCTACCGTGACGAGGAACGCCACGGGCGAGCGCGCCAGGTCGCGGATGACTGCCCCGAGCGCGCGCATGGACTCCCGGTCGAGCCACTGTGCGTCATCCAGGAGCACCACCACCGGCTGCTCGTCCGCCACCGCCTGCAGCACTTCGGTGAAGGCGCGGCCGAGCGCGCCGACCGGCGCCGTGCCGCGCAGCTGCGCGAGCGCGTCCGGCGGAGCCCCGGCGACCCCAGGGGCCTCGAGCAATCCGCCGCGTGCGATCCCGAATACCGCGCTCCATGGGTCGGCTTGGTCGGCCGCGACCGCGCGCACGGCGGCGACCACCGCGCCGTCGAGCCGGGTCCGAGCCACGAGCTCCTCGGCAAGCCGGGTCTTCCCCGCGCCGGCGTCGCCCTCGATGAGAATGACGGTCGCCCGCCGCTTGGTCCGGCACGCCGTCCACGCGTCGGTCAGCCGCTCGAGCTCGACAGCCCGCCCCACCAGCGGGGCGCGACGCGACCCGGACCGGCGCTCTGCCTCACGCACCGCCCGCGGGAGCCGCCAGGTTCGCTCCAGCCGCACCCGCTCGGCGAGCGCGTAGGTCTCCCCGTCCGGCTCCGCGCCGAGCTCCCGGCTCAATCGGGACACGAACTCCTCGAACAACGCAAGCGCTCCCGCCCGGTCTCCGGCGAGGGCGAGCGTCCGCAGCGCGGTCCGCAGCGCGGTTTCAGGCCGCCAGTCGAGTTTTCGCGCGCGCTGCACGGTGTCGTGCGCCGCCGCCACCTTGCCGGCGGCGAGCAGTTGCTCGGCGCGGCGGACCAGCACGTCCACCGAGCGGCGGCACCAGTGCTGGCGTTCCGCCGCCAGCCAATTGTCGAACTCCGATGCGCCACGGACGCTGAATCCCTCGAGGAACTCTCCATGGATCAGCGCGGCTGCCGGGGCGTAGTCGCCCGCCGCCGCCAGCGTCTCCAACGTGTCGGTGTCGAGCTCGACCGTGCCGGGCGCGATTCCCACCTGCGCCGGGTCGGACTCGAGGCCGTCGTCGCCCGCACACAAGCGCAGGACGTGCACGGCTTCGTTCAGAGAGTGTCGCGCCTTCTCCTCCGGCTTGTCGCCCCACAACAAGCCGATGAGGTGTTCGCGCGTTCGGATGCGTTTGGGCGACCGGGCCAGATAGATCAGGAGCGCGAGGTTCTTTTTCCACAGGAGCTTGGCCGGCGCGGCCGTGCCGTCCACACTCAGGTCCACTGGGCCGAGGGCGCGAATGACGATCACGCGGCCCCTTTGCAGCCGAGTGCGACGCGCCGACCGGCGGCACTGTCTGCGCGCGCGCGGTAAGGTGGGTCCCCGCCGGACCAGAGCCGCACCACGGTCGCGTAGGCCCGACAGGCCTGCTCGCGTCGCTGTCCCGTCCGCTCCAGCAGCTCCCCCAGTCGCCACTGCGCGAATGCAGTAAATGCCCAGTCAACCTCAGCAGGTTGTGGATCGCCACTCGGGTAACCGTGCAGATCGGAGTTCTCGTGCCAGATGAGGTCGGCGATCGCGCGCCCTGGGTGTGTTCCCGCTTCGTTCCACGACGCGCGCGTCAGGTGCAGCACGACCCGCCAGAACGGATCTTCGATGTCTTGGGCCGGAATTCCCCTTAGGGGATTGGTGGCCGCGAGGGCCGAATCAACCGCCCCTCCGGCAGCCACCTCCTCGGCCCACAGCAACGTCCCCAGCGGCCCCGGCCGTAGGGTGGACGGCCCGCGGCGACGTGGCGGCTCGGCGCGCCCCCGCACCCGCTCGACCGTCGCGAGCATCCATGCGGCGCGCCGTTGCCACTCCGGTCGCCCGCCGGCGGCGTCGGCCGCGCCGGCGAGGGTGGGGAGCGCGTCGGCCCAGCGGGCGGCCGCCCGGGCGGAGTCGACGTCTGCCAGCAGCAGAACGCCGGCCAGCTCACCGACGAAAACCTCCAGCTCCGGAAAGCGGTAGGCCAGTTGGTGTGCGAGCGCCATGGCGGTATCGGGCCGCCCCATCCCTATGAGCGCCAAGACTCGGGCGAGACCGGCCGAGCGCGCGAAGCCGGGCTCAGGCAGGAGTTGCTCCGCGAACGCCGACTCGCCTTGCGGAGATCCGAATCCGGCGAGGTACCGGGCGCCGGCGTCGAGATCCTTGATACCGGCCGCGCGCGCCATCCGGGCCAGGTCGCGCGTCCGCCGCGTCGCGTCGGCCGGCGGCAAAAACCGCCATGCGTAGGCCAGCTCCACAATGGCCAGGGTTGCAAAGGAGGGATCCTTCGGATCGACGAGAGGCCCCACCCGCGCAAGGGCCGCGGTGGCGCCGATCGAATCGCCTTCAGCGACGTCGAGCCACGCTACGTGCTCCAGTGCCGGCGCGAAGTCCGCTTGGCTTTTGAGCACATCCTGAAACGATTGCATCGCCTCGCGCCGTGAGCGTCCGACGAGCGGTCCGCGATGGAACAACTCGTCGGCCCGCCGGAATTGGCCGAACAGAAAGTCCTTCGTGCCCTTCGCCAACGCATCCAGGGAGTCCAGCCGGGCCGCGAGAGGCAACACCTGCGCCCGAATCAGTCTCTGGTAGCGGTCCGGAAACTCTGTGAGGTGAGCGAAATAGTGCGTGCTGTCCGCGGGGTCGCCCTCGAGGTTGAACCAGCGGCCGACCTCCGCATGCCGCCAATAGCACAGCCAGCAAGTCGAGTCGAGAGCCGCAGCTTCGGCGTAACCCGCCCGAGCCTCCCCCCAGCGTCCGCGCGCGAAGGCGCCCTCCGCACGTTGGAAGGCGGCCCGCCCCAGAGCGTTCTTGGGCAACACGCCACGAGGTAACGAGCGGTCCAGCGAGTCGCGCGACCGGAGCTGCGCCCCGAAGACCCGATCGGCCAGGCTCTCCGCAAGGAAGCGCCACTCGGCCCGCGGTCCCACGATCTCGATGGTATCGACGCCCGGCCCGCGAAGCCGGACGCGCAACCGGCCTTCGTCATTCGCCGTGGCCACGCCAATGCGGGAGCCGGTCCGCAACCACCGGCCGAGTCCCGAGACACAGCGGGCGGACAGGTCGGGGTAGCGATCCAGGTTCCGCGCCAATGCGCACGCGACTGAATCACCCCACGCCCCCGCCACGTCCGCGGCAGGGAGGACTGCTTCGACACGAAAACGCATGGTGGAGGAAACAGGTGTCAATACATGGATCCACAACCCCACAACCGTGCCCCCGATCGCCAGGCCGATCGCATTCCGTCGGTATTGCCAGACGCGGGTACCCCAGAGGGAGCGTCGGAACACCGTCGCATGCGGCCAGCGGTCGTCCGGATTCAACTCCAACGCCCGACGTAATACGCGGGCGATGTTGAGCGGCACTCCCGTCCAGTCTCCCTTCGCGGGCACGCACTTTTCCCACCGGCGGCCTGTGAGCGCCTCGTAGATCACCATCCCGGCGGCATAGATGTCGCTGCGCTCGTCCGCGACGCCGGCGAACTGCTCCGGCGCCATGTACGCCGCCGTCCCCTGCAGTATCAGCGGATTCGTCTGCTCGCCGGCACTGAGGCGCCGCGCGATGCCGAAGTCCGTCAGCACCGCTCCGTCCTCGTCGAGGAAAACGTTCGCCGGCTTTATATCCCGATGGATGACACCTTTTCCATGGGCCTTGCCGAGTGCCGCCAGCAAGTCGCGCCCGAGTTTGCGCGCGGCGTCGACCGACAGACGCCCCTGTTTTTCGAGTTGCGTCTGAAGGGTGTCGCCCTCCAGGTAATCCATCACGTAGAAGTTCAGGCCGTCCCGTTCATCGACTTTGTGGACGGGAACGATGTTGGGGTGTCGCAGATTGGCGAGGATGCGAGCTTCGTCGACAAATTGTCGGGCGGCGTCGACGGTCCACCGCTCGGGCCGCAGCACCTTGACGCCCACGAGACAATCGAGGGCCACGTCCCGCGCGAGGTAGACCGTCCCCATGCCGCCGCTTGCGAGCTCGCGCTCGAGCTCGTAGTCCGGCGCCAGGGCCGCACGCAGGCGCTCGAAGAAGGCCGTCACAGAAACCTCGACCGGAGAACATCCCGGCCGCCGTCCCGAAAGTCAAACGGCCCCGCCCAGGCGGGGCCGTTTGACGCAGCACGTGCGTCGCCGGTTACTGGACCGTGATCGCGATCTTCATGCCCAGCGCGACGTGCGGCAGGCAGTAGCCTTTGTAGACGCCGGCCGGCGCGCCGGTAAACGAGACGTCGTACTTTTCGTTCGGCTGAGTCAGGAACGGGCCCGTGAGGTCGCCCATCGGATTCGGCATCCCCTTCTTCAGGGCGTCCGCCCCGCCCTTCGGGATCGAATCGGCGTAGAAGGCGATGTCGTGCGGACCGCCGGACACATTGATGAACCGCACCGTCGTGCCGGGCTTGATCGAGAGCTTGGCGGGCTCGAACGCCGCGGCGGTCGTGCCGTTGCCGGTCATCTTCACTTCGACCACCGCGCCAGCGGGCTCGGCGGCGGGCGCACTCGCCGCCACACCGGCCGGCGCTGGAGTGGCCGCTTCGGCTTGGGACGCTGCCGACTTCTTGTCGCCGCCGCAGGCAACGATCGCGAACGCGACGAGCGAGATGAACAGGGTGAAGCGCATTGCTGACTCCCTCCGGGACGAATGACGAGAAGCGCTTGTGAACGCGTTCACAATATATCCGCGCTCCCTCAAAACGGGAGCCCTGCACACGCGGTGACCGTTGCATTTTCGCACCACCCCGACGACACTGATGCGCATGCCGGAGGCGTCTGTACCGCTCATCCCCGCCGCCGATCTTGCGCATCGGCTGGATCAGGGCGAACGCGTGCAGCTGCTCGACGTCCGCTCAGCGGAGCGGGTCGCGCAGGGGCGCGTCACCCTCGGCGCGACACTCGATTTCCGCGCCCTCGCCGCATCGCAGTTGTACGAGCTCGCGACGCTCGCGCCGCTGCGGCTCGACCCCGCGGCCCCGGTGGCGGTGATCTGCGGGCACGGCAACTCGAGCGCCGGAGCCACCCGCTTCCTGCGCGAGCGGGGATTCGAGGCCTACTCCGTGGCGGGCGGGATGGCGGCGTGGGAAACAGTCTACCTCCCGCGCCGCCTCTCTCCGACCCCCGCGCTGGAGCACGTGATCCAGGTCGATCGCGTAGGTAAGGGTGCGCTGTCCTACGTGCTCGTGAGCGACGGGGACGCCGTGGTCGTGGACCCGGGCCGCCACCTGCAGCCGTACGAGGCGCTGCTCGAGGAGCTCGGCGCCACGGCGGCGGCGGTCATCGACACGCACATGCACGCCGACTACTTGAGCGGTGCCCGCGCCGCGGCTGCCCGCTGGCAGGTCCCATACTTCGTGCACCCCGAGGACGCACGTTCGCCGTACGACGGCGCCGAAGGCCGATTCGCCCACCAGCCGCTCACCGAGGGCGACACGATCGCGTTCGGGCGCGCGACGCTCGTCGCCGCTCACGTCCCGGGACACACCCTGGGCAGTACCGCCCTGGTGCTCGGCGACGCGCTGGCGCTGACCGGCGATTTTCTGTTCGTGCGGTCGGTGGGGCGCCCCGATCTGGGCGGCCAACGGCACGCCTGGACGGCGCAGCTGTGGGACAGCCTGGAGCGGGTGCGACGCGAGTGGCCGGGGGACCTGCTCGTTCTACCGGCGCATTATGCGAGCGAGGGTGAGCGGCGCGCAGACCGGAGCGTCGCCGCACGGTTCGACGTGATCGCGGCGACGAACGAGGCGGTGATGCTCCCGGATCGTACCGCCTTTCTCACCTGGGTGACCGATCGCAGCACGCAGCCACCCGACAGCTACCGGACGATCAAGCTGGCGAACCTGGGGCTCGTCGATGTCTCCGACGCCGACGCGGAGATCCTGGAATTCGGACCGAACGCGTGCGCGGTGACATGAGACGGTAGAGGGCTCTACATCTTCTACCGTCGTCTCACGCTATCGGCGCCTGCAGCACCACGTAGACCCAGTCTGTTCCTCCCAGCGTATGCATCCCATACGGCACGCCCGCGGGAATGTGCACCAGATCGTTCGCCGAGACTTCGATCCGATCGCCGTCGAGGACCATCACTCCACGGCCCGCGATCGTAAAGATCAGAATCCCCGAGTCGTCCTCCGTCGAGATAGGCACGGCCGCTCCCGGCTCCATGACCGTGTGCTCGAAGCTGAGGCCGTGCAGCATCCCCGGAAGATTGAGAACGGTGTGGCGACGCAGCTGGTCTGCGGTGCTGGGTAACTTCGCGAGGCGGCGGTACGTGTAGCGCGGCACGATTCCCCATCCAGTAGGGCGCGGCAGCCTTACGCGGAGGGCGCTGCGGCGCCCCCAAAATGGGCACGCCGGGCCACCTGTGCAAGCCATTGGGCGCCAAGCGTCTCTCTTGGCGTCTCTCACAGGAACCATTGCCATGTCGCCCGCACGTCGCCTCTTCGCCGTCGCCTGCGCCGTCGTTCTGCCGATTGCCCCCGCCGCGGCGCAGGGCTGGATCGAGCACCCGCGCGGCGCGATCGAAAAGGTGCGCAGCGTCGTGCAGGTCACCGTCACCGGACGCGTCGCGCGCGTCACAGTGGAAGAGTGGTTCCGCAACGTGGGCGCACTGCTCGACGAGGGCAGTTATCTGTATCCGCTCCCCGGTGAAGCGGTGTTCAGCGATTTCTCCCTCTGGCAGGGAGACCGCGAGCTCAAGGGCGAGCCGATGGACGCCGCGCAGGCGCGCGCGATCTACGAGGAGATCGTGCGTCGCAGGCGCGATCACCGCGAGCTCAAGGGCGAGCCGATGGACGCCGCGCAGGCGCGCGCGATCTACGAGGAGATCGTGCGTCGCAAGCGCGATCCCGCCCTGATCGAGCTGGCGGGACACGGTCTCTTGCGGGCGCGGGTGTTCCCCATCGGTCCCGGCGAGACGCGCAAGATCACGCTGCGCTACACCCAGATGCTCGATCGAGTGGGCGACGCGTGGCGGTTCCGGTACACCGCCGGTACGGGGGCCGGCGCGGCCGCGTCGTCGAGCTTCCGAATGCAGGTGGACAGCGCCGCGCGGTTCGGCGAACCGTATTCGCCGACGCACCGCCTCAGCGCGAGCCGCAGAGACGACCGCATCGAGCTCACGCTCGCCGATTCGAGCACTCGCGGGGACCTCGAGCTGTTCCTGCCGCTCGCCCGCATCCTGGTCGGAATGTCGCTGGTCGCGAGCCAGCCGGTCGGGGAGGACGGGTTCTTCATGCTGCTGCTGGCGCCGGGGCGCGTCGAGGCGCCATCCATGCACCGCGATCTCGTCGCCGTACTCGACGTATCGGGCTCAATGTCGGGCGACAAGCTCGACCAGGCGAAGGCGGCCCTGGTGCAGCTGCTCGGCACCCTCCGCTCGGGCGACCGGTTCCGCGTCGTCACGTTCGGAGGCAGCGTCCGTCGGTACGCCGCCGGGTGGACGGCCGGGTCGGCTGACGCCGTGCGTGCCGCCCAGGAGTGGGTGCGTCGCCTCGACACCGACGGCGGTACCAACATCGCCGGCGCGCTCGGAGAAGCGTTCGCCGAGCCGCCGGCCGAGGGCGGGTTGGGCGTGGTCGTCTTCCTGACGGACGGGATGGCGACCGTGGGCGAGACCGACCCTGAGCGCATCGCCGACCAGGCGGAGCGCAGCCGGGGGGTGTTCCGGGTCTTCGCCTTCGGGATCGGGTATGACGTGAACACGTACCTGCTCGACCGGCTGACGGAGCGGGCCCGCGGCGTCACCGAATACCTCCGGCCGGGCGGCGACATCGAGCAGGCGGTGGCGGCGCTCGCCTCCAAGGTCGCGTCCCCCGTCCTCACGGACCTGGCCGTGCGGGCCGACGGGGTCGAGCTCTACGACCTCCAGCCGCGCAGCCTGCCCGACCTGTTCGGGGGAGACGAGCTGGTGGTGTTCGGGCGCTATCGGGGAGCCGGGAGCCCGAAAGGAGTCCCTGACGGTCCCGGGGAGCGGGTGGTAACGGTGACCGGACGAAGAAGCGGGCGTGAGGAGCGCTTCTCGACGGGTGGGCGGTTCGGGAGTGAGCAACCCGGCACGGATTACATCCCGCAGCTGTGGGCCGCTCGCAAGGCGGGGGCGCTCTCGAGCGACATCCGGCTCCATGGAGCGAATCCGGAGATCGTAACCGAGCTGAAGCGGCTCGCGTTGCGCTACGGCATTTTGACGGCGTATACGTCGTATCTGGTGCAGGAGCCGAGCGTCGCGGCGCGCGGGATCCCCCTGCCGGCTGCGATGCCGCGAGATCAGGCCGGCGTGGGCGCCGTGCAGCAATCGCAACGGGAGCGCAGGCTCGCGAACTCGTACAACCTCGACGCGGTCGTGGTGACCGCGGCCCCGCTGGCCGATTCGCTCGCGGCCGCGCCCGGCGACCGCGCCGGTCGCTCCCGACGCGTCGGTGGGAGACTATTCGTGTGGCGCGACAGCGCGTGGACCGACATCGCGCATGGCGATTCGCTGCGCGTCGTGAGAGTCGCGGCCTTCAGCGATGCGTACTTCGCGCTGCTCCGCGCTCTACCCGAGCTGGCGCAGCCCGCCGCCCTCGAGCCTGCGGTCCTGGTGGCCGGACGCCGCGTGAGCATCAAGATTGAAGCCGGTGGCCAGACGACGTGGACGGACGGTGAGCTGGAGCGGCTCGTGAGAGAGTTTCGGGGATGAGCCCAACGCGAAAGTGGGAACGCGGAACGCGGAACAGCACGCGGACATCCGTGGAGCCAGACGTTGCTGTTCCGCGTTCCGCGCTCCGCGTTTCGCGTTGACATCGATGCCCCAGGACCTCGCCGAGGTGTACCGCACCACCTACCGCGCGCTCGTGCGGTTCCTGTACCGCAAAGTGTGGGATGCCGAGCGGGCGGAGGACTTGGCGCAGGAGGCCTTTGTCCGGGCGGTGGTCCACAAACCCGACAACGCGAGGGGGTGGCTGTTCATCGTGGCGGCGAACATGGCGCGGGACGAGGCGCGGCGCGCGGCTCGGGAGCGGCGGCACCTCACGCTGCTCACGGCCGAGCCGCAGGAGAGCCGGTCGGCGACCGATGAAGCGTTGGACGTCGAGAGCGACCGGGCGCGCGTCCGGGCTGCGCTCGACGAGCTTTCGCCGCGCGACCGCGAGGTGCTGCTACTATGGGATGCGGGACTATCATACGAAGAGATCGCCGCGCAGACCGGACTGGCGCGCGGCGCGATCGGCACGACGCTCTCGCGGGCGCGCCGGCGGCTGGTGCAGGCTTACGAAGCCGGAAAGCCAGGTGAGCATGTCGCACGTGGATGACGGCACGCTTCACACCTATCTCGACGGCGAGCTCGCGCCGGCGGAGGCCCGGGGCGTCGATGCCCACGTCGCCCAGTGCCCCGCCTGCCGCGAGCGGCTCGAGGAAGAGCGCGCACTGATCACGCGCGCCGGGGAGCTGCTGGCGTTGGCCGCGCCCCCGGACCGCGAGCTCCCGCCGTTTCGCGCCGGTGACGTGAGGCCTCCCACTCGACTGTGGTGGCGGGTGCGCCTGCCGCTCGCCTGGGCCGCGACGATCGTGCTGGCGCTCGGGATCGGGACGTACCTGGGCCGCGGGGTCGAACAGGGCCGGAGAGCGGAGACGCCAGCCGACACCGCACCCGCGCGGCTCCGCGCGCTCGAGGCTCCGATTCGGCCGGAACAGGCACAGCGCGAATCTCGCGTCGCGGCCCGCGGCACGG
>Ga0209156_10002993_pt1 | contig 12917 bp, 13 predicted proteins | sample GraSoiAngelo_124_FD_185881 | JGI IMG/M metagenome (GOLD analysis project Ga0209156, IMG submission 185881) | Grasslands soil microbial communities from the Angelo Coastal Reserve, California, USA - 14_0927_05_20cm (SPAdes) (version 2) | ecosystem: Environmental > Terrestrial > Soil > Grasslands...
GTGGGCCGTGCGCCTGGACTAACCGGCGCCTTGACGGCGACCCGACAAGCCCGTCGTTTACACGCCGTCGAGCACTTCGCTGCACACCTCAAGTGGAGGCCGATCCCCATGCGATGCTGGATTGCCGGGCTGGCGCTGACGGCGGCGGTGTTGCCCCGTTCGGCGCAGGCGCAAGCGGGCAGCGGTGCGAAGGTGAAAATCACGGCGCCGACCAACCGAGCCACACTCAGCGGACCCGTGAAGATCACGCTGGCGGCCAGCGGTGTGGAGATCGTCCCTGCCACGGACGAGCGTCCGGGAACGGGGCACCATCACCTGTTCGTCGATCGCGATGTGACCCCCGTCGACGACACGATCCCGCGCGGCGTGACGGGGATCATCCACCTGGGTCGCGGGCAGACCGAGTTCGTACTCGATTCCCTCAAGCCGGGGCCCCACCGCGTGATCGCCATCGTGGGCGATTCGAAGCACCGGCCGTTGCACCCGCTCGTCGCCGACACCGTGCGCTTCACGGTGAAGGACTGAGCCATGGCGTGGACCCAGGTTTATGATCCGCTGAACAATTGGATCCTATCGACTCTCGTCGCTGCGTTACCGATTCTCGTGCTGTTCGGCCTGCTCGCGGGCCTGCGCGTGAAGCCCCACTGGTGTGCGATCGCCGCCGCGGGGACGGCCGTCGTCCTGGCCGTGTCGGTCTTCGGGATGCCGGTCTCGCTCGCCGGGATGAGCTTTTTGTACGGCGTCGGGTTCGGCGTGTTGAAGATCGCCTGGATCGTCCTGGCGGCGGTCTATCTGTACGACGTGTCCGTGCACACCGGCCAGTTCGAGATCATGAAGGAGTCGGTCGCCGGGATCACTGCCGACCGGCGTCTGCAGCTCTTGATGGTGGCGTTCTGCTTCGGGGCGTTCATCGAGGGCGCGGCGGGATTCGGCGCACCGGTCGCGATTGCGGGCGCGTTCATGATCGGTCTGGGGTTCAAGCCGTTCCACGCGGCGGCGCTCAATCTGCTCGCCAACACGTCGCCCGTGGCGTGGGGCGCCATCGGAACGCCGGTGCACACGCTGGCGGCGGTGTCGGGCTTGCCGGAATCCGACCTGAGCGCGATGATCGGCCGCATCCTCCCCATCACCGGGATCATCGTTCCGTTCTGGCTGGTCCGGGCAATGGTGAGCTGGAGCGAGACCATCGAGGTGCTGCCGGCCATCCTGGTGGTGGGGATTTCGTTCAGTGCGACGCAGTACCTCTGGTCCAACCACGTGGACTCGAACCTCGTCGACATCGCGGGCGGGGTCATCTCCCTCGTCGTCACGGTGGTCTTCCTGCGGTTCTGGCAACCGAAGCGGATCTGGAGGCTGGAGCACGAGCGCGCCGCGCCGGCTGCGGCGCCTGGTCCGCGCCGGCACACCGGGGGTCAGATCTTCAAGGCCTGGATGCCGTTCGCCATCCTCTCGGTCTTCGTGCTCGTGTGGGGCCTGCCCGCCGTCAAGGGGGCGATGAACCGCGCCACCACCCCGGTCTGGGACGTGCCCTACCTGCACCTCGCGGTGTCACGGGCGGCGCCGGTCGTGACCAAGATCACTCCCGAAGCCGCGCGGTTCGACTTCAACTGGCTCTCGGCAACCGGCACCGGGTGCTTCCTCGCCGCGATCGTCGCCGGTCTGGTGCTCGGACTGGGACCGGTGCAGCTCGCCAAGATTTTCTGGTACACGCTCAAGCGCATGAGGCTGGCGGTCATCGCGATTTCGTTCATGCTGGGGTTGGGATTCACCACGCGCTACTCCGGGCTCGACGCAGTGCTCGGACTCGCGTTCACGCGCACGGGATGGTTCTACCCCTTCTTCGGGACGTTCCTGGGGTGGCTGGGCGTGGCGCTCACGGGTAGCGATACCTCGTCCAACGCGCTGTTCGGCAGCCTGCAACGGATCACGTCGCAACAGCTCGGGCTCGATCCCGTCCTGATGTGCGCGGCCAACTCGGCCGGCGGCGTGATGGGCAAGATGGTGGATGCGCAGTCCATCACCGTGGCGACGTCGGCCACGAATCAGGTGGGTAACGAGGGGACGATTTTCCGGTGGGTGTTCTGGCATTCGGTCGCGCTGGGTGCGGTGGTCGGCGTGATCGTATTGTTGTACGCCTACGTCTTCCCGGGCGCGGTGCCGCACGGCCTCACGATCGTGAAGTGATGGAATACAGTAGGGGCGCAGCATGCTGCGCCCCTACCGTCTTCCTTACTTTGCCCCTGCTGTTTTCAGCCCCTCGCGCCCGCTCGCACCTCCGCAGGCTGCCAGATGCTGATCTTGCGGGTCTCGGGCATCAGGAACAGGCTCAGCACGAAGGCGATCGCCGGGACCGCGATGGGATAGACCAATGCGTGGCCCAGGCTTTGAGACATGGTGAGCCCCGCCGTCTGCGCCGCCACGTACGCCGCCGTCGTGATGACGGGCACGAGTCCGCCGCCCCACCCATTACCGATGTGATAGGGAACCGACACCGACGTGTACCGGATGCGCGCCGGGAAGTACTCGGCCAGGAATGCGCCGATCGGACCGTACACCATCCCCACGTAGCTGACCATGATCGCCACGATCAAGATCGACAACGGGTAGTTGATGTTCGCCGGGTTGGCGGCGTTGCCGAGGGCGTTGTACAGCGGGTAGTACGTGACGGCCGCGAGGAAGAAGCCCGCGAGGATAATCGGCTTGCGGCCGATCCGGTCGGAGAGCCAGCCGAAAAAGATGAGGGACGGTGTCGCGATGAGCAGCGCGGCGCCGGTGATGATGGCCGGGGTGAGGACGTCCGGCTTCTGTACTTGCTGGATGAAATACAGCGCCCAGAACTGACCGCTGTACCACACGACGCCTTCGCCGATCACGACGACGCTGGCGATCAAGACGTACTTCAGATTCTCGCTCAAGAATGCTTCGCGCCAGGGATTCGTCGCCGTCTGCCCCTTCGCCTTGATGGCCTGGAAGATCGGCGTCTCGGCGAGCTGCAGCCGGATGTAGATGGCGATCGCGACCATGAGGAGCGAGAGCAGGAAGGGGATCCGCCACCCCCATGCGTTGAACGCCTCGGTCCCCATGATCGAGCGGGTCAGGATGATCACGACCAGCGACACCACGATCCCGAGCGTGGGTGATGTCTGGAGCCAGCCGGTGTAGTAGCCCCGCTTCGCATCCGGCGCGTGCTCGGCCACGTACGTGATCGCGCCGCCATATTCGCCGCCCAGGCAGAGCCCCTGGATCAAGCGCAGCAACAGCAGCAGCACCCCGGCGGTCGCACCGATCCGGGCGTAGCTGGGCACGAGGCCGATGAGGGCGGTCGATAGGCCCATGCCGCTCAGCGTGATGAGGAACGTGTACTTGCGGCCGACCAGGTCGCCGACGCGACCGAACACGAAGGCGCCGAAGGGGCGTATCAGGAATCCGGCGGTGAACGTACCGACCGTCTTGATGAGCGCGCTGCCGGAGGCGCCCGCCGCGAAGAACTTCACCGACAGCAGCGCGGCCAGGCTGCCGAAGATGTAGAAGTCGTACCACTCGATCACGTTCCCGACTGCTGCGGCGATCACGACGCGCCGCAGATCTTTCACGGCGAGCGCAGGGGCGGTCATAACTTCCTCTGGTCGGTGGTGGAGGTTCCAGTGTCCCGCCGAAATGGCACCTTGTCAAGGTGCCGCCCGCCTAACGGCCGTGGGCGTACTTGAGGGCCGCTTCGGTGCGGTTCTTCACGCCGAGCTTCGAGAACAGGTGCTGCACGTGGAATTTGACCGTATTGTCCGACAGGCCGAGCCGCTCGGCGATCTGGGGGTTGGTGAGGCCCCCGGCGACGAGCGTCCAGACCTCGCGTTCCCGGGGCGTCAGGTCGCCGGGCGCCCCGGCGGCCCGTCCCTCGATCCAGCGGCGCGCGGCTTGGGGAAAGACCAGCTGGCCTGCGTGCACTTGGCGGATCGCCGTCAGCGTCTGCTGAGGCGATTCCGTCTTGAGGGCGAGGCCATCCGCGCCGGCGTCGAGGGCCGAGCGGAGCGATTCGCCGTCGTTGTACGCGGTCAGCACGAGCACTTTGGGTGGCGCCGGGCGGTCGCGCAGCGCGGCCAGCACGGCGGTGCCCTTGATCGTGGTGAGCTCGAGATCGAGCACCACGACGTCCGGCTTGTGCTGCTGCACCAGCTTCACCACCTCGGTGCCGTCGGTGGTCCAACCGGCGACGGTGATGTCCGGCTCGCCGTCGAGCAACGCGCGCAGGCCCTCGAGCACGATGGCGTGGTCGTCCGCGAGCAGCACACGGATCATCGGCGCCCGCTCACTCCGCCGGCAGCGTGACGGTGAGTGACGTGCCCCGGCCCGGCGCGCTCTCGAGCGCGAACGTGCCCCCCAGCATCTCGACGCGGTCCTGGATGCCCCGCAGCCCGAAGTGCCCACCCTCCACGCCGACGTCTTCCTCGCTCGCCAGCACGCGCTCGGGGTTGAAGCCGCGGCCCCGGTCCGACACGGTGAGGGCGAGGGAGCCGCCCTGTCGCTCGACCACCACGCGCTGCTCGGACGCGCCCGAGTGGCGGTGCCCGTTGGCGAGCGCCTCCTGGAGAATGCGGTAAATCGCGATCTTGGTCGGCAGCGCGCAGTCGCCCAGGTCGTCGGGGAGGTCGAGCTCCACGCCCTGCTCGGTGAGCGTCTCGTGCTGCACCGCGAGGCCCTCGATGATGTCGCCGAGCGCGCGGCGCTCGAACCCCGGCGGCCGGAAGGCCCCGATGAAGTTGCGGATCTCGCTCAGGGCACGCTCGAGCAGGCGCACAGCCTGGCGCGATCGCTGTTGCGTCGCTGGATCCCCGGCGAGCGCGCGCTCCAGCACCTGCAGCTGGGACAAGGCGGCGAAGATGTCTTGTACCGGGCCGTCGTGCATGTCGAGCACGATGCGCTGCAGCTCCCGCTCGCTGGTGGCGAGCAGCCGCCGTGAGGCGGCGCGAGCCTCGGCGTCGCGAAACTCGGTCACATGCGGCGGGACGCCACGAGCTGCGGCAGCCGCTCCGCCGCGAATCCCAGCACGGCCCCGACCGCGAGCGCGATCGCCACGCGCACGCCTCCCTGCAACGTGACGGCCCGCAGCCCCATCGCGACCCCGGCGCCGGCGAAGGCCCCGGCCGTGAAGGACAGGATGGGGACGCGCGCCTGCAGCACCATCCCGAAGGCCGCTCCGCCCAGCACCAGTGCCTGGACGAGGTCCTGACCCCCCAGCGCTCGAGAGACCGCATGCGCGACGAGCGCCCACACGACGCCGGAGATCGTGCCGGCGAGCGTGCGCTGCAGGCCGGGAATCCCGCCGCCCGCGGCCAGGGAGCATCCCAGCGCCACGATCACAGGCCACAACGACAGGTTCACCCTCGCCATCTCGGAAATCGCGGTCCACACCGCCACCACCGCCCCCAGACTCAACCCTCGCATGGTCATCGGGTTCATGGCCCGACCTCCTCTCGCGTGACGATGCGGTAGGCCTCCATCGCGAAGTATTCCGGCAGGCCCAGCCGGTCGGCCCGCGCTGCGGTTTCCAGGTTGCGTGTTTCGACCCGCTGCCAGAACTCGCGGTCGTCGTGCCCGCCCGGGAACGGGGCGGTGTCCTTCTGCGACTGGTGCTTGAAGATCGCGAACACCTTGGCCCGCAGTTCCTCCTGGGACAGGGGTACCAGGACGTCTGCCTCTGTGAGGGGCCACTCCTGCCACGCGCCGCGGTACAGCCACACCTCCGGGCGGGCCCCGTCGTAGCCCGCGAGCGCCTGCGTGACCGCCGCCTTGCACATGCGGTGGGTCCCGTGCGGATCGGACATGTCCCCCGCGACGAACACGAGATCCGGGTGGACTTCCTCGAGCAGCGCGCGCACGATCGCGACATCTTCGGGGCCGATCGGGCGCTTCAACACCTCGCCCGTCCGATAGAAGGGCAGGTTGAGGAAACGGGCGGCGCTGGCCGGCAGCCCGACCGATTCGAGCGCCGCGATCGCCTCGGACTCGCGGATCATGCGCTTCAGGTCCTGCACCACGGGCAGGTCCACGTCGCCCGGTGCCTTGCGCTCGAAGCTCGCCTCCACGCCGTCGCGCACGCGCTGCACCGCTGCCCGGTCGAGGCCCAGGGTGTCCGCGGCGCGACTCACGAAGTCGAGGTGGCGGCGGACGTCGTGATCGAACACCGCGATGTTCCCGCTGGTCATGTAGGCGACCACGATCGCGTTCTCGTTCTCCCACAACTTGCGCAGCACACCGCCCATCGAGATCACGTCGTCGTCGGGGTGCGGTGAAAACACCAGCACCGGCTTGCGGGACGGCAGTCGGTGGCGGCCGCGGATCTTGTCCCGCAGCCGGTTGAACACCAGCCCGTTGATCGGACCCGGAGCCCCGTGCTTCGCGAGCAGCGGGCTGAGGTGGTGCTCGGCGTAATCGCGCGCCGTGAGCTTGAGCAAGGCCTTGCCCGTCTGCTCCGCCAGCCACACCGCCGCCCGCTCCGTCAGCGCCGGTGTCCAGTCGACGCTCGCGAGCACCCACGGCGTCTTGATCCGGGTCAGCTCGGCTGCAGCGGCCAGGTCCAGATAGGCCGTCGTGTTGCCATGCCGTTGCAGGAACGTGGCCGCTACGTCCGGCGACACCTCGCCCTCGACCGCGCGCGCCACGATCTCGGCCTTGTGCTCCCCCGTGGCGATCAGCGCGATCTCGCGCGCCCCCAGGATGGTAGCGACGCCCATCGTGATGGCCTCGCGCGGCACGTTGTCTTCGCCGAAGAAATCGGCGGCGGCATCCTTGCGGGTCACCGTGTCGAGGGTCGCAAGCCCGGTGCGCGAGTCCTGGGAAGAGCCGGGCTCGTTGAAGCCGATGTGGCCGCTCTTGCCGATCCCCAGCAGCTGCAGGTCGATTCCGCCCGCGTCGGCGATCGCCCGGTCGTACGCGGCGCAGTACTCGGCGAGGCGCTCGCGCGGCACGCTGCCGTCGGGGATGTGCACCTGTTCCGGCCGGATATTCACGTGGGTGAACAGGTTCTCCCACATGTAGCGCCGGTAGCTGTGCGGGCTGTCCGGGGGCATCGGGTAATATTCGTCGAGGTTGAAAGTGATCACGCGCGCGAAGTCCACCTCTCCCGCCTGGTGGCGGCGGATCAGTTCGCGATAGATCCCCAGCGGAGTGCTCCCCGTGGCGAGGCCGAGCACGCAGCGGCCGCTCGCCGCCGTGGTGCGGGCGATCACGTCCACGACGCGGTCGGCGAGCAGCACGGCGAGATCGTCGTGGTCGGGAACCACGACCGTGGGAATGCGTTCGCGGTCGCGCGGGCCCTCGATCAGGCGCGACGGCATGCGCCGCGCACGGCCGGGCGAACTCGGGGCCCGCGTGATGCGGGCGTCGTCTGGCGTCATCTGGCGTCATCGCTCCTTGCGGGACAAGGTAGCATAAAGAGGAAAAGAATACGTCCGCTCGGGACCTCGGGCAAAGTCAGGCGGCGCGGTTACTTGACGGCCCCGGCGGTTTGTCGCATATGTAAGGTGCGCCCCCACGATTCAGGGTGTTCTTGTGAGCGGCGGCCGTGAGTGCGGTGGGCCACCAGGGATTGGGTGTGCGGGGAGCTCGGTGACGCAACGGGAGCCGTTCGTCGAAGGCAGACGCGAGATCCTGCGCCAGGCGAGTGTCGCGCTCGGGGGCCGCCCCGTCACCGTGTGGGAAGTTTCGGCCCGAGCCGAGCTCGAGCCACAGGCCTCGAGCGACGCCGCCCCCACGCACCACACCACCAAGCTGGACGTCGACTCCACCTTGCGGCGCTGGAACATCGGCATCGTGCAGGGCAGCCGCTGGGTGGGATGTCAAAGCAGCACGGACGGGTTCTGGGTGATCGCTCCGGTCCGGACCAGACCCCCGGCGCCGCCCCCGGAGGGGCGGGAGCGGCGCAGCCGCGAGCGCCTCACGCTCGAGCTCGCCGGCCTGTGCCTCGGCCTCCTCGATCGGCGGGAGCCAGCGCCCGGCCATGGCCATACGCCGGCCCGATCCGACCCGCTCCACGACATCACCACGCTCCCGGGCATCATCGCCCACGAGCTGTCCAACCCCCTGACGGCGGCCCGCGCGGGGCTGCAGCTCGCGATGGAATCGCTGGGCCGCTGGACGGAGGTCCCGGCCGGCCGGCGCCTCGAGCTGCTGGACGAGCTGGGTCAGGTGATCGAGGACATCGACCGCTCGGTCACCTTCCTGCGCGCCGTGAAGGACCGGGCGCGGGGCGCCCTGGCGCGCTCCGAGCGATTCGACGCGGTGCGCGTGGTCCGCTCCTGTTGCACGCTCGAGAGCCGTGTCCTGAAGGAGAAGAAAATCCCGCTCGAGTTCGATGCCACGCTCGAGGGCGTGTACCTCAAGGGTGACCCCAACGCGCTGTACGACCTGCTCGTGAACCTGATCCGCAACGCCGCCGACGCGAGCGCGGCGCGCCCCGCGCCCATCCGCGTGGGTCTGGTCCAGGAGGCCGCCTCGGTGCGACTCACCGTGGAGGACGGTGGTATCGGCATCCGGCCCCAGGATCTGGAGCGCATCTTCGAACCCGGCTACACCACCAAGGAATTCGGCGAGGGCAGCGGCATGGGGTTGGTGGTGGTGCAGAGCGTCGTCCGCAACATGTTCGGCGGCAGCATCGCGGTCAATTCGAAGGTGGGCGTCGGCACCACGGTCACCGTGACGCTGCCGATTCCGTCGCAGCGGTCCGTCGATCGCCAGCCGTGAGCCGCTGCTCCGTCGTCGATGCGGGATACGAGATGCGAGATGCGGGATGCGGGATACGAGATGCGAGATGCGAGATGCGTCGGTGAGTCCTCGCATCCCGTATCTCGCATCCCGCATCCCGTCTCCCGGTTCAGTTCCCTTCGGCCAGCAGTTTCTCGAGATCGAGCGGGTTCGTGTGCATCACCAGCGTCCCGTCGGGCGCTCGAGGCCATTCCGACTCCGGGCGGTCCCGGTACAGCTCGACGCCGTTCCCGTCCGGGTCGCGCAGATAGATCGCCTCGCTCACCCCGTGGTCGGCTGCCCCCTCGAGCGGGATGCTCGCCTGGAGCACGCGACGCACGGCTGCCGCGAGCGTGTTGCGATCGGGAAACAGGATCGCGAAGTGGTACAGCCCGGTCGTGCCCGGTGGCGGTGGCGCCGCGCCGCGCCCCGCCCAGGTGTTGAGCCCGATGTGATGGTGGTAGCCGCCGGCCGAGAGGAAAACGGCGTTCGAGCCGTAGCGCGTCGTGACCTCGAAGCCAAGCACCTCGCGATAGAATCGTAGCGAGCGGTCCAGGTCCGCCACGGTCAGGTGGACGTGCCCGATGCGTGTGTCCGGATGTATCGTCATGTTGCCCTCTGAACGTCCACCGGTTCCCGCTGTATTTTTCGCGTATGAACGCCATCCCGAAAATCCCGCCCCCCGTCAACGAGCCCGTCCTCAGTTACGCGCCCTCCACGCCGGAAAGGGTCGAGCTCAAGAAGGCCCTCAAGGACCTGTCGACGCGGCAGGCCGACGTTCCCCTCGTCATCGGGGGCAAGGACGTGCGCAGCGGCAAGACGGTCGACGTCGTGATGCCCCACTGTCATCGCCACGTGCTCGCGCAGGTGCAGCAGGCCGGGCCGAGTGAAGTGGAGGCGGCGATCGCCGCGGCGCGCGATGCCTGGCGCGACTGGTCGACCTGGGGATTCGAGCGGCGGGCCGCGGTGTTCCTCAAGGCCGCCGACCTGCTCGCGACGCGCTACCGTCCCATCGTCAACGCCGCCACCATGCTGGGCCAGTCGAAGACGGCCCACCAGGCGGAGATCGACGCGGCGTGCGAGCTGATCGACTTCTTCCGGTTCAACGTGCACTTCGCCGAGCGCATCTACGCGGAGCAGCCCCTCTCCCCCCCGGGCACCTGGAACTACCTCGATCACCGTCCGCTCGAGGGGTTCGTGTACGCCATCACCCCGTTCAATTTCACCTCGATCGGCGGCAACCTGCCGACCGCCCCCGCGATCATGGGGAACACCGTCGTGTGGAAGCCCGCCGCCACGGCGGTGCTCTCGAACTACTTCATCCTCAGGCTGCTCGAGGAGGCGGGGCTCCCGCCCGGCGTGATCAACTTCATCCCCGGGCCGTCGGCGCAGGTGTCGGAGCGGGTGCTCGCCGATCGCGCGTTCGCGGGGATCCATTTCACCGGCTCGACGGAGGTGTTCCAGGCGCTGTGGAAGCAGGCCGCGGCGAACCTCACGGCGTACGCGGCCTACCCGCGGCTCGTCGGCGAGACCGGCGGCAAGGACTTCATCCTGGCGCATGCGAGCGCGGACGTGGATGCGCTGGCGACCGGCATGGTCCGCGGGGCGTTCGAGTATCAGGGTCAAAAGTGCAGCGCCGCATCGCGCGCGTACGTGCCCGCCTCCCTCTGGCCCCAGGTGCGGGATCGCATGCTCGAAATGCTCGCCGACGTGAAGGTGGGCGACCCGGCCGACTTCCGGAACTTCATGGGCGCAGTGATCGACCGGAAGGCGTTCGACAAGATCAAGGGCTACATCGACGCGGCCAGGCAGGCGCCCGGCGTCAAGCTCGTGTCCGGCGGCGGCGCTCGCGACGCCGACGGCTACTTCGTCGACCCCACGCTGCTGCAGGCGGACGATCCGGGCTACCGTACGATGTGCGAGGAGATCTTCGGGCCGGTGCTGTCGGTCCACGTGTACCCCGAGGCGCGCTGGACCGAGACCCTGCGCATCGTGGACGAGACCTCGCCGTACGCGCTCACGGGGGGAGTGTTCGCCCAGGATCGGCGGGCGGTGGAGCAGGCGCGGCAAGCCCTCCGCTACGCGGCCGGAAACTTCTACGTGAACGACAAGCCCACCGGCGCCGTGGTCGGCCAGCAGCCGTTCGGAGGAGCCCGCGCCAGCGGCACCAACGACAAGGCCGGGAGCCTGCTCAACCTCGTCCGCTGGGTCAGCCCCCGGGCCGTGAAAGAAAACTTCCTGCCGCCCCGCAGCTTCACCTACCCCTTCATGGCCGAGTCGTGATCGCCGAGGAGGGGGGCGCCCGCCCCCCAATCCTCGTGCTCGCGATGGGGGGCGCCTTCGTGCTGCTCGTGATCTCCCTCCTGATCGGCTCCCTCACCCGGCCCGAGTTCCCGCCCTACGCCGTCACCGCGCCGCATCCGGCGCGCACGGGTGATTCGCTGGTCGGGCCGGCGACCTACACCCTGGATGCCGCCGCCACGGATCAGTGGCGTCGCTTCGACTTCGGGCGCAACGCGCCCGTAGACTCGGGCTCCTGGGACGTCGCCTTTCGGCGTTTCCACGTGATCGTCGCGCCAGGAGGGGGCATCGTCGACCTCGGCGCGGTGCCGTTCGACTCGGTGCGTGAGCTGCCCGCCGCCGGCTATGTGGGGAACACCACGGCGCCAGACACCACGAACCCGGGGGTAGGAAAGTGGTACGCCTACAACATGCTCAGTCACCTGCTCATGTCGCGGCATCACGTGTACGGCGTACGCACGGCCGGCGGGAGATACGCCAAGCTCGAGCTGCTCGCCTACTACTGCCGGGAGGTGGGCACGGCGTGCGTCACCTTCCGATACGCGTACCAGGGGGACGGGACCCGGCGCGTCGGTCCCCCCTCCTAGCGAAGAGCCCCCGGCCGTGCTCGGCCGGGGGCTCGCGTCGTCGGTTGCTGCAGCTCGATCACTTGGGCGGCAGGATCTTGAACATCCCCGTACCGCACACCGGGCACACGCCCTTCAGGGCCGGCCTGCCGTTGGCCATCTTCACTTGCTGGGGGTTGGAGATCTTCCGCTTGGCCTTGCACTTCACACAGTACCCCTCATCCGCAGCCATCGGGGCCTTTCCACCCTTCGCCATTGCGTTCCTCCGTTCGGGGGCAGGGTCAGGGGGGCGGCGTGCATGGGCTGGGGGTCAGGGGCGGCTCCCCCGGGTCACCCCCCCGGGACGGTGACAACATAATACGCTGTGCTCAAATCGTGGGAACGGAAGCTAGAGGGGGGCGTCGGAGAAGCCGTTTCGTTTGTGAGTTCCGTCACAAAACGGCTTTGTGGCGGAGCCGCCACAGCGGCATAGAATAACGACTTCCGCCGGTTTGCCGTCCTTTCTAGGGGGCACGGCCAGCTCCCGGCCGTCCGGCGTAACAATTCGCACCGGACCCTGGATGATCAGGGGCCCATTGGGTTTGGGGGTGATGGTCGGAATCTCGGCCACGCTCAAGTATACCCCTCCCGGGCGTGAACGAAACGCGACCTTGCGGCGTATCAACCGGGGCGTTTAACGTAACTGATCAAACTGCACGATTTCGCGGCCTGGTAAGGACCGTCGCGTCAGGGGGAGGGACCGCACGCCCGAACTCGGCCGATGGCACCCCCAGGCCGTTGTTCTTGCGGGAACGGCGCTCCGCGCCGCAGGGTATTCAAGCTGCCCTAGCATGGTAACCTCCAAGACCTTCCTCGTGGCCCTGGTCGCGGCGGGCTGCGTGTCGGAGCACGGACCGCTCACGAACCGCATGGCCCAGTCGGCGACCCCGTACCTCGCCCGGGCGGCGCGTCAGCCGGTGAGCTGGCAGCAATGGGGACGCGATGCGTTCGCGCTCGCGGCGCGGCTCAACCGCCCCATCCTCCTGTACGTCGGTGCCGACGATTGCCGCTGGTGCGGCGTGATGGACCTCGAGGTGTATGGGGACGCCGTCCTGGGTGCGATGATCGATTCCCTGGTCGTCCCGGTGCGGGTCGATCGCGACGAGCGGCCCGACGTGGCACAACGCTATGCCAGGGCCGTGCAGCTCCTCGCCGGCCTGCGCGGCTACCCCCTCACGGTCTTCCTGACGCCCGACGGATCGGCGTTTTTCGGCGGGACGTACTTCCCGCTCGACGATCCCGTGACCGGCCGTGGTCTGAAGCAGCTGCTCCCGG
>Ga0209156_10002996_pt1 | contig 12909 bp, 10 predicted proteins | sample GraSoiAngelo_124_FD_185881 | JGI IMG/M metagenome (GOLD analysis project Ga0209156, IMG submission 185881) | Grasslands soil microbial communities from the Angelo Coastal Reserve, California, USA - 14_0927_05_20cm (SPAdes) (version 2) | ecosystem: Environmental > Terrestrial > Soil > Grasslands...
GCTTCCGCGGCGTCACGGTCACCAGCTTCGCGGCTGTCTCGCTCGATCCGCCCCTGGTCCTGGTCACCCTCGACCGGCTCGCCGCGGCCCGGGACGCGGTCCTCCGGCACGGCGCCTTCAACGCCAAACCCCGTCCTGCCGGGGAAATGCCCCAGGCGCTGCAGTGGCTTGCGCGAGAGAGGCCGGCGCGGCCGGCGCGCCCGGCCACGCCAGGAAGTCCCGCAGCGTTATGTCCCAGCCTTTTGCAGCACGATGTGGCCGAGGTGCATGACGAACATGGGGTGCTCGGTTGCGCGGATGTCGCCTAGCACGCTCCCCGGCACGGCTACGACGTCTGCCACCTTGCCGGCTTCGAGCGTGCCCACTTCCGCCTCGATTCCCAGCAGCTTCGCGGACTCGCGCGTGCCTGCCAGCAACGCCAAGGCCGGGCTCATTCCGAGATCTGTCATGAGCCCGAATTCCATGGCATTCATCCCGTGAGGGTACACTCCTGCGTCGGTGCCCAAGGCGATGGGCACGCCGATGCGCAGTGCCGCCTTGAACATGGTGCCGTGGGCGGCGGCGGCCGCGCGTGCCTTGTCGGCGATCTTCTGCGGGTACGTGCCCGCGTCCGCCTGCTTGCTCACCCAGTAAACCGCCATGCGCGTGGGGACGAGATACACGCCTTTCGCCTTCATCAGCTTGAGGGTGTCCTCGGTGAGAAAACTCCCATGCTCGATCGAGTCCACCCCCGCCTCGATGGCGATGCGCGCGGCGGCATCCCCGTGGCAGTGCGCCGCGACCTTACGGCGCCACTTGTGCGCCTCGGAGACGATGGCCGACATTTCCTCCAGCGTCAATTGCGGCACGTCGACAGGATCGGCTTCCGAGAGCACACCGCCGCTTGCGGCGATCTTGATGAGGTCGGCCCCCCACTTCATCTGGTAGCGCACCGCTTCGCGACACTCCTCCGGCCCGCTGCAAATGCCCTCGATTGGCCCCCACGGCTTCACTTTGTCGGGCGGGAAGGAGTAGTCATCGAAATGCCCTCCGGGTGAGCCGATGCCGTGCACCGCGGTCAGGATGCGCGGACCCTCGGCCACGCCCGCATTGATGGCGTTGCGCAGGCCGACGTCGACGAAGTCGTCCGCGCCGACATTGCGCACGGTGGTGAAACCCGCCTCCAGAGTGCGTCGCGCGTACATGGCGGCATACATGGCCTGCTCGGCGGGAAAGCGCATCAGACGGTTGTAGATGAAGTGGTAATAGTCCTTCTGGAACTCGAGCGTGAGATGCGTGTGAGCGTCGATGAAGCCGGGGAGAATGGTCGCATCGCCCAGATCGACGACCCGCGCGCCCGCGGGCGCCGCGGCTGATCCGACCGACACGATGCGATCGCCGCGCACCACGAGGGTCGCGCGGTCCTTGAGCGCGGTGCCGGTCGAGTCGAACAGGTGGGCCGCCTTCAGGACGATGGTCTCCGGCGCCTGCGCCGCATCCGCGGACTGCGCCGCGGGCGATGCACCGGCCAGCAGGCCCGCTGCGATGGCCAGCAGTGCCGCCGGGTGCCGCTTCGTCCCTGAGGTCGCGTTGTTGGCTGTTGTCATGGCCGCGTCCGTTTCGATGGCGGTGGCGCAGTCTAGGGTGACCGTCGGGGCGGGGCAATTCCCCGCTCACGCGCGGCTGCCGGCCGGCGCTTCACGTCGTGTGTGCCGCCGCAAAGCGCGCAAGCGCGGCGAGTCCATCCTTATAAGAGGAGTCCGGCAGCGACCCGAGCGAGCTCAGCGCCTGCTCCAGCTCCGCCTGCGCGAGGCGCGTTGTGTAGTCGAGGGCGCCGGTCGCTTCGATCGCCGCCACCACCGGTTCGAGCTGCTCGAGCCCGCCCTGTTCGATGGCGCGGCGGATGGCCGTGCGTTGTGTTTCGCTGCCGCTCTTCAGCGCGTGGATCAGCGGCAGGGTCGGTTTGCCTTCGGCCAGGTCGTCACCGAGGTTCTTGCCGCGCTCCTGCGGGTTGGAGCGGTAGTCGAGTACGTCATCGACCAGCTGGTACGCGGTGCCGAGGTGGCGGCCGTACGCAGCGAGCGCCCGGCGCACGGGGGGCTGCGCTTGCGCGAGCACCGCAGCCACTTCCGCACCGGCCTCGAAGAGCTTGGCCGTCTTGCGGTAGATCACATCGAGGTAGCGCTGCTCGGTCGTGTCCGGATTGTGGGCGTTCATCAGCTGCAGCACTTCACCCTCGGCGATGACGTTGGTCGCCTCCGCCATGATCTCCATGACCGGCTGGCAGGCGAGGTCGGCCATCATCTGGAAGGCGCGTGAATAGACGAAGTCGCCCACCAGCACGCTTGCCTGGTTGCCGTACACCTCGTTCGCGGTATGGCGCCCCCGGCGTAGCAAGGAGCCATCGACCACGTCGTCGTGCAACAACGTTGCGGTATGGATGAACTCGATGAACGCGGCAGCCTCGATATGGGAGGCGCCCTGATGCCCGCAGGCGCGCGCCGTGAGCACCACCAGCAGCGGCCGCAGGCGCTTGCCGCCACCGGAGATGATGTGCTCGGCGACCTGGTCCACCAGCGGCACGGCACTCTTCAGGCGCGCGCGAATGACCCCGTCTACCGAGTGGAGGTCGGCTTGTACCAGCGCGCGAATCTCTTCCAGGGTCATTGGCAGGAAGGCGGGGTGTTTCTTGGACGGGTGGGCGCTTTGGAACGGCCAGGCATCGTAGCCGACCGGGGCGGCTTTGGAGAAATTAGCTGGGGCGGTGCGCAGCGCCTGCGGGTGGGAGCTAAGTCCCCGTCGCACTTGGGGAAACAGCCGTTTGACCCCGAGGAGATCCGTCAGTAGAATGCGCGGCCTTTCGGCTCACGGCCCAGCCTCCTCAAATACCATGTACGCGGTCATCGCCACGGGCGGCAAGCAATATCGGGTGACCAAGGACGGCGTGTTGCGCGTCGAGAAGCTCGACGCCGAGCCGGGCGCCACGGTCGAGTTCGGCGAAGTGCTGCTGGTCGGCGAGGGGGCGGACGTCAAGCTCGGTAAGCCCACCCTCAAGGGGGGCAAGGTACTCGCCACGGTGGTGCGCCACGGCAAGAGCGCCAAGGTGTCGGTGGTCAAGTTCAAGCGCCGCGCGCATTACCTGCGGCAGAAGAACCACCGACAGTTGTTCACCGAGGTCAAGGTCACGGACATCAGCGCCGGCTGAGCGCTGTTTCGCAGGACACCTTAGTCATGGCACACAAAAAGGCAGGCGGCAGTACCAAGAACGGCCGCGACTCCCACTCCAAACGCTTGGGGGTCAAGCGCTTCGGCGGCGAGCAGGTGCTCGCCGGGAACATCCTCGTGCGTCAGCGCGGCACGCCGGTCCGCCCCGGCTCGAACGTCGGCGTCGGCAGCGACCATACGCTGTTCGCCAAGGTGACCGGCAAGGTGCAGTTCCAGAAGAAGGGCGCCGAGCAGCGCCTGTACGTGAGCGTGCTGCCCGAGAAGGCCTGAAGCGGCCACTGCGCTCGATCCTGCCGCGCTTATCGAACTAACTGCGCCGCCCGCAGCGCGCGGGGGCTTTAGAATCGCAGCGTCGCGTCGATTCCGTAGGTGCGCGGCTCCCCGACCAGCCCATAGTCGAAGCCCAGTGCACCCGTATCCGCATCCCCCTGATTGAGCGCGTAGGCGAGGTACTGGCGGTTCGCGAGGTTCTTAACCCACACGCCGATGCCGAACCCGGGCCTGCTCGTGCCCGTGCTCTCGAACGACACTCGGGCATTGGCGACACCGTAAGCGCCTTGCGCGTCCCGCTCGGTATTGAAGGCATCGAAGTACTGCTTGCCGTAGAGGTTGCCGTCGACGAAGAGCCGCAGGTCGCCCCCGGCGATGTGGGCGAAGCGCCAGGCGAAGTCGACGCTTGCGTTGTAGTCCGGCGCCTGGATCAGCTGGTTACCCACACAGCAGATGCGTGGGACACCGCCGGTGCAGTTCGGCCCCGTCCCTGCCACCACGCACTCACCCTGGTGCAGCGTCAGGTCGACGTACTTGCTGCTCATGAGCCCAAGGGTCGAGCCGAATTCGAGATCCGGCGTCGCTTTGACCCGGAACTCGAGCTCCGCTCCGTCGACGCGCGACTTCGGGGCATTGATGGTGTGGAACCCGGTGCCGAGGCCGCCCGGCAGCGTGAAGGCATCGAGAAACTGCTGATTCTTGTAGTCGTAGTGGAACGCCGCGGCGTTGAACACCGCCCGCCGCTCCCACAGCTCCGTCTTGAGGCCGAGCTCGTAGGAGGTGAGCTTCTCTGGATCCGCGAACGTGAGCTCGCTGTTGTCGTTATAAGCCTGCCCGTTAAAGGCGACTCCGCGGTAACCCTGACTGATGCTCGCGTACGCGAGCACATCGTCGCTGGCTTTCCAGTCGACGCCAAGCTTGCCGCTCACGTTACTGGTGTCGTTCTCGAATGTGGGGACGAATCCATATCCTTGCACCGCAAGTCCCTGCTGGAAGTAGTGACGCCCCGCGGTAGGCGGCGTGGGTGGTGGTGGCGGGTATAACGCGGGATTGCCGACGGTCTGCGTCCACCAGGTCGTCGCGTCGATGTTGGGATCGGCGCCGGTGGCCGCAGTGGTCGCCCCGGGGCTCGCAAGCCCGCCTTCGAGCGCATAGAAGTTGCTGATCGTCACCTTATCCTTGGTGTAGCGCAGCCCCGCACGCAGCGTGACTGCCGGTGCCACGGTGTAGGACGCGTTGAAGAACACGGCCCGGCTGTCCTTGAGCTGGTCGAAATTGTTGTACTCGTCGAAGCCGTACACCTGCGTCGGCGCGCCGGCGTTCGTGGGAGCCCAGAAGTTGAGGTTGTAGCCGTCGAAGAAATGAAACTGCACGGTCGCGTGCGTGCTCTCGCGCCCGTAGTAGAGTCCGCCGAGCCAGCCGAGAGCCCCCGTGTCGTGGGAAGCGATGCGGATCTCCTGCGAGAACGTATTTACGCTCGAGAAGTAGGTGTTCGGGTCATCGAGACGCAAGAAAATCGGCAGCCCGCCGTCGTCGCTTTTCTCGTACCACCAGCCGTAGTCGTAGCCGGTCACGGAAGTGAGCGTCGCGTGCGGGCTCAGCTGCCAGTCGATCTTGAGGGTGGCGTTGTCGCTGCGAATATCCTTGTGGACGGCGAACTTGGCGCCGTTGTCGAACCAGCCGATGTTGCCGGTGTAGAGAGAGGCGCTCGGGTCATTCGTGAGCGTCGCGCTCGGGTCGTTATTGATCGCGTGCGCACCGTAGGGCGTGCCGCCCGAGCGGCTGACGGAGAGCTTGAGTTGGGCCGTGAGACTGTCGTTCGGTTTTGCAAGCAACGTGAAGCGACCGGCGGCGGCATCTACGCCGTTCAAAGGCTCAACGCCCGGCACCACGCTCCTCACCCAGCCGTCGCGTTTCTCGTACATCACCGCGGCGCGCCAGCCGATTTCATTGTCGATCACCGGACCGCCGACGGCCCCCTGCACCGAATAGGCACTGTAGTTGCCCGCCCCGGCGGTGATGTAACCGTCGTAGGCGGTCAGGCTCGGATTCTTGGTGTAGAAGCTGATCGCACCCCCGGTCGCGTTCTTGCCGTACAAGGTCCCCTGCGGACCACGCAGCACCTCGACGCGATCGAGGTCGTAGGTCTGCAGTGCCTGGACGGCGCCGACGCTCTTGTAGACTTCGTCGACGTACATGGCGACCGGGCTGCTCTGGTTCTCGCTGAAGTCCTGAGTCGTCACTCCGCGCAGCGTGAAGGTGGGCTGGGCCTCCGGCCCGTACGGGGAATTGAGCAGCAGGTTCGGGACGGAGGCGGTGATATCGCCCGCCTGCCGTATGCCGCGCTCGAGCAGCTCGCTCGCCGGGATGGCCGTGACCGCCACCGGCACGTCCTGCAGCCGCTCCGAGACGCGCTGCGCGGTCACCGTGACCTCCTCGAGCGCGGCCTCGTCGGCGCGCACGCTCTGCGGCCAGGCCGCGCTCAACGCCGCGCCGGCTGCCAAGAGCCAGGCAAGCTCTCGCAGGAATGATCCGTGGAACCGATAGCCCGGCCAGCGCATTGCTGCATCTCCCCTGGATGCGTGTGGAGTCGGCAGTTCAGGCGCGCGGCGTCCGTGCGGTCACCGTGCTGCCGCATCGATTATCGATAGTTTGTTATCGCGACATTGGCCACTGTAGGGCCAGTCGGCACGAGCGTCAACCCGCTCACCGCGCGGCCGGGGGTGCGCATGGGCGCATCGGCCCGGTGCGGGCTCGCCCCGCGGCGGATGCTACAGTTACCGGATGAAATTCGTCGATGAGGCGCGAGCGCGGGTGCAGGCCGGCAACGGCGGGCGCGGCAGCGCCAGTTTCCGCCGCGAGAAGTTCGTGCCCTTCGGCGGCCCGGACGGCGGCGACGGCGGCCACGGCGGCAGCGTCTACCTGCGCGCCGCGTCGGGCATCAATACGCTGGCGGATTTCCGCATCGAGCGGACCTTCAAGGCGGCCCACGGGGAGCCCGGCGGCGCCAATGACTGCAGCGGCCGCGGCGGTGCGGATCTGTACGTGCCGGTGCCGATCGGCACCGTGGTGCGCGACGCCGACACGCACGAAGAGCTCGGAGACCTCACGCGTGACGGCGAGGAGCTGCTGGTCGCGCGCGGTGGCAAGGGCGGCTGGGGGAACCAGCGCTTCAAGTCGAGCACCAACCGCTCCCCGCGCCAGTTCGGCCCCGGACTTCCCGGAGAGAGGCGCCTGCTGGAATTCGAGCTCAAGGTCATCGCCGACGTGGGCCTGCTGGGGCTGCCGAACGCCGGCAAATCCACGCTCATCCGTGCGGTCTCGGCGGCGCGGCCCAAGGTCGCGGACTATCCGTTCACGACCCTGCACCCGAACCTCGGAGTGGTGGACGTCGGGCGGCACCGCAGCTTCGTCATGGCCGATATCCCCGGTCTCATCGAGGGGGCCGCGGAAGGGGCGGGACTCGGGATCCGGTTCCTGAAGCACCTGCAGCGCACGCGGCTGCTGCTGCACCTGGTGGACATCGCGCCGCTCGATCCGCAGGCCGACCCGGTACGCGATGCACGCGCCATCGTTCGGGAGCTGAAGAAGTTCAGCAAGAACCTGGCCCTGAAGCCGCGCTGGCTGGTGCTGAACAAGCGCGATCTGCTGCCGGCGGCACAGGCCGAGCGGCGCGCGCGCGCCATCGTGCGCGCACTGCGCTATCGCGGGCCGCAGTTCCTGATCTCAGGGGCGACCGGCGAAGGAACGAAAGCCTTGTGCGAAGCGGCTATGAGGTCTTTGGAGGCGCACGATCGAGCGGCACGCGAGCACGCATCATCTCGAGGAGATGCTGGCGTCGCGCCGCCGGGCGCAACTTGAGGGGGGTCGGAATGACCGGGATCGGGATGCTGGCCTTGGAGTTCGCTGCGCTCATCACTGCCTCACTGCATTGCGCGGATACGGGCCGCCAGGCGACTCTTGTGCCGTGCGGCCTTGTTACGATGGATGATCTGCTTGCTCACGAGCGAGTCGATGATCGGGACGGCCTGGTTGTAGCTGCTCTGGGCCGCCTCTTTGTTGCCGCCGCCGAGGGCCGTCGTCACGTCGCGCACCGCGGTGCGCATCCGCGAGCGCAGCGCCACATTGCGGGCGCGGTGCTTCTCTGCCTGACGGGCAGCCTTTTCGGCGGACTTGGTATTGGCCAAGAAATCTCCGTATCCACGGCCGGGTCGCAAGCAAGCGAGGGCCGGTAGTCTGCGCATCGCGCCGGCGCTTGTCAACGCGGCCGCGCGAGAGGGACGGCCGACACCGGCCGCTTCACATAAACTGCCCTTGGGCATGCGAAGGCGGCGCAACGAGGTTAACTTAGTCTTTCGACATCAATGGCTTAAGCGAATCATGGAGCTCATTCGAGGACTCAGCGGCGCACATCGGCGCGCTGGCGGCTGTGTACTGACCATCGGCGCGTACGATGGCATCCACCTCGGCCACCAGGCGCTGCTGGCACGTGTGCACGAGCAGGCGGCGCAGTGCGGCGCGGCCACGGTTCTGTTGACGTTCGAGCCCATGCCGCGCGAGTACCTGGCGCCGGATGATCCGCCCGCGCGGCTCACCTCGCTGCGCGAGCGCTGGCGGATCCTGTCGGGCACCCGCCTGGATTACCTGTGGCTGCTGCGCTTCGGCGAGGCTTTGCGTAACCTCCCCGCTGAGGCCTTTGCGCAGCTCCTGGCGCGCGAGCTGCGCCCCCGGCTCGTCGTAGTCGGTCACGACTTTCGCTTCGGACGCAAGGGCGAGGCGACCGCGGCTGTGCTGGCTGCGGCCGGGACGCGTCTGGGGTTCGACGTGGACGTGCTGGGCCCTGTGAGGCTCGACGGCGAGCGCGTCAGCAGCAGTGGGGTGCGCGCGGCGCTGGCGTGCGGGGACTTTGAGCGCGCGCGGCGTTGGCTCGGTCGGCCCTGGTCGATGCGCGGGCGGGTGATGCCGGGCAAGCGCCTGGGACGGGATCTGGGGTTTCCGACCGCCAATCTGCCGCTCGCGCGCCGGCGCGCGCCGGTCGCCGGGGTTTTTGCGGTGCGCGTGCACGGGGTGGCAAGCGCGGCGCTGCCGGGCGTCGCCAGCCTCGGCACCCGCCCCACGATCGGCGGAGTCGAGGCGCTGCTGGAGGCGCACCTGTTCGATTTTTGCGGCGAGCTGTACGGTCGCGAGATTGAAGTCGAGTTCGCGGCGAAGTTGCGCGACGAGACGCGCTTCGCGACGCTCGAAGCGCTGACCGCGCAGATGCGGCGCGACGCTGCGGATGCGCGCCGCATCCTGGAAGGCTGAACGGCCCGGCGACCCGGGCCCGCCGACGTTTGAACGAGTGGACATGGCGGACTACAAACACACCATCAACCTGCCGCAGACCGACTTCCCGATGAAAGCGGGTCTCGCCCAGCGCGAGCCGGCGATGGTGCGCGCCTGGGAGGAGCGCGGCACCTATGCGAAGCTGCGGGCGCTGGCGCGCGGGCGGCCGCGCTTCGTGCTGCACGACGGGCCGCCGTATGCCAACGGCGCCATTCACATCGGTCACGCGGTCAACAAGATTCTCAAGGACATCGTGGTCAAGTCGCGCTCGCTCGACGGCTTCGACTCACCCTACATCCCGGGGTGGGATTGCCACGGGCTGCCGATCGAGCTGCAGGTGGAGAAAAAGCACGGCCGGCCCGGCCAGAAGCTCGACGCGCAGGCCTTTCGCGCCGCCTGCCGCGCCTATGCGCACGAGCAGATCCATCTGCAGCGCGCCGACTTCAAGCGGCTCGGCGTCCTCGGCGACTGGGACCGACCCTACCTCACCATGTCGCCGGGCTACGAGGCGCAGCAGCTGCGCGCCTTCGGCCGCATCATCCGCAACGGACACCTCTATAAGGGCGTGAAGCCCGTGCACTGGTGTCTCGATTGCCGCTCGGCGCTCGCGGAGGCCGAGGTCGAGTACGAGGAGAAGACCTCACCGGCGATCGACGTGGCATTTCGCGTCGCCGACCGCGACGATCTGGCGGCGCGCATCGATCTGAGCCGCGCACGGCTGGGTACGGCGCCCGTGGATCTGGTGATCTGGACCACGACGCCCTGGACGCTGCCCGCGAATCAGGCCGTCGCCCTGCGGGCGGAGTTTCGCTACGCGCTCGCGCAGGCGGGGACCGGCGGCGAGCGGCGCGGGCTGATCGTGGCGGCCGAACTCCTGGAACCCTCGCTCAGGCGCTTCGGCCTGGGGCACGCTGCCGTGCTGGCGCAATTCGAGGGCCGCGCCCTGGAGGGACTGAAGCTGCAGCACCCCTTGCAGGACCGGCAGGTGCCGGTCGTGCTCGGGGAGCACGTGACGCTCGATGCCGGCACCGGCGCGGTACATACCGCCCCGGGGCACGGGATCGAGGATTTCGCCGTCGGGCAGCGCTATGGGCTGCCGGTGACCAACCCGGTCGGCAACGACGGGCGCTTCCTGCCCGATACCCCGCTCGTGGCCGGCCTCAAGGTCGATGCGGCCAACGAGGCAATCATCGCTGTACTGGCCAAGGGTGGGCAGCTCCTGCACCAGGAGTCCCTGCGCCACAGCTATCCGCATTGCTGGCGTCACAAGACCCCGGTCATCTTCCGCGCCACACCGCAATGGTTCATCAGCATGGAGCGCGCCGGCTTGCGCGCGCACACCCTGCGTGACATCAAAGGCGTGCAGTGGACGCCCGCGTGGGGCGAGCAGCGTATCAACGGCATGATCGAGAGCCGCCCCGACTGGTGTATCTCGCGCCAGCGCACCTGGGGAGTGCCGATTCCGCTGTTCGTGCACAAACAGACCGGAGAGCGGCATCCGCGCACTCAGGAGCTGATCGAGGCGGCCGCGGAGCGGGTCGCGCAGGGCGGGATCGACGCCTGGTTCGCGCTCGAGCCGCAGGAGCTCCTGGGCGCGGACGCGCAGCATTATGACAAGGTCATCGACGTCATGGACGTGTGGGCCGACTCGGGGATGTCGTTCGAATGTGTCGGCGCCGAGCGGCCGGAGGTGAGCGCGCCGGTGGAGCTGTACCTCGAGGGCTCGGATCAGCATCGCGGCTGGTTCCACAGCTCGCTGCTCATGTCCGAGGCCCTGTATGAGCGAGCGCCGTACCGTGGCGTGCTCACCCACGGGTTCACGGTCGACGAGAAGGGCCGCAAGATGTCGAAATCGCTCGGCAACGTCGTGGCGCCGCAGAAGGTGATGAACAGTCTCGGCGCCGACGTGTTGCGACTGTGGGTCTCGGCGACCGACTACGCCAACGAGATGAGCGTGTCGGACGAGATCCTCAAACGCATGGCGGATTCCTACCGCCGCATGCGCAACACCCTGCGCTTCCTGCTCGGCAATCTGCACGGCTTCGATCCCGCACGCCAGGGGCTGCCGGGCGCGCAGCTGCTGGCGCTCGATCGCTGGATGCTCGCGCGCACGCGCAGCCTGCAGGCGGAGGTCCTCGAGGCCTATCGCAAGTACACCTTTCATCTGATTTATCAGAAGGTGCACAACTTCTGCAGCGTCGATCTGGGCGGCTTCTACCTCGACGTCATCAAGGACCGCATGTACACGACGCCCGCCGCGGGCGCTGCGCGCCGCTCGGCGCAGACCGTCATGTTCCACATCGCCGAGTGCATGGTGCGCTGGCTCGCGCCCATCCTCAGTTTCACCGCCGAGGAGGTGTGGCGCCATCTTCCGGGCGAGCGCCGCGAGTCGGTGTTTCACGAGACCTGGCATACCCTGCCGCAAGCGCCTGCGGACTCGATCGACTGGGACGCACTCCTGCAGCTACGCACCGATGTCACGCGTGAGCTGGAAAAGCTGCGCGACACCGGCGCCATCGGCGCGCCGCTGGATGCCCGGGTCGAGGTGTACTGCGTGGCGGAGGAGTTCGCGCGCTTCGCGGCCCTCGGCGAGGAGCTGCGTTTCCTCTTGATCACCTCGCACGCGCAGGTGCACGAGGCCGCGCTGGCTCCCGCGGCAGCGGTGGCGGCCGTCAACACCGGCCGCAGCGGCGTGTGGATCCTCGCGCAGGCGAGCGCCGATCCCAAGTGCGTGCGCTGCTGGCACCGGCGCACGGATGTCGGTTCGGACGCGCGCCACCCGCAGCTGTGCGCACGCTGCGTCAGCAACATAGAAGGTCCGGGGGAGCACCGGAAGTTCGTATGAGCGAGGCGGGCAACGGCAGCACGCCGGCGCGGCCGGCGAGGGGCGCGGGCGCGGCCGGCGCTCTGCCGGCGGCGGCGAGCGGTTGGCGCTTCCTGCCATTGGCGGCGTTGATCATGCTGGCGGACCAGCTCATCAAGGCCTGGATGGTGCAGCATTTTGCGCCGCTCGAGCGGGTGCACGTGCTGCGGGTGCTCGACATCATTCTCACTTACAACACCGGCGCGGCCTTCAGTTTCCTCTCCGATGCCTCGGGCTGGCAGCGGTGGCTGTTCGTGCTGCTCGCGCTGGGCGTGAGCGCAGCCCTCATCGTATGGCTGCGGCGGCTGCGCGTCGCGGTCCAGGGCCTGCTTGCCTGCGGGCTCTCGCTCATCGTCGGCGGGGCGCTCGGCAACATGATCGACCGCCTGACCCTGGGCCGGGTGGTAGACTTCATTCATGTGCATTGGCGGCAGGCGTATTTCCCCGCGTTCAACCTGGCCGATTCGGCCATCACCGTGGGCGCCGTGGTGCTGCTGATCGATGCCTGGCGCGAGACCCGGGCGGCCAGGCGGGTGCGCGGCTGATGCAGGTGCTGCTCGCCAACCCGCGCGGCTTCTGCGCCGGCGTCGATCGCGCCATCGACATCGTTGAGCGGGCGCTCGAGCTGTTCGGTGCGCCGGTCCACGTGCGCCACGAGGTGGTTCACAATCACCACGTGGTGGAGCGCCTGCGAGGGCTCGGAGCGGTGTTCGTCGACGAGCTGGCCGCGGTGCCGGCGGGCGGTACGGTGATTTTTTCCGCGCACGGGGTGTCGCGCGCGGTGGAGGAGGAGGCCCGCGCCCGGTGTCTGACGGTGTTCGACGCCACCTGCCCGCTGGTGGCCAAGGTGCACATGGAAGTACAGCGCTACGCGCGCGAGGGATGCGACGTGATCCTGATCGGACACGCCGGACACCCGGAAATCGAGGGCACCATGGGCCGCTTCGATGGCTCCTACGGTGGCCGCATCCATCTGGTGCAGAACCTGGCTGACGTCGGCGCGCTCGAGGTGCGCGACCCCGAGCGGCTGGCGTCCGTCACCCAGACCACGCTCTCCGTGGACGACACCGCGGAGATCGCCGCGGCGCTGCGGCGCCGATTCCCGCGACTCGCCAGTCCACGCCGCGAAGACATCTGCTACGCGACCCAGAACCGCCAGGACGCCGTCAAGAAGCTTCTCGGGCAGTGCGACGTGCTGCTGGTGGTGGGTTCGCGCACCAGCTCCAACTCCAACCGCCTGCGCGAGC
>Ga0209156_10002997_pt1 | contig 12909 bp, 12 predicted proteins | sample GraSoiAngelo_124_FD_185881 | JGI IMG/M metagenome (GOLD analysis project Ga0209156, IMG submission 185881) | Grasslands soil microbial communities from the Angelo Coastal Reserve, California, USA - 14_0927_05_20cm (SPAdes) (version 2) | ecosystem: Environmental > Terrestrial > Soil > Grasslands...
CTTTGAAGCGGTGAAATCCATGCTGGGACAGAGGAACAAACGACCAGCAAAAGAGTCTTTCGCCGCATTCGATTGAAAGCGTGCCAGCCATTGAATTAGTGGGAGTCGTGCCGTCGGACTATGCTGCTATCCCGCGGCTAAAGTAAAATAATGGCTTTTCACGAAGAGCTTTTGCAAAGCTGCCCTCCGCCAGGCGGCAGCATGTTTGGCGGAAAGGCCGATGGTGAGGCTGCTCGACGGAAGGAAGCGAGCTTGCTGTCGCGGCTTATGGCGACCACGCGGCCATTCTGCTTCTTACGCTTGGGGGACATGGAGCTCGTCTATCTGCTGGCTGAACAGTACAAACGGCTTGACGAAATCGAGTTTGGGGACGGACCGATATCCGGAACGCAGGGGTATGCGAATGCCGGTCTGAGCGCAAAGCACGCGGAACGATTGCGCAGAGCATACGAAGAAGCAGACTACGTGGATTTTCACGAAAAGAACTGGCCAAATCAGCATCTCGTCCCGCGTCTAAATTTGCGGCGTCCTTCTGGCTCGCACTCGAACCCCACGCCCGAAACGTCTCTTCTCTTCCTTCCGTGGACCGAAACGGAATTTAAGAATTATTGCCAGAATCGAAAGGTTGGCTTCGCGGGCGCCGAGGCAAGGCTACTAGAACTGCTGTCGCAAACAGCAGAGTTCAAAGGTGCAGCGAAGGACTATTGGCCCGAGGAAGCGGAGGTATTCTACCATCAGGCTAGGAACGACGGCCGTGACCTTGATGCTAATCTAGACTTGGTGAAAGAGGATCTGCGAGAGTTCGTGATCAGGCACAAACTCGACACACTTTTTCTCTCACTTGGCGGAGGCGCCAAAATTCTGGCTTACGAGCTGTCAAGAGAGCTCGGCATCTGTTGCTTCGATTTCGGTGCGATGATTCGGGCGTTCACCTATAGCGGGTGTGATGGAAATCGCGTCGCCCGCTCTCCCCATTCGCCATTCCTTTTCCGTATTCCGTTCGAAACGCACATGGGCGCCCTTGAGGAAGCATTTCCGAATCTGACGCCAGCTGAGCTTCTGGCAAAGGCACACGGCCAGCTCCTGCTGGAAGTATTGAAGAAGCAGGTCGGCTGGACCTTTGCTTCCTGGGAATTCGATTTTAGCCGGGAAAATGTGTCTGCATTTCGCAGAGCATTCAAAGAATACTGTCAACGCTATGGCAAGTTGTTCAACTCATCTTCGGCTACAAAGACCGAGCGGGCCGGTTTCCTTCATTTTTGCGGCACTCATGGACTGACATTGGAAGGACAGTTGTTCCTGATGGTATTTCGGGCCAAGGGGCTTATCCGGCGCTGTCTCGGACACGGTTCGCAATCACAATCAGTGTGCCCTCAATAATTATGATTAACCTTATCGAAGAAGTGTCAGAGAGGTGACACCAGGTCTGGCGTGAAACCCTCCATCACAAATACTGACGCCGTCTGGGAATGGTTCGGCAGAAATCAGCCTTATTTTGGTGTGCTGATAGAGGCGAAATACAGGAATGAACAGTTGACCGAAGAGGCAAAGAAGGACTTTTTTTCGACTGGCAAGGCGCATGTAGACCTTGTCTTTCAAACGATCAAAGAGCACTTCGACACTAACTTCACTATAAAAAGAGCATTGGACTTCGGGTGCGGAGTGGGACGATTGACCATTCCTCTCTCGGCAGTATGTAAGCAAGTGGTTGGGGTTGACGCATCGCCAAGTATGCTTCGGGAGGCAGCAAAGAATGCTAAGGAAGCGGGCGCTGAAACCATTGAGTTTTTGCTCGCCGATGACAATCTCTCGACGCTTGGTAGCCAAGGCTTTGATTTCATCAATTCGTTTATTGTCTTCCAACATATTCCAGTTGACCGTGGGTATCATCTTTTGCGACGGCTGTTAAGTCTCCTCAATGAAGGTGGAATAGGTACGCTGCATTTTACTTACAGCACTCCGCCGCCGGACTGCGCGTTTACTCTTAAAAGCAAGCATGGTTTCGCCTGGTATTTGCGCTATCGCAGCTATGTTGTGAACGGGATTATGAACCTCGTTGAAGGCAATAGTTTTGACAGGCCGTTACCAATTATGCAGATGAACGAGTATAACCTCAGCACTATCCATAAGCTTTTGTATGAAAATGAATGCGGAGAAGTCTACACTCGATTCACCGATCATGCTGGTGCTCTTGGGGTGTTGCTGTTTTTTCGTAAAAGATCAATCGCGCCACTGTGATTGTGGTGCCTTTCCATATTTGTGGCAGTCAGCTCGGCTCAACAGATAGAGCGCGGGGACCAATTATAAATGGAATCAATGACGCGTTTACCAATATTCGCTCCATGATGCAATTGGTAGTGCATTTGTGGGTTACGTGTCGGTTCGTGACATTTCTTGGCATCGACGAACTCAGACTTATGCCTGTAAACCACTGCGGAAATCATTCCGGCTTCTTTAAGATCGGCGCGCTGTGGGCTAGCTGAAGTAGCCATCCTTCAATAGCTCGCTGCCAGCTTCCTTAATCCCTAGTCCCCCGATCCTAAAATGAAAATCCTTCACTTAGCTACACATGACAGATTTGGCGGGGCAGCCCGTGCGGCGTATCGACAGCACACAGCCTTGCGCCGGCACGGAGTGGATTCCAAAATGTTTGTACGGCACAAACATTCCAACGACACTTCAGTTGTTCAATACGTCGGAAATCCGAACACAGCACATCGTGCTGCCCGTGTTGTCCGGCGCGCGTGGATCAGTTATCAAGAGGAACAGTCTCGAAAGGGTTGTCGGAAGATCATTTGTGGATTGAATGACCCACGTGCTGATCTTCTTCGGAACGTTGATCGGCATATTGCCGAAGCCGACGTCATCAATATTCACAAGGTTGAGCATTTCGTGGATATCCCCGCTTTTCTTTCGCACCTTGGCTCGTCCAAGCCAGTCGTGATTACAATGCACGACTTAAGCGCTATAACCGGAGGCTGCGACTACCCGGGGCCGTGTCGCCGGTTCGAGGTGGCGTGTGGTTGTTGTCCAATAATGGATTCACATCGGGCAGGCGACTATTCGCATCGGATCTTTCGCATGAAAGAGATGGCGTATTCGAGACCGTCGCGGGAGCGTGTCGCTTTCGTGGCCAACAGCGTTTGGGGCGGAGAAAAAGCCAAGCTCAGTGCCCTAGCCAAAGGTAAAAGAGTCGAGGTAATCCATTACGGTTTGGATCAGAGCGTGTACTCGCCCCGGAAGCGGCGGGAGGCGCGCGAAGCCCTCGGCATTGGCGCAGAAGAGCCGGTGCTGTGTTTCGGCGCTCACGACTTAGGTTTACCGCATAAAGGCGCGCACTATTTGCAGGAAGCCCTGGTGAATGTGCGCTACCAACGGCCTATTCGCCTTTTGACAATGGGCGGGGGCCATTTTGAGGCCGGCTCCGGATACCTGCATACCCATTTTGGCCAAGTTGAAAGCGATGAGCTGCAAGCATTGCTTTATCAGGCAGCGGACGTGTTTGTCATTCCGTCATTAGAGGAAGCCTTCGGACAGAGTGCGTTGGAAGCTATAGCCTGCGGTGCCGTCGTCGCAGGCTTTAGTGTGGGAGGGATCCCGGATATTGTTAAATGCGGTCTCAATGGGCTGTTGGTCGAGCGGCAAAACACGCAAGCTCTGTCCGAAGCTCTGCTCAAACTCCTTAAAGACGAGGCGCTAAGACGCCACTGGCAGAACTCTTGCGAAACTTGGGTACGTGAGCATTTTTCTTATTCCAAAAACGCTGCTGCCTACGTCGCACTTTACGATTCACTGCTTAATGTTGAACTGCGAAATCAGGATTTAGAGCTTCCAGATCTGCGGACCTCGCTCTGATAAGCTTTAACAAAATGACTCAGCGAAAACTCAAAATCGCCATCAGCATTTCATGTTTCAGACCTGACACTGGAGGACAGCAGGCACATGCGGAACAACTTTCGCAGCATCTTCAAAAGCGAGGTCATGACGTAGTTGTTGTCACGCGCGCCGCAACCCGCGTGCCTCACGGGAGAGATTATCTGTTTTTCAACGAGCCTAACTCTGCTCTCACTGTGAAAGGTGTGCCGGTTAGACCGCTTGTATTTTCGAGATTCTGGCTGCCAGTTCTCTGGTTCCTTGGCAAATGTGTTGTCCGGCCTCATCTCGAAGGGTTAGCCGTGAATTTATACCAGTTTGTCTCGAGAAAATCCGCGCGTAATGCCTTCGCAGGAATGGATGTTATTCATCACATCGGCGAAGCCTCGCCATTAAGCGGTTTCGCTGCCGCCGTCGCCGCCAAACACTGGCGAGTTCCTTTTGTGGTTCAACCGACCTGCCACCCGCATCATGTGGGAGATTCACCCTTGGATCTACGTCTTTTTGCCAAAGCGGATCGCTTGGTAGTACATACAAAATACGAAGCAAATTACCTTCGCCAAAAGTCAGTCCGATGCCCTATCGACGTGGTCGGCAATGGCATTGAAGACCGGGCCGATGGAGATGCCGAGCGCTTTCGGACCAGGTTTGGCGTTGCCGGCCCTTTCATTCTGTTCATCGGACGAAAGGACCGGCAAAAGGGTTATCTGTTGCTTCTGGATGCATTCAAAATTATTCGACGCCGGACGCCCGATATAAGTTTAGTTTGTATGGGGCCAACGGACTCGACAGCTAAGCAGCAAGAGATCGAAGGGCTGATAGATTTGGATTTTACTTCCGAAGAGTTGAAGCACGATGCGCTTGCGGCTTGCACTTGTCTTTGCATTCCTTCTGACGGGGAATCCTTTGGGCTTGTGTATATGGAAGCAGGGCGATACGGCAAGCCGGCTGTAGGCCGGAAAGTGGCTGTGCTTCAAGAATTGCTGAACGACGGTGCGGCGGCTTTGTTATTGGGAGTCCCGGATGAGGCGCGCAACAGAGCCATGCTAAGCCCAGAGGCTCTCGCAGCCGCCTTGCTAAAACTGCTTTCAGATCCAAAAGAATGTCAGCGCATCGGCGAGAATTGTCGCGCAGTTTCGGAGCAGTTCCTTTGGCCACGTGTTGTAAAAAGGTTTGAAGCAAGTTACTACGAAGCGTTGAATGGTTTCTCAGACCATTCGACCCTACGAACAGGCGGAAACAGCCATGACACGACCTCAGGATCCAAATGAGTTGAGGAAGCAGCTCTGTGCGCTTCGCGTGATCCGGTGACGCTTGCCGCTGGAGCGCTCGTGGTAAAAGAGGGAATGATAGCGTTCAATGACCTGGGGGCGATCACGTGGAACAAATTTGGCTTGTCGCCGGATTCTAAGCGGAAGGGCTTTGTGCCATCGGGCTATTGCCCTAATATTGTGATGTTTCGACGGGAGTAACGCGTGATTGATAATGATGCTGTGGTTGCGCATTTCACGTCTCAACTGGCGGGCGGAGCAGGCATCGCGGCGCAACGCTTGCACCTCGCGTTGTGCCGCGCAGGGGTGAAAAGCGTGCTGCATTTTGGCGCGGGTGAGGCGATAGATTCCACGATGGTTCCAGCTTTTCAGAATCGTACCTTTTTCTGGAGAAACGCTGTTGCGCTGGCCAACAGTTGGCGCGGTCGCCGTCAAGCCAAAGGTGGATTTGTGACCAGCCCCCGTTGGGTTCGCAAAACACCCATTCAGACATTCAGTGGATTGCCCAAGGTAACAAATCTTCACTGGGTGGCACGATGGCTGGATCTGCCCAGTTTCCTTGGGTCGCTGCCCCCGGGGGCGCCGGTAGTTTGGTCACTGCACGATTTAATTCCCATCACGGGCGGATGTCATTATCCTGGCGAGTGCGACCACTTCACCCGTCAATGCGGGAACTGTCCGCAGCAAAGAAAACCGCTCCCCCGCGACGACACCTACAAGTTCTTTCGTATCAAGGACCGTTGCTACTCCGGGAAAAATCTGCATTTGGTCGGGAACAGTGAATGGACCACCTCACAAATCCACCGTTCCGGACTTGCCAAACACGCAATATCAATTCACACGATTCACTACGGACTGGATGTCCAGGAATACAAGTCCGTTGACAAGCTTTGTGCCCGGCGGGCCCTTGGGATTCCTGATGACCGCTTCGTCGTGGGCTTCGCGTGCATGGATTTTTCCGAGGAACGAAAAGGAGCCACTTTATTGCTCGAGGCTTTGAGAACTCTGCCGGCACAAAAAATTCTTCTGCTGGCCTTCGGCGCGGGAAAGTGGCCTCCGGCCAGTCGGATTGAAACCATGCAATTGGGAACTTTGAATAGTCCTCAACTCCAATGCTTGTTCTATTCAGCGTTGGATGTGTTCGCCATGCCAAGCCGGGCAGAGACTTTTGGGAACACAGCGCTGGAAGCGATGGCGTGTGAAACACCGGTAATTGCCTACGCGGCTGGAGGCTTAACCGATGTAGTCGCGGATCGTGAAACAGGCCTCCTCGAGCCAGAGATTGGAAGCGTATCAGGACTGGCCCGCATACTGCAATGGATGTGGCAACATCCTGCTGAACGTCAGGCGATGGGCAAGGCGGCTCGCGACCGTGTGGTTGAGCTTTTTACAGATACACTGATGGCACGCCGTTACGCCAACTTGTACCAAGACCTACTGTCAGTCGGTGAGTAAGGTAACCCTTGAATAGTAGTACTTATGCTTCTCAACGCGATGACTACGCGGAAACCTCACTTTCTTAAAGTCCAATTCCATTACTTGCTTTGCACGTATCCGCTGCGGCGCAGTTGGCGCCACAAGATTTGGATATTGGCCGAGGCGGTACGATTGCTCTTAGGATATGCTTGGCTGCTGATCACACTGCGGTTCGCTACCAGAGCAGCGCCGATCGGCGGCAAAACCTGTGCCGCGGTCCTTTTGACGCACAATCGGCCGCAAAACATCTCTCTCCTTGTCGAGGGCGCGCTGCGGAACGGATTCGTCACGAAAGTCATTGTTTCGAACAGCAACCCCCAGGTGAAAGTTAGAGACTGGGTAACATCTACAGACTCGCGGTTGCTACTCGTCGATGAAACCAGCCGGTGGCAACCTGGTCGCCGGCTAGTCCTCGCCCGACAGACTGGAGCGGAGTACGTTCTCTCGATCGATGACGACATCTTCTTTACTCCGGCACAATGGAGAGACTTCTTTTCATCGCTGCTCGCGGACGAGGACTGTCCGCACGGAATAACTGGACATCTTTATTGGCCAGGGACGACATCATCTAATGGCAGCCCGTTTCACCACGTGGCTGGACGAGAAACCAAGGTGGACGTGCTGATCGGCGCGTATGCGTTCACGAGCCAACATCTAAAGCGCGTCTTCGAGCTAGCCGCGAAGATTGGCATCTTAGATCTTTCACAGGTTCGGAATGGTGAGGACATCTTACTCTCTTTCAGCGGCACGAAGCGTCCGCGGATCCACGCAATCAGACCGATACTGCAATGTGCTTCAACTTCTTTGCCGGGAGTGGCGTTATGGAAAAGTGACGAGCAATTCTGGACAGAGCGTGTCTCGGTGTTCGAGAAATTACGTGAGATCCAACTCACGATGGGGCACGCATGGTCGTCGAAATCGAAGAGCGAATCTGAAGTATGAACGTCGTTGCCCCGTTCGGCTTTGTCACTGGATGCCATCTGCGGGACCGATTCATGGTCCAGGCGACTCTCGCGAGCATTCGATACTACTGTCCAGAAGTGCCAATCTGCCTCGTCGCCGATGGGGTCTTTGACGTGTCAGATCTGGTAGCAGAGTATAACGTTAGTGTATTGCGCATTCCTGACCTGCCCTCGGCCGAGATGCGGCAACTAATTGCTGGGAATCATCGCGCGAAGCTTGCAGCGATGTGGGAGGGGCCGTTTGAATTTTATGTCTGGCTGGACTCGGACGCCATTGTGTGGGGTGACTTTACATCACAGGTGCGCACAGACGTTGATTTCCAAATTTTCTGGGACGACACACCGATTGGGCCAGAAGAAGTTCCTGAATGGCTCCGGCATTTTTACTTCAATCTTGATGCTCTTAGAGAGTTCGATCCTGACTTCCGCTGGCAGGGCTTTAACTACTTTTGCTCAGGTGCTTTTGCATGTCGGAGAGAAGCGATCCCATTTCGTGACTGGCTCAATGTGGAGGATTGGAATCAGCGCACGCCCGGGTTGTTTGCTTGGGGGGAGATGGGTATGCTGAACTATCTCGTTCACGCCAAAGCTCAGCGCCAGGAGATCAGAGTCGCATCAGCGGATCTGCAACACGTCTGGGCCCACCATGGGAAGCGCGAATTGCAGCAAGACTGCGCGCATGCTGATTGGCGGTTTCCCGCTGTCGTGCATCGGCCGCGCGTAGCTCATTTCTGCTATCGTAAGCCATTGCTGCATGTATTAAACGGTTATCACAAACCGTTTACAATTGCCCGTCTTGAGCATCATCGTCGACATCACGGGGATTTAGGAGCTTGGTTGGCAGTGCTAAACGAAGATCGCCGGGTGCTTAACAATAAAGTCAAACGACGGCTTTGGAATTTGGTTGGGAGATGAAGGTGCTAAGCGTTGCCAAAAATATTATACAATTGAAATTCCAGCTAACCCCGTTTCAATATGAATGACATGCCTAGTGTGGTTTTCTTAATCCCATTCGCATCTCGGAGGATTAAGTCCAAATGGGAAATAGCCTGCGCTCATCTTCGGCAGACGCTTAAATCCATACAAAACTCAACCAGCGAGAATTATCGTGTAGTTGTAGCTGGCCATGAAGCACCTGATTTCGATGTCGGGTTTGATTCAAGATTTTATTTCCTGTCGCTTCATCATCCCGTCCCATCTCATGAAAATTATCACGTTTCTCTAGAGTTGGACAAATTGACGAAAATTGCAGCGGCCTGGGAGTACGCGAAGTTAACATGGAATCCAAAGTATGTGATGAAACTAGATGCAGACGATTTTATTAGTTCAAAGCTGGTTGACTGGTTAGACAATGCAAACGACAAAGCAGGCTATCTTATCAAGTATGGATGGCTTTGGCGCAGCGAATCACGTTATCTTATTCAACGCACCGAGTATCTGGACCGATTATGCGGTTCCTGTTTGATTATTAGAAGTGATCTTGCGGATAAGAATGGACCATTTCTCACTTCGATGGAAGGCGTGTCTTTTGATGAGGCAAGTGTGAAGTTCGCGGCCAGCGATCATTATTCGCTTGTTCCTGGATCAGGGATCAGCACTCTTTTGTTAAATGACACCCACCAACGTTATGCAGCTCAATTGGCTTATCTAGGACACGAGCTCGCTACGATCCCTTTTAATGCAGTTATTTATCGGACTGGCAATCCGGACAGTTCTACCGGTATCGCCGAAGGGGACCGGCCAATATACACTCTACGAATGATTCTTGGAAGCATTCGGAGGACAAGATTCATCACGCAAAGGCTGAGAAGAGAATTCATGCTTGGTTGACAGGTTGATAAGATCGGAGCGACGAGGTCTGTTCCTCAATCAGACCACCTAAAGGTTCGTGCATAACAAGCTGGCAAGAATTCTGAAGAAATTAAAGAACCTACCACGCGGTCGGCAGTCCATGAGTTCCTCGCTGGAAGAATTACGGGCCATGCGTGTCAGCTATTCTCAATTTGGCGAGGACCTGGTGGTACGTACTCATTTCGGCGAAAATTTCGACAATTCCATGGGGCGATTTATCGACGTCGGCGCTTTTCACCCCTTCAAATTATCAAACACAATGTTGCTCAGCCAACTGGGCTGGCGGGGCATCAATATTGATTGCGACCCAGTGAAAATCGCTCGTTTTGAAAAGCTGCGCCCGCTCGACCAGAACATCTGCGCTGCCGTGGCCGAGGTGCCTCGCGACATGGTTTACCTGGAATATCCCAAGGGATTCACCAACCGGATAGCAGATTCCGGTGAAAAAAACCTGCTGTCTGGCTGCGGTGAAAAACCATTGAAAGCCACGCCGATAAGAGTGACGACGCTGACTCACATCATCGAACAGTCGGTTTTTCGGGGACAGCACTTTCATTATTTGAATGTGGATTGCGAGGGACAGGATTTGTCCGTGCTCAGGGGACTGAATTTTTCCCGCTATTCACCCGACCTGATAAGCGCGGAGGCTTTCACCAAGACAGCTAAAGCGGAACTGACTGCTTTTCTTGCCGGTCTCGGATACGAACTGACGGACATCGTGCACCTGACATTATTTTTCAAAAAGTCACCGACGTTGGTTGCCTGACTTCTGATGGCTTGGAAACCATCTCTTGTTCATGACTGTTTCTGTGATGATCACCACGAAGAACCGCGCAGCGGACTTGTGCCGGACGTGCCGGGTTCTACGGCAGTTGAATCCAACGCCCCTGGAGGTGCTCATCACAGCAGACGGTTGCACAGATGACACAGTCGAAGTGGTGAAGTCTGAATTGGCAAATGCAAAGTTGATTGTGAATGAAACGGGACGCGGCTCGGTGGTATCGCGCAACCAGATGGTGCGCGAGGCGAGTGGAGACCTGGTGCTGGCTTTGGATGATGACAGTTATCCGGAACAATTGGATTGTATTAATCGCATCATGCCGTTTTTTGAGAACAACCCAAAGCTTGCGGTGCTGCATTTTCCTCAGCGTACCGATGAGTATCCCGAAACGCTTATGCAGCCGAATTTCAACCCGGAACATTTGACGCGTTCGTTTGCCAGTTCCGGGGCGGTGCTGCGGCGATCAACTTATCTTCAACTGCCGGGCTTTGAATCCCGTTTTTTTCACATGTACGAAGAGCCGGACTACGCGCTCCAGTGTGTTGCGGCGGGTTATGAGGTGCTTTTTTCTCCAGTTGTCACCGTCCGTCATCACTACTCCGGTCAAGTGCGCAGCGAAATGCGAAATCATCATCGTCATTCGCGGAACGAGCTGTGGAGTGTGTTATTGCGATGCCCGTTTCCATACGTCGCGCCAGTGGCGATCTACCGCGCTGCGACGCAGTTCGGCTATGCCTGCCGAAGAGGGTTTAGCTGGGCCATTCGAGAGCCAGTATGGTGGTGGCAAGCCATGGCTGGATTTCCGTACTGCCTGGCGAAACGTCATCCGGTTTCGTGGACGAGTTATAAGCGCTGGCTTCGTTTGCCTGAGACTCCCTAATGTGGTTTTGTTCGCAACTTGGCGCGAGAGAGCATTATGCGATTCCGCGAGCGCTATTTCGTCAACGCGTTCTCGAGCAAGTGGCAACCGATGCTTGGGTGCGGCCAGGTAGTGTGCTCGCTGCAGTGTCGCACACTCTAAGCGAACGGTTTCATCCCGACCTGACTAGCGCTCGCGTGCGAGCTTGGAACAGCGGTTTGCTCGCCTTCGAGTTAGCTGCTCGATTGAAGCAGCTTTCGGGTTGGCCTTTAATCCTTGCCCGCAACCAATGGTTCCAACGGAAGGTCGTTGCCTGCCTTTCGAGTTCTCGGTTATCAGTTGTCGGCTCTCAGCCAATTCTTTTTGCGTACAGCTACGCCGCGCGTGATATCTTTCGCTTTGCCAAAACGCAGGGATGGAAAACCATATTGGGTCAAATCGATCCAGGACCAATTGAAGAAGAGATCGTAGCCGCTGAAGCTGAAAGAGAGCCTTCATTAGCTCCCAATTGGACGCGTGCGCCAGCGGATTACTGGAAGTCGTGGCGAGAAGAATGTGACATTGCCGATCGGATCATGGTGAATTCAGAATGGTCGAGGTCCTGCCTGGTGAAGGCAGGAGTTAATGATTCCAAGTTATTCGTTATCCCTTTGGCGTACGAATCACCGATGACCGATACACCGATAACTCGGGAGTATCCTCCTCACTTTACTCCCGCCCGCCCGCTTCGTGTTCTCTTTTTAGGCCAGATCAACTTAAGAAAAGGAATCGCGCGACTCTTAAAAGTAGCACGATCATTTCAGTCGCAACCAGTAGAATTCCTGATGGTTGGTCCTATTCAGATCATTATTCCTGAAGACTTGCGTTCGAACCAAAAAATCCGGTGGTTCGGACCTATCGCGCGGAACAAGGTTCAAAATCATTATGAACGAGCGGATGTCTTCCTTTTGCCAACGCTGTCAGACGGTTTTGCGCTGAGCCAACTCGAAGCGCTCGCCGACCGGCTTCCGGTAATCGCGTCCCGGCGGTGCGGCGAGGTGGTTATGGACCGCGTTAATGGTTTTCTCTTGGAAGAACCGACGGACGCCGCAATCGAAGAAGCGCTCCAATCCTGTTTAGACAATCCAGATCAGCTCGCGCAATTCTCGGAGAATGCTATGGTAGGTGAGCGATTCAGCTTATCACGTTTGGGTACCGAGTTATGCACGCTTGGATGGTAAGTCATCCATTCACCTGCCATGGTAATTTAGGGTTTTGGCTTCAATGAATTTCTTTGGCCTCACAACGCTAAGTCTATGTCAGATCGCATGGATTGTGCTTGGGGTGCTCTGGGTTGTGAGAAAACACGACGAAATACCATTGTTGATCAGCACTCTTCTTTTTTATGTTTTTACATTTCGACTTTGGGCTTTGCTCATGGGGTGGGCTTCACCGACAGACCTTGGTAACTTCGGCTTCGATCCGATCGATTTTAAAAGTGCGTTGGACGTGCAAGCCGTCGCGACTCTCGGTGAAACCATCTTGCTCTCAGTCTACATGCTGGGGCAAAGGCGCCGGATCGATGTTCCGCATACGTTCGCTTCACCTGAATTGCTGGGTTGGCTCAAACCGCGCGTCATCGCTCTGGGTGTAATCTGCATTCTTATTTCCTTACTAGCGCGGCGGTCGGTCGGGATTCAGCTCGCTTCCGGGAAATCGATGGGCTTTGAGGTGAGCAGCTACTTGATCCTACTCCCGTTAAGCTTGGTTGGGGTGGCCATTCTTATCGCGGCGCTTTGGAAAAGCGGAGCATTCCACACCAATGGCGAAAGATTTGTAGCCGTGCTTTTTTTTGTC
>Ga0209156_10002998_pt1 | contig 12907 bp, 16 predicted proteins | sample GraSoiAngelo_124_FD_185881 | JGI IMG/M metagenome (GOLD analysis project Ga0209156, IMG submission 185881) | Grasslands soil microbial communities from the Angelo Coastal Reserve, California, USA - 14_0927_05_20cm (SPAdes) (version 2) | ecosystem: Environmental > Terrestrial > Soil > Grasslands...
GAGACAACCCCTATGGCTTGAGCGGCTGAGACCGAAGAAATTGTTAGAAGCGTTAGGAGGAGCACTACAATAGATTCTCGAAACGATCTCCATGACAGACTAATGAACGAGCCGGGTCGGAGCTCTCGATGAACGCCTGGAGCCCGGATCACCTCCACAAATGCTCTAGCCTGGCTATCAGAGAGCGGAAGATTCGGCGTCAATACATGGAGTGCTGGCGAAACTCGCAGATAAGGATGCCGCGTGCAAGCAACCACAAGTACCCTACCGATACATGAAAAAAACTCAACCTCACTCGCCCTGAACATCCTCGAAAAACGGCTGCATCTGACCCGGAGGGAAAGAACTCTCTCACAGAGTTCGAAAGCTACGGCAGATTATAGCAATGCTCACGGAATCTTTCTTCCCACTCAGCCTCTTTCTGGCGCTATCAGGGTGGTAGAACGCAGTGAGCGCACCAAGTATAGGTTATCGTCACCGCCGTGTTGATCGAGAATCCTTGAACGCTCCCGTTGATTGTCCAGACAAAGGTGCCGGATGTAGTTCCGCTTCCATGAGCGGTGACATTTAGGAGCATTGGAGTCCCCAGCGGTACATTAACGGTTGGTTGACCCGTCAGGTAGACACCACTGACAGAGTTAGAAGGCGCGACATAGGAGAGAGCTACGGATCCGTTGAATCCGTTCACACCCGTGATGGTTAGAGTTGAGTTTACAGTATGCCCGGGGTCGCAACCATATATGTTACAGAAGATCGAGACCGTAGAAGGGCTTGTTGACATAGCGAAGCTCGGAATAAAGAACTCGGTCATTAATTTCAAGGTTCCACAATCATTCGCCATGCACTGCAACCCCCAGTTATTTTCCCAGGTTTGCAAGAGGTTGATATGTGTGTACTTGGTACTTGATGAATGGATGCGTACCGCTCCGGGCCCCGCGACTACAAAGTAGACGGGTGTCGTACCGTAGCCTGAACATGAGCACTCGTCGAAGGTTATGATTATGGTAGCGGTATGGTCTTGTTCGAAAGTCTTTGTGGTCAAAATCGTAGGGACCAAGTAGGAAAGATACGTATTCCCCGTTCCCACACTACAATCATGCATGTCGTTGCACATGTTTGGAGTAAGCCACATGAAGCTTGGCGCGGAAGTGCTGTTCAAGTCGCTGATTAGAGCATTGTCGCATCCGTTCGGTCCGTTTATTGCCATGAAGTTTGCGGCTCCCTGAGCACAGCGGGTCGAACCCGCAGGCACGTCAAGGTTTGCGCATGCTGAAGTTGCGGCGGAATCATTGTAATAGGGAAGTGGATTGTGGTGTACTTCATAAGGGTATGAATTAGAGGCCGTGCAATTAGAGGGCATGTTCTCCATGTGGAACTTGAAGCTGATGCCTGCGGTGTTGAACCTGTCGACAATGTTCGCGTATGGATCAGTGCAGGAAGATGGATCGGGGTCAGTTTTGGCACATGATACGGTTCGACCGCTCGTCAGCAATAGATAATTCGGGAGGCTTGGGTCGTATGTCGAATTTGGTGGTCCAACATAGTTAGTCGAACTGGCATAGGTGCTCGCTAGACTAGTCATATTAGGCGCAGACGTGGATGTTATTGCGCTTAGTGCATGGTTCTCCATTATTACGAAGACGACATGTCTTGAGGACGGTGTTGACGTTGCCTCTACGGGAGAGATTCTTGCGACCGACAACACACCCAGAAGCATTACTACAAGGGTAAGAATTGCAAGTACTTTCGTACGCCGGTCTTTTAGGCTGATCAAGCAGACCAGTCTCTACGATTCATCTTTGATACTTAAGCTGGCCAGTAATTGTGATCTCGAACATAGTCACAGGGCGCAGACATCATGTTTTTTCCTGGGCTCAGAATCGCCGATTTGTAAGCCAGGCTCAGGATTGCCCGAGCCAAGGCCCAAGGGCGCTACTCTTGGCCTCTAACATCGTCTCCGTTCTTTTCATGCAGGTAACAGTCAGTTACTCTCCAGGATGAACTCCTATGGCTGGCGTTAAGATTCCCCGCTATACCAAAGGTGACGAAGTATCAAGTACAGTGGACAGATATTCGGTAGGATTCTTGTCAGGCCCCTTTGACAGTCTGAATCGGTGCAGGTGAAAAGTGCCTAGGCCGGTTGAGAAAAAAGGGAGGAAGAGTTCGAGTTTTGTTTTGCGAGTCATCGGACTCTGGTTCGTCTATTGTAGAGTAGTGTTGCTGTTCCCGCGCCTGCACCGACAACAGTTGCAGCAATGATAGCGTAGGGTACCAGTAGGCCAATACTGTTCACGGGTGCAAGGGAGCCGCCAACAGATCCGCATGGGGGCCGGACTGTAAGATAGACTGTCGCAGAGTGTACAGTAACATCTGTCCCTCCGATTACTGTAATCGTGTAGCCCTGTTCCGGGGTAGCCTGTACTGTGGACGCGGTTAGGCTGAACGTAACATTCTGACCGCTGGTCAGACTCACGCTTGATGGGATGGGAGAGAGTGTGGGACCGTTAGTCGCGTTTGGATCAATGCTGTCAACGAGGTCTACGTTGCCTTGAAAGCCGTCTGTGCTTGAGACGGTGACGAGGTAGGATGCTGCTTCGCCTGGACTGACGCAAATATCGAGAGGGGCCGCTGCAATGCTGAAGTCGGGAGTCTGAGCGTGGACGAGGCTTGTAGAGGCGAGGGATGTCATAAGCGCGAGCAAAGCTGCCGTAGTAACTAGAAGGCGCGTCTTGTGCGTCTTGTTCATTTCTCTCAATCGTCCTGGTTCCCGACGAATTCATTTAACATTGTTGTCGCACGTGGACAAAGAGTAGTAATTGCGGCCCAAGTATGCTGATTGTGGCAGATATTAGGCGACAGGTGGAGAGGGCCATAGAAACCGACTCTGTCATAAAGAAGGGACTTCAACAGAGAATTATCAACTCTAGGGCACTCGATAGATACATCCTGAGGCTAACGGCGTGCACTCGACTCTAGATGCCATCCTAGGGATTGTTCGCCGCTACCCTCTGCAGTGAAAATGAATAATCGACACCGACAAGCGAGAGGGACCAAGGGAATCATCGCGAAGATTTCCACTGAACTAGCCTTAAACGATGTCAACCTAGTCGGTATCATTTGCAATTCCCCAGAGGACATATTGCTGGTCACGGAAGCCGACGCCCCAAGAGCTTTGGAGGCTCTACAGCGAATGCTGGGCGAAGAATCTATGAATTCCAACCGAAAGCGTGCAGCTTCAAAAATAGTTCTCGCAAACTAGAGATTGGGATCAAGGTAACTCCATCTCAAATCACGCCTCAAGAAGGATTCCTGAACCCATCCTAACAGAACTCTCCGAAATCCAGAATGAACATATCACTTTTGCTCGTTGAGAAGCCTCGCGAGACGCCAATCCTCTATTTCGGTTCCTTCGTCTCGGCGAAAGGTGTCCGATAGTCATTTCTTGGATAATCTTATTAACCTCCTACCGTTATCGGTGCTTTGCATGTTGAACCGTAGGTTCTCTATAGTCCTATTCTCAGCCCTCTTGCTCGCAGCAGTCATCATCGGACTACCGAACCTATTCCCATTACCCAGAGTCGTAGCCATCAACCATACAATCAACCTCGTCGGTTACGTCAACGCGTGGAATTTTACAACCACGCCCAACCCTACGATCACGGTCACCCAAGGAGACGGTGTCAGTCTCCAGCTCTCTAGTGGTGATGCCGTTCTTCACAGATGGTTCGTGGACGTTGACAAGAATGGTCCCACGCCTGACTGCCCAGGGGCAGACATATGCTCCGACCCGTTCACGACCTCCAGCCTCCTCACCTTCACGGTGAACTTCGCGCCGGGCACCTATACCTACTACTGCTCAGTCCATCCCACAACCATGTTAGGACAGTTCGTGGTCAACCCATCATCCTCAGTCGGAGGCACAGCGCTACGCACAGATAGACTCGCGTTGATCGCGCCCTATCTCGGACTAGCCTCAGCCCTAGTCATTCTCGTAGCAGTCACAGCATACATCACACATGCAAGACGTAAAGATCAGAAAAAATAGTATGCGGCGGATCCCTTCAACACTGGCTACTAGCCCTCCGGTTTTCGCAGGAAGGACATGTTGAACCGCGTGAATAGGGGGAGGAAGATGCCGAGATTATTTCTCTGAAGACAGTCTCACGCCCAGTATGAGAGCGATGATTAGGACTCCGCCAAAGATAGGAAAGACCCATTCTCGCACGGAGATGAGTCCATAGAAGAACCCTAGGACTATACCGAAGGCTCCGAAGAGTCCGAGAAACCTTCTGTTGCCCACTCCCCAGTTTGCAAAATTCCTCGCGTAGCCTGCTTTCCTTATGATTAGCCACATGAGGCCTACTGAGCCGGCGAAGGCACTCCAGAAAACGAGACCGCCGAAGATGATTCCTAGACTAACAAGTGCGACAGGATATGAGAAAGCGAGAGCATAGAGCGTGTATTTTCCGAGAGATCTTGCTCGGCCAATAATGTGACGCTCAAGGAATCTAGCTCTGGGCCCTGGCTGGAAGACGGATGGGTCAAACTGCCAGAGACGGGTCTTTCTCTGCTTCTTGGTCAACGAAGAATAGAACATTGAAGTCTGACAGCGTTAGTTTAGGCTATCGGTGCTCTGACTTCCAAGGAATGTATTGAGGAGGTTGAGATTAGGTAGAGTGGCTCTCAGGACGATTGTTGTAGCCGTAGACTCGTCAGGTCAGCCTAAGCTTGCACGGCCCGTGTCCAGAGTTTGTTCCGTTTGTTATCTCGATCCTGTTGTCAACGTTCCCGGTGTTCCTCAATATGCTTCTCGGACCATTCGTGTCCACAATGTGTACACTTGTACGCGTACTGGAATCGTTCAACGTCAATGATTATTGGTCTGCCTTCATAAACATCGATTCCTATTCGCGCGCCATACCCTGGCCCGCCGGGCAAGAGTTGACCTTCACGTGTTGGTCTTGACGCCCTTTCTAAGTCAACAAGTTTCTTGCTCTCCAGTTTAATGTGGAACCTGCGTCCACATCCTGGACAATGTCTGAAGAACTCCATGGCTGTGACAGGTCGACGCCGTCTAGTTCATTAGCATATCCGTCCGACAACCGCCGCCAACTCCAACATTTTTCTTTGTCAGTCTGATGCGAAGGTCAGAAAATCGCCGCCTGAATCTAGACGGTTGTGGCTCACACATTTATTGAATCGTCAGAAATGATAATTGTCGACCTTGGGCGAGCTGAAACCGGACTGTTGGATCTGCAAGACCGTACGGGAACCCGCGCATCTGATCTTCTTTGAATCCCGCACTTCTGTGGGAAAGCTGAACCCGGACCAGTACTTCAGAGGCTACTCCTTCGTCACTCTCAAATGGCATGATGAAGAGCTCTACCAGCTAACAGACAAGAATCGGAGAAGCTTCCTCGAGGACATGTCCCGAGTAGCAAGAGCTCTTGCAAAGACTTTCAATCCTGACAAGATGAACTACGAACTACTCGGTAATGGAATGCCTCACCTTCACTGGCATCTGGTTCCTCGCTACAAGACAGACCCGATGTGGGGACGACCGATATGGACTGGGTCCAGACGGAGGAGGAGGCTGACGAGAGAAGAGTACGAAACCCTAGTGAAGCAAGTTCAATCTCAGCTGGCCGGCTGAGCAAGAAAATCATCTGGTTCGTTGAACAGTACCGTTCAACAAGCGCTGATAGTTACGCCAGATTGAACCGATAGCACGGGTCCCTAAAATCTAAATCTCGCCGAATGGAGTGTAGTGCCAGACGTACACGGAAGTCTACCTTGACGCTACGGCACTAATACTTCCGTCGATCGGAGTCTGGCACCTACTCCATCATAAAGCGTCCATAACCGGAGTTAGAGCCGGAAACCTAGTTCGACTCAACATCTACTTTCTATCTGCAATTATCTTCGACATGTTTCGCAACCTAGGCTACAGCTGGGCAGCATATGGAGAGAATGTAAGCGCAGGCTTGGTTTTCGCTGTTGTCGGGCTAACTGCCGCAAGCCTGTATTTCTGTCCGGATTCCAATACGCTTCGAGAAGCTTGGTCGAGACTCAAATCGCGCTCATCATTTCTATTCTATGAAGGAGTTGTCTTCGCTGGGATAGGGCTCAACCTGTTCCTTCCCAATTCGTTCCTCCCCTTTACCATAGTCTTACTCTTGGCCGGAACGGTCTACCCAACCACCCTATTCTTATCTGCTCGAAGCCGAGCTAAGCCACCGCATATCAGGAAGGCGATGGCCACCCTTGCAACAACTTGGGCCCTGTTCGTCACAGTCGGCACAATACTGTTCATACTTGGAACGCAGCCTCCCTTGCTTCCAATATTTCTTCCATACGGATGGGAGATGGCGCTTATCACGGGTTCAGTATTGTTCTTTTTGATGTCACTTACTCGACTCTATCCCTTGGGTTTCGGGGGATTCTCATCTGGACAACTTGTTCCAGATACCATAGTCAAGGCGGGGCACCGATATCTGATTCTTCATGATTCAGGAAAGAGAGCAGTCTCGTTTCTCTCGTCGACGCTGAAGGGACTAATCGATTCTGGTGCGAGAGTAATCATAAGCGCGTCGAGTAATGGGTGGCTTGTCGAGAACTTGTCCCAGCACGAATCTCATTTCAGCGAATGGAAGCAGAATGGAAGAGTCATCGTCTCCGAGGGCTGGGGAGGACACAACATTCCCCGTGAAGGATTGACCGACAGGCTAAGCTTCGGCCCCACGTCAACCGTCTTCGTTAATGAGTTGAGCCAAGAAAACCTTGAAGGCATAGTCTCACCTCCCGACAGCGGGCCAGGCGGGACGCGTCAGGAGCCAGCCGAGCTCTTTCTGCTGGAAAGCAGTAAAGCGCCTAGACCACAACTCACCGAGTTCCTCCGCCGCAACACAAGTATTGAACTTCTGAATCTGTCTGAATCTACAGACCCATTCTCATCCATGGTCGAGCTCGATCACCAGAAAATTAGAGGATCAATCATCCTTCTAGAATATGAAACAAGCTCCGACTATGAGGGAATAGTCGACAGATTCCTCGCCGAAGGAGTCAGTAACGCCGAACTCTGCGTACTGTTCACAACCAAATCCAGCAAGCTCTACAGAGCGATCAAGGGCAAAAGAATGATCAAGATCATAGCAGCGTCCTCACTGATCTCCGTTCCAGACGAACTACCCGATGGTGAAATGCAGATCCCGGACAAGGAACTAGGGCTCGTCGCAGCAGTGCTATCGGACTTCTTAGACAACAGCAAGAACTCCGGAGCTAGCTTCGTCTTCGACAGCATCACCGAGCTGATCCGGGGGGAGCGTTGGGAACAAGTCTATTCCGGAATCAAACAACTAATTGATTTGCTAACCGTCCCAAACGCTACGGCACTCTTCCTAGCAAACATCAACACAATGGAGCCAAGATTCTTGGGCGCGCTGCATGGAGCGTTCGCCCTTCAGCTGAGACTGGATAATGAAGGCCTCAAGGCTGTAAAAGTTCCCGCTAATTAGCCGCCGACTATCCCCCATGTTAAATGTCTCAATGAGTCGAACAATCGCCTTCTAATTAGATCACTTAAAGTACGGTCCAACTCGTTAACCCAAGACGATCCAACGAACAGGTTGCAAGCTTGGAGCATCACAATCACGACATCGTCATAGTAGGAGGAGGAGCCGCAGGCCTACGCGCGGCAATTGCGGCCGTCGAACTCGAGCCCAAGCTAGATGTTGCGATTGTCTCGAAAGTCTACCCCATGCGCAGCCACACCGTATCCGCTGAGGGAGGAATGGCCGCGGTAACACGCGAATACGATAGTTTTGATTCTCATGCCTATGACACGATAAAGGGCAGCGATTTTTTCGCCGACCAAGACTCGGTCGAGTTTTTCGTAAAAGAGCTCCCCGCGAGTCCTATCAGCTGGAACACTGGGGATGCCCGTTCAGTCGAGACCCGGACGGACGAATCAGCTCTCGAGCCTTCGGTGGAATGAGCGTTAAGAGGACGCTCTTCGCAACCGACAAGATCGGCTTCCACCTCCTCCACACCCTATTCCAGACTTCGCTGAAGTATGAGAACATCCGGCGCTACGATGAATGGTTCGTAACCTCCCTGTTGGTCGACGACGGCCGGGTCGAGGGCGTAACCGCCATAGAAGTGCGGACGGGCGAACTAGTAACAATCCTCGGGAAGGCCGTAATCATCGCGACTGGAGGTTGTGGGCGTATCTTCCAGTTCACGACCAACGGATGGATAAAGACCGGTGATGGTATGGCATTAGCCTACCGGGCGGGGGTCCCTCTGAAGGACATGGAAATGGTCCAGTACCACCCTACCCTGCTCCCGAATACAGGCATTCTCATCACCGAAGCCGCCCGCGGAGAAGGAGGTCATCTGTTGAACAAGGATGGAGAACGCTTCCTCAAACGCTACGTCCCGAACAAGATGGAACTCGGTCCCCGTGATATTCTATCAAGGGCCGAGATGAGCGAGATTAACGCGGGCAGGGGATTCGAGGGACCCTACGGCAGCTACGTAAACCTCGACCTCACGCACCTAGGCAAGATAACCATCGAGGACAAACTGCCCTTCGTAAAGGAGCTCGCCGAGAAATATCTCGGAATAGATCCTGAGCATGAGCCAATTCCCGTACGACCGGGACAGCACTACATGATGGGCGGCGTGCACACGGATATGCACGGGTTCACCGGAATACCGGGACTATATGCAGCCGGCGAAGTAGCATGTGTCAGCATGAACGGTGCTAATAGGCTGGGAAGCAACTCCCTTACTGAATGCCTAGTCTTCGGCGCAGCCGCAGGCAGAGCCGCAGCCGGGTACGCGGTAAAAATGGAGAGTCCCAGTTTCGGAAACCCCGTACAGGGCGAGGTGATGATGGAGGAGAAGAGGATCTTCGACCAGATACTCAAACATGAACAAGGCGAGAGAATATCCAGCATTAGGACAGAGATGCAAAACGGGATGGAGAAGCACGTAGGAATCTATCGAGACGAGAACAGCCTCAAAGAGGGCTGCAGAATAATCGGCGACCTCAAGACGCGACTCAGTAACGCTATAGTCGAAGACAAGGATCACGTCTACAACACGGAACTCGTCGCTGCACTGGAACTCGACTTTATGCTAGACGTTGCAGAGACGATACCCTACTCTGCATTGAAAAGACGCGAATCGAGGGGGGCCCACTACAGGACCGACTATACGAAACGGGACGATGCTAACTTTCTCACGCACTCTATGGCACACAAGACCCCGGGGCCTCCAAGGATCGATTACAGTCCCGTCACGATAACCAGATGGAAACCAGAAGAGCGTGTCTATTGACAAATTGAGCCAAGACATAGCGACAATAAGAGTTACACGGTATCGACCGGAAAAAGACGCGAAGCCCTTCTTCCAAGAATACAAGGTCCCATACCGGCACGACATGGTCGTCCTCGACGCTCTGAACTATATCAAGGCCGAGATCGACGGAAGCCTCACCTACCGATGGTCGTGCAGAATGGGAGTATGCGGCAGCTGCGGCGCAAACATCGACGGCGAGCCCAAGTTGACCTGCGCAAGCTTTCTCCACGATTTCAAGGGTCGAACAATAACCGTCGAGCCTATGCCCAACTTCCCCGTAATCAAAGACCTGGTTGTGGACATGGAGGATTTCATGGAGAAACTTGTCAAGATCAAGCCGTGGATAATTCGCGAGAAAGAGACTCCTCCTGAACAGGGCGAGTACAAGCAGTCAGCCCAGGAACTAGAACGGTACAGCCAGTTCTCATCCTGCATCAACTGCATGCTCTGCTATGCAGCATGCCCCATCTACGGGCTCAACGAGAAATTCCTCGGACCAGCCGCAACAGCCCTCGCCTACCGGTACATTGAGGATTCAAGAGACCAGGGAAAAGATGTGCGGTTCCCGGTCGTCCACGAAATGGAAGGCGTCTGGGAGTGCACACTCGTCGGCGAATGCAGCGTCGTCTGCCCTAAAGGCGTTGACCCGATGCTTGCAATCCAGAAGACTAAGATTCTCGGAGCAACGAACGCGATAAAATCGCTCCTGATGCCCCGAGGCGGACACTAGAGGATGGAAGACAACAAGCGGTATCCAGAGCTGAGGAGACGACTATCTCCCGGATGGTGGACAGCCAATCGACATTATACGATGTACATGGTCCGCGAGTGGACCAGTTTATTCGTCGCTCTGTACAGCCTCATCTTCATCTACGGACTCTCACTCTGGGCGATGGGTTCTCGCGCCGACTTCCTTAGCTTTCTGAAGAATCCAGCAATCGTCGGATTCAGCCTAATCGCTCTCGTCTTTACAATGTACCACGCGGCAACTTGGTTCTACCTCTTGGGTGCGATTGCCCCGGTGAAGATCGGAAGAAGCAGAACCAAACCCTGGCAGGCACTCGTCCTCAACCTCATACTCCTCGTGATAATCTCGTATCTAGCGATCTGGTTGCTGGTTCTGAGATGAAAGCAGAGACCCACAAGGTCGCAAGGCTCCACGCTATGCTCTGGGGCATATTCTCGCTTGGAGGAATGATCGCAGCCTTCCTCCTCCCAGTCCTGATCTACATGACAGCAATCGCCTACCCATACAGTCTCTGGCCATTCAACGGAGTACGAGACCCAAGCTTCCTTGTTACCGGACACCTCCTCGGGGCCCTTTTCATCTTCGTAACAATAGCCGGCTCACTCTACCATGGAATATTCCGGTTCCAATCAGCACTGACCGAAGTGGGGCTCCTCAAGTACCGGAGAGCACTGGAGGCTGTCGGATACTTCATCATATTTGTCGGAATCATTGCTCTCGCATACTACTTAGTTAGGTGGTACCTCAACGGAACCATAACGTAGCGGAACAGCTCCCGGTTAATCGGGGACCAGCGGAACTTTAGACCTCCAGCTGACCAACCAATCTGATATTCTAATACTGGCATTTCCAGGCCTACCTCCCAGTGAAGAGGGGTGGCCCACGAACATTCTCTCGAGGAATTTAGACGCTACCGTGAGAAGATGAACGAGAAGATTCTAGCCAGAGGGAATCTTGGGATAAAGCGGTTCTTCAATCTGGATACTCAAGCATACAATGATGGCGCGCTGCCAAGAAAAACTAAAGAATTGTTAGGCTTAGTTGCGTCGCTGGTCTTACGCTGCGACGATTGTGTAACCTACCATATCATCCAGTGTGTTGAAGCTAAAGTAACGGATGAAGAGTTCTTCGAAGCCTTCAACGTCGGCCTAATTGTAGGCGGGTCCATCACGATTCCACACCTGCGCTACGCTGTTGACACGCTGGAAGAATGCAGACGAAAGACCGGCAAGTAAATCTCTTAGACTCAACTTCTGACCATTCTCAGTGACCCGGGCCAATGATGGTGCAGGCGGGACAGTGCCCATGTTCCGATTGCAATGGCCATGATGAGTCCTTGAGTGACGAGCAGGCCAACGTAGGCTGTGTCAGCCAAGAGGTAGTTCCTGAAGACTGCAGCCGGAAGACCAGCTGGTTCTCCTCCGATAAGGTCCCCGAGCATAGCCACGAATTGGAATGTTGCCGTCAACAGTGGTCCAATCATGGCCAGTCGCGTTACTCTCCAGACCCCGAGTATCAGCGCAAGATCTAGAGCTACGAAAGCCATTAGTCCGTAGGCGTGTGTTGGTGCGGCAGACCATAGCCAGTAGTCCGTGGCCAAAATCTGAATTCCAATCAATCCAGATGTCCCAAGAGCAGCGGAGAGAACCAGACGAACGATTCTCATTCATCTCGCCTTCACCCATCATTTGTCGTTCGCTGGACTTACCTAAGACAACAATATTGTAACTAGCAGTATTGACAATCCATGCAAGACAGTCGTCTGCGGGAGACATAGAACTTGACCAGAATTCTCATTCGCAGCTCTCAAAAAAATGACAGACGTATTAGGCAGAAGCAATATCTAGACTGTCGTACGCATGTGTCGCAATACGCGATGCGCAGACTGCACCTGCAGTCCCAGCGAGTGTCAGATCTCGGAGACACCTGCCGATTGTCCTATCGGCAAGCTCGAAACCTGCTGCTGTTGGTCCGCGGTCCATATGACGGGCAGCTGACTGTGTGCGGTCGCCTATATTCTGAATAATCAAGTGCAAGCTGATAATCCGCGTCTATGTCAGGATAATTTCGGATCCCGCAAAAAGGGGGGAAGGTCGACGGAGCTATATTGGATTTTTACGCTTTGAAGAATGGTGCATAAGCGAGAAGTGTCTCGCTCTTGAAGATACCTGGGAGAGTTGTAACTCTCTCAACAGTATTCTTCACGATTTCTTCAGAGGTCTTTGCTTGCCAGAGTGCTACGATGTCGAACTGTCCGGGTACTGTGGTTGCTTCGATGAAGCCTGGGATGTTGCTGAGCTGCTTTATGACGTTCTCGCTGGTGTTGTGCTCACATGTCAGTACGGAGACGCCGAGGGCCATCTGGCTCTCGAGCTTCTTGCTCGGCTGCATGCCGTCGAAGCCGGTGTGAGTGTCGGTTGTGCGTACGTCGCTGATCTCGCGGATCTCTTTGACTGTCTGGTAGATGTTGTGTGGAGTGTTCGGCTTGAGGCGTAGGACTAGGTCGTATCTGCCTGTGACCGGTGCGATGATGTCGATCTGGCTGTTGCGCTTTAGCTCCTCGACCACTTTCGTAGCGCGGCCCGAATTGACGGTCGCGAATACGTAGGTCGGGAAATTCATATTGGTCTGCATTGTTGTTTTTTTCTACTGCATTTTATTGCAACATAGTAACACTTGTTACTTGCATATAAGACTTTTATTTCAGAACGACGATCCATTACACAGGGATACTGAGGAGGGAGAAGCATCTGACAATTCACCGAAACAGCGTCAGCGTCCCAGAAGCAGTACGCG
>Ga0209156_10003001_pt1 | contig 12899 bp, 13 predicted proteins | sample GraSoiAngelo_124_FD_185881 | JGI IMG/M metagenome (GOLD analysis project Ga0209156, IMG submission 185881) | Grasslands soil microbial communities from the Angelo Coastal Reserve, California, USA - 14_0927_05_20cm (SPAdes) (version 2) | ecosystem: Environmental > Terrestrial > Soil > Grasslands...
CGCGGCCTGCATGACGCCGCCGTAGTACAGCGCGTCCGGGTTGAGCCCTTTGATCTTGGTGAGGATCGTCTTGTAGTCGGCTTCCTTCGGGTCGAGCCGGTCACGCCCGAGGATCTTCACGCCCAACTCGCCAGCCCGCTTCTGGAAGCTGTCCGCGATGCCGACGCCGAAGGCGCCGCCGTCGTCCAGCACGAAGACGCTCTTGATCTTCTGCGCGTGGAAGAGATAGTTGGCCATGTTCGGGCCCTGGAAGGCGTCGGTGGTCACGGTCCGGAAATAGACCGCCTTGCCCTTGGGCCGATACTGCGACTGGAGCTTGGGATCGGTGATGTCGGGATTGGTCGAGCTCGGCGTGATGGTGGCCATGTCGGCCTCGGACAGGATCGGCGAGATCGCCTTGCCCTCGCCGCTCATGACGGGACCGACCGCGGCCATGACGAGGCTGTCCGCGATGAACTTCTTGTAGTTCGTGGCCGCCTGGGCTGGATCGTACTGACCCGCCGTCGGGGTGGCGCTGTCGAAAACAACCGCCTCGAGCTTGTAGCCGGCCACACCTCCCTTGGCGTTGATCTCCGCGATGGCCATCTGCGCGCCCTTGAGAATGGCGTCGGCGCCGTCGGCGTCCGCGCCGGTCACCGGCAGCGAGAGGCCGATCTTCACGACCTTACCCTGCGCCCTCAATCCTCCCGGGAGGCCCGTGAGCATCACCACGAGAGCAAGGAGGGCTGTTCCGGTCACGAGAATGCGGCGATTCATGGTGTCTCCTCCTGATCGAGCGTGTAGGGCTTCAAGCTGGCGCGGAGTCTAGCACGCGGCGGCCGTCGCGGCCTGACCGCATCACCGCCGCATCAGCGGCTGTGCTGGTGGCGAGGCGTGCAGAATTGTTTGTCTGACAAGCAAGCTGAGGGAAGCGCCACGGGTTAATGTACCGACGATCTGAGGCAGGCGATAGAGGAGGTACGAGCATGAGGTTATCACTCGCAGTCAAACGGGCCTTGCTCGCGGGGCTCCTGGGGGTTCTGGTGGCGCCGGTTCCTTCCGCACTCGCGGACGACGAGTGCCGGCAGGTGGCCCCTCCCCCTCCGGCCACCATCAACCTCGGATTCTTCGGCCGGAACATCCCCATGCTGGCCGCCCAGAAGGTTGGCTTCTACGCCGCCGAGAACCTGACCGTCCAGGAGTTCCAGATCGCCAACTCGGTCCAGGGCTTCCGCGACCTCCGCGACAACAGGTTCCAGTTCATCCTGACCTCCATCGACAACGTCGTGAACTTCCGGGTCAATCCCCACAACGCCCTGGGCGCGATCCAGGCGGTGACTTCCACCTTCGGCGTCGACTTCGGCGCCAACCTCACCATGGTCGGCCGGCTCGGGATCACCTCCATCCAGGACCTCCGCGGCAAGACGATCGGCGTGGACGCGCCCGATTCGGGCTTCGCCTTCGCCATTTACAAGATCCTGCGCGTCAACGGGCTGGAGCGCGGGGTGGACTACACGGTGGTCTCCATCGGCGGCACCGCCACCCGCTTCAACGTTCTCATGGCCGGCAACGTCGACGCCACCCTCCTCAACAACGGCTTCGAGATCCGCGCTGCCGACGCCGGGCGCCCCATCCTCGCCACCATCTATGACGTCGCCAGCCCCTACATGGGCAGCGTCGGCGCGGCCATGGAGGGCTGGCTCGCCACCCACGCCGGCATCGCCGAGCGGTTCATCCGGGCTTACTTCCGGGCCACGCTCTGGACCTTCGATCCGGCGAACCGGGAGGCAGCCATCGCTCTGCTCATGACCCAGCCCAACACCCCCAGGGCCATCGCCGAGCAGATCTACGCCGCCCACCTCATCGAGGGGCGGGGGCTCACCGAGGAGACTGAGATCGACCGGGACGGGATCCTCACGGCGGTCCAGCTCCGGGACGAGTTCGGGGGCTTCGAGTCGCCCCAAGACCTGGAGTTCCTCACCACGCGTAAAGCGGGGATCTTCAACTTGCGCTTCTTCACGGCGGCCATCCGCGGCCTGGAGTGCGACGACGACGACCTGGACTCCAGCAGGCCGTCGGTCGAGCGCGAGGATTTCGCGGACGACCTGGGCTAACGACAGGCAGGGGACGGAGGTCCTGCGTCGGTTTGACATGGCCTGGGATGCCGTGGGACCCTCGCGGCCACGCGGGCGCGCCGACCCTCACGTCGGACGTGATCACGACGAGACGTGCGTCGAGCCCACGAAAGGAGTGCCAGCCGATGGCTGAACGGACGATCTACCTGAACGGCGACTACGTGCCCGAGTCCCACGCGAAGGTGTCCGTGCTCGACCGAGGGTTCCGGTGGGGCGATGCCGTGTACGACGCGGTCCGCACCTTCGACGGGCGGCCGTTCAAGCTCCACGAGCACGTCGAACGGTTCTTCCGTTCGCTGAAGTACGCGCGTATCGACCCCGGCCTCGACAAGAAGCAGGTGACCGACGTCACGCTCGAGGTCGTCCGCCGCAACGAGGAGATGCGGAAGACGGACGGCGACTACCTGATCACCATGCAGGCCAGTCGTGGGCCCGTCACGAACGTGTACTCGCCGGTCGCCCCGCGCCCGACCGTGACCGTGTACGGCCTGCCGCTACAGTTCTCCGTGCACGCGAAGTACTATCGTGCGTGCGCGCACGTGGTTGTGCCGTCGATCCGTCGCACGCCGCCCGAGTGCGTGTCGCCCCGGGCCAAGGTGTCGAACAAGATGAATCATTTCCAGGCGGAGCTCGAGGTGAGGGCCCTCGATCCCGAGGCGTTCGCGCTGATGCTCGACGTCGACGGCAACATCGCCGAGAGCACCGGCGCCGACTTTCTCTTCGTCTCGGACGGTATCCTCCGCATCCCGCAGCGGCGGACGCACCTCACCGGGGTGAGCCTCTTGACTGCGGCCGAGCTGGCCGAGAAGCTCGGCATCGCGACCGACGAGGGCGCGTACACGCTCTTCGACCTCTACAACGCCGAGGAAGCGATGCTGACGGCGAGCACGTACTGTCTCCTGCCGGTGGTGCGGGTGAATGGACTCCCGCTCGGCGAGGGGAAGCCCGGGCCGGTCGTGGCGAAGCTGCTCGAGGCGTGGAGCGAGATGGTCGGCGTGGACATCGTCGGCCAGGCGTTTCGACACACGGCAGGAAGGAGGGCGTAGATGCGCCGCGCGGCGATCGCCTCTGTGGCCCTCGCGCTCGTCCTCGCATGGACGGGCGCCGGACCGCACGCGCAGGAGTCGCGCCTGAACGTGGTGCTCAAGCGGGGCGAGGTCATCATCGGCACCACGAGCGCCGCGCCGCCGTTCGGGTTCATCGACGAGAAGAACGAGCTGGTCGGCTTCGACATCGACATCGGCCGGCTCGTCGCGAAGGCGCTGTTCGATGATCCGGCGAAGGCGAAATTCATGCCGCAGTCGTTCGAGGCGCGCTGGGCGTCGGTGCAGTCGGGCAAGGTCGATTTCGGGATCATGTCGACGACGATCTATCCCGATCGACTCCGCAAGGTTGCGTTCACACGGCCGTACGTCGACTCGGGCATCGCCGTGCTCGTGCGCAAGGACGTCAACGTCAGCCAGATGCTGGAGCTGAACAACGAGAAATACACGATGGCGGTCCTGAATAATCCACAGTCCGCGGATCGCCACAAGCGGTTCACCCCGAAGGCGAAGGCGCTCACCTTCGACTCCCCGGCGCAGATGCTGCTTGCGGTGAAGACCGGCCAGGCGCAGGGCATGCAGTTCGACGTGCCGGTCATCAACTGGATGGTGGCGCAGAACGCGGGCGCGGTGAAGAAGCTGCCGGAGCTGATGACGCCCGCGCAGAACAACGCGATCTTCCTCCAGCAGGGCGACTTTGCGTGGTGGCACTTTCTCGACGCGGTCGTCGGCGAGATGAAGGAAGGGTCGCTCTACGACGACTACAAAGCCATCTATCACAAGTGGTTCGGAGTGGATCCGCCGGGGCAGCGCTGGTACCTGGCGAAGTAGGCGGCCCGGACGCTCCCGATGGGCGGCTATTTCTTCGACTTCGGCTTCATTTACCGCAACCTGCCGATCTTCTGGAGCGGGCTCGGCGTCACGCTCGAAGTCTCGGTCATGGCGATGGCGGGCGCGGTCGTTGGCGGGCTCGTCATCGCGTTCGGCCGGATGTCGCGCCGCGTCTGGCTCTTCGCCCCCGCGACCGCATACGTGGAGTTCCTGCGCAACACGCCCGTGCTGATCCAGATGTTCGGGCTCTACTTCGGGCTTGCGGTGCTCGGTTTCCGGCTGTCCCCGATCACCGCGGGCGTGCTTGCGCTCGCGGGCCAAAACGCCGCCTACCTCGCCGAAATCTATCGCGCCGGGATCGAATCGGTCAGCCGGCGGCAGCTCGAGGCCGGCCTCGCGCTCGGCATGCGGCGGTGGCGCGCGATGCGTCTCGTCGTCGTGCCGATCGCGGCCAGCCGGCTGGTCGCGCCGATCGGCAACCAGCTCGTCGTCATCATCAAGGACACGTCGCTCGTGTCGAGCATCTCGGTCTACGAGCTGACGATGGAGGGCAAGCGGCTCGCCGAGCGGAGCGCGGCGACCTATGAAGTCTTCGCGACGATCGCGGTCTTCTACCTCGTCCTCACGTCCGTCGTGAGTCTCGTGCTCCGGCTCTACGAGCGGCGCGTGCAGCTGATCTTCTAGCGCCGCCGTGGAGACCCTCGGGACGAACCTCCCGTACCTGCTTCGTGGCGCGAGAGTCACGGTGCTCCTCTTTGCCGCGTCGCTGGCGCTCGGCACCGTTGTCGGTGTGGGCGCGGGATTGCTGAGCGCGGCGCGCCACCCGGTGCCGCGCGGGATCGTGGCGGTCTACGTGTTCCTCACGCGCGGCATTCCACTGCTCGTCCATCTGTTCCTCGTGTATTATCTGCTGCCAGTGATCGGGCTGGACCTGGAACCGTACGTCGGTGCGACGATCGTGCTCGCGCTCTACATCGGCGCGTTCATCAGCGAGGTCACGCGAGGCGCGATCGGCTCGGTCTCTCGCGGTCAGCTCGACGCGGCGTTGAGCCTCGGGATGACCCGCGGGCGAGCGATGCGGAAAATCGTGCTGCGCCAGGCCGTGCGCTACTTCCTGCCGCCGTACATCGGCAACGCGGTCATGCTCGTCAAGCTCACGAGTGTCGTGTCGGTGATCAACATCTGGGAGCTGACGCTCGCCGGGCGCGAAGTGGTCGAGCGCACGCTCGCCCCATTCCAGATCTTCGCGGGTGTCGCTCTGATCTACTTCGCGATCTGCTATGGACTCTCGCGACTCGGCCGGGCGATGGAGCAGCGCACCGAGTTCGGTCACTAGCATGATCCGCGTACGGGGCCTCGTGAAGCGGTTCGGGCAGCACACGGTCCTGCACGGGATCGACCTCGATGTCGCGCGCGGTGAGGTCGTGGTCGTGATCGGGCCCAGCGGGTCCGGCAAGACCACGCTGCTGCGGTGTCTGAACTTCCTCGAGGAGTACGACGACGGCGAGGTCGTCGTGGATGGTGAGCTGCTCGGTTACCGACGCGGCGCCGACGGCCGCCTGCGTCGGCGCGGTGAAGAGGAGATCGCGAAGAGCCGGGGCGAGATCGGTATGGTGTTTCAGAGCTTCAACCTGTTCCCACACAAGTCGGTCCTGGACAACATCACGCTCGCGCCGATCTATATCAAGGGCGTGCGCCGGGACGTCGCCAAGCAGGTCGCGAGGGAGCTGCTCGAGAAGGTAGGCCTTGCGCACAAGGCGGACGCCTATCCGGGCACGCTGTCGAGCGGACAGCAGCAACGCGTCGCGATCGCGCGCGCGCTCGCAATGCAGCCGAAGGTGATGCTGTTCGACGAGGTGACCAGCGCGCTTGACCCGGAGCTGGTCGGCGAGGTGCTCACGGTGATGCGTGGACTCGCCGAGGATGGCATGACCATGGTGATCGTGAGCCACGAGATGCATTTTGCGCGGGAGGTCGCGCACCGGGTCGTCTTCCTCGACGGGGGCCGGATCCTCGAGGCGGGACCGCCGAAGACGCTCTTCCGTGAGCCGAGCAGCGAGCGGCTACAGGCCTTTCTCCGACGTTTCACCGAGGGCTACAAGCTCTCGGTCTGATGCGCGTAGAATGATGCCGGGAGCGCCCACGACAGTGTAGGCACCGGGGGAGTGGAGGAGCGCATGCTGAAAGACCGCTTCGGTAACGAGTACGCCCAGGGAGTCCCCTATGCGCGCGGCAAGATCCTGACGAGCGCCGCCAGCGACTTCCGGAAGCTCAGGGAGGCGTGGCGTCACATCGAGGCGCGTGTGTCGGCCCGCGGGCCCGGCGCCGTCTTCAACTTCTCAGGACTCGAGCACGGTCTGCCACTCGACGCCGCCGACCTGCCGTTCGCGGATGATTTCGTCGCCCCGGCACTCTACTTCGAGAAGTTCAGGAAAGCAGCGCTCGACCACTTCGGGGGCTCGCCGGCTGTCCACGACGCCGCGCTGTTCAACCGGCTCACGGGCGCGACCTACGCGACGCACCTGACGCTGGTGAAGCCCGGCGCCGTGGTCCTTGGGGTCTCGGCGAGCTACAGCCACCCGTCCGTGGTCCGCGCCGCGGCGCAGGCGGGCGCGAAGCTCGTCGACACGCGCGGGGTCGATCAATTTGCCGACGCGCTCGAGCGCGAGTCGGATGTGGCGCTGGTCGTGCTGACCCGCCTCGCGGTGACGTATGAGATCCTGGCCGTCCGTGAGATCGAGAAGATCGTGGGGCTCGCGCACGGACGCGGCGTCCCCGTGTACGTGGACGATGCGGGCGGGGCTCGCGTCGGCCCCGCCGTGTTCGACCAGCCGCGGACACTCCAGCTCGGCGTGGATCTGGTGGCGACCGGGCTCGACAAGTACGGGACCGTGGGCCCGCGGCTCGGGGTCATGGCCGGCGAGAAGTCGCTCGTGGAGCGGATTCGCGTCCGCGGCTACGAGATGGGGCTCGAGGCGCGTCCGTTCCTCTACCCCGCGGCGTTCCGGTCGCTGGCCGGCTCGACGTCGGAGCGAGTCCTGCACCTCGTCCAGACGGCGCGCGAGGTGGCGGCCGCCGTGCGGCGCATTCTGGGCGACCGCGTGCACGAGACGCCGGTGATCGCGGAGCTCCTCGCCGAGGACATCCTCGAAATCGCGATGATCCGGGCCGGCGTGACGGTACCGCCGGTCGTGCCCTACGAGGCCGCCTCCGCGCTCGCGATGCTCCTGCTGCGCGACTACGGCGTCATCACGGTCCAGCTTGTCGGCGTGCCGCCCGGCACCTCCTCCGTGATGCTGAAGTTCATCGCGCCCGAGACGCTCGCGCGCTTCGGTGGCGCCGACGCCTATGCGCGCGCGATCGACGATTGCCTGATGAAGCTTGCGGGGATGCTGGCCGAACCGAGGCAGATCGCCCGCCTGCTGCTGGGCGAATGATCCGACGAGCGCGCCCGTTGGAGCCATGCCGATGAACGCCCGTCACGCCTGATCACGCCGTCCTTCGCCGGCTGTTTGCCATCTCACGAAATGAGAGGACCCCGCGGGGGCGGTTGCGTGGCATGGACCCTTGACGGCGCGGCCTCATGGTAGCATCGGCACGCCAAAGAGGAGGACCGCCATGAACGTCGGGATCTCAGTGCCGCTTCCCGCCTACCACGTGGACGTCGCATCGATGGCGAAGACCGCCGAGGCGCTCGGCTTCGAGTCGTTGTGGTGCGCGGAGCACCCGATCATGCCGGTCCACAGCAAGAGCCGCTTCCCGGGCTCGGCCGACGGCGTCATCCCGGAGAGCTACTCGCACTTCGTTGATCCCTTCGTGGCGCTCGCGCGTGCGTCCGGTGTCACGAGGACGTTGAAGCTCGGGACGGGCATCACGCTCGTTCCCGAGCGCAACCCGCTGCTCCTCGCCAAGGAGATCTCCACGCTCGATCTCTTCAGCGGAGGCCGGTTCTTGTTCGGCATCGGCACGGGCTGGCACCGTGAAGAGACCACCATCATGGGTGGGGACTTCGATCACCGCTGGAGCCAGGCGCGTGAGGCGGTCCTGGTGATGAAAGAGTTGTGGACGAAGCAGGAGGCCGAGTTCCACGGCAAGTACTACGACTTCCCGCCGGTCAGATCCTATCCCAAACCGGCGCAGAAGCCGCACCCGCCGGTGATCCTGGGCGGCCACGCCAAGAACGTGCTGGAACGCGTCGTCGAGTGGGGCGACGGCTGGCTTCCTAACCGCGCGACGCCTGCCGAGGTCGAAACGAGTCGGAACAAGCTCGCCGCGATGGCGAAGCAGGCCGGACGTGATCCGGCGAAGATCACCATCTCGGCCTTCGGCCAGCCGGCGGATCGGGACCTCGTGCACCGCTTCCTCGACGCCGGCGCTACGCGCGTCATCATCAGGCCGCCTGCGGCGAAGACCGAGCAGGAGATGCAGAAGGCGTTGGAGGACATCGCGAGGACTGTCCTCCACTGAGGCGGGCGATTTCGTACTGCTAGGAGAGAGAAAGCATCCAAGGCAAAGTCGTCGTCATTACCGGGGCGACCTCGGGGATCGGACAGGTCGCGGCGGAGCGCCTCGCCAGCATGGGCGCGCGCATTGTGCTCGTTGCGCGGGACCAGGCGCGCGGCCAGGTGGCGCTGGCGCGGCTACGCGCGTGCTCCCCCCGTGACGCGCACCGCATTCACTTTGCGGACCTATCCCGCCTTGCCGAGATGAAACGAGTGGGGACCGAGATCGCCGCGGCGGAATCCCGTATCGACGTTCTCATCAACAACGCGGGCGCCCTGTTCAGCTCCCGCCGGGTCACGGACGACGGCTTGGAACGCACCTTCGCCACCAATCACGTGGCCTACGTTGTGCTGACGCACTACTTGCGTGAGCGCTTGATCGCTTCGGCGCCAGCGCGGGTGGTCAATACCGCCTCAGACGCCCACAAGCGGGCGACGCTCGACTTCGATGACCTGCAATCGGCCAGGGGATACCGAGGATTTCAGGTCTACAGCCGCTCAAAGCTCTGCAACATCCTCTACACGCGCGAACTCGCGCGCCAGTTGGCCGGCACAGGGGTCACGGCCAACTGCCTGCATCCCGGGTTCGTCGCCACTCGCTTCGGCGATCAGAGCGGGGGCCTGCTCTCCTACGGCGTGCGCCTCGCGAAGGGGGTGTTCGCCATCTCCCCTGAGAAGGGAGCAGACACGCTCGTCTTCCTGGCCTCCTCGCCCGAGCTGGCCACCGCAAGCGGCGGCTATTTCGACAAGTGCCGTCCGGCGACGCCCTCGAAGGAAGCCCTGGATGACGCTACGGCCAAGCGGCTGTGGTCCGAAACGGCGAGACTAGCGCGAATGGAGTAGGGCCTACTCGCGGACGTCTAGCTCATTCCTCACCGCCGAGTTCCTTTGGCCTGATGGTCTTCAGGAACTCGAGCAAACGCCCCCGGGGCGGCCCACCGATCCGTGCTGCCTGCGGCGGCTGCATGGGTTCCGCCTGAACGGGCAGAGCAGAGATCGTCGCGGGTCCTCGCGGTGCGGGGATGACGGTCATTGTCTGCGCCGGGGCGGTCGGGTCGCCCTGGCTCTGGGCATCTTCCCAGGAGGACCACGGGGCGAGCAGCCGGATATCCACCCGCCGGGCCCTGGCGAGGGCCTCCGGGCTTGCCTTCTCGCCAGCACCTAGCGCCATCTTGCCCATGGAGATCGCTCTCAGCTGACGCAGCTCGATGCCGTGATGTTGCACGAGATAGCGCATCACAGCCTCCACGCGCTCGCGGGCGAGCTCGCGATTGTATCGGTCGCTCCCGCGCGGATCGGCAAAGCCTTGCAGCTCAAGGGTCGCGTTGGGGTCCGCCGTGAGAGCCTTGGCCAGGTCCTCGAGCTCGTTGACATCCTGGCTGCGGATTTCAGTCTGACCGGAGTCGAAGTAGACGAATTTCGTGTCCAGGAGCCTGTGCCTGTTGCGATTCGTGAGGCGTTGCGAAAGCCGGGCTTCGACATCACGCGCGGCCTCCGTCGCCAGCTCCGCCCGTATCTCGGCGCTGCTCGCGCGGGCGCGCACCTCACCCACGCGCACGTCGAGGCCGTTGAGCCGCTGGTCGGCAACGTCGATCGCCTGGAGGCTTTCCCCGGCGCGATCCGCCGTTTCACGCAGCTTCGTTTCCTGGGCGGCGGCGCGCTCGGCGAGACTGGTCTCCGTCGCGGTCAACTGCTGGGTGAGCTTGCTCTCCGTCGCACTGACCTGGCTCTGTACAAAGGTCTTCGTCGCGCAGCCGGAGCCGAGCACGGCGATACCGCCGCAGAGGATCAAGGAAGCCAGTCGTCGCGTCATGACCGCTCTCCTTCTTCAAGGGTCGCCGATGTGAACCGTCGTCGCTCATGCGCCAACGTGCATCCGGAGTGCCGTTGGGTGCCGGGCTGTGCTGCGATCGCCTTCCGGGAGACGAACCCTTCGTCCGTGCGCTGGCACGATGGTCCACCCCTTCAGTCGACGTTGGGCCTCGGTCAGGTCCCGGCGAAGGGCGTCGATCTCACAGGCCGGCCAGCCCGTGCTTGTCACGGAGGGTGACGGCAACCTGCTGCGTCCATGGCACTTCGCCGCGAGCTTGAGGACCCGGCCAGAGGATTTCTATGAGGTTTTCACCCGAATCGGGTCAGGGAAGATCCCTCAGTCCCCTTTCCCGAACTCCACTATGCGTTTCCGCCATTCGACTCCGGAATTGACCCGATTGCTTCCCCCGCCTGGGCCTGTAAAAAGAATCTGACTGCGTTGAACCAGATACTGGCGCAGACGGGAGGAACGAGCCAAATGATCGAAATGCAGCGCATCCTTCACGGAGTACGCGTGCCGATCGCGCTCGACCGTGACATCCTCACGGCCCGCCAGCGGGGTCGCCGACTCGCGAAGGAGTCCGGCTTTCTCTCCTCCGACGCGACCGTCATCGCCACGGTCATCTCGGAGCTCGCCCGGAACATGCTTCGCTTTGCCGGGCAGGGCGAGATCATTCTCAGGGGGATCGAGAATGAGCTGACGCAGGGCATCGAGGTGGTTGCGATCGACGAGGGGCCGGGGATCCCCGATGTCTTCCTGGCGGTGCAGGCGGGCTACTCGACGTCCGGCGGCCTGGGCTTGGGCTTGGCCGGGGTCCGCCGGCTCATGGATGAGTTTGAGATCAGTTCCAGTGTCGGCACGGGAACAACCGTCACCAGCCGAAAGTGGAGGCCCTGGTTAGAGAGCGTCACCACCGATTCCAGACGTCACGGACTTTGGATCAGCTGAGATCTATCCCTTGTTTCTTCGTGCGGCGGCGACCGCGAACTGGAACACGAGGTTCGCGGCGAGAATCGTCGTCTTCGGTCCCGCATCGGTGAGCGGATTGACTTCGTTCAACGCGAAGCCGCCCACCCGCGGCGCGAGCGCAACAAGCAGATCGAGGAGTTCACCACTCGTCAGCCCGCCGGGCTCGTGCCACCCGACGCCAGGGGCGTGTGCAGGATCGAGCACATCCATGTCGACGCTGAGGAAGAGGTGATCCGCGCCGCTGGTGACCTCTCCGATCCGGGCGAATGTCCAGTCCGTCCCGCGGCGGCGCACCATGCGCGCCGGCAGCTCGGTAAGTCCGATCTCGTCGATGAAGCGCTTGGAGGACGGAAAGTTGAAGCTCCGCGTACCGACCTGCACGCATCGTCGTTGGTCGACGCGCGGCAGCTCGAGCGCGCGCCGCATCCCGCTCGAATGGCTGTAACGCCCCTGCGCGGGTGACTCGTCCAGTAGGTCGAGGTGCGCGTCGAAATGCACGATCGCGACCGTGCCAGCGACGGCATCGTGAAAGCCTGCCACGGCGGGAAACAGGATCGAGTCATCACCGCCAACCACGGCGGGGATGCGTCCGTGGCGCGTCTCCTCGGCGACTTTGGCGCGGGCGGCGGCGAGCGTCGCCATCAGGTCGTGCGGGACGACGGCCGCGTCGCCCGCATCGTGCAGCTGCCCGGGGTCGAACGGGACAATGCGGTCCTCGTCGACCCAGTAGATCTGTCCGCCCTGGACGCGGTTGAGCATCCACGTCAGATGCCTGCGAACCTCCGCCGGCGCGTAGCGGGCACCCGGCCAGCCGAGCGTGGCCGCACCGTCGTACGGCACGCCTATGAATGCAATGATCGGAAGGGCCATCCGTGGCCACCCATGAGGCTACGTGCCGATATCCTCCGCCCACACGGAAGGGTGGGCTCGAATGAACTGGGTCATCAGCTCCTGGCACCGAGGGTCTTGCAGCACCTCCACCGCCACCCCACGGCTGCGGAGCAGGTCTTCCTCGCCGCGGAACGTTCGATTCTCGCCGACCACCACGCGTGGAATGCCATAGAGGAGAATCGCGCCGCTGCACATCGCGCACGGCGAGAGCGTGGTGTAGATCGTGCAGTCGCGATAGATGCGGGCGGGCTGACGACCGGCATTCTCGAGTGCGTCCATCTCGCCGTGGAGCACCACACTGCCTCGCTGCATCCGCCGGTTGTGGCCTCGGCCGAGAATCTTCCCGTTGTGCACGACCACCGAGCCGATCGGGATCCCGCTCTCGGCGACGCCCAGCTCCGCTTCCTGGATCGCCGCCCGCAAGAATTCGTCCATCACGCGCTCCTGTTTATCGGCCGACGCCACCCATCGGTCGCGGGACAGCGGCCACGACGCGCGCACCGATGGCCAGGTACACGGCACCGGCGACCACGATCCCGACCAGCCAGCTCAGGTCGGCGCCGCTGAGCAGCTTGGTCGAGATGGGCCCTTGCAGCGCGGGGACGAGGCCGTCTTCAACGCTCCACCCGGCGACCAGGCCCACGAGGAACGCCGTGATCCCTCCCCAGTTGATGTCGCCATAGGCGCTGCGCTCCGGGTCCCGATAGAGCTCGTCGACGTCGATGTGGCCCTTCCG
>Ga0209156_10003004_pt1 | contig 12888 bp, 12 predicted proteins | sample GraSoiAngelo_124_FD_185881 | JGI IMG/M metagenome (GOLD analysis project Ga0209156, IMG submission 185881) | Grasslands soil microbial communities from the Angelo Coastal Reserve, California, USA - 14_0927_05_20cm (SPAdes) (version 2) | ecosystem: Environmental > Terrestrial > Soil > Grasslands...
GCGGTTCATCCAGCCCGTGCCCTCGCGGCACGGCGTGCACTGCCCGCAGGACTCCGCCATGTAGAAGCGCGAGATGCGCTCCAGCACCCGCACCATGCAGGTGGTCTCGTCCATGACGATGGCCGCGCCGGTGCCGAGCGCCGAGCCGGCGGCTTTCACCGAGTCGTAGTCCATCCTGGTCTTGAGCATGATGTCCCCGGGCACCACCGGCACCGAGACGCCGCCGGGAATCACGGCCTTGAGCTTGCGCCCGCCCCGCACCCCGCCGCACAGCTCGAGCAGATCGGCAAACGGCACCCCGAGCGGCAACTCGATGTTGCGCGGTTTCTCGACGTGCCCGGAGATCGAATAAATCACCGTGCCGCCGGAGTTGGGCGGACCGAGGGAAGCAAACCAGGCCGGACCCTTGCGCAGAATGGTCGGCACGGAGGCGAAGCTCAGCGTGTTGTTGACAGTAGTGGGCGCGCCGTACAGGCCGAAATTCGCCGGGAACGGCGGCTTGAAGCGCGGCTTGCCGGGCTTGCCCTCGAGCGAGTCGAGGAGCGCGGTTTCCTCGCCGCAGATGTACGCGCCGGCGCCGATGAAGGTGTGCAGGTCGAAGTCGACGCCGCTCCCCTGCACGTTCCTGCCGAGCAGTCCCGCCGCGTAGGCTTCCGCGAGCGCCGCCTCGAAGCGCGGCACCGGCTCGCCGAGAAACTCGCCGCGAATGTAGTTGTAGGCAACCGTGGAGTTGGTGGCGTAGCCGGCGATTGCCAGGCCCTCGATGAGGGCGTGCGGGTTGTAGCGCAGAATGTCGCGGTCGTGGCAGGTGCCGGGCTCGCTCTCGTCCGAATTGCACACCAGGTATTTCTGCACCGGCGAGTTGCGCGGCATGAAGCTCCACTTGGTGCCGGTGGGAAAGCCGGCGCCACCGCGGCCGCGCAGCCCGGAAGCCTTCACCGCATCGATGATCTGCTCGCGCGGCGGCTTCTCCCGCAGCAGCCGCTCCCACACCTCATAACCGCCGATGCTGCGGTAGGTGGCGAGCGTCCACGAGCGCTCCAGGTGCAGCGGCTCGAACACCGCCAGGTTCATGCGCTCGACCCAGGTGCCTGCGGCCGCGCTCATTTCAGAGCATCCAGAATGCTGTCGAGCGCCGCGGGCGTGAGGTGCTCATGGAACACGTGATCCACCATCATCATCGGCGCGCCGGTACAGGCCGCGAGACATTCTTCCTCGCGCTTGAGGAAGATGCGCCCGTCGGGGGTACTCTGGTTCAACTTGATGCCGAGCCTCGCCTCAGCGTGCGCCACCAGCTCCTCGGCGCCGTTCAGCATGCAGGAGATGTTGGTGCAGATGCTGACGTGATGCCGGCCGCAGGGGCGGGTCTCGAACATCGAATAGAAGGCCGCGACCTCGTACACCTGTATCGGCGGCAGCCGCAGGTACTCGGCCACCGCATCCATGAGGGGCGTGGTGAGAAAGCCGTGGTTCTGTTCCTGCGCCGCACGCAGCGCCGCGATGCACGCCGAGCGCGCTCGCCCGGGCGGAAACTTCGCGACCCACTGATCGATCTGCGTGCGGCTGTGCTCCGACAACAGCTGCGGCCTGCCGTCGGGGCCGTTGGCGCGCGCCGCGCCGTTGTCAGGCTCGTGGCTCAACGGTCGATTTCCCCGAACACGATGTCCTGCGAGCCGATCACCGCCACCAGGTCGGCGAGCATGTGGCCGCGGCACATCTCCTCCAGCGCCGCCAGATGCGCGAACCCCGGCGCCCGGCACTTGAGCCGATACGGCTTGTTGGCGCCGTCCGATACCAGGTAGATGCCGAACTCGCCCTTGGGAGCTTCCACGGCTGCGTAGGTCTCTCCTTCCGGTACTTCATAGCCTTCCGTGAAGAACTTAAAGTGATGGATGAGGGACTCCATGTCATCCTTCATGCGCTCGCGCGCGGGCGGACGCACCTTGTGGTCATCGATCATCACCGCTCCGGGATGCGCGCGCAGCCAGTCCACGCACTGACGCACGATGCGGTTCGCCTGGCGCATCTCCTCGACGCGCACCAGGTAGCGGTCGTAGCAGTCGCCGTTCACGCCCACCGGCACATCGAAATCCATGCGCTCGTACACTTCGTAGGGCTGTTTCTTGCGCAGATCCCAGGCAACGCCTGAGCCGCGCAGCATGGGGCCTGAGAAGCCCAGCTGCAGCGCGCGCTCGGGCGACACCACTCCGATGTTGACCGTGCGTTGCTTCCAGATACGGTTGTCGGTGAGCAGCGTCTCGTAGTCGTCGATGGCGGACGGCAAGCCTTCGGTGAACGCCTGGATGAAGTCCAGCATGGTGCCGGCGCGCGCCTCGTTCAGGCGCGCGGCCTCCTTCTGCGAGCGCCACCTGGACGCCTGGTACTTCGGCATCGCAGCCGGCAGATCGCGGTGCACGCCACCGGGGCGGTAGTAGGTGGCATGCATGCGCGTGCCCGATACCGCCTCGTAGACGTCCATCAGCTCCTCGCGCTGCTTGAAACACAGCAGGAACACCGTCATGGCGCCGATGTCCAGCCCGTGAGCCCCGAGCCACATGAGGTGATTCAGGATGCGCGTGATCTCATCGAACATGACGCGGATGTACTGCGCGCGTTCCGGCGGCTGGATGCCGAGCAGGCGCTCGATCGCGAGTACGTAGGCGTGCTCGTTGCACATCATCGACACGTAGTCGAGCCGGTCCATGTAGCCGATCGACTGATTGAAGGGCTTCGACTCCGCAAGCTTCTCGGTGGCGCGATGCAGCAGACCGATGTGTGGATCAGCCTTCTGGATCACTTCGCCGTCCATCTCCAGCACCAGCCGCAGCACGCCGTGGGCGGCCGGGTGCTGCGGCCCGAAGTTCATGGTGTAGTTGCGAATCTCGGAAAACTCTGTGGCGGCCATCAGCGCGGCACCTGCGGGTCCTTGAGTGCGGGCTCGTAGCGGTGGTCATGGCGGATGACCTTCGGCACCAGCACCCGGGGGGTGATGCTCACCGGCCGGTACACAACGCGCTGCTTGTCGGGGTCGTATTGCACCTCGACGTTGCCGATGAGCGGAAAGTCCTTGCGGAACGGATGCCCGATGAAGCCGTAGTCGGTGAGGATGCGGCGCAGGTCGGGATGGCCGCGGAACAGAATGCCGAACAGGTCGAACGCCTCGCGCTCGAACCAGTTGGCGCTCGCCCACACCTCCACCACCGAGTCGACCACCGGCTCGGCGGAATCGGGACACTTCACCGTCAGTCGCAGCCGCTGGTTGTGGCTGATGGACAGCAGGTTGTAGACCACGGCAAAGCGGCCCGCGCCGTTCGGGTCGGGCCGGTCGTTGCGCGCCACGCGGCCGCGGCTGAAACCGGAGCGGGTGGCGCTCGCGGTCTGCCACTCATCGCGACCGTAGTCGAGGTAGTCGACGCCCGCCAGGTCCATCAGCATCTCGAACCGCAGATCCGGTGCATCGCGCAGCGTGCGGCACACGGCGAGCAGCGCGCCGGCATCGGTTTCGTAGGCCAGCTCGTGCGCGAGCGCCGGCCGGCGGCGCACGCTGCCGGCAAGGTGCGCGTCGACCTTCAGGGCGAGAGCTTCGTCAAGCTCGCTCAAGCGTTGTCCCTTCCATGCGCGCTTATCGGGCGATCGCGCTCGTGCGGGCAATCTTCTTCTGCAGCTGCAGGATGCCGTACACCAGCGCTTCCGCGGTCGGCGGACAACCGGGAACGTACACATCGACCGGCACGATGCGGTCACAGCCGCGCACCACCGAGTACGAATAATGATAGTAGCCGCCGCCGTTCGCACACGAGCCCATGGAAATGACCCAGCGGGGCTCGGCCATCTGGTCATACACCTTGCGCAGCGCCGGAGCCATCTTGTTGACCAGCGTCCCGGCGACGATCATGACGTCCGATTGGCGCGGGCTGGGACGGAACACCACGCCGAAGCGATCGAGGTCGTAGCGTGAGGCCCCGGCGTGCATCATTTCCACCGCGCAACACGCGAGTCCGAAGGTCATCGGCCACAGTGACCCGGTGCGCGCCCAGTTGACCAGGGTGTCCAGCTGCGTCGTGAAGAAGCCGCGCTGCGCGAAACCTTCCGGGTCCCCCACCGCTAATCCCACTCGAGCGCTCCCTTCTTCCATTCGTAGATGAACCCGACCACGAGAATCGCGAGGAAGACGCCCATGGCGACGAGGCCGGCGAGCCCGATCCTGCCGAGGGCGACCGCCCACGGAAACAGGAACGCGATCTCCAGATCGAACACGATGAACAGGATCGCAACCAGGTAGTAGCGCACGTCGAATTTCGTGCGGCTGTCCTCGAAGGCTTCGAAGCCGCACTCGTACGGCGAGAGCTTGGCGCGATCACCGTGGAAGCGGGCGAAGTAGCGCCCGATGCCGGTGCCCAGCACGAGCAGGACCACGCCCAGGCCGGCGGCAATGATCAGGAAAATCAGGATGGGCAGGTAGTTCGACAGCATTGCGCGTTCGTGGTGCGTAAAAAAGGCAGATCGAACCGCGACCTGCCCCCATGGAAGGTTGGCATTGTAGCAGCGCAGTCAGTCGTTTTGGTGCCGACGGTCGGATTCGAACCGACACGCCTTGCGGCGCTAGCCCCTCAAGCTAGTGTGTCTACCAATTCCACCACGTCGGCAACATCGCAGACTGCGCGGCAACGCGCCCCGCCTCACTTCGGCGCGGGCGCCGGAGGGGGAGTGGAGGCCGGCGCAGGACCCGGCATGCCAGCCGGTGCGGAGACTGGCGGCGGCGCGGGCTTGCCCGCGCCCGGCGCGGGTTTGCCGCCGGCGGCCTCGTCGAGGATGGTCTTCGGCGCCTCGGTGGCGCGCGTGCCCATGTACGCCAGCGCCAGACTGTTGATCATGAAGATCGCGGCCAGGATGGCGGTGGCGCGCGACAGCGCCGTGGTCGCGCCGCGTGCGCCGAACACGGTGCCCGAAGCACCCGAACCGAAACCGGCGCCGGCCTCCGCCCCCTTGCCACGCTGCAGCAGCACCAGCAGCACGATGGCTATGGCCGAGAACAACTGCACGAAGGTCAAAATCAAACGCCACATCGGCAAAACTCACTCATCCCGGTCCGGCGGCGGCCAGGATTGTCAGGAACTCATCCGCCTTCAGCGAGGCGCCACCGATCAGACCGCCGTCGACATCCGGCATCGCGAACAGCTCCGTCGCATTGCCGGCCTTGACGCTGCCGCCATAAAGAATGCGCGTGGCGGCGGCAATTCTAGCATCCCGGGCCCCGATACGGGCGCGGATGAACTCGTGCGCATCCTGCGCCTGTTCGGGTGTGGCGTTGCGACCGGTGCCGATCGCCCACACCGGCTCGTAGGCCACCACGCCGAGCTCGAGCGCGCCGGCACCGCACAGCTCCAGCACCACATCGAGCTGGCGGGCGACCACCTCGTGCGTGCGCCCGGCGTCGCGATCCGCCAGCTGCTCGCCCACGCACAGGATCGGTACCAGGCCCTTGGCGTGCGCCGCACCAAACTTGCGCGCCACCAGCTGATCGCTCTCGCGATACAACAGGCGCCGCTCGGAGTGACCGACGATCACGTACTCGCAGCCCACATCCTTGAGCATGGCGGCCGAGACTTCACCGGTGAACGCGCCCTGCGCGTCCGCGCATACATCCTGGCCGCCGAGACTGAGCACCGAGCCGCGCAACATCCGCCCGGTCTCCTGCAGGTACACGAACGGCGGGCATACCACGCACGTCGCGGCCGGCTGCGCCGGGCAGTGAGCCAGCAGCTCCTCGATGAGCCGCGCATTCTCGGTGCGCGAGCCGTGCATCTTCCAGTTCCCGGCAACAATCGCGCGGCGCATGAACGACCTCGAGCGGCTCCCGGGCCGCCTGCTTGCTCCTTCAAAGGGCGCGGGATGATAGCCACGCAGGGGGGGTGACGCAACGCCACGCGGAACACCAGCCCGCCAAGCTCAGCCGGCGACGCCTCTGACCACTGCGGCGAGCTCGTCGGCGGCGGCGCGGGTCGCACCCTCGTCGCGCCCCTCGACCATGACGCGGATCACCGGCTCGGTGCCCGAGGGGCGCAGCACGACGCGGCCATCGCCCGCCATGCGCTTCTCGATGCGCGCCACCGCCTGCTGTACCGCGGGCACGCCGCTGGGGTCGAAGCGCCCGGCCACCTTCACGTTGAGCAGCACCTGGGGGAACTTCTGCATCCCGGAGGCAAGCTCCGCGAGTGGCCGGCCGGTCTGCTTCATGACCGCCAGCACCTGCAGCGCGCTCACCAGTCCGTCCCCGGTGGTCGTCTTCTCGAGGCACAGGATATGCCCGGAAGTCTCGCCCCCCAGAATGCCGCGCGTCTCGCGCAGCATCGACAGCACGTAGCGGTCACCGACCGCGGCGCGGCGGAACTCGATGCCGGCGGCGCGCAGCGCAACCTCCAGCCCCAGATTGCTCATCACCGTGCCGATGACCGGCCCACGCAGGGTGCCCGCCTGCTGCAGCGCGCGTGCGATGACGTACAGCAGCTGGTCGCCGTCGACGATGCGCCCGAGATGATCGACCATGACGAGGCGATCGCCATCACCGTCCAGAGCGAGACCCACGTTGGCGCGCACTCCGGGGACCGTGAGTTGCAGCAGATCGGGGGCCATCGAGCCGCAGCCGTCATTGATGTTCCTGCCGTTGGGAGAGCAGCCGATCGGCACGATCTCCGCGCCGAGATCGGCGAAGATGCGCGGACCGACCTTGTAGGCGGCGCCGTTGGCGCAGTCGATCACTATTTTCAGTCCCGACAGATCGAGCCCCGGCGGCAGTGTGGAGGCGCAGAACTCCTGGTAGTGCGTGCGCATGCGGTCGGCACGGGTGGCGCGACCTAGATCGCGGGAGGTGCGCGTCAGCGGCGGCTGTTCGAGCTCGGCCTCGATGCGCTCTTCGAGCTCGTCGGAGAGCTTGCCTCCCGATGCATCGAAGAACTTGATGCCGTTGTCGTCATAGAGATTGTGCGAGGCACTGATCACGACGCCGATATCGCAATTGAAGCGACGCGTCATGTAGGCGATGCCGGGGGTCGGTAACGGCCCGATGAGCATGACGTCCACGCCCGCGGCCACGAACCCGGCTTCCAGCGCGGATTCGAACATGTAGCCCGACAGGCGGGTGTCCTTGCCGATGAGTACCGTGCCGCCCGTGGGCGCGAGCACGCGGGCCGCAGCGCTGGCGAGCTGCAGGGCGAAGTTCGCGGTCATCGGGTGCTCGCCCACCCGACCGCGCACGCCATCCGTGCCGAAGTATCGTCGCGCCATCCAACTCCCCCGCAACCGCCTCCGCAGCCTCGTTCCCGCCCGTCCCTCCATGGGCGCTCGCTCGTGGCTACGCGGCTTGCCCTCCCCCTTGAACAGCCGCGGCCACCTTCAGTGCCTCGACCGTCGCCGCCACGTCATGCGCGCGAACGATGCGGGCCCCTGCGAGCGCTGCAATCACCGCGAGGGCGACGCTCCCGTACACACGCTCCCCGGCCGTACGACCCGTGAGTGTGCCCAGCATCGATTTGCGCGACAAGCCGACCAACACCGGCAGTCCGTCCGCGGCAAGCTCACCGAGGCGGCGCAGCAGCGTGAGATTGTGCTCCAGAGTCTTGCCAAAGCCGAATCCCGGATCGACCGCCAGGCGCGCGGCGGCAAGCCCGGCGGCGACGCAGCTCGCCACGCGGGCGGCGAGAAACCCCCGCACCTCGGCCACCACATCCGCATAGCCGGGCGCAAGCTGCATGGTGCGCGGCTCACCCTGCATATGCATGAGGCACACCGCGCAGCCGCTGGCCGCGGCGGCTGCGAGCGCCCCCGGCTCGCGCAACGCCCGCACGTCGTTGATGAGTCCGGCGCCCGCGGCGCTCGCGGCCCGCATGACCTCGGCCTTGCTGGTATCGACCGAGATGATCGCGGCCGTGGCCGCGCGCAGCCGCTCGATCACCGGAATGACGCGCCGCAGCTCCTCATCCTCGCTGACCGGCTCGGCGCCCGGACGGGTGGACTCCCCGCCCACGTCGATGAGCGCGGCGCCTTCGGCCGCCATGCGCACGCCCTGCTCCACCGCGGCCTCCACCGAGAGGAAGCGGCCGCCGTCGGAGAAGGAGTCGGGCGTGACGTTCAGCACGCCCATGACCACCGGACGGGTGAGATCGAGGATCTTATCGCCGCAACGCAGCTTCAGTGCTGGCCCGCCGGTATCGGTCCGCCACCGGCCGCCGGCCCTTCCGCCGGCGCCTGCGGCGGCTTGTTGGACAGCGCCTCGTCCCAGCCCGCGGGCGGCTTGGGCGTCTTGCCCGCCATGAGGTCCTTCAGCTGCTCCTCGTCGATGGTCTCGTACTTCATGAGCGCATCGGCCATGAGGTGCAGCTTGTCGAGGGAACTGGTGAGGATCTGGCGCGCGCGCTGGTAGTTGCCTTCGATGACCCGGCGTATCTCCTCGTCGATGGCGTGCGCGGTCACGTCCGAGACCTGCTTGTGCTGCGTGACGCTGCGACCGAGGAACACCTCACCGGTCTCCTCGGTGTACGTGAGCGGCCCGAGCCGGTCCGACAGGCCCCACTTGGTGACCATGTTGCGCGCCAGCTCGGTGGCGCGCTCGATGTCGTTGGCCGCGCCGGTGGTCACGGATTCGGGTCCGAAGATCAGTTCCTCGGCGATGCGCCCGCCGAAGAGTGTGGTGATCGCGCTCTCGAGCCGGCGCTTGGAGAAGCTGTAGCGATCCTGCTCGGGCAGGAACTGCGTGACCCCGAGCGCCCGGCCACGCGGAATGATCGTGACCTTGTACACCGGGTCGTGCTCCGGAACCGTCATGCCGACGATCGCGTGGCCGGCCTCGTGATAGGCCGTCATGCGCTTCTCGGCCTCGCTCATGACCATGGAACGCCGCTCGGTGCCCATCAGGATCTTGTCCTTGGCGCGCTCGAACTCGTCCATGCCGACGATGCGCTTGTTGGCGCGCGCGGCGAATAGCGCCGCCTCGTTGACGAGATTGGCGAGGTCCGCGCCGGAGAAGCCGGGTGTGCCGCGCGCGATCAGCGCCGGCTTCACGTCGTCGGCAAGCGGCACGCGGCGCATGTGCACGCGCAGAATCTGCTCACGGCCGCGCACGTCGGGCAGCGGCACCACGACCTGGCGGTCGAAGCGCCCGGGGCGCAGCAGCGCCGGGTCCAGCACGTCGGGACGGTTGGTCGCCGCGATGACGATGATGCCCTCGTTGCCCTCGAAGCCGTCCATTTCCACCAGCAGCTGATTGAGCGTCTGCTCGCGCTCGTCGTGACCGCCGCCGAGCCCCGCGCCGCGGTGCCGGCCGACGGCGTCGATCTCGTCGATGAAGATGATGCAGGGAGCGTGCTTCTTCGCCTGCTCGAACATGTCGCGCACGCGCGAGGCGCCGACGCCGACGAACATCTCGACAAAGTCGGAGCCGGAGATGGTGAAGAAAGGCACCTTGGCCTCCCCGGCAATGGCGCGCGCCAGCAGCGTCTTGCCGGTTCCCGGCGAGCCCACCATCAGCACGCCCTTCGGGATCTTGCCGCCGAGCTTCTGGAACTTGCCCGGGTCCTTGAGGAAGTCGACGATTTCGGCGACTTCCTGCTTCGCTTCCTCGACCCCCGCGACATCCGCGAAGGTCACGTTCACCTGATCCTCGCCCAGGAGGCGCGCGCGGCTCTTGCCGAAGGACATGGCGCCGCGGCCGCCGGATGCGCCCTGCATCTGCCGCAGCATGTACAGGAACACCAATATCAAAAGCAGCGCCGGCGCCATCTGCAGCAGCAGCTGCCCGATGAAATTCGGCTGCTTGGGCTCACGCGAATCGATGACGACGCCCGCCTTCAGCAGCGTGCCGAGGAGCGCGGTGTAGTCGGTCTCGGGGTTGCGGGCCTTGAAGGTCGACTTGTCCTTGTGCACCCCGTAGATCGTCTCGCCCTGCAGGATCACCGACTCGACGCGATTGTTCTTCACGTCCTCGATGAAGGCGGAGTACGGGATATCCTGCGGCTGCCCGTTGGTCGGCATGTAGCGGCTGAACACCAGCAACAGCACGATCACTATGACGACCCACAGCAGGATGTTCTTTGTCAAATCGTTCAAAGGCTTCCGTCCTCTTAGGCGCGCGGCCTTCAGGCTCAAAACAACCTACACCAAGCGAAACTGCATGGCCAGCAAATACATCTCGGCACTGCGGGATCGGGATGCCAGGGGTTTGACGACCTTCACACGGGCGAACCTGCCACGTGCCGATTGCACCAGCTCGCGGAAGCCCGCCCCCTGGAATACCTTGATCAGGGCGCTACCGCCCGGCTTCAAGACGCGGGCGGACATGTCGAGCGCCAGCTGCGCCAAATACAAGGATCGCGGCTGATCGATGACGTCCACGCCGCTCAGGGCAGGCGCCATGACGCCGCTCAGGGCAGGCGCCATGTCCGAAAGAACCAGGTCGACCTGCCGTCCCGGCAGGAGCCTCTGGAGCTCCGCGAGAACCTGCTCCTCGCGGACGTCCCCCTGCACAAACTCGACCCCGGGAAGCTCGGGCATGGCGAGCAGGTCCGTGGCGACGACCCGGCCGTTACGCCCCACCCGCCTGCGGGCGTACTGAGTCCACGCTCCGGGGGCGGCTCCCAGGTCAAGGCAGGTCTGTCCGGGCTTCAGCAGGTGCTCGCGGCGGTCGATCTCTTCGAGCTTGAACACCGCGCGCGAGCGCCAGCCCTCGCTCTGGGCCCGCTGCACGAACGGATCGGAGAAGTGCTCCTTCAGCCACCTGTCGCTGCTCTTGGAACGCCGGCTCATCGATTTAGTTTGCCGGTGCGCGGCATAAGTTCCTCGCATCCCGGACGCCTGAGCGGCCCGCGCGGGTAGCGGCGCGGGCGGAGGCGCGCTACTCGAAGCGCACCGCGACGATCTCGTAGGAGCGCGTACCCCCGGGGGCGGCCACGTCCACGACCTCGCCCTGCGACTTGCCCACCAGTGCGCGCGCAATGGGCGAGCTCACCGAGATGCGCCCGGCGCGGATATCCGCCTCATCCTCGCCGACCACCTGATACACCACGCGTGTGCCGTCCGCCTGATCCTCCAGCTCCACCTGCACACCGAACACCACCTTGCCGGTGTTGGGAAGCTTGCCGGGCTCGATCACCTCGGCGTTGGCGAGCTTGTGCTCGATTTCCTTGATGCGGCCCTCGACGAACCCCTGCTGCTCGCGCGCGGCGTGGTATTCGGCGTTCTCGGACAGATCCCCGTGCCCCCGGGCCTCGGCGATCGCCTTGATGATGCTCGGCCGGCTCTCCGACTTCAGCCGCTTGAGCTCGGCGCGCAGCGCCTCGGCGCCGCGCAGCGTCATGGGAGTGCGCTTCATGCCCTCAACGCCTCGTTGTGCAGATCCTGCAAGCGGTTCACCTCGACTTCGTCGAGGTGGTCGAGCGCCTCGCAGGTCGCGAGCCCGGCGGCGAGGGTCGTGTAATACGTGACGCGGCGGTGCACGGCCTCACGGCGAATCGAGTTCGATTCGCGAATCGCCTGCTTGCCCTCGGTCGTGTTGACGATGAGATCGATTTCGTCGTTCTTGATCATGTCGACGATGTGCGGTCGTCCCTCGCGCACCTTGTTCACGCGGCGGCAGGTGATGCCCGCCTCACTCAGCGCGCGCGCGGTGCCCTCGGTCGCCACGAGCTCGAAACCGCGCTCGATGAGCTTGCGGGCCAGCATCACCGCCGGGCCCTTGTCACGGTCGCGCACGCTGATGAAGCACACGCCGTGGCGCGGCAGGACCACCCCCGAGGCGGTCTGTGCCTTGGCATAGGCCTCCCCGAAGGTGCGCCCGGTGCCCATGACTTCGCCGGTCGACTTCATTTCCGGACCCAGGATCGGGTCGGCTTCCGGGAACTTGGTGAACGGGAACACCGCCTCCTTCACCGAGAAATACCCGGGCACGCGCTCCGCGGCACCCACCAGCTGGCGGAGCTTGCGCCCGGTCATCACGCGCGCCGCGATCTTGGCGAGCGGCAGCCCGGTGGCCTTGGAGACGAATGGCACGGTGCGCGAGGCGCGCGGGTTGACCTCGAGGACGTAGATCACGCCGCTCTGGATCGCAAACTGCACGTTCATGAGCCCGACCACGTTCAGCGCGCGCGCCAGTTTGCGCGTCTGATCGCGCAGGTCGGACTGCATCTCGCGCCCGAGGCTGTTGGGCGGCAGCGAGCAGCCGGAATCGCCCGAATGCACGCCGGCCTGCTCGATGTGCTCCATGATGCCGCCGATCAGCACGTCCTCGCCGTCGCACACCGCGTCCACGTCCACTTCGATGGCGACGTCGAGGAAGCGGTCGAGCAGCACCGGGCTGTTGTTCGACACCCGCATGGCGTGCGTCATGTAGGCCCGCAGGTCCTCCTCGTTGAACACCACCTCCATGGCGCGCCCCCCGAGCACGTACGAGGGGCGCACAATGAGCGGAAAGCCGACCTCGCGCGCCAGGCGCACCGCCTGATCCTCGGTGCGCGCGGTGGCGTTCGCCGGCTGCTTGAGCCCGAGATTGCGCACCAGTATCTGAAAGCGCTCGCGGTCCTCGGCGACGTCGATCGAGTCGGGCGAGGTGCCGATGATCGGCGCACCGGCCGCCTCGAGCGCCCGCGAGAGCTTGAGCGGGGTCTGGCCGCCGAACTGCACGATCACCCCTTCGGGCCGCTCCTTGGCGAGGATCTCGAGCACGTCCTCGAGGGTGAGGGGCTCGAAGTACAGGCGGTCGGAGGTGTCGTAGTCGGTCGAGACGGTCTCGGGGTTGCAGTTGACCATGATGGTCTCGAAGCCGTCCTCGCGCAGCTGCAGCGCGGCGTGCACGCAGCAATAGTCGAATTCGATCCCCTGGCCGATGCGATTCGGTCCGCC
>Ga0209156_10003005_pt1 | contig 12886 bp, 13 predicted proteins | sample GraSoiAngelo_124_FD_185881 | JGI IMG/M metagenome (GOLD analysis project Ga0209156, IMG submission 185881) | Grasslands soil microbial communities from the Angelo Coastal Reserve, California, USA - 14_0927_05_20cm (SPAdes) (version 2) | ecosystem: Environmental > Terrestrial > Soil > Grasslands...
CCTGATGGGGTTGCGCGCGCTGCCCCAAATCACCGCGCGGCTGATCGCGCACGGCATGCCGGAGGAGACGCCGGCGGCCGTGATCGCGAGCGCGACGCTACCCGAGCAGCGCAGCGTGATCGGCACGCTCGGGACGCTGGCCGAGCGCGCGGAAGCCGCGGGGCTCGAGCCCCCGGCCACGCTCGTGGTTGGGGAGGTCGTGGCGTCGGCACCGCTCGCGGAGCGGGACTGGCCGGCCTCGGCCGCTTGTTTAAGCCCGGGTGCGATGTGAAGTTTGGGCGGTGTCCGACCCGGTAGCTCAGTTGGTAGAGCAACGGACTTTTAATCCGTAGGTCGCGGGTTCGATCCCCGCCCGGGTCATCCACGCCGCTACAAGTGGATCACCACGAGCACGATCGCCGCCGGCAGAAACGCCAGCACGTCGAACACCCCGTTCCACGGCCCGCCGTTCGCCTGCAGAAAGTCGCCGTCGCCGATCTCGTGTGCGATCCCCATCGCGAGCACCGCCGCGAGCACGGCAACCGGAGGCGCCCCGAGCCACGCCAGCACGGCCGTAACGCCGGCCCCGATCACGGCGTGCAGCAGCCAGCCACCCCACGGTGACTTGCTCGTCTGGCTCTCGTTCATCGTGCACCAAAGATGCGACGCGCCTCAGCCAGGGCAAGAGATCCGTTACTTGAAGCGCCGTGCGGCGTCTTTATAGAGTGACCCACCGTCTCATGCCAGACAACCAACTGGTTCAGCTGATGGTCGAGGGCGACCGCGAGGCCTGGGCCGAGCTGCGCGACCGTCACGGCCTGTCCGTGTACGCGCAGCTGTACGTCGCGTTGGGCAGGGCGGAGGCGGCTGAGCGGCTCACGACCGAGACGTTCGATCAGGCGTGGCGCACCGCCGGGGAGTTCAATCCCCGCGGCGGCAGCGTGCTCGTGTGGCTGTCAGCGCTGGCGCGCTCGCTCGCTGCCAAGCGCGGCGCCGTCCCGGCCGGGCGATGACGCACCGGCGGATGACCCGCGTCGCCGCCGTGGCCCTCGGGTCGAGCCTGGTCGTGGTGGGATGGCTGGCGCTGTTCACGTGGCACCCGACCCCGGCCTGGGTCCGCTGGACCCTGGGAACCGGAGCCGCCCTCGTTGTCCTCGCCGGAGTCCTCCGCCAGCCCGGCGCCTGACGCCTCAGAGCAGTCGCTTCAGCCCCGGTACGTGCTTCAGGCCCGCCACGAGCAGTTCCGTCGCGACCGCGCCCGCTATGTCATAACCCAGATCGACGAAGCCGAACCCGGCGTCCTCCCGCCCGCAGGTGTGCGCCTGCCGGCATTGCACGTAGTCGGCCATCTCGAGCCCGACGCCGCCGATGGCGACCGTGGCGATCCGGCCCGCGGGCGTCTCCCAACTTTTCTTCACGAACGGCATGACGTGCAACGCGGCGTCCACGGTGGCGCCGCCGATGAAATGCGAATTGTGACTGTTGCAGTGCCAGCAGAACACTTTGGTATCGGGATCGAGGAACTGGGCGGGACTGGCGCGCGGGACGAAGGTGCTGGTGACGAGCAACGCGAGCACCCCAAGGCAGGTCCTATGGGACATGTGCGGCATGATGTCATTCCCCGGGTCGAGGTGATAGTCCTGTGGACCACTACCTGGCGTCGCGCGGGTAGTTCCGCGAAATTTCCCGATCGGCCCGAGGCGCCGCTGCGACAACAACGATTGTGTGACGCAGCGCACACATAGCCGACTTCTCTTTCCCGGCGGTATATTCCGCCCCGCAACCATGGCACCCACGATTTGGATCGACGGCCAATACTACGACAAGGCGAACGCCAAGGTCTCGGTGTTCGATCACGGTCTCCTGTACGGCGACGGCGTGTTCGAGGGAATCCGCGTGTACGACCGGCGGGTGTTCCGGTTGGACAAGCACCTCGACCGCCTGTACCACTCGGCCAAGGGAGCGTGGCTCGAGATCCCGATGACGAAGGCCGAGCTGCGCCGGCTGGTGGAGGAGGCGGTCGCGAAGAGCGGGCTCGCCGACGCCTACATCCGGTTGCTGGTGACGCGAGGGGTCGGGGACCTGGGGCTCGACCCGCGCAAATGCGTGCGACCGTCCGTCATCCTGATCGTGGACGCGATCGCGTTGTGGCCCGCCGACCGCTACGAGAAAGGGCTGACCTGCCTCACCGCGGCGACGCCCATCAACCACCGGGAGAGTCTCTCACCCCGCATCAAATCTCTGAATTATCTGTCGCACATCCTGGCCAAGGTCGAGGGGATCGCGGCCGGCGTGGACGAGGTCATCATGCTGGACAACTCGGGCTACGTCGCCGAGGCGAGCGGCATGAACGTCTTCGCGGTGACGAACGGTACGCTCAAGACCCCGCCCGCCTACGCCGGCATCCTGCGCGGCGTCACCCGTGACGCCGTGATCGAGCTGGCACGCGAGGCGACGTACGGGATCGAGGAGGTGCCCCTCAACCGCTACGACCTCTACACGGCGGACGAAGTGTTCTTCACCGGCACGGCGGCCGAAATCGTGGGTGTCTCGAAGCTCGACGCCCGGGTGATCGGCGCCGGCGTGCCGGGTCCTGTCACGAAGCAGCTCTCCAAGCGCTTCAAGGCGCTCGCCACCCGGGGGGACTGACCCCTCCTGGGAGCCTCAACTATTGACCGGGCTTGGGGTTAGGGCCCATATTGTCGGGCCCTTGTTAGCGGACGGTGATCCATGCCCTGGAGAGTGATCGCTCTGGGCGATCAAGTTTGGCACGTGGACGCACTGGCGGAGCGCCCGGCCAACGCGGAGGCATGGCAGCTGGTGCTGTCGTTCCGTGCGGCCTCGGAGCGCCCCGGTCGGTCGTTCTGGACGTTGTACCCGCTCGAGGCCACCTCGAAATCGTCGCTCTTCATCCAGGCGGAGCGAATCCCCGACACGGCCCTGTCGCAGCTGTTGGCCGAGCGGCTGGCGTGACCGCGCTGGGCGTGCAGGCCCTGCGCCGCATCGTGGGCGCGGTTGCGCGGCTGCGGGGCGAGCTGGTGCACGACGTCACGGTGCGGTCGGACGTGCGCCAGCTCAAGGTCGAGCTCGAGAGCGGGCTCATCCTGGTGGTGACGGCGGAGCGGGACGAGCAGGGGCGGCCCCAGCTGGAGGTGGACGTGGTGGACTTGCCGCGGGATGCGTCGAGCAAGCAGCAGATCGAAGTGCGGTTTGACTGAGGCCGCCCCGTGACCGAGCCGATGAGCAGGGCACCGGGCGACGAGCGGCTGCGCTTCAAGGCCTTCGAGTTTGAGCGCCTGGCGAGCGGGCGCTGTCGCGCGACGGTGGTGCTGGCCTCGCCGGATGGCCGCGAGTTCACCGGCGAATCGGAAGGGATCATCTCCCAGGCCGGCGAGCTGCGCTGTGGCGCGGCGGCCACGGTGCGCGCGCTCGAGCGGGTGGTCCAGCCGAAGCTGGCGTTCGAGCTGCTGGGGGTGAAGGCCGTGCGGGCGTTCGACGCGACGGTGGTGATCGTGTCGCTGTCGGCCCGGCAAGAGACGCGGGCTTCCCGGCTGGTCGGGGCATACCTCACCGAGACCGATGCGCCACGGGGCGCGGCTCTTGCGGTCCTGAACGCGACGAACCGCATTCTCGGGAATTTTTTCGCGACGCGATGAACGCCATGACGTGGAGGGCGACGCTCGCCGTTCTGGTAATCTGGGTCGCGGCGTGCGGCGGCGGCGCCGGCTCGCGCGCGGGTGACGTCGCGCCTGTCGCCCGGGATACGGCGGCGGCGCGCACCGTGGACTCAATGGGCGCGGCGATCGCCCGTGTGGAGCAGGATTCCGCCGCCGACCAGCAGGTGCTGGACAGCCTGCACCAAACGCTGCCGCGCGCCGACAGTACGCGGCCCCGCCGCGACTCCGCGACCGCGCCTCCGGTGAAAGGAGAAGAGGTCGAGCGCGAGGCCGTGCGGCTGTTCGGTGCGGAGGGCAAGGCAGTGATCGGGGCGGCGCCCCCTCCCGAGCCTACCTTCGACATCGACGTCTCGAGCTTCGCCATGAACCACCGCGTCCTCCAGTACCTCGAGTTCTTCCGGTTGGACTCGCGCGACCGCTTCGAGATCTGGTTGGCACGGCTGGGGCGCTACGAGGGCATGATCCGCGACCGGCTGCGCGCGAAGCGCCTGCCTGAGGACCTCGTCTACTTGTCGCTGATCGAGAGCGGGTTTTCGAACACTGCCGTGAGCCGCGCCAAAGCGGTAGGGATGTGGCAGTTCATGGCGAGCACCGCCCGGCTGTACGGCCTGACGGTGGACCCCTGGGTGGACGAGCGGCGCGACCCCTACAAGGCGACCGAGGCGGCGGTGAACTATCTCGCCGACCTGCGAGAGCGGCTGGGGAGCGTCTACCTGGCGGCCGCCGCCTATAACGCGGGCGTGGGCCGGATCGAGCGCGGCATTGCCCGCCTGCCGGGGGGAGGCCGCGGCGGGAGCGGCGGCGACCCCGATTCGGTGAGCGACCTCACGTTCTTCCAGCTCGCGGACCGCCGCTACCTGCGGCGCGAGACGCGCGACTACGTGCCGAAGCTGATCGCCGCGTCGCTGATTGCCAAGCAGCCGGGTCGCTATGGGTTCGACGACGTGCAGCCGATGCCCCCGCTCGTGTTCGACGAGATCACGGTCACGGACGCCACCGGGTTGGATGTGATCGCCCGACTCGCCGACACGAGCGTTGCGGCGATCCTGGAGCTGAACTCGCAGTTCGTCCGGGGCATCACGCCTCCCGGTCGGACGGTCGTGGTGCGCGTGCCCCGCGGCCGCGGCACGCGGGTGGCCGAGCGCTACGACAGCCTGCCGGCGACCGACCGGATCACGTTCGTGGATCACTACGTCTCGCGCGGGCAGACGTTGTCGGACATCGCCAAGCGGTACCGGGTGACGCTCGCCATGCTCGAGGGCGCGAACCCGCGTATCCGGGCGCACGCGCTGCGTGTCGGCCAGCGCATCATCGTCCCCATGAGCGGCCGGATCGTGCCGGCCGGGGCATGGTCTACGCCCCCCGAGCCCCGCTACCGGCGCGTCAGCCGCACGGAGGCGAGCCAGGGGAGCCACCGCGTCCGATCGGGCGAAACCGTGAGCGAGATCGCGCGCCGCTACGGCGTGTCGCTCATGGCCCTGCTGAATTACAATGGCTTGACGATCGCGTCGGTCATTCACGCGGGGGACGTCATTAAAATCCCGCAGAAATAAAGGCGTAGCACAAAGGCGTCGCGCGAAGACGTAGCACAAAGACGTAGCACAAAGACGTAGCACAAAGGCGTAGGGCCACTCGACCCTACGCCTTTCGTGTTACGCCTCTGTGTAACGTTGTCGCGCGACGTCTCTGCTTGACGTCTTTAGCTCTTCCGACGGTACCCCTTCATAATGTGCGTCGCGTATCCATTCTGCGGATCCCGCCCCGCGTCGAGCAGCTCCTGCACCTTGCTCGGGCCGCGGTTGTAGGCGAGCAGCGCCAGGCGCAGCTTCGCTTCCGGGGTGCCCTCGTAGCGTTCCAGCAGGTCCCGCAGGTAGCGGAACCCGAGACGCAGGTTCGTGTTACGATCGTACAATTGCTGCGTCGTGAGCCCGGGCTCGTACAGCCGCGCGGTGCTGGGTAGCACTTGGGTGAAGCCGAGCGCCCCGACCTTGCTCTTCGCCTTGGCGTGGAAGTTCGACTCCGTCTTCACCAGGCGGAATGCCAGCGCGGGATCGACCCCCTCGCCGAGCGCGATATCGTAAATCGCGGCCGACAGGTCGGCGGCGATGTCGTAGTGCGTGGAATACTCGATGATGGCGTTGGCGCGCTCCAGCTGGAGCCGTGCCACCGCCAGCTCGCCGCGCGTCGCCTCGAGCGACTGTTCGAGCGAACGCATGTCGCCCGGCGCAGCGGGGGCCGTCGCCGCCGGCTGGTCGTCCGCCGTGGCGCGTCGTGCCCACCCGCCGATGCTGCTCACCATCAAAGCGCCGAGGAGGATGAGACTCCCCTGCAGCATCAGTTTCTGGGTCTTCGTGTGCATAGCCCTCTCAGGTCAGTCCGTGCGGCATGAGTAGCGCCGCGCCATCAATCCCCCGTCAATCACCGGCGGCCCGCCGCCAGTCGCCGTGCGTCCCACCCGTCTTCTCGAGCAGTCGCACGCGCTCCAGCTCCATCCCCCGATCGATCGCCTTGACCATGTCGTACACGGTCAAGAGCGCGACCGAAACGGCTGTCAGAGCCTCCATCTCGACCCCGGTCCGCCCCACCGCCCGCGCCGCCGCCCGCACCCGCACGCCCGGTAACGCCTCGTCCAGCACGGCATCCACCTCGACGTGATCCAGGCCCAGCGGATGGCACAGCGGAATCAGCTCCGCGGTCCGCTTCGCGGCGAGTGTGCCGGCGACTTCGCTCACCGCCAGCACGTCCCCCTTCGCCACCGCCTGCTCGGCCACGAGGCGATACGCCTCGGCCGACATCCGGATGCCCCCCTCCGCCACCGCCGTGCGCACGGTGATCGGCTTGTCCCCCACGTCCACCATGCGGGCCCGGCCCGCCGCATCGACATGCGAAAGCTTCATTTCCGCTCCGCCAGCTGATCCGCCAGTACGGCCGCCACGAGCTGCGGGTTCACGTTCCCCTGGGCCAGCTGGCGCGCGTCGAGCGTACGGGCAATCGCCTCCACCACCCTCGCCGTCTCGCCGCCGGCCCGCGCCTGGTCCCGCAGCTGCTCGAGCAGTCCATCCAGCATCGCCGTGAACCCACCGCGCGCCTGGAATGGCGCCTGACGCAGTGCGAACCCATACCGTTGGACGGCACCGTCAGCTACTGCTGCCTGGAACGCCTCGGCGGCGCGCCCCGTTCCGCCGGCGGTCTCCTCAGTTGCAAGGAGCTTGCCTATGCTTCCGTCCGCCGCCGTAACTCGTTCTGCAATATCGCGTTGCGACTTTAGGCCGAGCTCGCGCTGTGCGAACGCTGTCACGATGCTGTTGGCATTTCGTGCCACCCGCACGCGCACTACGCGAGATAGGATGGTCGGCAGCAGGGCGTCCGGCTCAGCGCTCGTCAACACGAACACCGTATCGGGCGGTGGCTCCTCGAGCGCTTTCAGTAAGGCGTTTGCTGCCGCCTCTGCTCCGGTCTGCGGTACCAGCCGTTCGGCGTCGCCGATCAGGAACACCTTGCGTCGCCCGAGCGCGGGCTTGAGCGCGAGGCGGCGCAGGATGAGCCGCACCGACGCGATCCCGTGACTCGCCAGCCCTGACGGGGGCTCGTACAAGGGCCGCTCCCGCCGTGTGGCCAGCTGCTCTGCCAGGGCCTCCGCCACCAAATCCACCTGCTTGTCGGCGTCCGCCCCCTTCTTCGCCAATTCCACCGGAACGAACCAATGCACGTCTGGGTGGCTGAGCTTCAGCACCAGCTTGCAGGGCTGACACTCGCCACATGGCTCGCCCTTCTCCCTTCCCCCGCCGTTCACCGGCTCTTCACACAGAAGGGCCTGGGCCAGCCACAGCGCCAACCGTTGCTTCCCCACCCCCCTTGGGCCTTCGAAGAGGAGCGCTTGTGGCAACCGGCCGGAGGCAACAGCGCCTACCAGCCGGTCGCGGATCCCCTCATGGCCGTACAGGGGGGGGATTGACATGGCGGAAATGTAGAGCGGGTCCGGAATCTGGCGGAAATGTCGCTTGAAAGGCGTTGTTGCGGCGCCATTTAGGTTACTTGGAGGGGGCTTGTGCTAGTCTAAAGGCTGTACCGTGCGAATGACTATCGCTGGAAGTGAGCACACACTCGCGAGATAGTGCCCGGAAACGCTTGTTTTTCGGGGTATTTTCGGGCTTGAGCGTGGTGGCTCGGCCCGTTCCATGCGTCGCACCGACCCCACATATGGTGACCCGGCGCACACCTGCGGCGGGCGGTTGTCAAACGTCAGTTACGAATTTCGGTGTTGCGGCGCCGCGACGGCTCCCCCTCCCCCTTGTCCATTTGCGAGCTCGCGCGCGGCCTCGAGTTGGCGCGGCTGCCCGACGATCACGAGAACGTCGCCTGCAGCGAGCTCGAACTCGGGGTCCGGGCTCCCGATGTGGTCCGACCCGCGGCTGATCGACAGCACCAGGGCACCCGTGCGGGTCCGGAGCCCGCTCTCGGCGAGGGTCTTGCCGACCAGATCCGACGCACCGGCGAGGCGAATGCGACCCATCGCCATCTGGGGGAGGCCGGCGACGGCGCCGAGGCGGAGCGAGTCGCTGCCCGGCGCGCCGCCCCGAAACGCCTGGTAGTGGGAGGCTCGGATCTGTTCCACGAGGCGATCGGTTTCCCCGGGCGCGACCCCGTAATGCGCCAGCACACGCGCGAAGATCTCGATCGACGTCTCGAACTCCTCCGGGATGACGTCGTTCGCACCCAGCCGCAACAGCTCGGGGATCTCCACCACGTAGCGCGTGCGGGCGATGATGTGCACGCCGGGATTGATCCCGCGCGCGATCCGCACCATGCGCCGCGTCGCGGCGGGGTCGGAGATCGCGGCGACGAGCATGCGGGCCCGCTCGATCCCCAAGGCGTGCAGGATCTCCTCCCGCGTCGCGTCACCATAGAACGCCGGCTCGCCGTTGGATCGCGCCTGGCGTACGGTCTGCGCGTTCAGCTCGACGATGAGGTAGGGCGCCGCGATCGACCGCAAGGCGGCGGAGAGGTTGCGGCCGTTCAGCCCGTACCCCGCGATGATGACGTGATCGGCAAGCGGTTGCTCGCCTGCCGTGATCCCTGAGGGGCGGAATCCCGGCAGCAGGCGATCCAGGGGCACCAGCCGCTCCAGCCGGTCGATCAGGACGGGGCCGCCCTGCAGCAGGAACGGCGTCAGCAGCATGGTGAACACGGCGACCGCGAGGAAGGTCTGGTACGTGGTCTCTGCGACCAGTCCCATGCCCCGGCCTTCCCGCGCGAGTACAAAGGAGAACTCCCCCACCTGCGAGACGGCCAACCCGGCGAGCAGCGCGACCCGGCCCGCGTAACCGAGCACTGCCGGGCCGGCCGACGCGACCACCGTCTTGCCGCCCAGCACCACAAGCACGCCCCCCAGCGTCACGACCGGGTGCGCGCGGATGAAGTCGAACTGCACCAGCATTCCGACCGCCACGAAAAACAGCGAAATGAACACATCCCGGAAGGGCAGCAGCTCTGCCAGCGCCTGGTGACCGTAGTCGGACTCCGAGATCACCAGCCCGGCGAGAAAAGCCCCGAGGGCGAGAGACGCTCCGGCCTCCGCCGTGCCGAGCGCGGTGAGGGTGCCGAGCAGGATGATCGCGATCAGGAACAGCTCCCGGCTCTTGGTCTTCAGAATCTCGGTGAGCAGGGGCGGGACGACCGTGCGGGCCAGGATGGTGACACCGATCACAATCAGGGCGGCTTTCCCCAGAGCCAACGCGAGCTGGGCGCTGCCGCCGCCCGCCCGCCCTGCGAGAAACGGCAGCGCCAGCATGATCGGGACGACGCACAGGTCTTGGAAGATCAGTACGCCCGTGGCGAGGCGGCCGTGCGGGGCGTCGATCTCGCCCTGGTCCGTGAGTCCCTTGAGCACGAGCGCGGTACTGGAGAGGGCGATCAGGCATCCTAGAAAGAGCGCCACCCGCCAGGGGTGGCCGAGTGCGGCGGCCAGCGCGGCGGCGGCGGCGACGGTCAGTCCTACCTGCAGTCCCCCGCCAACCAAGACCTGCCGGCTCATTTCGCGGAGCCGGCTGAGCGAGAACTCGATCCCGATGGTGAAGAGCAACAGGACGACGCCGACTTCGGCGAGCCCCTCGACGCGGTGTACGTCGGACACGAGGCCGAGCGCGTTCGGCCCCAGCAGTACGCCGGCCACGATGAAGCCCGGTAAGGGAGGCAGCTTGACCCGGTGGAACGCCAGGATGACGAGCAGCGAGACCGCGAAGATCACCGCGAGGTCTTTGAGGACGAGAACCTGCTCCACGGTGCCCGCCTGGTTAAGGCGCTGTGTGACGGTGGATTACGGCGCCCGCCGTGATGTGGCGCACTACCCCGCCGTGCTATCTACGGTGGAAAAAACGACAGCGGAATGCAAGGTTGTAACCCCCCTATGAATGCCCCTCGGTTCCGACTGCTGCGCCCGGACGGCGAGGCGCGCGACGCCCGGCTGTCGCGCACCGAAGCCACGCTGCAGTCGACCGCGCGCCAGCAGGAAGCGGTGGCGCACCTGGGGCAGCAGGCCCTCGCCGGCGCGCCGGTTCGGGACCTGATGGATGCGGCCGTCGGGTTCGCCGCCCGGGTGCTCGAGGTCGAGTTCGCCAGCGTGCTGGAGTTCCGCCCCGAGAGCCGCACCCTGGTGCTGCGGGGGGGAGTGGGCTGGGGGGACACGAGCCGGGTCATCATTCCCGCGGATGCCGACTCCCACGCCGGCTACACGCTGCGCGCCGCCGGGCCGGTCGTGGTGGAGGACCTGGCGACCGACACGCGGTTCGCCAGCGCGCCGCTGCTCGTGGAGCGCGGCGTGGTCTCGAGCCTGAGCGTGCTCATCCACGGCAAGGACCGGCCGTTCGGCATCCTGGGCGCCCATCAGGCTCGCCGGCGCGAGTTCACCATCCACGACACGCATTTCCTGCAGGCGATTGCGAACGTCCTCGCGACCGCGATCGACCGTGCCGCCACCGAGCAGGCGCTCCGCCACAGCGAGGAGCACTTCCGCTCGCTGATCGAGAACGCGTCGGACATCGTCACGATCGTCGGTGACAACGGCGTGTTCCGCTACGCCAGCCCGTCGGTGGAGCGGGTCCTGGGGTACGGGCCCGTCGAGTTGCTCGAGCGGAGCGCGTTCGAGCTGGTCCATCCGGAGGACATCGCGCTCGTGGCGGAGGCGCTCGCCCGCGCGATTCAGCGGCCCAACACTCCCCAGTTGGCGGAGTTCCGGTTCCGGCACCGCGACGGCTCGTGGCGCGTGCTCGAGGCCGTCGGCCAAGCACGGGTCGACGGCGGCGGTGCGGCGCAGCTGATCGTCAACGCCCGGGACGTCACCCAACGCCGGCGCCAGGAGCGCGCGCTGCGCGAGAGCAAGGAGCGGCTGCGCGCGGTGATCGCCGGCGCGCCCCTGGTGCTGTTCGCGTTCGACCAGCACGGCACCTTCACGATGGTGGAGGGGCGGGGACTCGACGCCCTCGGCTTCCGACCAGGCCAGCTGGTCGGGCGGTCGGTGTACGAGCTGTATGCCGATCTGCCCGAGGCGCTCGCGGACGTGCGCCGCGCACTCGCCGGGGAGACCTTCTCCTCCACGGTGGATGTGTTCGGGACGGTGTTCGAGGCGTGGTACTCGCCGGTGCGGGACGCCGTCGGTGGCCCGGTCAGCGGGGTGATCGGCGTGGGGACGGATGTCACCGAGCGGCACCGCGCCGAGGCGGCGTTGCGGCGGTCCGAAGAGAGCAGCCGGGCGCTGGTCGAGAACGCGAGCTACGGGATCTACCGGTCGACACCCGAGGGGCGGTTCGTCGCGGCCAACTCCGCCTTCGTGAAGCTGCTCGGGTACGAGTCCGAAGCCGAGCTGCGCAAGGTGCACGTGGCGCGCGACGTGTACGCCGATCCCGCGGAGCGCGAGCGGCTGATCGCGGCGTTCGGCGGAGATGAGACGGTGCGCGGAGCGGAGGTCGCCTGGAAGCGCAAGGACGGCACGCCCATCCTGGTCCGGCTCTCCGCGCGGGCGGTGCGGCGTTCCGACGGCCGGATCGAGTGCTTCGAGACGATCGCCGAGGACATCACGGAGCGGCGTGCCCTGGAAGAGCAGCTGCGCCAGTCGCAAAAGATGGAGGCGATCGGCCAGCTCACCGGCGGCATCGCGCACGACTTCAACAACCTGCTGACGATCATCCTGGCGAACGCGCAGCTCATCGCGAAGGCGCTCCCCACCGAGCGCGGCGACGCCCACGCCGACCTGCGCGACGTCATGTCAGCGGCGTTGCGCGGCCGCGTGATGGTGCAGGAGCTGCTCGGCTTCGCGCGACGCTCGAGCCTCGACCTCCAGTCGGCGGACTTGAGCGGGCTCGTGGCGGACCTCTCCGGCCTGCTGCGGCGCATCCTCCCCGCGGACGTCGAGGTCGTGATCGCCGGCGGCGTCGGCCTGCCGGAGGTGCGCGCGGACGTGCACGCCGTCGAGCAGATCCTCTTCAACCTCGCCACCAACGCGCGCGACGCCATGCCGAGCGGCGGAGTGCTGCGGATCGAGACGACGCGCGTCGAGCTGACCGAGGAGCGGCGGCTCGCGTGCGGCGCGCCCGCGCCCGGCGAGTACGGCTGCCTGTACGTGGGTGACACCGGCGTCGGTATGGACGAGGCGACGCGGCGGCGGATGTTCGAGCCGTTCTTCACCACCAAGCCGGCAGGGCGGGGAACGGGCCTGGGCCTCGCGACCGTCTACGGACTGGTGAAACAGCACGGCGGCGGCATCGAGGTGGACACGGCGCCGGGGAAGGGGACCCGCTTCCGCATCTACGTCCCGGTCGCAGAGCAGCGCGCCGCCGCGGCCAGCCGGGGCCAGCAGCGCGAGCCCCAGATCCGGGGCGGCACCGAGACGATCCTCGTGGTGGAAGACGACGATCAGCTGCGTCGCTCGGCCAAACGCATCCTGGAGGATGCCGGCTATCAGGTCGTGACGGCCGCGGACGGACAGGAGGCACTCGACGTGCTGCGCCATCAGGGCCCGTCGATCGGCCTGGTCCTCTCCGACCTGGTGATGCCGCGGCTGGGCGGCCGGGCCCTGTACGACGCGCTGCGCCGGGAAGGGCGGACCGCCCGGTTCTTGTTTGCGAGTGGCTATTCGGATCCGGAGGGGCGGGGCGGCCCGCGGCTCGATCCGGCGCTTCCCTTCCTGCACAAGCCCTGGACGGCGAATGATCTGTTGCTGCGGGTGAGGGAGGTAC
>Ga0209156_10003009_pt1 | contig 12872 bp, 4 predicted proteins | sample GraSoiAngelo_124_FD_185881 | JGI IMG/M metagenome (GOLD analysis project Ga0209156, IMG submission 185881) | Grasslands soil microbial communities from the Angelo Coastal Reserve, California, USA - 14_0927_05_20cm (SPAdes) (version 2) | ecosystem: Environmental > Terrestrial > Soil > Grasslands ...
CATCACTCAACCAGAGCCTGGGAACGAACGGTACGAACAGCCTTCAGTTTTCGTACTCGGCGAACAAGATCATCATCACGCGCGGTGGTACGGATCCCGGTCTCGACGATCAGATTCTCGGCGCGTTCCAGCCGGTGTTTCCGTTGAGTGCGAAACAGTACGGGGCCCAGACAAGTCACCCGGTCTTCTGGGGCGGCCAAGGCTATGGACCGTTGTGGAACGAGGCGCCGTTCCTCAACAACCAGGATCTCTTCATCGTCAAGGACGACTACAGCAAGGTGTTCGGCAAGCACCTGGTGAAGGTCGGCGCGCTGGCGACGCTGCCGGACAGCCGGAAGAACGAGGACACCGACGGCAACGGATCGGACATGAACTCGCGGTTCTGGGGATCCGCCGGTGTCAACGGCTGGGGATCGAACACCGGGAACGTGCTCGCCGATTTCCTCCTTCGGGACATGACGTGGGGTTTCTCCGAAGCATCGACCAGCCGGTCGGCACAGCAGCGGTGGCGCGATGTCGAGTTCTATGCCGCTGATTCGTGGCAGGCGTCAAGGCGTGTGACGCTCGATTACGGCGTGCGGTATTCGATGTTCTTCAATCCGTACACCACGGACAACAAGCTCACGAGCTTTGTGCCCGAATTGTTCAATCCGGCGCTCGGCGCCGATCCGTGCAATGGGTTGCTGCAGCCACCGGGGACGAACTGGTGCAAGCAGGCCGGCGCCAAGGGCGGAGCGGATGGACCGAACCGTTCGCTGATGAATCAGGATCTGAACAACATCGCTCCGCGCATCGGCGTGGCGTGGGATCTGTCAGGAGATGGGAAGACTGCGCTTCGCGCGGGCGTCGGACAATTCTTTCTGCGCGAGCGGCTCAGTCCCGTGCTCAGCATCGCCACGAACCCGCCGTTCGTCAGCACGCTGAACGGGATTCGCAAGCTCGATACGACGGCCGAGCCATGTGACGGCTGCTTCGGCACGACGCTGGGCGCGCCGCAACGCGGCCGCGAAGTCAACGAGCGGACGCCCAACAATTGGCAGTGGAACGTGATGCTCCAGCACGAGGTCTGGCGCAACACGACGATTGAAGTCGGTTACGTCGCCAACTATGGATACAACCTCCTGAAGACCCATGTGGCGAACCAGGTTCTCAGCGGTGACATCAACCACAACGGCATCGACGATCGGCTCGAATACGTCGTCACCACTCCAGCCAACGCCGAACTGCGGCAATTCGGCGTGTTCGGCAACAACAACATCGGGATCTGGGATCACAACGGCAGATCGACGTATCACTCGCTGCAGACCCAGTTCGTCAGCCGGTTCGGCCGCGGGTCGCAGTTCCAGACGTCGTACACTCTGTCGCGCTCGCGATCGAATCTGAACCTGACTGACAGCGGCGGCGCTCCCGCTCAGGGGAATTCGACGGTCGACAATCAGAATCCCGATCTTGATTGGGGCCGTCCCGAGACTGGCCGCACGCACATCTTCAACGCGTCCCTCATTTGGCTGCTGCCGAACCTCGAGGGCCGATCGTCTGCTGTGCGCGGTGTGTTAGGGGACTGGGAAGTGGCGACGATCGTCGGCGCCGCGACCGGACAGCCGCTCACGGCGTTCGCCGGCTCGCTTCCTGGCCTGAACGGGGGACCGTCGGGAACCGGCTACACCGACAACCAGATGCCGAACCGCGTCGCCAGCGAGGCTTGCACACCGAGCGGCGGGGTCGCCGAGCAGATCATCAATCCGAGTGCGTATACCTTGAATGGATTCCAACTCGGGACCATCGGCTCAGCGAGGCGCGGCGACTGCACTGGCCCCGCCTATTTCCAGGCGGACGTGGCGTTCTACAAGAACTTTCCAATTGGCGCCAACAGGAAGCTGCAGCTTCGCTGGGACATCTTCAACATCTTCAACAACACGAACTTCATGTTTGCGGGCATGGAGACCACCATCCGACCCTCGACCGTAACTCTGAACAACTCGGACGCGAGCAAGGCGACGACAATAACGAGCGCGACGATTCCGACCAGCTTCGGACAGGCGACGCGAACACGAGACCCGCTGCAGATGCAGATTGGGTTCAAGCTGCTGTTCTGATCGGCTGACGGTCGCACATCTTCGGCGGGCTGTGAGGTCGAACTCACAGCCCGCTTTTCTTTTTATGCTGACACGCATGCTCGCAGCGTTCGCGGTGATGGTATTGGGTGACGGCATTGTCCGACTGAACGTCGACGCCGCGATCGGCCAGGGCAAAGTCGGCTCCGGCGCGATCGTCGACAGCCAGACGTTTCTCGACGCGCACACGCGCCCCTTGCCGCCGCCGCGCGACGACGTGGTTCGTCGCGTCCGCGATCTCGTCGGCCGCATGACGCTCGAGGAAAAGGTCGGACAGATGACGCAGCTCGAGATCGGCATGGTCACCGACGGCAAAGACGCCGATCTGCGGATCAACCCGACGAAGCTGCGCAAAGCGGTCGTCGAGTACGGCGTCGGCTCGATCCTGAACGTCAAGGATCTCGCGCTGCCGATCGAGAAGTGGCACGAGCTCATCCCGGCGATCCAGAAGGCGGCCGGTGAATCGCGTTTGAAGATTCCCGTCCTGTACGGCATCGACTCGATACATGGCGCGAACTACGTGAAGGGCGCCACGCTGTTTCCGCAGCCGCTCGGGATGGCGGCCACGTGGAATCCCGAGCTGATGCTCGAGACGAGCCGTGTGAGCGCGGCGGAAACGCGCGCCGCCGGCATCCCATGGAACTTTTCGCCGGTGCTCGATATCGGCCGACAACCGCTCTGGCCGCGCCTGTACGAAACGTTCGGCGAGGACGTGCACCTGGCGAGCGTAATGGGCGCCGCTGCAGTTCGTGGGTACCAGGGCGACGATCCGGCGTCGCCGACGAGCGTCGCCGCGTGTCTCAAGCACTACGTCGGCTACAGCTTCCCGGCCAGCGGCCACGATCGCACGCCGGCGCTGATCCCGATCGAGATGCTGCGCGAGTATTTCCTGCCGACCTTCGCGGCAGCGGTCGATGCCGGCGCGCTCTCGGTGATGGTGAACTCGGGCGAAGTGAACGGAATTCCGGGGCATGCGAACCGGCATCTGCTTGTCGACGTCCTTCGAGGCGAGCTCCGGTTCGGCGGCGTTGTCGTATCCGATTGGGAAGACATCAAGCGGCTCGTGACGGCGCACCACGTGACCGCCAACGAAAAAGAGGCGACGCGCATCGCCGTGCTGGCCGGCATCGACATGAGCATGGTGCCCTCCGACTACAGCTTCGCCGACCTTCTGCTGCAGCTCGTGAACGAAGGCACGGTGCCGGTGTCGCGTATCGACGAAGCGGTGTCGCGCGTGCTGTCGATGAAAGCGCGGCTCGGCCTCTTCGACGACCCGGTGAGGGGCATCGAGGCGAAGACCGCAGTCGGCTCCGCTGAATCGCGCAGCCTTGCGCTTCGTGCGGCGCGCGAATCGATCGTGCTGCTGAAGAACGAGCGGCGCGTCCTGCCGCTCGCGCGCGACGCGCGCGTGCTCGTCACCGGGCCCGCGTGCGATTCGCTGCCGGCGCTGAACAACGGCTGGACGATCACGTGGCAAGGCGATCGGCCAGCCGAATATCCCGGCGATCGGCCGACGGTTCGCCGCGCGATCGAGTCGAGGCCTGGCGCGCACGCCACGTACGCAAACGGCGCCGATTTCGAGAAACCGATCGACATCCCCGCTGCCGCGGCGGCCGCACGCGCGAGCGACGTGGTGATCGCGTGTGTCGGCGAGCCGTCTTACGCCGAGACACCGGGGAACATCGACGATCTGAATCTGCCGGACGCGCAGCTTCACCTCGTGGAAGCGCTGGCCGAGACGGGGAAGCCGATCGTGCTCGTGCTCATAGAAGGTCGGCCGCGGATTATCCGATCGATTGCCGATACGGGGTCGGCGATCGTGCTCGCACTGAATCCTGGAATGGAAGGGGGCGCCGCGATTGCCGACGTCCTGTTCGGCGATGTCAATCCAGACGGGAAGCTGCCGATCACGTACCCGCGCTTCGCGAACGCGTTGACCACCTACGATCACAAGAAGTCGGAGGAGTCGCCGCCCGGACTCGCTCCGGCGATGGGCTACGCGCCGCAGTTCGAGTTCGGATTCGGCCTCAGCTACACGACGTTCGAGTACGGCAACCTCACCGCGATGCCGGATGCAGCCGCAGTCGGCGCCCCGATCGACGTATCTGTCAGAGTGCGCAACAGCGGCTCACGCGCCGGCGCCGAAGTGGTTCAGTTGTTCGTGTCGCAGCATGCCGCGAGCGTCACACCGCCGGTGCGGCGATTGAAGCGCTTTGCCAAGGTCACGCTTCAACCGAACGAGGCGCGCGAGGTCGTCTTTCACCTCGCGAAGCGCGATTTCTCGTACGTCGATGCCGGCGGCGGGCTGGTGAGCGGGCCCGGCTCGTTCACCGTTCTCGTCGGCGGTCTCGCGAAGGAAGTTGTGTTCCGTTGAGCGGCGGCAGCGCCCTCACAACACGACGAGTGTTGTACTCCGATCGGTAGCGCTCCTTCTCGGGCGTGTCTGGCGGCGCGTCGGACGGCGCGTACGGATATTGCCGCATGCCGTGAAAGGGCAGCGGCGCGACGGCATCGGGGCTCGCCGAATGCAGGTCCATTTCCTTGCTGAAGCCGTCGGCGTGCAGCAGGAACGTACGCGTGAACGCCGGCTCGAGCGGCGGCAGCTTCCCGGCGTCGAACGACAGCGCGATTTCGTCTCCAGGCGCCACGATGACGAACTGATCGTCAGTACGCGTCAGCAGCGGCAGCACATTCCCTTCGCGCGTGTACGTGCCCACCATGGTCTTCCACGGTGAGATCCGCGTGACACGCTGGTAATCGTACGTGATCGGCTGCGGAGGTTTCGGCGTCAGCTCCGCCGAGAAGCCGCGCGTGCGTAGCACCGCCGTCGCCGGTTCGAGCCGCTCGATGTGCGCGCCGCCTTCGGCTTCGTTCGCGAACAGGATCCGATCCCAGTAGATCCGCATGTTCGTGACGATCCGCACGTCGGTTGTCCCCGCCGCGAGTCGGCCCGCCAGATCCACGACGATCGTCTGCGGGCGGCCGACCGGAATGCCGATGTCGCCGACGATCGTGTGCCAGCGGCCGTCGGCGCCGCGTGCCTCGAGCGCCGGCGGCTGCAGCGCAAGACCCGCTTGATCGGCGGCGACGTTGTCGCTCGAGAACGCGTAGTCGGTCCAGCCGGTGAGCAGCAGCAGTGACGGCGGCACAGCTCCGAGCGCGATCGTCAGCGCGTGCGGCGCAGCGTAGCCGCGAATCGGGCTCAGTCGGAAATCGTCGGGGTAGGCGCCGTCGACGGCTGCAATCCGCGCCGTCACGTCGCGGCCGTGATCATCGGTGACCCGCGGCGGGGCACCGATCTCGCGCGCCTGAAACAGATGGAACGGCTTCGGCGGATCGGTCATTCCCTCATTGGGGAACACGTTCACATCGCGCCCGTGAGTCACCGCCAGCAGCGAGAGCCGATCGACGAACATCGTCTCCTCGAGCTCGTTCGTGACCCGGAGCTCGTATCGGCCGTCCTTCGGCTGCAGCTGCGCGTCGCTGATGCGGACGTACTCCTCGGGATCCGGCCGATTCCGTACGCCCGGCGCTTCCCAATATCCCATCTCGCCGCCGCCCATGAAGTCGGTCACGAACTCGAAGCGACGGCCGTTCCACGTGAACAGGAACGGGCACGACGACGGTTTTCGATTCAGCTCTTCCACGGTCATCGGCGACGCGAGGACGGCCGCGGCGTTCGACGACGTCGAATCCGCCGCCTCTGCCTGCAGAATGCCCGACGGCCACAGCACGCGGACGACGTCGGCGCCGCGACGGCGGCCAAGACCGAACAGAATGTCAGCCGGTGCGGCCGAAGGAGTAGACGAGGAGCTTTCGAGGCGCTGGCGCAGGCTGCCCGCGCGCAGATCGATCTTTGCGCCCAGGCCGGAACGATTGCTGACGCGCGCCGTCAGCCGCACCCGCATCGACGCGTTGCGGCTGCCGCCCTCGTTGCGCCACACGGCGACGTGCCCGGCGGAGGCGTTGGATGCGATGACGTCCATATCGCCGTCGCCATCCACGTCCGCAGCGAGTGCGGCACGCGCCGACCGTGATGCCGATGCACCCGATGCAGGACCGCCGAACGCGCGCGCCGTCACGTCGCTCCACTCGCCGGCGGACGCGCGCAGGAGCCGCGGACCATCGGCCGACCACGTGAGGAGATCCAGCATGCCGTCGTTGTCGTAGTCCACGAACTGCGCCGCCAGCGCGCCCGCGGTTGCGGCGGGCGCCGGCGCCATCCGAAAGCGGCCGCGACCATCGCTGATGGCGAATACGCCCGGCGCCGACGCGCGGCCGAAGAAGAAATCGGTGAAGTCGTCTTTGTTGAAGTCGGCGGCGGCGACGCTGGTGACGGATCCCTCGATCTCGATCCCGACCTTCGATGCGTCGTCGCGGAACGTGCCGTCACGCAGGTTCGTAAACAACGCCGGCGTCCCGTCGTAGCTGGCGATCAAAAGATCCACGTCGCGGCGGTTGTCGTAATCCGTCGGCACGATCGCCACGCCGTGCCGCAGACCGCCGACGCCTGTTTTTCCCGTGATGTCGGTGAACGTGCCGTTGCCGTTGTTCTGCAGCAGAACGGCCGGCGCGCCCGGAAAATCGTCGGGGAACGTCAGCGCGCGGGCGGCAGCCTGTTCGCGCGCCCGATCGAGATCCGCCAGACCGACGAGGACGATGTCGAGGTCGCCGTCGTGATCGAAGTCGACGAACGCGCCGGACGTGGACAGAAAGCGATACGCAGGCAGGCCGCTCTGCGCCGTGACGTCGGAAAAGCGGCGGCCGCCGTCGTTGTGCAGCAGGAGATTGCGGCCGTACCGAATCACGAACAGATCCGGAAAGCCGTCGTTGTCGTAGTCGCCGGCAACCGCAGCGATGGCGCCGGAACCAAGCAGGCTGCCGATGCCGGATTCAGCCGTGACGTCGGTGAACGCGCCGCGGTCGTTACGCAGCAGCCGCGCGTCGCCGGCGCGGACGACGAGGAGGTCCGCATCGCCGTCGCGATCGTAATCGATGGCCGTCACGCCGCCCGCAACCGCGTCGGCGATCGCTCGTCCACCATCGGCAAGATCGGCCGCGCTGAAGCGACGGCCGAAAGGCGGCTGGATCGGCGCCGTCGACTGAAACTCAGCGACCGGCAGCGCAATCGCACTCGCGGCGAACGTCACGTCGGGGACAGCACGATCGGCAAGGTCGGGCTCGGCGCCCGTTGACGTCATCGCTTCGGCGTAATGACCCTGCTCGAGGTAGTTGGTCGAGAAGATCGTTCCGTAGCCGCTGGCGCGCACCGCCTGCGACTCCTCCATCGCCTTCTGACCCTCGTCTCGGCGGCCCGAGCGCGTGAGCGCGAGGCCGAGGTTGTACGACGCGGTCACGTTGTACGGTTCTTCGTCGAGCGCGGCACGAAAGGCCGAAATCGCATCGGCCTCGCGCCGCTCCTGCAGATCGATCTGTCCCGCGTTGATGAGGGTGCCGACGTCGCGCGGATCGAGCTGGCGGACGCGCGCGAACGCCTCGCGCGCCGCGTCGAGACGGCCCTGCGCGCGCGCGACGAGTCCCAGGATGTACGGCGGACGCGGATCGCGCGGCAGCAGCCGCGCGGCGTCCTCGATTTCACGCCGGGCGCCATCGAGATCGAGCGCATAGAACAGCGCGATGGCGAGATTCACTCGGGCGAGAGCGAGCGACGGGCTGAGTCGAAGCGCCGCGCGGAACGCTTCCGCGGCCGCCGTGTAATCGAACTGCTCGAGCCGAGCGACGCCGACGTTGTTCGCCCGATAGGCATCCTCGACGATCTGGAGCTCGGCGACGGGCTGTCTGAGGGCAAGCGCGACGACGACGAACGCCGCAGCGGCGAGAACAAGAATTATCGGGCCGCTGCGTCTCATCGACGCCACGTCACTTCCGCCCGATCGGCTTCGCGTCGATCAACCCTTTGCCTTCCTGAATCGTGATCGTCTGGTTCGCTGCGGTCCGGCCCAGCACGTCGACGCGTCCGCTCGGCCAGCGCACGCGCACGTCGGTGACGGCCGCCGCCGATCCGAGCCCGAAGGTGAGCGGCAGCTCGCTCTGTGAGCAGTAGCTGGATCCTGTCTTCACGACCTGCCGCTGACGGCCGCCGCCGGCAACCGTCACGTCGACGCGCGCTCCGATTCCGTCGCGATTGGACGTGGTCCCGATCGTTCTCACACGCAGCGCGCCGTTCCGGTTCCCGCCGTCGTTGCGCAGCAGAACGGCCGCGCCCGTGTTCGCCGTCATGAGCAGGTCGAGGTCGCCGTCGTTGTCGTAGTCGGCGTACGCCGCGCCGCGGCCGACGATCGGCCGCTGCAGCGCGGCGCCGGCGTCGCGCGAGGCGTCCTCGAACTGCCGCCGGCCGGCGTTGTGGAACAGGTGCGCCGGCTGCGCGTAGGTGACCCGCCGCTGCACGCGGTTGATGTCGTCGGCCACGTGGCCGTTCACCGCGAAGATGTCGAGGCGGCCGTCGAGATCGTAATCGAAGAAGAAGCAGCCGAAGGTGAGCGTCAGCAGCGATGCACGCCCGATCGCAGACGATGGAGCGTCGTCGATGAAGAGGCCGCTGCCTTCGTTGTGGTAGAGCGCCATCATCTCGTTCGAGAAGTTGCCGATGATGATCGACGGACGGCCGGACCCATCGTAATCGGCGGCATCGACGCCCATGCCGGCGCGCGCCACGCCGGCCTCGCTGAACGCGACGCCGGCCGACGTTGCGACATCCTTGAAAGTGCCGTTGCCAAGGTTCCGATACAGCTTGTTCGGCTGCGTGTCGTTCGCGACGAACAGATCGATCCACCCGTCGTCGTCGAAGTCGAGCATCGCAACGCCGAGTCCCTTCGAGGTCGGATCCTGCAGCCCGGCGCGGCGCGTGACGTCTTCGAAGGTGCCGTCGCCGCGGTTGCGATACAAGACGGGGCTTTGCCCGTTGTAGGATTCCGGCGTGCAGTACGACTTCGCCTTCCCGTCGAGCGTGCAGAAGAGGTCCTTCTCGATCGACCATTCGACGTAGCGCGCGACGAACAGATCCAGCTTTCCGTCGTTGTCGTAGTCGAACCAGAGCGCGCTCGTGGAGAATCCGCCTGCCGCGACGCCCGCCGCGCGCGTCACGTCGACGAACTTGCCGGCACCCGCATTTCGAAACAGTCGATTGCCGCCGAGAGCCGTCACGTAGAGATCGGTGCGGCCGTCGTTGTCGTAGTCGGCGGCGGCTCCGCCAAGCGCGTACAGCTCGACGCCGAGTCCAGACGCCGCCGTCACGTCGGTGAACGTGCCGTTGCGGTTGTTGCGATAGAGCGCGAGACTCGATTTTGGGCCTGCGTGCCCAGGCCAGTTCGTCGAGTTGAGGAGCAGGATGTCCTGCCAGCCGTCGCCGTCGGCATCGAGGAACAGGCAGCCGGACCCGAGGGTTTCGGGCAGGTATTTGCTGCCGAACGCGCCGTTGTTGTGGACGAATCGGAGGCCGGCCGCAGCGGTGACGTCGGTGAACGCGACCGACGGCGGATTCCCGGCGACCGCGCCGCAGGCGACGGCCGCGGCAACGATGAGGAATATGGTGACGAAAGGACGTCGCATGGAATCAGAATCCGCCTGTGCTCGCCTGCCGCAGACGCCTGGGCGCCGGAGACAGTGGAGCCGTGCGCGCCGAGCGATGTTCGTGAATCGACTGGCGCTCGTTGTTGTCGTCCGGTGATCGCAGCCGGAACGATCCGGTGATGAACTGCGACGACTCGTCCGCCTTGAAACGCGCGTACAGCGCCTGCTCGGTCTCGGCAAGCGTGGCATTGCCGGCACCCTGATAGCAGAGCATCAGGTTGTAGTGCGCCTGCAGATCCTCGGGATCGATCGTCAGCACCTGCTTGAACGCCGGGATCGCCTCGTCGAACCGCCGCTGCAGAAAGAGAATGCGGCCGATTTGATTGAGGACGACGCGATCTCGCGGATATTGTGCCGCGGTGGTGCGCAGATGCGCGAGCGCCTCGTCGTACTGGCCCAGCGTCTTCAACACCGTGCCGAGGAAGAAATGCGCGCGGGCCAGTTGGCTGTCGAGCGCGAGGGCGCGGCGCAGCAGCGGTTCGGCGGCGCTGACATTTCCTTCCTGGATTTGGGCGCGCGCCACGTTCACCCAGCCGTCCGCGTACGCGGGATCCATCTCAGTGACTTTCAGGAACGCCGCCTCCGCGCCTTTCAGATCGCCCTGCAGCAGCAGCCCGATCCCGTAATCGTTCCATCGCTCGCGGACGGACTTGTCGAGGAACGGCTTCGCGTCGGGAACGTGTGCGCCGCGAGGCGCGACGTCGAGCCACGCCTCGGCCTGCGCCATGACGGTGACCGGAATATCGGGAATCGCCTTGATCTCTCCGGACACGCCGGACGTCTCGCCGTTGAACAGCCATCGGCCGTCGTCATGCGCCGGCGTCACGGAAGGATGCGGATCGGCGGGGTCGCGAACGCCGGCGAACGCCCACTGCGTGTTCCACCACGCGAACTTCCGGTAGTTCACGCGGGCGCGCAGGAAGATTCGGCTGCCCGCGTTCTCCGGGATGTCGATTCGATAGTGAATCGTGTCGGCCGCGCCGGGCGGGATGAGCCGCACGTAGGCCACCGACCGCGTCATCCAGGCGTTGCGCTTATTAATGATGTTGCCGTGCTCGTCGAGCTGGAGGCTTCGGTAGAAATGCGCGGCGGGATCGACGGGACCGCCGCCCGGCGCCAGGGCGCCGCTGTGAAAGAGCGGCTGACCTTTGTCGTCGATCGCCTGGAGCTCCACCCAGACGTCGAACGCATCGACGGTGCCGCCAGGGAAGAAATGTCCGACCTTGCGCGTGCGGACGACGACGTCGAGACGCAGCGATTCGCCGCGGCGCACGGTTGCCGCGACGCGATCGACCGGCGCGATCACGTCGGCGGCCGGCGCGAGCGACGCAGCCGCGGCGCCGAAGTTCATCGACTCTTCGCCGACGGCGAACGTGCTCGAGAGGCGCGGCTCGGAGGCTGCGACGGCGCGATCGCGGGCGCCGCCTTCCGCCACGCGCGCGAAGCCGAAGATGTCCACTGAAATCTGCCCGTCGCGCAGAAACGATTCAACGGTCTTCAGTTGTTCCGCATCGTGGTTCACGAAAGGTATGGCCGTGTTCGCGCCAGGGAATCGATGCGACCGCACCTTGCCGTTTTTCGCCGCCGGATCGTCGGAGTCGACGAGCGGCATGTGGCAGTCGGCGCATTTCTGAGAGGTCGCCGGATAGTAGAACGATCGCGCGCCCTGTCCCGAGACGCCGGACGCCTGCCAGTTGTCGTACTCGTTGAAGCCGCGAATCCAGCGATAGCTGTTGACCGGGACGTCGAGGTGCACCTTGTGACACACCGAGCAGAATTCGGCAGTCTGCTCGCGATGGAACGGCTTCAGGAAGGCGTTGCGGTGCGGCGCCGGATCGAGATACAGCAGGCGATCGTGCAGCCAGCGCAGCGCAGGGCGCTCGCTCGCCGCCAGATCGTGCAGCGGCGGGTACTCGATGACGAAATCGCCCTGGCCCATCGAGCTCCTCACGTGAACGATGGAGTGGCACGACGTGCACGCGAGCCCCGCCTGCGCTTCGGGCGTCGCAATCTGCTCCCTGATCGGCCGGTCGAACCGTCCGTTGAAGAACACGGCGTGGTCGTGGCACCCGGCGCACCATTTCGAGGGGCGCGTGCCGACGACGTCCTGCATGTACTCGATCGATTTGCGGTACCACTGATTGTTGAACGACGAGAAGTGGTGCACCGACGATTTCCACTGGTTGTAGATGTCGGTGTGGCAGCGCCCGCAGGCCGCGCTCGTCGTGAAGAAGTCGGCGGGGATGATGCCGCCGCGGGTCGTGTCGGCGGACGAGGGAAAGAACGGTCCGTTGGGACCGGCGCCTTCGCCCGCCATCGAGAGCGGCGGCGTCGCCGGGTTCTGAATTCGAAATTGTTGCTGCCGTTGCCGCTCGGCAACGTTCGAGCCGCCGAGCGCCGCGGCGACGAGCGCGCATCCTGTCAGCGGATAGAGCATCGCGCGGCGTCTGACGCGCGCACTTTCGGATCGCCGGGCTGCGGTGAACAACGCGAACAGCAGAAACGCGGCGCCGCCGACGCTGAAGACGACATGCGTCCGCACGAGCCACCGATGGGGCGTCGTCGCTCCACGAACCATGACGATCAGGCCGGTTGCCGCGGCGACGATCAGCACCGCGCCGGCGATCGACGCCACCGCTGAAAGCCGCGGCTTACGGCGCGCGAGATCGATCGATACCGCCGCCGCCAGCGCGAGACCGAGCGGGCCGTGTACCGCGACGTTGACGAAATAGAACAACGTCGCGTCCGAGAACGCCGCCAGGTACGCGCTGTTGACGAGCAGCAGCGCGAACCCGACGACAAATAGCGTCGGACCGTGAGAACGGCCACGCATGAAGCTTCGCCACGCCACGTCAAACCTGCTCCGGTCGCCGTAAGATACACCAAGCAAACCGACGCCGCGCGAGAGGCTTCACGGTGACGTTCACGCGTTCTACCCGTCCGATCGCTTTCCTGATGGCGGCACTCGTGTCGATCGCGGCATCTGCCGCGCGGCCACAGGAGACCTTTCCCTCGTCGACTCAACTGCAGGAGATCCGCCAGTACATCAAGCGCACGTGGAGCGCGCTCACGCGCTCGACGCGGGACCTTGCGAAGGCCGCCCCGGACCCGAAAATCCGACGCGCGCCGGGCGAGCCGTCGCCCGTGTACCTCGCGGCCGATGAGGAC
>Ga0209156_10003011_pt1 | contig 12869 bp, 12 predicted proteins | sample GraSoiAngelo_124_FD_185881 | JGI IMG/M metagenome (GOLD analysis project Ga0209156, IMG submission 185881) | Grasslands soil microbial communities from the Angelo Coastal Reserve, California, USA - 14_0927_05_20cm (SPAdes) (version 2) | ecosystem: Environmental > Terrestrial > Soil > Grasslands...
CGCTAGATATGGAGCCATCGGAGCAGTCCGAGGCCGATCAGGCCGTTGACGATCAGAAACAGCGCGACAATCAGGTTGAGTAGCCGCGGCATGATCAGGATCAGCGCACCGGCGATGATCGATATAATCGGTGAGATATGAGCGACACTAAGGGTCATTGAAACGTCTCCGCGACAGCAATGTTGGGAAATGTCGATTCGAGGGTCTCGCATCTTAACGTCGCGCGCGGGTTTTTCGAGTAGCAGACGCCCGCGGCCTCAATGAGTTCCACCGGCGCAGGATTGGTCGCGAAAATTGCTCAAAATTGCCGTCGATGAGATCGCATTTGCCGGGAACGATGCGGCGCCCGATGCATTTGCATTTTGGTGTGCCGGCGCGAGGACGCCTATGGTTTCACCATGGTGAAAGGCGAGCCCCTTCTGGTCGAGCCGGCCACGCGGCGCATCGTTCAGGTGATCAAGTAAATAAGATGTCCGGCTCGCCGCGCAGTCCAGCGCCAGGCTTGAGCCGGATGTGAAGGCCCTGCCCGGTCTCCCCCGCCCGGGCGGGGCTTTTCTTTGTTCTAATCCTGTATCTTGGAAAAATCGGCGACCGCGCGCGTAGCGGCGCGGATTTCGTTGAGCAGTTTCAGGCGATTTTCGCGAACCAGCGGATCGTCGTCATTGACCTTGACCTTATCGAAGAAGGCATCGACCGCCGGGCGGAGTTTCGCCATTGCGCTCATGGCGCTTTCAAAGTCTTCGTTCATCACGGCGACGCTGGCCTCCACCTTTAGCAGGTCGATCGCGTCAGCGAGCACCTTCTCTTCCGCGAGGCTGTAGAGCGCTGGGTTCGGTGCGCCTTCAAAAATCCGCTTGTCCCGCTTTTCTTCAATGGCAAGGATGTTGCTCGCGCGCTTGGTGCCGGCGAGCAGGTTCTTGCCGTCGTCGGTGTCGAGGAATTTACCGAGCGCCTCGATGCGGCGGACGATCATCAAAAGATCGTCCTGGCCGCCCAGCGCGAACACGGCGTCAACGAGATCGTACCGCGCGCCTTGGTCGCGAAGCTGAATTTTCAGGCGATCGGCGAAGAAGGACAGGAGATCGGCGGAAAAGCGGTTCGCCTGACCAATAATGCCGGCATCATTCATGGCATAGCCGAAGTTCCAGGCCATATCGATGGACTTAACCAGCGAGACTCTATGATTGTTGGACTCTAAGAGGCGGATAATCCCTAGTGCCGCTCGCCGAAGTGCGAATGGGTCTTTGCTGCCAGTTGGCCTTTCGTCATGGCCCCAAAAACCGACCAGCGTGTCGATCTTGTCGGCTAGCGCGACCGCAACCGACACCGGATCGGTCGGCACGCGATCATTCGGCCCCTGCGGCCTGTAGTGCTCCTCACAGGCCGCGGCGACAGCCGCATCCTCGCCCTGCGCCAGCGCGTAATATTTTCCCATCAAGCCCTGCAGCTCAGGAAATTCGCCGACGACTTCCGTCAGCAAATCCGCCTTCGCCAGATGCGCGGCGCGTTTGGCCTTCTCGACGTCGGCGCCGACCAGAGGGGCGATTTCCGCCGCGAGGCGCTCGATCCGCTTGATGCGCTCACCCTGGGTGCCCAGCTTCTCATGAAATACGATGTTATCGAATTTCGGAAGGCGATCTTCCAGCCTCGTCTTCAGATCGGTCTCGTAGAAGAACTTCGCGTCGGAAAGTCGCGCGCGGATCACGCGCTCGTTGCCCGCGACAATGGCCTTGCCGCCGTCGCTCGCTTCGATATTGGCGGTCAGGATGAACTTGTTGGTCAGCTTGCCCGTTTTGGGGTCGTTGACCACAAAGCATTTCTGGTTGTTGCGGATGGTGGCGCGAATGACTTCGCCAGGGATCGACAGGAATTCCTTGTCGAACGATCCCATCAGCACGACGGGCCATTCCACAAGACCGGCGACCTCGTCGAGCAGCCCCTGATCTTCAATCAGCTCAAAGCCTTGCGCGAACGCCAACTGCTTGGCATCCGCGAGGATATCGTCTTTCCGCGCTTGCGGATCGAGCACGACCTTGGCGGCCTTCAGCTTCGCTTCGTAATCCTCAAAGCGGCGCACGGAGATCGCCGCTGGCGCCATGAAGCGGTGGCCATAGGTGGTCTGGCCGGCTTCGATGCCGTCGACCGCAAATTTCACGATATCGGGCTCTTCGGTCTCCAGACCGAAGGTCGCGGTGATCGTATGCAGCGGCCGCACCCAGGAGAGCGCGCCGGGCTTTGCCGAGCGCTGGCCCCAGCGCATCGACTTTGGCCATGGAAAAGTCCGGACGATGACAGGCAGCATGTCGGCCAGCACATCGAGCGTGGCGCGGCCGGGCTTTTCGATCAGCGCGATATAGAAGTCACCTTTTTTCGGGTCGCGCTGGATTTTGGCCTCATCGATCGAGGCAAGGCCCGTGGCCTTGAGGAAACCAGCGATCGCTGCATCCGGCCCGCCCACGCGTGGCCCCCTGCGTTCTTCCTTGAGGTCCGACTGCCGCACCGGAATGCCGTGCACCGTCAGCGCCAGCCGCCGCGGCGTCGCGAACGCTTTCGCGCCCTCATAGACCAGGCCTTCGGCGACAAGCCTGTCTGTCACCATGCGGCGCAGATCGTCCGCCGCCTTCGCCTGCATGCGCGCCGGGATTTCTTCGGAAAAAAGTTCGAGCAGGAGGTCGGGCATCAAGCCGCCCCGCCCGCTTCGGTGTGCACCCAAGCTTCGCCGCAGGCTTTCGCCAGCTCGCGCACGCGCATGATGTAGCTCTGCCGCTCGGTCACCGAGATCACGCCGCGCGCATCGAGGAGATTGAAGACGTGGCTGGCCTTGATGCACTGATCGTAGGCCGGCAGCGCCATCAGATGCTCTCTACGGTTGCCCCCATCACGCCACCCGGCCGCCAGATATTTCTTGCAGGCCTCCTCGGCCATCTTGAACTGCTCGAACAGCATCGCGGTATCCGAGAATTCGAAATTGTGCCGCGAATATTCCTGTTCGGCCTGCAGGAAGACGTCGCCATACGTGACGCGCTCGGCCCCGTCGCGGCCATTGAAATTGAGATCGTAGACGCGGTCGACGCCCTGCACATACATCGCAAGCCGCTCAAGCCCGTAGGTAAGTTCGCCCGCGACCGGCGCGCATTCGACGCCCGCGACCTGCTGGAAATAAGTGAACTGCGAGACTTCCATGCCGTCGCACCAGCATTCCCAGCCCAATCCCCACGCGCCGAGCGTCGGGCTTTCCCAATCGTCCTCGACAAAGCGAATGTCGTGCAGATGCGAATCGACGCCGATCGCCGCGAGCGATCGCAGGTAGAGCTCTTGAATGTCGGGCGGCGAGGGTTTGAGGATCACCTGGAACTGGTAATAGTGCTGCAGCCGATTGGGATTTTCGCCGTAGCGGCCGTCCTTCGGCCGCCGCGACGGCTGTACATAGGCCGCAGGATCACGCAGCCGTAGTCAGCCCAATAGCGCTGCAGCGTCAGGATCAGTCCCTGGAACGAACGTTCCGGACGCATATGGGCGGGAAGGAAATCCATCGTCAGAATCGGTCTCGCGAGGGGCCGGTAAAACGCGGGACCGTATCGGCGGGAAGGCGGGGAATCAAGCAATGGGCGTTAGCGCGGCCAAATTCGGCGAAAACCCGGCTCGTTTCAGCCCGGGCGATAGGCGCCGGTGACGGGGTCGCGCCGCAGCGTTGGAATCTCGCTCGATCCGGCGGCCTCGGCGACGCGCGCCAGGCGGGCCTCTTCCAACTCCTGGTTGATGCGGAGTGCAGTTCTATACGCCCAGCGAACCACGGCGAGCCCACCCAAAACGCCTGCGAATGCAATCAGCGGCATCGCTCGATCCTTGTCGTTCATAAATCCGCGCCCCCTACTGATATTGTCGCGCAAGCCGGCCGTCCCCGCAATCACACTTCCGAGACCGGGGCGGGACTAAATGGCGCGGGACAACGCGCGCTCAAAACCCGAATTTGGCCCAAATGGCCCGGCTTTCCAGCGCCGAAATCAGCCCTTCCGGCAACCCCGCGATACCGTCCAGCGAGGCCAGCGCATCGGCGCCGGCCGACCTGCGACCGAACAGGCCCGACAGCATGCCCCTCGCCGGCGCTATCAGCGGCGTCTCTACCTTGTCGCCATAGCGGGCGCGCAACGTCGAACGAAGATCGCCGATCGCGTCGGCCAGCCCCAACGAGACTGAAGTTTCTCCCGCCCAGTACTCACCGGTGAACAGCACGTCGTCGCCGCCCTTGAGGCGGCTTCCCCTGCTCGTCTTTACGAGCGCGATGAAGATCGCATGGATCTCGCGCTGGATCGTCTTCAGGCGCGCGACATCGTCGCGGTCTTCCGGCAAGAACGGATCGAGCATCGCTTTGTGCTCGCCCGCCGTATAAAGCCTGCGCTCGACCCCGACCTTCTTGATCAATTCCTGGAACCCGAAGGAGCCGCCGACCACGCCGATCGAGCCCAGGATCGACGACGGATCGCAGAAGATCTCGTCGCCAGCGCAGGCGATCATGTAGCCGCCGGACGCTGCGACATCCTCGACGAACACCAGCACAGGCAATTTCTTTTCCGCAGCGAGTTGGCGAATGCGCAAATAGATCTGACGCGATTGCACCGGCGAGCCGCCGGGCGAATTGATGACCAGCGCCACCGCCTTGGCGTTCCTCATCGAAAAGGCGCGCTCCAGCGTCCTGGCGATACCGGCCAGCGTCATGCCGGGGCGCAGCGGCGTCACCGCGCCGATCAGGCCCGATAGCCGGACCACCGGAACCACGACAGCCCCTCTGCGCAGCCGCGCCGGAACCACTGCCATCAGCCTATCGCCGAGATCTGACAGCCCTGCACGATCAACTTTTTGTTCCAGCATCCCGTTACCTCGAATTAACCATTTTTTATCACGCCAGTGTCACTGAGACGACTGGAACACCTTTTGCTTGGCGGCCGTTGTGGCTGCAATGGCGCAGCGGAGAATGACATGAAAATCTATCTGCTGATGCTGCTGATCGGTACCCTCCTGACCGCAATTCGTTTCACCTCAGTGCCCGAACAGCGTTCAGAAACGCTTCCACAGTAGATATTCCTCCCCCAATCGGTTCTACGCTCGTGCGGCGCGACGATGCTTCAGGGCATCGCCAGCGGCAATATTCCTTTTCCAGCCAACACGTCTTGTACCTGTTTATTAGGCACGGCTGACTCATCATTGAGCATCAGTCCCCTGAGGAGGCGGGTTGGCGCCTTGCCGCCCTTGGTGGCGCGAACCAGCACGCGAATCGCGGGCGACGTTGCGTCACCATGAACCGGCAGAATCGCAAGGCTGCCGAAGCCGCGATCGAGCGCGGTCAGCACTTCCGCAAGGCCATCGGCGCGCCAGATCAGCGTCAGTGCGCCTTGCGATTTGAGGACGCGGCGCGCCGCGCGAACCCAATCCTCAAGCGTCACCGCCGTCGCCACATGCGCCGTCGCCCGCGCCATATCGGGCGAGAGGCGATGCCGTGCAGGATCGTTGAACGGAGGATTCATCAACACAACGTCGACGCTGTCTGGCGCAAGACCTGCAGCGGCATATTGGTCTGGCGCAGATGCCACGTCGAGCGTGATGACGTCGGCAGCGATCGCGTTCGATGCCGCGTTGCCGCGCGCCAGTTCGGCGAGCTCGGGATCGATCTCCACCAGCAGCAGTTGGATGGCCGGCACGCGTTTGGCGAGCGCGAGGCTGGCGGCGCCGACGCCGGCGCCAAAATCCACCACGCGATCACCCGATCGCGCGGGTGTCGCGGCCGCCAGCAGCATGGCGTCGTGTCCGGCGCGATGGCCCGATTTCGGTTGCCGCAAGTGCAGTTGTCCGCCGAGGAATGCATCCTCGGTGGTTTGGCGGAGGCGCTCAGTCATCGCTGCGCAATTCGTGGGCGAGGCCCGCATCGGTGAGAAGCTGGCGCGCCTGCCTGTTGTCATCCTCGTGCACCAGGATACGACGCGGCAGCACGCCCAGCGATCCCTCGATGATGCTCATATTTTGATCGAGCACCAGATGATGGATGTTCGCGCCATCGAGCAGTGCGCCGATGGCCGAAACCAGCACCATATCGTTGGTCCGGACCAATTCCCGCAACTTGCGTTCTCCTTCGTCATTTGCCGCCTGCGACGACGGGGCCGATGTCAACCGCTTGCCGTGCCGGGCAGCACTTTCTATTGTCCGAACCGACATTAGCAAATGTGGAGACCGCCGTGGCGGTTATTGTACCCTTCGAGAGCCTCTCGAACGCTTCGATCGACCAACTGCTCGGTCTCGTGGCATCGGACATGGAGCGCGTCAACACCACTATTCTGTCGCGGACCGGCTCGGAAGTGACCATGATCCCCGAGGTCGCCAACCACCTGATCTCCTCAGGGGGCAAAAGGCTGCGTCCGATGCTGACACTGGCGATGGCGCATCTCGCCGGCTATTCCGGCGACGGCCATATCAAGCTCGCGGCCTCAGTCGAGTTCATGCATACCGCGACCCTGCTGCATGACGATGTGGTCGACGAAAGCGAACTCCGGCGCGGTAAGCTGTCGGCGCGGATGTTGTGGGGCAACGAGGCGAGCGTATTGGTCGGCGATTTCCTGCTCGGCCAGGCGTTCCGGATGATGGTCGAGGTCGGCTCGCTGCGCGCGCTCGACATCCTCTCCTCGGCTGCCGCGACGATCGCCGAAGGCGAAGTGATGCAGCTTGCCGCCGCCAAGAACACCGCCACCACGGAGGATGAGTATCTTGCCGTGATCCGCGGCAAGACCGCCGAATTGTTCGCTGCCGCCTGCGAGGTCGGACCTGTCATCGCCAACCGCCCGAAGGCGGAGCAGACCGCATGCCGTTCGGTCGGCATGAATCTCGGCATCGCGTTCCAGCTGGTCGACGATGTGCTCGACTACGGCGGCAAGGCCGCCAAGCTCGGCAAGAACATCGGCGACGATTTCCGCGAGGGCAAGATCACGCTGCCGGTAGTGCTGGCGTTCCGCCGCGGCAATGACGGCGAGCGCGCTTTCTGGATCAAGGCGCTGGAGCGGGGCGAGATTGGCGAGGGCGATCTCGATCACGCGATCGGCTTGATGAGCAAGCACCGCGCCCTTGAGGATACCGTCAACCGCGCCCAGCACTACGGCGCGATGGCCGTCGACGCGCTGGCACTGTTTCCGGCCTCGCCGATGAAGAGCGCGCTCGAACAGGTGGTGGCGTTCTGCCTGGCGCGGTCGCATTGAGGTCGTTTCAATCTCGCGCCGCTCATGTCCGCCGAAGCCCGCCTTCGGGGCGAAGGCGGATGCGGGGACAGGTCGGCGCGAAGCACCGGTAAGGGGGACTCACCGCGCACATTAATCTTTGGAGTTTGGCGGCCCCTCACCCCACCCTGTCCCCGCGAAGAGCGGGGCGAGGGAGATCGGCAGCGGTCTAGCTCAATACCCCCGCATGCACCCACCATTGGGGGTGATCGAGCCGTATTTTTTGCGCCCCGCGCTGCGCCTCGACGGTGTTTTCGTAGATCGCAAAACACGTCGCGCCCGAACCCGACATCCGCGCCAGCCAGGCCCCATTGGTGGCGTTCAGCGCCGCAAGCACCTCGCCGATCACGGGTTGGATGCGCGTGGCGGGCACTTCGAGGTCGTTGGAATTTTCAGCGAGCGCCTCGACCCAGTCTTCGAGCGACGCACCATCTTGCGGCCAGGCCGACGACTGCAGAACGTCGCTGGCGCCAACCAGGAGTTCGCCGCTCCGCAAGCCGAGCGCAGCAAACACGTCCTTGGTCGCCACCGGAACGCGCGGATTGACCAGCACGCAGGGCATGATCGGCAGGCTCAATGGCAACAGGCTCTCGCCGACGCCGGTCATATCGGACGCACGCGAGACCAGGCAGACCGGCACGTCGGCGCCGGTCAAAAGCGCAACCTCGAGCAGGCGCGGATCGTCGGGCGCAAGACCATTGAGCCGCGCCAATAGCCGGAGCGCCGCAGCCGCATCGGCCGAGCCGCCGCCGATACCGGCTGCAACCGGCAACACCTTGTCGAGGGTGAATTCGCCCAGCTTCAGGCCGGGCACGCGTTCGGCCAGCAACCGCGCGGCCCTGAGCACCAGATTGTCGGATGCGTCGCCACAATCGCCGGCGAGAGGACCTGTGGTTATAAGCTTCAGCTCCGCTCCAGGCGCAAGCGTCAGGCGGTCGGCGCAATCGGCGAACGCCACCAGGCTTTCGAGATCGTGATAGCCGTCGACGCGGCGGCCAATCACCCGCAGGGTCAGATTGACCTTGGCACGTCCCTCCTCGACCAGCGGCATTCCCCCCAAGCCCTTTGATCAGCCGCCCTTGCCGTCTTCCTTGCCGTCGTCCTTCTTTTTGTCGGCGGCGGCGGCTGCGGATGACGGATCATCCGGCAGTCCGTTTTCGATCTTGGCCTCGATCTTCGGCAGGTCGTCCGGCTCGGGCTTCAGGTCGCGGGCATGGGCCCACTGGAATTTTGCTTCCAGCGTCCTGCCGACGCGCCAGTAGGCGTCGCCGAGATGATCGTTGATGGTCGGATCCTCGGGCTTGAGATCGATCGCGCGCTCCAGATTCTTGACCCCTTCCTCGTAATTGCCGATCCGGTAATAGGCCCAGCCCAGCGAATCCACGATATAGCCGTCGTCCGGACGCTGCTCGACGGCGCGCTTGATCATCTTCATGCCTTCGTCGAGGTTGACGCCCTGGTCGATCCAGGAATAGCCGAGATAGTTCAGCACGTGCGGCTGTTCGGGCTGCATCTCGAGCGCCTTGCGCATATCGGCTTCCGCCTTGTTCCACTGCTTGGAGCGCTCCTCGCAGATGCCGCGGTAGTAGTAATAGACGCTGTTGGCCTTGTCGTTATTCGGGGGCAACACGTCGATGCCTTGCGAATAGGTCTGGGCACAGTCGGCAAACTTCTTGCGGCCACGCTCGATATTGCCGAGCGCCATGATGGCCTCGAGATCCTTCGGATCTTCCGCCGTAACGTTCTTCAGGATCTTGATCGCTTCATCGCTGCGGTCTGCGGCGTCCAGGTCGGTCGCGAGCTGGATCTGCGCGTTGCGCTTTAGCGGCGAGCCCGCCGGCACGCGCTCGTAGACCTTGATCGCCATCTGAGGCTTCTTCACCGATTCATAGAGGTCGGCAAGCGACAGCAGCGCCAGCGGATGATTGGGCACGAGATGCAGCGCAAGCTGCAGATAGACCAGCGCGAGATCCTCGCCGCCGCGGCGTGTCAGCGAGGCGCCGATGCCATAGAGCGCTTCGGCAGCACCGGCCTGCGGCGAATCCACCAGCGGCGGCATCTTCTTGCCGGCCTTGGTCTCGCGCAGGCCTTCCAGCACCAGCGGGTGGCGCGCGAGCTTCTTGTCGAACGCCTCGTAGATGCCGGCGGCGGCGCTGTCATCCTTGTTGCGCGACAGCCAGCGCGCGTAAGATTCGGCGACGCGCAGCATGGAATCATCGAGCTTGTAGGCCCGCTCAAAGCGGGTGCCGGCGTCCTTTTCCTTGCCCGCAAGGTCGAGCATCATGCCGGCGTGCAGGTCCTTGAAGATCGGATACCATTCCGGGCCGGTGAGCTTGTCGATGCTGGCGACGGCCGCCTTGGTGTCACCGGCGCCATAGATGGCCCAGCCCGACAACAGCGTGGCCACCAAATCGGTGATCGGCCCGCGGATCGACTGGTTGATGTTCAACTGCGCGGCGGCATATTTCTTCAGCTTGAGATCCTGCACGCCGACGACGAGACGCGCGACCCGGTTGGATTTATCGACGGTGAGGATGCGCTCGGCAAGCTTGACGGCCTCGTCGATGTTGCCGTCAGCGACCGAGGAGATGAACGCCCGATCCAGCAGCTCATTGTTCTTCGGATCGGTGCGCAGCGCCGACAGATAGAAGGCCGACGCGGAGCTGGCGTCGCGCTCGACGCTGGCGTGACGGGCGGCCAGATAGCTGCCCGACGTGGTCAGCGATCTCAAATCATTCCGGGTCGGAAACTGTGCCGAGTTATCCGAGGGATGATCGGGCGTCTGCGCGCAAACTGCACCGGGTGCCGTCAGCGCGGCGAGAGCGAGGGCGGCAACGGTCCAGCGATTGAAACGAGTTGAAAGCATCACGGTTCGCCTAGCTCCAGAATTGAACGGCAGGATTCCTGAATGCGAACCCAAGCGGCAGCATCAAGGCAAGCGACAATGCCGCGTTTGGCGCTCAACCGCAAGGATACGCGCGAGGATACGATAGTCGATCGATCCGCAGAAGGGCCCTAAAACGCCAATTTGGCCCGCTGGTATCCGCCTAACGCTTGCACTGTGGCGGTATCGTGACCGGCTCCCTCAGCTGTCGTGGTCATCACATTCCTTCGTAGTCACTTGGGACTCGTAGTCACATGGCCTCGTAGTTGGGTCCGCCACCGCCCTCCGGTGGAACCCAGGTAATATTGCCGTTGGGATCCTTCACGTCGCAGGTTTTGCAGTGGACGCAGTTCTGGGCGTTGATCACGAATTTGGGACTACCCCCCTCTTCCACCCACTCATAGACGCCGGCCGGACAATAACGATTTGATGGCCCCGCATAGACATCGTGCTCGGAGGTCTTCTGCAAGTTCATGTCCGCGACCTTCAGGTGGACCGGCTGATCCTCTTCATGGTTGGTGTTGGACAGGAACACTGACGAAAGCTTGTCGAACGTGATCCTGCCGTCCGGCTTCGGATACGAAATCGGCCTGTGTACCTTCGCGGCGTCCAGCGTTTTTTGGTCGGGCTTTGCATGCGACTGGGTGCCGAACAGCGAGAAGCCCAGCGTGTTGCACCACATGTCGAAACCGCCGAGCGCGACCCCGACGATGGTTCCGAACTTGGACCACAGCGGCTTGACGTTGCGGACCCGATGCAGGTCCTTGCCGACAGCCGAATCGCGCCACGCATTTTCGTATTCGACGAGTTCATCATTGGCGCGGCCGGCGCCGAGCGCGCCGGCAACGTGTTCGGCGGCGAGCATGCCGCTTCCCATCGCGTTGTGGACGCCCTTGATGCGCGGCACGTTGACAAAGCCGGCCGCGCAGCCGATCAGCGCGCCGCCGGGGAACGTCAGCCGCGGCACCGACTGATAACCGCCTTCGGTGATGGCGCGCGCGCCGTAACCAAGGCGCTTGCCGCCTTCGAACAGGTTGCGGATCGCGGGATGGGTCTTGAAGCGCTGGAATTCGTCGAACGGCGACAGATACGGATCATCGTAATTGAGATGCACGACGAAGCCGACCGCCACCCGATTGTCGTCGTAGTGATAGAGGAATGAGCCGCCGCCGGTCGAATTGTTCAAGGGCCAGCCAAACGAATGCTGGATCAGGCCCTTCTGGTGTTTCGCCGGATCGATCTGCCAGACTTCCTTGAGCCCGATACCGAATTTCGGCGGCTCGCTGTTGGCATCGAGCGAGAATTTCGCGATCAACTGTTTAGCGAGGCTGCCGCGGGCGCCTTCGGCAAACAGCGTGTATTTGCCAACGAGCTCCATGCCGCGGGTATAGGAGTCCTTGTGGGAGCCGTCCTTGGCGATGCCCATGTCGCCGGTCGCAATGCCGCGCACCGCGCCCTTTTCATCGTAGAGCACCTCGGCTGCGGCAAAGCCCGGGTAGATTTCGACGCCAAGCGCTTCGGCCTTCGGCGCCAGCCAGCGACAGACGTTGCCGAGCGAGCCGACATAGCAATGATGATTGTTCATCAGCGGCGGCATGATGAAGTTCGGCAGCCGTATCGCGCTTCCCGCCGTCATCCAGTAGAAGCGGTCGTCCTTGACCTGCGTCTTCAGCGGGCAATCGGCGTCCTCGCGCCAATCCGGCACCAGCCTGTCGAGCGATACCGGATCGATCACCGCGCCGGACAGGATATGTGCGCCGACCTCGGAGCCCTTCTCGACGACCACAACGCTAAGATCGGCATTGAGCTGCTTCAGCCGGATCGCAGCCGACAGGCCCGACGGCCCGGCGCCGACGATCACGACATCAAATTCCATGGATTCGCGCGGCGGCAATTGGTCGGTGCTCATGATGATCTGGTCTCCGCCCGGTCGAAACGGCTTTGCGCTCTGGAGGCCGTTTGTTTCCGATTTTTGCAGGGAGGACAACCATGGAAATCGACCGTCAGGCGTTTCGGAACGCCGCGATCCATCCTAGATTGGCTTGATGGCATCCCTACCCGATCCCGTTCCTAGTATGCAGCAATTGCTGGCCTTTTATCTGGAGGCCGGCGTCGACTGTGCGCTGGCGGAAGAACCGGTCGACCACCTGGCCGATCCCGATGCCGCACCCCCTGGGCGCGAAGCGGCACCAGTTCAGCCGGTTCGCACAATTGCGGCCATGCTTCCCACGGCCCGCGTCGACGCGGCGCCTGCGCCCGAAGCCGCGATCGCCTCGGCGCGGGAAGCCGCGCGGACCGCGCCAACGCTGGCAGCGTTGCGCGGACTTTTGGAAAAATTCGACGGCTGCGCATTGAAGCACACCGCCACGCGCCTAGTGTTTGCTGACGGCAATCCGAACGCGCGCGTCATGTTCGTCGGCGAGGCTCCGGGGCGCGAGGAAGACCTCGAAGGTCTGCCCTTCGTGGGACGATCGGGCAAACTGTTGGACCGGATGATCGCGACGATCGGGCTGGACCGCAGCAAGGCCTATATCGCCAATGTCATTCCGTGGCGCCCGCCCGGCAACCGTACGCCGACACCGCAGGAAACGCAGATTTGTCTCCCGTTCATCCAGCGGCAGATCGAGCTCGTCAACCCGGATATCCTGGTGACGCTGGGCAATCCCTCGACCCAGACCTTGCTGTCAACGCGCGAGGGCATCATGCGAACCCGTGGACGTTGGTTCGAC
>Ga0209156_10003013_pt1 | contig 12867 bp, 14 predicted proteins | sample GraSoiAngelo_124_FD_185881 | JGI IMG/M metagenome (GOLD analysis project Ga0209156, IMG submission 185881) | Grasslands soil microbial communities from the Angelo Coastal Reserve, California, USA - 14_0927_05_20cm (SPAdes) (version 2) | ecosystem: Environmental > Terrestrial > Soil > Grasslands...
CACCTCGCCATCGCCATCTGGGCATTAATGTTCGTTGTCATGTCGGTGCTCGGCGGAATCGGCGCCTTCAGCTTTCATCTCTGGCGTTGCGCTCGTCATCCGCTGGAACCGTACGAGCAATTGATCGAGGAAGATCTGTCGCAATATGAGTAGGCTTGCCCTGATCAACGAATTCTTCGGTATCCCGCCGAACGCCTCCGAACACGGCTATCAGATCGATCATATCATCGAGTTTTGCCATTGGTTCATGGGCGCGCTCTTCGTCGGTTGGTTTGCTTTCTTTATTTACGTTCTCTTTCGTTATCACCGCAGCCGCCATCCCGTGGCCGATCACGAAGGCGTCACCAGCGGCATTTCCACCCATTTGGAATTTGCGGTGGTCTTGATTGAAGCCGTCCTGCTCATCGGCTTCGCTGTGCCCTTATGGGCCAAACGCGTAAACCAATTTCCCGAGACCCGGGATGCCATCCTTGTCCACACCGTCGGGCAGCAATTCAACTGGACGCACCATCTTCCCGGGCCTGACGGCACCTTTGGTCGGCGCGATCTCAACCTCGTGAGCAATTCAAATCCGCTTGGTTTGGATAACAACGATCCGGCGGCCAAGGACGACATCGTTGTCCCAGGTGAATTACACGTTCCGCTTAACCGCTCCGTTATTATTGAATTGTCCTCCAAAGACGTAATTCACAATTTCTGTTTGCCGCACATGCGCATCGCTCAGGACGCGATTCCCGGTTCGATCATTCCGATGTGGTTTAAACCGGTTAAGGCCGGCACCTACGAAGTGATCTGCGGGCAACTTTGCGGTCTCGGACATTATAGTATGAAGGGCAGTGTCGTCGTTGATACGCCGGAGGATTATCAAGCATGGTTGAAAGAGCGCGCTGAGATGGCCGCTCAATCGCAGGCTGCTCCGCCGCCGATGCAGCGTCCGCCCGGCGAGCCGCCGCCGGGACCATCACCTGGAACTGTGCCACCGCCTGGTGCACCCAATCCAGCGAATCAGGCCGCCCCTCCTGCCGGCAACCAGCCTGCGCCTTCGGCGTCAGCAAGCCCGGGGTAGCGCACGCGTCTCGCGTGTTGGTTTTGGCGACTCGCCAAAACAATCTTTTCCGGAGAAGTCCGCGATGACGAGACGTCATCGCCAACACGCGAGACGCGTGCGCTACCCAGAGCAGGAGCGACCCGAAATTTTGTGCACGCCGCATCTACGATTAATCTTTATCGGTTTCAATGAACGTCAGGTCTGAGCCAAAATCGATGTCATGCCTAAACCGCTTCGCCTGGTTCACTGCCTTCGCCACACTTCTTTTGATTTGCAGCGGTGGCATGGTCACGAGCAAAGGCGTCGGCCTCGCCGTCCCGGATTGGCCGACCACTTTCGGCTACAACATGTTTCTCTTTCCCGCCGCGAAATGGATCGGCGGAATTTTCTTTGAGCACACTCACCGTTTGATCGCTTCCACCGTTGGACTTCTTACAATTATCCTTGCAGCCTGGCTTTGGTTGGTAGACCCACGTCGCTGGGTTCGTACGCTCGGCCTCGCCGCGGTTGGTGCCGTCATCCTGCAAGGTGTTCTTGGTGGTTTGCGGGTGACGATGCTGAAAGATGAAATCGGAATCTTTCACGCCTGCCTGGCACAAGCCTTCTTCGGTTTGATTGTCATCATTGCGTTGGTCACTTCGCGATCCTGGCGCGCTCTAGCCTCGGTCGCTGGCCGCGACAAATCATTGCGCGTCATCGCGCTGGTAACGACCGCATTCATTTATCTTCAACTCGCGCTCGGTGCGACCATGCGGCATCAGCATCGCGATCTCGCCATCACTGATTTCCCGACCGCCTATGGCCAATGGATGCCCGATACCAGCGCACCCGCAATCGCAAAAATTAACGCCGCGCGCGACACCGTCGGGATGTCGGACGTCTCCGCCGGGCAAATCTGGTTGCAAATGGCGCACCGTTTCGGCGCCGTTCTCGTCGCTATTGGCGTGATCTGGTTTTTCGTTTCAGCGCATCGGAACAACATTTCTCCGTTGCGCGGCCTTTCCACCACCTGGCTCGTCGGTGTTCTGCTACAACTTACCCTCGGGGCCTGGACGATCTGGAGCAATAAAGCTGCTGATGTTGCGACCATGCACGTGGCTGTAGGCGCAACCATGCTGGGTCTCGGCGCAGTCATTTGCGCATTTTGCCTTCGTCAAAACGAAACGTCCTCCGCATTTTCTTTATCCGGTCAGAGAAAATCTGATCCGGTCATTGCATGAAAAGCGCGGACTATCAGCAGCCCGCCGTTGAAGCTTCAACGGTGCAAGTGCCGGAGCACGGGCGATTGTCCGACTTCTCGCAGTTGATCAAAACGCGGCTGACATTTTTGGTGCTGATTACCACTGGGGTTGGTTTTTACGTCGGCGCGCACGGTCCGGTCGATCTTGTTCGTTTATTGAACGTCCTGGTGGGCGCAGCCCTGGCCGCTGCCGGCGCGTCCGCGTTAAATCAATGGTGGGAGCGCGATCTCGATGCCTTAATGTCGCGGACGCGGATGCGGCCGGTGCCGGCCGGCAGGATGCGGGCCGGTAGCGCTTTGCTTTTGGGGTGTTTTATGGCGCTCATCGGAATTGTTTATCTCGCCGTAACCACAAATTTTCTCGCGACCATTCTCACCGCTCTCACCGTCGTTATTTACATTTTTGCCTACACTCCGCTGAAACGCGTTACTAACACCAACACTTTGGTCGGCGCGATTCCGGGCGCGCTTCCGCCTTTGATTGGGTGGGCGGCGGCCCGCGACTCACTCAATTTCGGGGCCTGGACTTTGTTCGCGATCGTTTTCGTCTGGCAAATCCCGCACTTCTTCGCCATCGCCTGGCTTTGTCGTCGCGATTACGAGCGGGCCGGATTTCGCATGCTGTCGAGCGATGATGAAACGGGGGTTCGCAGCGCCAGTCAGGCCGTCCTTTTTTGCATCCTCCTGTTATTGATCGCGGGAACCCCGGCGTTTATCGGGATGACAAATTCGATTTATCTGCTGGCCGAAATAATTCTGGGCGGCCTCTTCACCGCGGCAGCGATGCGTTTTCATCGCGCTGGCGACCCCGCCAATGCGCGACTCCTCTTTTTCTCATCGATAATTTATCTGCCCCTTTTGTTTGCCATATTAATGTTAACTAAATTGTGACAGCCACCGTTGTTTCATCGAATCCCTCGACCGTACGTAAATCGCGAATCGCGACCCTTGCCCTCATTCTTTTCCCACTTGTGATTGGGGTCTCGATGTTATGGCTGCGTCAGTTCGAAGCGCAACGATTGGCAAGTCGCCAGATTCAGGGCTATGGCTCGGTCCCGCCATTTCAGTTAGTCAATCAAGATGGGCAACCCTTCGGCAGTTCCAATCTCGCCGGCAAAATCTGGATCGCAGATTTCATTTACTCCACCTGTCCCGGTCCGTGCCCGATGATTAGCAGTCGAATGAGTGAGATGCAAAAACCGCTCGAGAAAACCGACGTGCATTTCGTTTCCTTCACGGTGGACCCTGATAAAGATACGCCTGCCCAGTTGCGCGAGTACGCCAACCATTTACAGGCCCAGCCCGGCCATTGGGATTTTCTTACCGGACCGAAATCCGAAATCTACAAATTGTCCCAGGAAGGATTCAAACTCGCGGCGGTTGATCGCAGCAGTAGCAATCCCGAGCCGCTCCACAGCACGCGCATGATTTTGGTCGATCGGCGCGCGCAGATTCGGGGCTACTATGACGCAACCACCGCCGATGCGATTACGAAGCTACTAGCCGATACAAATCATCTGCTAAAGGAACAGCCGCGCTAACTCAGGCGCGCATCGGTTCCTCATCCGCCACCTGCTGCAAATACTCCCGATACTCGCCTTTGGGTAGTCGATCGATTAATGCGGTCAGCTTCCGGCCGTCGATGAATCCCATCCGTAGCGCAATTTCCTCGAGACACGCGATCTTCATTCCCTGACGATGCTCGATCGTCGCGATGTAATTGCTCGCTTCGAGCAGGCTCGTCGGCGTCCCGGTATCGAGCCAGGCGATGCCACGCCCGAGCTGTTTCACCCGCAGTTCGCCGCGCTTGAGGTATTGCAAATTCAAATCCGTGATTTCGATTTCGCCGCGCTCCGAAGGTTTCAGCGCCCGACAAAACTCCACCACTCGATCGTCGAAAATGTAAAGTCCGGGCACGGCGAACTGGCTCCGCGGATGTTTCGGTTTTTCTTCGAGGCTGATCGCCTTGCCGGCGCTATCGAATTCAACTACTCCATAACGCTGCGGATCGCGCACTTGATAACCGAAAATGCAGGCACCTTGTTTCAGCGCCAGCGCTTCACGGTAGAAGTCAAGTTTCCCGTAAAAGATGTTGTCGCCCAGAATCAGCGATGCCCCGGCCTCACCCACAAATTTTGCGCCGATCAAAAACGCTTGCGCGATTCCTTCCGGTTTCGGTTGCTCGGCGTATTCCAGTTCAATTCCAAAGCGCGAGCCGTCACCCAAAAATTCGCGCAGCATCGGCAGATCTTTTGGCGTGGAAATAATCAAGATTTTCCGCAACCCGCCGAGCATGAGCGTCGCGAGCGGATAACAAATCATCGGTTTGTCGTAAACCGGGAGCAGTTGTTTGCAGACAATAGTGGTGAGCGGAAACAAGCGGGTCCCAGCCCCGCCGGCGAGCAAGATCGCTTTTTTTGTCATCGGCTCATTCCTGACAGAATTCGGCGCCCGGTCAAACCGAAGACGCGCGGGAAGTGAATCCAGGAAACACACGCGCCTCGCATGCGCTGGAAGTTAGGCTTCCAGCCTGACTCGGCCGGCAGCCTTCCAGGCTGTCGTATAAGAAGGACAACCTCGGAAGCCTGCCCTCCGAGTCAGCCAGGATGGCTAACCTCCATCGCTACAGCGAAGCAAAACGCGTCAGCAACGGCTCGATTGTTTTCTCGATGGTAAATTTTTGCTCGATCCGCAGACGGCCGGCATGGCCGAAATCGGCGCGCAAATTTTCATCGCGCGCGAGCTGCTCCATTCCATCGCCTAATGCCCGCGCGTCGCGCGGTGGAGCGAGCAAACCAGTTTCCCGATTCGCCACCAGCTCTGGAATTCCAGCGACGGTGGTGGAGACGACCGGTTTTCCAGTCGCCATCGCTTCCGCGATGACTGTCGGAAAAATGTCGCTCGCGCCCCGTTCATCCTGAGCAGAGGCGAGCACAAAAATGTCGCAATCGCGCAACGCGGCCAGGACGTAATTTTGCGATTGCTCGCCGGCAAAATGAATTCGTTCACGCAAATTCTGCCGGGTGACGCGTTGCCGCAGCTCGTCGCCCAAAGCACCCTCACCGATTATTTCACAATTGAAATTTAATCCACGTTTTTGTAACTCCGCGCAGGCATCAATCAGAATATCGAAACCCTTGAAGGCAACGAGTCGTCCAACGCTCAGGAATCGAATTTTGGAGGGACGTGCTTCCGCCTGTTCCGGGATATGCGGAAGCACGTCCCTCCGCGGAAAACGGCTAAGATCGATCCCGTTGTAAACGCGAAAAATCTTTTCGCGTGATTCCGGGCAACGCGCCGCCAGCAGATCGCGGCTGTAATTGGTTTCAGCACCAACAAACTCCGCGCTGGCGCAAAGTTCGCGCAACAATTCGTCATTGCCGAGATCGCTCATGAAATCCTGACCATGCGCAGTCATGCTGAAAGGAATTCCGCTGATTGCTTTCACGAACATGGCGGTATGCGCGGCGCGATTGGCAAAATGGACATGAAAATGGGGCACCTGTTCGCGCTCAAAAAGCTCGACAAAAAAAAGCGCGTTCCGCGCGCGCAAGGCCGCTTTGTATGCAGTCCCATATTTTTTTTCGTGTTGCGCGACCAGCGCCGTTGGCCAGCGTCCTTTGCGTTTCGCTTTTCGCGCCAGCGCATCGAGATCGCGTGACGGTGGTGCGTAACGAATTGGTGCGCGCAGTCTTGTCAGATACTCGTGGCGCAGCGCGGTCTTGGGCGGATAAAGCGAGCCGAGCACAATTTCATGTTCGCGTCGCTCCAGTTCGAGCATTTCCGCGTCGCAAAACGTTTGCGAGAGGACGGGGTAACGCGAGTAGAGATAACCGAGTCGCATTCTGTAGCCGTGGCTCTGCGAGCCGCGCGTCTCACAGAGACGCGGCTACACGGCGAAATCAAGAGAAGCGAACATCCTTACCCGGATCCATCTCAAAATCGAGTACGAGCGAGTCCGATGTGTTCGGTTTAATGATTTCGGCCTCGAATTTTACGAAGATCGAGTCCTCGCGAAAGATCGCGTATTTGTCCATCGATTCGAAATCGAGCGCGATGAAAAAGGGCCAGGGCATGTTCGCATCGATGCGCTTGCCGCATTTGATGCTCAGGACCTCTGGGATTTTGAGCAATTGCATCCGTGCATTCATCATCATCTCTTCCACCCGGGCAGGAGTGATCTCGGCTTTGATTTTATAAAGGACAATGTGATGAACCATGGAAGCTAAAGGTATTAGGCGGTCTGACCGAGACGTGCAAGAGCGAATCGGACGCGATTTTTGGCCGCGAAAAATCGAGGGGGATCGCGAGGGTCAGCGCCCGGCCGCCGTCAACTCTTCCAATCGAGGACGCCTTTTCGCAGCGCGTAAATGTATCCAATCATGAGGATAGACACGAAACTGAGCATGCTCCAGAAAATGACCGGGTGCCCGTGAACCATGTCGCGATAAACCACTGCCCAGGGGTACATGAACACGATCTCGAGATCGAAAAGAATGAAGAGCATGGCGATCAGATAAAACTTTACGCTGAACCGCGGTTGCGCTTCACCGATCGGTACCATCCCGCATTCATAGGGCGAATCTTTGATCCGGCTACGGCGGCCGGCCTTACCCAAAAGCACGCTCACGATCAAGGCCGAGGCGGCGAAACCGACTGCGACAATGATCTGCAACAGGACTGGAAGATAATCTCGCAGCATGCGGCCTTCGCTGCTGGCCGAGAGTTACCTGACCGCTGTTACGGGAATATGGCCGTTTTGCGGCGCAATCGCGCTCGCTAGAGCGGAAGGCAAACCTTTGTATTTTTTGCCGTTCTTTTTAACAGCGCCACGCGCAACCAGATTTTGCAACTTCTCATAAGCGCGCAGACGCAGCATTTCCTCGCCACCGCTTGCGGCGTTGCGGGCGCGGAGGTTTTCGTGCACAATGTCGAAGAGTTGCTTAAACTCGAACGACGCCCGGCGCGAAAGCACTGCGACGAGTTCCTCGGTCACGAGATCAGGAACCCGGCGTGAAAATGCGTTTTTCTTAAGTATAGCCATAGAACCGGCAATTTAACACAAACTGGCCAAAACGCAGCACATTTCTGACCGTAAGATGAGGAAAATTCCTTCGTTATTCCCATAATTTCCAGAACTTTATCGCGGATATCCCGTTGGCCTAGGGGATTGGCGAAGGTTGAGCTATTGCCGGCGACGGCACGGGCGACGTCGGTGCCGCAAACGGCGAAGGGCCCTTCTGCTGATGCTGCTGAAAGATCATCGCCCCAACGTAGGCTGCTCCCGCCCCAATCCCTGCCTGCCCAATGGTAATGGGGCCGGCTGATTCCGAACGATAGCCGCCATCAATGTACGATTGTGATGCTACCACGGGACTCAGGTGTTTTGTAATCACGTCTGTCGGAGGCAACTTGTTTGGATCAAGCCGTTCGGACAGGCTCGGCACAAACGCCGCGCTCATCTGCAGAATCGGCCGCAATGTCGCGTCCAGTCGGGAGTAGAGGGCTGCCAGGTCAATGTAAGCGAACATTTGTTGTGGCTCGGGAACAAGCTTGCTGGCGGCGCGAAAATTCTCGCTTCCGCTAAGGGCGTTTCCGGGCGGGGCTTGTGTGACGACACGATCGACGCTTGCCGCATCCATCCCGAGGACGAGAAGTCGATCTGAAACGGCGAGGGTCGGGTTTACTGCCGCCAGAACTCCGGCGATCGGAGCGTTGTAATATTCGGCATTGTTTCGCGACGATTTTTGCCACCCGCTCGACGACACTATCGCGCCGGCAATCTTCCTGGCACGCGCACTATCGCGTACCGCCACGGTAAGGACAGCATTCGGCAGTTTCGCAGTCGCCGGCCACGCCGCCATTACCGAAATTTCGTCGCCAAAGGCTGCTTTCCAATCTTCCTTCGTCACGCCGGCCGAAGAAAGCGAGTTACTGATCAGTTGCAGCGGCGCCGCCATCGACCCAGCGCCGGCGGGTTCTAATGCCCATTCAAATTGCTGCTGCATGTTCACGATGAACGCGCCGTAGAGCAGCGTGTCGGCGGATGCCAGCGTGAGGATCGTGCGCTCGAGTTTGGTTTCGGTCAATCGCGGCATGGCCGCGAAACCGATATCGCGAATTTTGCCGCCGTCGAAAACCATCGCGTGCGAGAAACTCTGAATGCGCTCGAGCATGGTCTGCTGATCCGAGGGCAAAGCGCGACCGCTTTGCGCGCGCAACATCGCCAATTTCTGCGCGAGCTGTTTCGGTTGCAGATAAAACATCCAGGCGTAATCCGCTGGCATCTGTTTCATCGCGGCGCGGAAATTCGCGTCGGAATCGAGGGCCGGCGTTTTCGTTCGACCGTCTACTCGATCGAGCAGTGCCTTCAAATCTTCCACCGTTGCCGCCGCCAGAAACTGATGTCCGGCAATGGTCGAGGCGAGGGTGAACTGCCCGCTGCTGAGGATGTCGATGTGATGTTTCTCGTAATCGACCGAGCTGCCTTGTGTACCGGGCGCCTTGGCCAGCAACCGCGATTTCCAGCGTTCGATCACGCTTTCCGCCTCTTTTTCCTGGCAGCGAAATTCGAATCCGCCGATCAAACGGAGAGAGTCGAAATTGTTCGTTGCGAGAAAGCCATTGCGTATTCGAAGCGAAGCCGAATCGTGCCAGGCTTCTTTCACGGCGCCTTTTTCCGGCAACCGCGATTTCGGTTTCTGCAAAAAGTCTTGCACCGCCGGCTCGCGATACAATTGATAAAGATCAGTGCGGTGCCAGGCGTCTCGGTTCTTCTCCGCGTCTGGCATGTGGATGAAGAGGGCGGTATCGGCCGGGAGCAGGTTCGCAATTGTGCTCGGCACGGCCGCCGGATGTTGTCGGACAATGTAGTAGGCCGTTAGCGCGGCGATCGCGCCGAGCAGGATAACTAGCAGAAGTCGCTTCATGGCCGGGACTCTAGCGTTTGCGGCGCGCTCGCGAAAGCTTTTGGAGTCGCTGGCCGCGGTAAGGGTAGCGCATGCGGCTCGCGTGCTAACGCCGGTCCGGCCCGCACTTTCGGCGGCCGCCGAAACAATCTTCTGTAGCAACAAAATTCGCGAAGACGAGCCGCCTTCGCCAGCGCGCGCGTCGCGTGCTGCCTTGCAGCCGACACGGCTACCTCTACAGAAAACGGATCCCACGCGAACTAAGGTGGATCGGCTCGGGCGGACGATGCTAAATAGAGGCGGCACCGCCGCGAAATTTTTGTGACATCGAGCAAGGACTGCTCGATCCACCTAAACCGAGCCTCACGCGCGCGGATGAAATTTCCGATGGACCGCTTTTAAACGCTGCTGATCGACGTGGGTGTAAACCTGGGTCGTGGAAATATCGGCGTGGCCGAGCATTTCCTGGATGATGCGCAAATCGGCGCCATTACTGAGCAGGTGCGTGGCAAAACTGTGTCGCAAGAGGTGCGGGTAAACGTTCGCTGCCAAGCCGGATTTTTTGGCGTGTTTCTTCACAATCTGCCAGATGCGCACCGTCGTCATTTTCGTTCCGCGGGTGGAAAGAAAAACTTCGTTGCCTGTACGGCGGCCCACCAGTTTTGGCCGCTCGCCCGAAAGGTAAGCCGCGAGCGCCTCGCACGCTTTGCGCCCCACCGGCACCAGGCGTGTTTTACTGCCCTTGCCGATCACCCGCAAAATTCTGTCTTCGGCGTTGAAATTTTCCAGCCGAGCATTCGCCAGTTCGGAAATGCGCAGGCCGCTGGCGTAGAGCAGCTCGACCATGGCGCGATCGCGCAAGCCCAGCGGGGAAGTGATATCGATCGCTTCAAGAAGTTGTTCGACCTGAATTTCGTTCAACGTCTCCGGCAGATATCGCTCGATCCGCGGAAGGGAAAGTGTCTCGGTTGAATCGCGCCGCACCAGTTGTTTCCCCAGAAGAAAACGGAAAAAAATCTTAAGCGCGACCACGATCAACTTGATCGACGCCGCCGCCAGCCCGGCTCGTTTCCGCTCGCCCAGATATTCAGTGATGTGGTCGATGGTGACCTCGGAGGCGCTTTTTAGGGAGTGCCGGCGAAGGCACCATTGCGCAAATTCCGCGAGCGATCGCCGGGTGGAAAGCTGATAATTCTCCGAGAGACCGCGCTCGACCGCGAGGTACCGAATAAAAGCATCTATCTCCTCGTCCATATTCGAAATTCAAGTCAAAGGACTTACAACGCAATCATTCCTCACCGTTGACAAAATGACATGGCGTGATCGATCATTTCTATTGCCATGAGTTTGGATCTCAACACCGTTCTGAAAGACTGGCCGCACGAACCGGGCATGATAAAGGTCCGGAAAGTGACCGGCCTCGATGGCCGCGAAAAATTGCAATTGCGCATCGATCTCGGCGTCCTGCAGATGGAGATGACCGGCCGCCCCGACGGCCTGCGCCCGCACGGTTGCGACTCGTTGCTTAGTTATCACCAGAATCGCGCCCAGCTGGCGGAAGCTTCCGGGGATAATTATGAGCTGACCCCCGAGGAATGCTCGGAGCTGCAACAGGAGGGCATTCAATATTATCACCGCTATGTCAGTCTCTTTCAGCTGAGTGACTACGCTGGTGTCATCCGCGATACTCAGCGCAATCTCGATCTTTTCAGCTTTGTCGATGAACATTCGCAGCGCGAGGAAATCGTATGGAATTTTCAGCAATTCCGGCCCTACGTGCTGATGATGAACACGCGTGCGAAAGCTTCGCTTTTGCTCCATGAAGGAAAATTTGCTGACGCCATGCACGAGATTGAGCAGGGCCGCGATACTATCATAGAGTTTTTCCAGCAATCGAATTTCCCCGAGCTTGCGACTAAAAGCAGTGAGGTCGCGTTTCTGGAAGAATGGCTCGAAGAAGTGAGCGCGAAACGTCCGCGCAGCAAACTCGAAATTATGGAGCGCGAGATGGAAACGGCAATCGGGAAGGAACTCTACGAACGGGCCGCAGAATTGCGCGACGCCATCAAGCAACTCAAAGCCAACGGGCAAACGGCTGAGAAACGCTGACGCGTTTCGTTATCGGTTATACGTTAATAGAGAAGACCTGAGCACGCACTACGGAAGCAGGACCACCGACAATTGACTACTGACCACAGGACTCTAGTCTTGTTGCCTCGTAGTCTCATGGTCTTGTTGTCCAACTGTTAAGAATATCCGCGCAATCGGCGTAATCCGCGGTCAAAATTCCGATCAATGGCGACACCTAACCCGAGCCTGATCGAGCGCAAAGAACGTTGGGCGCGCAAAATGTCCCTCCGGGGCGGAGGCCCCTCAGGGCCGGAGGCCGGCAAAGAAAAGTCGCCTGTCCCGTCCGGAAAATCGCCAGTCCGACTCGGAAATCCGCCAGTCCGGCTCGGACTTCGCTCTGCTGAGCGTCTTCCGCCGGGCCAGCATCTCACCCAGGGCTTCCCGATTCTCGATCTCGGCATCAAACCGGAAATCGCGTTGAAAGATTGGCGCCTCGAAATCGGCGGGCTGGTGGAAAACCCGAAGACGTTCACCTGGGAAGAATTCAATGCTCTCCCGCAGTTTGAAGACGTCTCCGATTTTCATTGCGTCACCACCTGGAGCAAGTTCGATTGCCGCTGGCGCGGTGTCGCCTTTTTTACTTTAGCGGAAATTGTAAAACCGAAACCGGAAGTGCGCCATGTTCTCTTTAGCAGCTACGATGGCTATACCACCAACGTCCGAATTGAAGACGCGCTCGATGACGACGCGCTCGTGGCCACCCAATTCGACGGCAAACCGATTACGCGCGATCATGGTGGCCCCGCTCGCATCATCATCCCGAAGCTTTATGCATGGAAAGGGGCCAAGTTTGTTCGCGCGATTGAATTCGTTGCCGAAGATCAGCCGGGTTTATGGGAAGTCCGCGGCTACAGTAACACCGCCGATCCCTGGACGGAGGACAGGTTTTCGTAAAAAGCAGAGAGCAGGGAGCATGGAGCAGGGAGCGGGGAACATCGAGTGGTGGAATAATGAAACGAGGAGGGACACTTCCTGAATCCGGAATCTAAACGCTGATTGCTCATTGCTCCTCGCTCTTTGCTTCCAAGCGCAATCCGCAGTTTTAGAATTGTAATCGCGCCTCGAATCTGCCACCCTTTGTCTGAAGCGAGGTATTTTCGTGCGTCTATTTTGCGAGCTTTTTCTGGTGGCCGCGCTCATCTGGCTCGGCTGGACGAAATCATTTCATGATCGAATTGATCAGATCCGTGGCGTAGAACCGACCCCCGCAGCTCAACCAACGCAAGTTCGCCAAACCACAGCCGCAGCGACGACTGCGACCGCGCCGCGCCAGCCGTTCATTCCTCGTTACGCGCCCGCGCGTCCTTCCTCTACCCCGAGCGGTGACTGGATGTGGGACCCGGCGCATCGCAATCCACTCGATAAACCCGCCTACAAGACCGGGACTGGAAGTGCTCAACAAACGCCCACCCAGGGCTATTGGATAGATAGCCGTGGCGTACGCCATTATACCAATGGGGCCCCGCCGCCCGGGGCGTCGCCATAGGGGCGAGCGCGGCTCGTTGTTACACCCTACTCCTAGCCACAAGTCAGGCCAGTAG
>Ga0209156_10003014_pt1 | contig 12866 bp, 7 predicted proteins | sample GraSoiAngelo_124_FD_185881 | JGI IMG/M metagenome (GOLD analysis project Ga0209156, IMG submission 185881) | Grasslands soil microbial communities from the Angelo Coastal Reserve, California, USA - 14_0927_05_20cm (SPAdes) (version 2) | ecosystem: Environmental > Terrestrial > Soil > Grasslands ...
CATTGCGCAAGATTCCCCACTGCTGCCTCCCGTAGGAGTCTGGGCCGTGTCTCAGTCCCAATGTGGCTGGCCATCCTCTCAGACCAGCTACCCGTCGTCGCCTTGGTGGGCCATTACCCCGCCAACTAGCTGATAGGCCGCGAGCCCCCCCGTCGGCGCAACCTTGCGGCTGCTTTCCTCACCCAGGGATGCCCCCGAGTGAACGTATGCGGTATTAACCAGCCGTTGGGCTGGCTGTCCCCCACCGTCGGTCAGGTTGCTCACGTGTTACGCACCCGTCTGCCACTGAACGAAGAGTTGCCCCTCCGTCCCGTACGACTTGCATGTGTTAGGCACGCCGCCAGCGTTCGTCCTGAGCCAGGATCAAACTCTCCAATGATTGAAGAATTCGAACAGCTCGAACCGAACGACTGTAATTCTGTCGTCCGAATCACGTCAGAGTTGAAACCCCATGGCGCCACGCGTCTGACCGCGTGTGCGCTCGTATCGGGGCCGCACTCCACACGCTCGACCATCAGTTCTCAAAGAGCCCGCGCGCGTAAAAAAAGTTGCCGCGCAGACGACAATGCTAACCGGCCAAGCGGACTCGAGTCAAGGGGGTCTGGCGCTTGAAGATACGGCCTCCCCGGGGAATCACAGCGTGAGCTGCAGCCGCCCGTAGTAGAACCCCCCGTTGATGCCGAACTGCGTGACCCGGCGACTGTAGATGAAGCGGCCGAAGCTGATGTTCGCGGCCTTCTGCTGCTGATCCGGGAAGGTATTGAAGATGTTGCTCCCGCCCACGGCGAGTCGCATCCCGCCGCTCACCTGGTAGCCCAGGTCCAGATCGAACAGCGTCTTCGCGCCGAAGTGCTCGTCGTTAGCCGGGTTGGTCGGATGGTGATACGCGATCGGCCCGTAGTACGTCGCCCGTCCGAGCGCGCCGAACCGCCCGCGCTGCCAGCGCGCTTGCACCGAGCCCTTCTGGCGCGGGAGCGCGTCTTCCAGCCGGTTGCGATCTTCCGGGTTGAGAATGCGCACCCGGACGGTGTCGAGATTACCGCTCGTGAAGCTGTCGGCCATGGCCTGGGGCACGTTCACGCGCTCCACGTCCGTCTTCGTGAAGGTCGCCGAGCCGGTCAGGTTGAGCGTTCCCCCGCCCAGCGCGGTCGCGTACGACGCGACCACGTCCACGCCCAAGGTTTTCGTGTCCACCGAGTTGGTGAAGAACTGCGCCGTGGTCACGCCCTGAGCCTGGAACGGCGAGAGGATCTGCGCGACCCGGGCGCGGATCGCCGCGTTGGGCTCGGTCGCCGAGAGCGAGGAGAACTGGCTCGTGAGCACGATGCGGCCGTCGATCGTGATGCGATAGAAATCCGCCGTGAGTGACACATTGGAGCGCGGCTGCGCGGTGATCCCCGCGCTCCAGTTCACGGATGTCTCCTCGGTAAGGTCCGGGATCCCGAACGCTCGGGTCACGCGGCTCTGGTTATTGCTCGTCAGCACCCGATTGAGGATCAGGTTGCCGGTCGCGTCGATGGCGAACTGATTGCTCACGTTGTTGAACCACACCTGGGCGAGCGAGGGAGCGCGGAACCCGGTGCTCACGGCGCCGCGCACGGCGACGCGCGGCGCGACCTCCAGGCGGGAGGCGACCTTCCAATTGAACGTGCGGCCGAAGTCGCTGTAGCTCTCGAGCCGGCCGCCGACGTCCACCAGGAAGCGCTCGCTCGCCTGGCTCTCCAGACCGGCGTAGACGCTGACACTGTTGCGGCTGCGGTCGAGCTCGTTGGCCGGCTGGAACCCCGGGAACACCTGGGCGCCCGATTCCTTCGGCTTGCCAGCGGAGGTCGTGTCGAAATCGCCCCGCTGGCTGCCGCCGTTGCCCAGCTGCCAGGAGGCTTCCTCGCCCGGCTCGATGCGGTACTCCTCGCGCCGGAACTCGCCGCCCGCCACGAGCGAGAGCGAGCGGAACCCGCCCCGGGCGCCCAGCGCCCGTACCAGGTCGAGGTTGCCGACCGTCTGGCCGAACGCGAGGATACCCGCATCGAAGTTCGTGGGGCTCGCCTTGCCCATCGACGCGTTGTTCGAGTGCTCTACGAAGTAGTGGAGCGCGTTGGTGCCGTGGGTGACGCTGAAGTCCACGTCCCAGCCGTTGAGCGCGCCGCGCACGCCGGCGACGCCCGAGTTGTCGTCGAGCAGCGTGCGGATCTCGGGGAGGAACCCAAACGGGTACAGCTGTGGCACGACGCGGGCCTCCTGACTCGGTAACCGGTAGAAGCCCGCCGCCACACCGTTACGGTGGGAGATGCCGCCGAAACTGTAGAACTCCGCGTTCTCGCTGAGCGGCACGACCGTGTTGTAAAACGCCATCCCTTCGGTCGCGGCCGCCTGTCCGAGGCGGATGGTGAAGTCCTGGCGCGTGAGGCCGTTGGCGGCGAGCGCCGAGTCCGTGCCCGCCTGAGTCGTGACGCCCAGAAAAATATCGTTGTTCGTGTACGGGCCGGCCCGGCTCGTGGCCCCCCGGTCCAGGTATTCGGCGGCGACGTTGAAGAAGCCGCGGTCGCCGACCTTGAACCCGTAGTCGACCTCGGTCTTGATCTGGTCGCCATCGTGCGCGCTCGCGATGTCCGATACACTCTTGCCGCCGGCCGTCGTGCCGGCCGTGGTCGTGAGGTCGAGGTGCTCGGCCTGCTGCTTCAAGACGATGTTGATCACGCCGGCGATGGCGTCCGACCCGTATTGCGCGGACGCGCCGTCCCGCAGTACCTCGATCCGGTCGATGGCCGCGGTCGGGATCGCGTTCAGGTCCACGCCCACGGTGCCGCGGCCGAACGTGCCGTTCACATGCACCAATGCGCTCGAATGGCGCCGCTTCCCATTGACCAGGACGAGCACCTGGTCGGGGCCCAGCCCACGCAGGCTCGCCGGGTTGATGTGGTCCGACCCGTCGGCGATCGTCTGGTGCGAGGCGTTGAACGAGGGGGCGAGGGTCGCGAGGATCTGGTTGACCTCGGTCTGGCCGTTGTCGGCGATCTCCTGCGCCGAGATCACGTCCACGGGCACCGGCGTCTCGACGGCGGTGCGGGACGTGCGCGCGCCGACCACGACCACCTCGTTCAACGACAGGGGCGTCGCGGCGAGCTTGAAATCGGCCGTCACGGTCTGGCCCGCCGCCACCGTGACCCGCTGCTCGGCGGCCTCGTACCCGATGAGCCGCGCGCGCACGGTGTGCGCCCCGGCCGGGACGCTCAGGCGGTACTGCCCCTTGTCGTTGGTGAGCACGCCGCGCACGGTGCCGACGATCACCACGCTGGCGCCGGCGAGCGGCGTCCCCGACTCGGCCGCGACGCTCCCCGCGACGGTCCCGGTCTGCTGGGCGGCGAGCGGCAGCGTGACCCAGCACGCGGCGAGTAGCGGAAGGACGCGATGTGATCTCACGGGCCACCTCCTGGAGGCGGGCGCTGCCGCGCTTACTCCGGCGGGCCGCCGCCGCCCGACGGTGTGCCGGGGTTGCCTCGCCGGATCAGCTCGATCACGCTGATGGTCGCCGCGGCGGCCAGCACGGCGAAGAGGCCCGCGGTCCGGCCCCGTTGCAGTCGCTTCACTTCCACCTGGAGGACGTCGCGCGGAGTGACCGCAATCCGCTGGTACAACGCCGGCGCGCCGGCACGCCAGTCGGCGGCGTCGGTGCGCACGGCGAGCAGCAGGCGGTCGCCGTCCCGCTCGACGAGGGTGCCCTGCACCGTCTGCCGCCCGAGCCCCAGGCTGTCGCGCAGGGCGAACTGCGCCTCCGTGGACAGCGTCGCCCGTACCGCGCTCCCTGACGGCACGACATCGAGGCTCGCAGGCACATAACGGTAGCACGCCACGACGAGCGCGATGGAGCAGGACCCAAGCGCGACTCTCACGGCACGTTGGGGTTCGTCTCGCGCTCGTTGCGGCCGACGGGGAAGCACAGCGCGCGCGCCACCGGTGCCGTCATGGTCTCGATCGCGGTCGGGGACAAGGTACCCGGGTGGGCCGCGCGATACGTGCCATCCACGTAGGCGCCGGGAGTCTTGCTCGCGACCCAGCGGCGCAGGTCCCCGAGTCGCCGGGCCTCGAGCCAGAGCTCGAGGGCGCGCTCCAGCTTCAGGAGCGACCACGCCGAGTCCACGGAGACGGTCCGGTCATACAGCGGGAGGCTCAGGTTCGCCCGGCGCCGGTTCATGCTGTCGACGGCCGTCGCGGCGTCACCGCTCACGAGCGCCGCCTCCGCCGAGATCAGGCGCATCTCCCAGCCGCTCGAGAGTCGCACCGGCGCCGAGGTGGTCGTGTACTTGGCCTCGGGCCAGAACGGCACCCGGCCGCCGAACTTCGCGACGGCTGCGTCACCGAGGGTGTCCGACTTGGTCGTCGTGTCCCACCTGACCCGAAGATCCCTCGTCCGGCGATAGTAATCCTCGTAGAAGGTCCCCCACTCGGTGTGCGCGCGGAAGGACTGGTTGGCCCGCGCCCAGTACAGGTAGTTGTACTGATCCGGTGATGCCGCGGCGTACGGCGCCTGGAAGACGAACCCGCTCGGGACCAGCGCGGCGTCCGCGGTCGCGTCGGACCAGGGCCCAAGACCATAGGAGGCGAGGTCAGCACGCACCGAGGCCCGTCCAGCCCGCGCGGCGAGGATGAAGTTGACCGTCAGGGTATCCGTCTTCCCCGTCGCCGTGAAGACGGCAATCGCGTTCGTGAACGCCGTATCGGCGCGCAGGAAATAGAGCGTGTGGGAGCCCAGGCTCCCCGGCGCCAGCACGTAGTGCGTGGGGTTGGGCACCTCAACGGGAATGACCGACTGGCAGAAGTTCTCACCGAGCAGCCGGTTCGCAAAACCGGCATAGAGGTACGCTTGCGCCACGAGCGGCGACTTCGGGAACACGGTGTCGGGCATGACGCGGCGGAAGCGGGCCACCGCGGCCTCAGCGGTGTACCGGGCCACGTTCGATTGCGTCCAATCGCCGTTCATAGTCGCGTCGGTGGGGAGCCCCGCCTGCACATCGGTCGGGATGCCGTAACTGCCCGTGGAGCCGGCCGGGTTGATCTCGAAGGTCATGGCGGCACCCCAGTAGAGCAGTTGACTGACCGGTCCGGCGCTCGAGCCGATGGCGTCGGACAGCGAGCGGCGCGCGCCCACCACGACGGCGGGCCAGGCCGCGGGCTGGTCGAGCTGCTGGTCGGGGGTGAGCCCCGGGTTCGTGACGGCGGTGTCGCACCCCGCGAGGAGAAGCGCCGCCACCACTGCCGTACAGGTGCGCATGGCTCGCTCCTTTCTCAAAACGTCACATGGAGGTTCAAGGTGATCACCGCGGGCGGCGGGATGTGCTCGGAGATGTCCCGGTTTTGCGAGTCGAGGGCGTCGCGGCCCACCATCTCCGGATCGAACAGCCGCAGGTCCTTGTTGATCCATTTCAAGTAGTTCTGCGCCGTGATGCTGAGCGTGGCCGAGCTCGCCCGGCGGATCGCCCAGCCCACGGGGACCGTCACCGTCACGTCGCGCAGCTTCCAGAAGTCCTGGGGGAACCAGAACGTGTCCACATTGGTGCTCAAGGGCAGGCATTCCTTGCGCTCCCGGGCGGTGAGGAGCGAGACCTTGGTCGGATCGAGCGCTCCGTTGGCCCCCGTGTACGCCACCGCGTACGCCCGGCTGCACGTCGGCCAGCGGACGGAACGCGACAGCGCATTGAAGGACGCGCCGTCCTGAATCCACGCCCCGCCCTGGTATTCGCCCCGCGCCGAGATGGTGATCCCCTTCGGCAAGCGCAGCGTCAAGGATTGGCCCAGAATGAGCGTGGGCTGCTGTGGGCCGAAGATGTGGAAGCCGTCGGCGGTGCAGGAGGAACGGCACACGGTGTCCGGCGGGGCGATGGCGTCGGGGTTGTTGATGATGATGCCGCGCGCCGCCATGGGCGGGAACCCGACCTGCACCCAACCGCCGCCCGCCGCAAACGGCACGGTGGGGCCCAGGGCCGTGCGTCCGAGGTCGCGTACGAGGCCGTGATTGGTGTAGACGTTCCCGCCCAGCTCGAGCCCCCACGCGGGCTTGTTGAGCACGGTGCCGTTCACGGAAAGCTCGATGCCGGTGTTCGACATGCTGCCGACGTTCGCCGTCTGGCTTTGGGGGAAGCCGAGCGAAGAGATCTGGCGAACCGAGTACAGGGCGTCGGTCGTGAGCCGGTGATACCAGGTCGCCTCGAGGGTCAGACGGTTGTTGAGCAACGCCGCGTCCAGGCCTAGCTCCGCTTCGCGCGTGCGCTCGGGGCCGATCAGGGTGTCGCCGACGCTCCCCGGCTCGAAGCCCGATTGGCCGCTCGACGTGACCGCCCTCCAGCTGCGGACGGCGTCGAAGGCGCCAGGGGCCCGACCCGACCACCCGAGCGCGCCCCGCAGCTTCACCTCGCCGAGCCGCGCCGGCCAGAACGGCTCCTCCGAGATGACATAGGACCCGCTGACTTTGGGATACGCCTGGAGGCCGAGCGACCTTCCGAACGCCGTGTTTCCGTCGAAGCGGACGCCACCGGTGAGGAAATAGCGATCCCGGAACTTGAGGACATCCTGGAAGAAGAACGGGAAGCCCTCGCCATACGCGGTGGTGCGCACTTCCTGCGACGTGATGCTCTGGCCGCCGAACGAGAAGGTTGAGGCCAACTGCGGCGACAGCCGGAAGTCCAGGTTCCCGGCGTAGTCCGCCGTCAGGATCGAGTAGCGCACCTGCTCGTCGTTCAAGATGCCCTGGGGCGCGGCGACGAAGCCGAAGGGTCGGAGGTTGCGGTTCTCCTGCTGCGCCAGGTCATAGCCGATGGTGACCCGGTGCGAGAACCACGACCATGGCGTGTAGGTCACCGTACCGCCGGTGACGAGCCGCTCGATGCCGGTGGTGATCGTCTGGTTGAGCAGCGAGTCGATCACCCTCGGGTCGCTCGAGTTGCGGTAGTTGCGCTCGGCCCGATACACGTTGAGCACCAGCCCGTGGGCGTTGTTGCCCGCGGGCGTATTCGACAGGTCGGTCTTGCCGTACATCGTATTCCAGTCCACCCGGACGTTGTCGAACAGGTTGAAACCAAAGTTTGCCCGGGTGACGAGCTTCTGCTCGTTGTCGAGCGGCAACACGCCATCGTTGTCCTCCCAGTTCCCCGACACGAAGTACTGGAATCCCGCGGACCCACCTGACACCGAGCCGACGTAGCGCGCCCGGTAGCCGTTGCAGGCATTGCGGATCCAGGAGCACCCCGCGATGGGGGTCTCGTGACACTGCCCGTTCACGGCCCCCGCGGGCCGGAGATTGAGATAGGGAACTGAATCGGTGCCGAACGGGCGCAGCTGGGCGAATCCCTGCCCGGTCTCGAACGACCAGCGGGGCGCACCGCTGGTGCCGTGTTTGGTGAAAATCTGAATGACGCCCGCCGCGGCCTCGGTGCCGTACAGCGTGCTCGCCGCGGAGCCCTTGATGATCTCGATGTGGTCCACGTCCGCGGGGCTGATGTCGTTCAGCGGGCTCGCCTGATAGTTGGCGCCGCGGAACCCGTTCGAGTCGTCGAACGGTGGTCGGTTGCGGCGATACCCCTCGCTCCGCACGCGGATGCCGTCCACGTAGACGATCGGCTGGTTGCTCTGGGTCACGCTGACCGCGCCGCGCAGCCGGATCTGCGCACCCTCACCCGCCATTCCGCTGGTCTGCATCACGCTCAGGCCCGGAGCACGCGCTTGGAGCAGCTGATCCATGTTGGCCGGCGGATCCTTGACCTCGGCCAGGTTGACCTTCGCGATGCTGTTGCCGACTTCGCGCACCCGCGCCACCCCGGCCGTGCCCGTGACGACGACGGCATCGAGCTCCAGCACGCTCGGCGTGAGCTGCGCGTCCGCGCTGTTCACGGTGTCGGATCGCACGACGAGGCGTAGCGTCCCCAGCTTGTAGCCGATCGCAAGGATGCGGAGGTCGTGCGGCATTTGGAATGGGGGCGCCGGTCGCGGCCGCGGTAACGCGGCCCTCGACGCGCCCACCCTGGGCGGCGGCGAGCTCGGTCGAGAGGGCCAGGCCCAAGGCGATCGCGAGAGTGACATGGCTCATGAGCATCGTCCGGTGGAGGCCGACAAACATGGGGAGGCATCGGAACGGCAGACGGAAGGCGGACACAGCACGACGGCACGGTGGACGAAACGCCTCCGACCGTGGGTCCGGATGGCAATGAGCGATACGCGCATCAGGCTTTTGCTGAGGCACATATGACGGCCGCTCGGCGAGCCGCTGTACTGTTGGCTTCAGGACGGAGCTACCGCTGGCCGGGAGGGTTGTCAAGAGTTGTCGCGCCACCCGCTGGCCGAGAACGCAACGCGGAGGCAGATTCCAGGGTGCGCTTCTCCCACGGCAACGAGTCCCCGCCCGCCGACCGGCGCGCCCCCGCGGATCGCCGCAGCGGCGCGGAGCGGCGCAACGGCGACCGGCGCCGCACGCTCACGCTCGTCACCGACGACCGGCGCTCCGGCGAAGAGCGGCGGCAGCACGCCGAGCGCCGCGCCAGCGGGCGGCGGGGCGGACAGGAACGGCGGGGGCAAGAATCGGCCGCGGAGCACATCCGCAACGCCCTGCAGCTCATTGCGGAGGTGGCGGACGCGCGCGAGCTCGACGACGAGCACCGGCGGGACTTGGACGCGGCCCTGTTCCGGTTGCGGTTCGCACTCGACCGGCTGGAGGCGCCCACCGGAGGGGCGTGGGGAGGTGCGGCGGGCCGCTAGGTCGCGCCGCGGGATGCGCCCGGGAGGATTCGAACCTCCGACCAACAGCTTAGAAGGCTGCTGCTCTATCCACCTGAGCTACGGGCGCGCGAACGCGGGGCAGCACAGCACCCCCCGACAGTGCCAAACCTAATGCGTCCCCGCCCCGGTGACAGCGCCGCGCGGATTCAATAGAGAAAGAGTGACGGAGGAGGACGTCCCCATGCGCATCGCCCGCTCCCTCAGCTCGCTGCTCCTCTTGACAGTGCTCCCAGCCTTCCAAGGAGGGGACCGGCCCGACCGACCCGATCAGGACCCCCCGAGCCGCGTCGGCCGGGTCAGCTTCCTCTCGGGCTCGGTGTCCTTCCGACCCGGCGACGTGGACGACTGGGACGAAGCCACGATCAACTACCCACTCCACAATGGAGACCATCTGTGGACCGACGCGGACGCGCGCGCCGAGATCACGGTCGGCTCGAGTGCGCTCCGCCTCGCGCCGCAGACGGCGTTCGGCCTCCTGGCGCTCGATGATCGCACCGTGCAGGTGCGGCTGGCGCAAGGCTCGCTCGACGTGCGGGTACGCGACCTGGGGGATGACGAGAGCCTCGAGATCGACACGCCCGGCGGCGCCGTCTCCCTGCTCCGCGCCGGCACGTATCGCGTGGACGTCGATTCCAGCGGGGACACGACCTCCGTCACCGTGCGGCGCGGCGACGCCGAAGTGACCGCCGCCGGCTCCGCCTTCCCAGTGCACCCGGATCAGAGCGCGGTAGTGATAGGCGGCGACTCCCCCACGTACGACGTGCACGACGCGATCCGTCCAGATGCCTGGGAAGACTGGTGCGCCAGCCGTGACAGCCGCTGGGACGACGCGCGCTCGGCGCGCTACGTCTCGCGCGACGTCATCGGCTACGAGGACCTGGACGATAACGGTGAATGGCGCGATAGCCCCGAGTACGGCGCGGTGTGGGTGCCGCGCACCGTGCCCGTGGGGTGGGCCCCGTACCGCTACGGCCATTGGGCCTGGGTGGAGCCGTGGGGCTGGACCTGGATCGACGACGCGCCCTGGGGATTCGCCCCGTTCCATTACGGCCGCTGGGTGTACTGGGACGGTGCGTGGGTATGGGGACCGGGCCGCAGGGTGGCCCGGCCGGTATACGCGCCAGCCCTGGTCGTGTTCGTCGGCGGGCGCAACTGGAGCATCGCGATCGGCCCGGGCCACGGGGGAGACGTGGCTTGGTTCCCGCTCGCGCCGGAGGAGCCGTACGTGCCCGCCTACCACGTGAGCAAGACGTACATCCGCAACGTGAACGTGACCAACGTGACCGTCACAAACATCAACGTGACGAACGTGAACGTCACCAACATCCACTACCGGAACCGCCATCAACCGGATGCCGTCACCGTCGTGTCGCACGAGACGTTCGTCGAGTCGCGCCCGGTGAATCACGGCGTGATCGTCGTGCCGCGCGAGCGGCTCGAGCGGGCGCCGGTGGTCGGGTTCGCGGCCCGGGTGACGCCCACACGGCGCAGCGTGCTTGCGCAGCCGGCGACCGTCGAGGTGCGACGGCCACCGCCGGTCGTCCAAACGCGGGCGGTGATCGTGCGGCGGCAGCCTCCCGCCGCACCAGTGCCGTTCGCGGCCCGCGAGTCAGCGCTGCGCGCTCATCCCGGCCGGCCGCTCGACGAGGCGACGCTCGGCACGCTGCGCAGACAAACGCCCGCGGCCCGCGCCCAGCCGCTCGTGCGACCTGCCGTGTCACCCACGGCGGAGACGCGCCCCACTCCCGTGCTCCACCCAACCCGTGAGGGGCTCCCGCCGCCGCGGTCAGTGCCGTCGACGGCAGAGCGGCCGGCGCAACGCCCTGCGGAGGCGAGTGACGCGTCTCGACGCGCGCCGCCCGGAGCGCGCGCGCGCCCGGAGCCGAGCGCTCCTCCCGAGCATCAAGAACGCCCGCGACCGGCACCGCCGCGGGCGGGGCGTTCCGTGCCGGACGAGCGTGACGTCGGGAAGGCGCAGGCGCCGCGCCGTGCGCCGAAAGGTCGCGCGGCCGAGCGGGATACGACCAAGGAGAAGAAGCCTTAGATTCCGGCCGGGCCATGGAAACGAAGCGGCGATACGAGCACGCGGCGTCGATTTCGCCCGAGCGGGTGCTGCGCGTGGTCCCCGAACCCGGGCGGAACCCGGGTACGCCCCTCGACCTCGACCTGCTTCTCGCGTTGCGCGTCAACCGCAGCGCGGTCGAGCGCCGCGCCGCCACCATCCCCACCCGCCGCACCGTCAAGCGCGAGTGGCAAGCCGCCTGGCTGCTGCGGGCGATCACGTGCATCGATTTGACCACGCTGCAGGGTGACGACACCCCGACCAACGTGCTGCGCCTGTGCGCCAAGGCGAAGCAGCCGGTGCGCCGGGACCTGCTCGAGGCGCTCGGCGTCGCCGACCTGGGAATCAGGGTCGGTGCGGTGTGCGTGTACCACGCCTTCGTGCCGGTCGCCGTCCAAGCCCTTCAGGACTCGGGGATCCCGGTCGCGGCCGTGTCGACCGGCTTTCCGGCCGGGCTCAACCCCCTGCCCCAGCGGATCGCGGAGATCGAGGCCTCGATCGCGGCGGGGGCAAGCGAGATCGACGTGGTGATCACGCGCGCCCACGCGCTGGCAGGCGACTGGGACGCACTGTACGACGAAGTGCGCGCCTTTCGCGCGGCGTGCGGCACCACACCCATGAAGGTGATCCTCGGCACCGGGGACCTGGCGACGCTCGCGAACGTGGCACGCGCGAGCCAGGTGGCGATGATGGCCGGCGCCGATTTCATCAAGACGTCCACCGGCAAGGAGGCGGTGAACGCGACCCTGCCGGTCGGCGTCGTCATGACCCGGATGATCCGCGACTACCACGAGCGCACCGGTCACGCCGTCGGCTTCAAGCCGGCCGGCGGCATTCGGAGCGCCAAGACCGCCCTGCAGTGGCTCATCCTGATGAAGGAGGAGCTGGGCGACCGCTGGCTCAAGGCGGATCGTTTTCGACTCGGCGCGTCGAGCCTGCTCACCGACATCGAGCGGCAGCTCGAGCATTTCGTGACCGGACGCTACTCCGCCGCGCATCGGCACCCGATGGTATGACGACCGTCTCCGAGGTTTTCGAGACGATGGCCTACGGGCCCGCACCCGAGAGCGACAAGCAGGCGCTCGAATGGGTCGCGCGGCACGGCGGCGAATTCGGTCTGTTCATCGGGGGGGGCTGGACGAACGGCAAGGGCGGCGAGCTGTTCGACGTGACCAACCCCGCGACCGCGGCCCGGCTCGCACGGGTCACCCAAGCCGGCCCGGCGGACGTGGATGCCGCGGTAGCCGCGGCGCGCCAGGCACTGGGCTCGTGGTCGTCGCTCTCCGGGCATGCCCGGGCGCGGCATCTTTACGCCGTGGCGCGGGCCGTGCAGCAGCACGCGCGGCTGCTCGCCGTGCTCGAAAGCCTCGACAACGGCAAGTCGATCCGCGAGACCCGTGATCTCGACATCCCGCTCGTCGCCCGGCATTTCTACCATCACGCGGGGTGGGCGCAGCTCCTCGAGTCGGAGTTCGCGGGCCACGTGGGCGTCGTCGGGCAGATCATCCCCTGGAACTTCCCGCTGCTGATGCTCGCCTGGAAGATCGCGCCGGCGCTCGCGGCCGGGAACACCGTGGTGCTCAAGCCAGCAGAGTTCACGCCGCTCACGGCGCTGTGTCTGGCCGAGATCGCGCACCAGGCGGGACTCCCGCCCGGCGTGCTGAACGTCGTCACGGGCGACGGCCGTACCGGCGGGCTGCTGGTCGCGCACGGCGACGTCGACAAGATCGCCTTCACCGGCTCGACCGAGGTCGGACGCATCATCCGCCAGGCGACCGCCGGGTCAGGCAAGAAGCTGTCGCTCGAGCTCGGCGGCAAGAGTCCGTTTCTCGTATTCGACGACGCCGATCTGGACAGCGTCGTCGAGGGCGTGGTGGACGCGATCTGGTTCAACCAGGGGCAGGTGTGTTGCGCCGGGTCGCGGCTGCTGGCGCACGAAGGCATCGCCGAGCGGCTGGTCACGAAGCTGCGCGCGCGGATGGAGAAGCTGCGGGTCGGCCCACCGCTCGACAAGGCGATCGACATGGGGGCGATCGTGGCG
>Ga0209156_10003018_pt1 | contig 12862 bp, 9 predicted proteins | sample GraSoiAngelo_124_FD_185881 | JGI IMG/M metagenome (GOLD analysis project Ga0209156, IMG submission 185881) | Grasslands soil microbial communities from the Angelo Coastal Reserve, California, USA - 14_0927_05_20cm (SPAdes) (version 2) | ecosystem: Environmental > Terrestrial > Soil > Grasslands ...
CGACGTACGCGGACATCTGCTGCGCCTTGTAGCCGCGCGCCAGCTCGAACATCGAGAAGTTCAGTGCGTGGAAGCCGGCGAGCGTGATGAACTGGAAGCGGTAGCCCATGGCGCCCAGCTCGCGCTGGAATCTGGCGATCTGCGCATCGTCGAGCTTGCGCTTCCAGTTGAAGGACGGCGAGCAGTTGTACGCCAGCGCCTTGTCCGGGAACTGCGCGTGGATTCCTTCGGCGAATTCCCTCGCCTCCTCCAGGTCCGGCCTGGCGGTCTCGCACCACAGGAGGTCCGCGTACGGGGCATAGGCGCGGCCGCGGGCGATCGCGCCCTTCAGTCCCGCCTTGACCGGGAAGAATCCTTCCCCTGTGCGGCCCCTGGTGGTGTCGATGAAGGGCCGGTCGCGCTCGTCGACATCCGAGGTCAGGAGCTTGGCGCTCTCCGCATCGGTGCGTGCGATCAGCACCGTCGGCACATCGCACACGTCCGCCGCCAGGCGCGCCGCGATCAGCTTGTTGATCGCCTCCTGGGTGGGCACGAGAACCTTGCCCCCCATGTGACCGCATTTCTTGGCCGACGACAGCTGATCCTCGAAGTGAACCCCGGCAGCGCCCGCATCGATCATCTGCTTCATGAGCTCGAAGGCGTTGAGCACGCCGCCGAAGCCCGCCTCCGCATCGGCCACGATCGGCTTCAGCCAGTCGATGGAGTCGTCCCCTTCGGCATGGTGGATTTCATCCGCGCGGCGCAGGGTGTTGTTGATGCGCCGCACCACCGCCGGCACCGAATCCGCCGGATACAGCGACTGATCCGGGTACATCTCGCCCGCGAGGTTGGCATCGCCCGCCACCTGCCAGCCGGACAGGTAGATGGCATCCAGTCCCGCCTTCACCTGCTGCATGGCCTGATTACCCGTCAGGGCGCCGAGTGCGTTCACGAATGGCCGCTCGCTCAGGTAGCGCCACAGTTTCTCCGCGGTGAGCCGCGCGATCGAGTGCTCCACGGGAATGGTGCCGCGCAGGCGCACCACGTCCTTGGCGTCATAGGCGCGCCGCACGCCGCGCCAGCGCGGCGCCTCGCGCCAGTGGCGCCGCAGCTCATCGGCAGTGGGCATCGGTTTAGCAGTGTTCATGGACCTGGTGCACCTCTCGCGCCCGCGTTGGTCAGCTCAGCAGCTGGTCAGCTCAGCAGCTCATAAGCCGGGAGCGTCAGGAATTCGTCGAAGGTCTCGCTCTTGGTCATTTGCTCGAACAGCCGCGCCGCCGTCGGAAACACACCGTGGGCGAGCCGCGCCGCGCCGACCTCGTCGTGGATGCGGTCGAGCTCCGCGCCGAGCAGCCGATCGAAGCGCTCCACCGTCACCGGCTGTCCGTCGCTGGTGCGCGCGCCGTGGCGCAGCCATTGCCACAGCTGCGCGCGGCAGATCTCCGCGGTCGCCGCATCCTCCATGAGGTGATACAGCGGCACACAGCCGTTGCCGCGCAACCACGCCTCGAGGTACTGCACGCCGACGCGGATGCAGGCGCGCAGGCCGCCCTCGGTGATCTCGCCCTCGGGCACCGTGAGCAGATCCCGAGGCGTCACGTTCACCTCCGCGCGCAGCGCGCCGAGCTGGTTCGGTCCGGGCATGAGCGCGTCAAACGGCTCGCGGGCGATCTGCGCCAGCCCTGGATGCGCGATCCAGGTGCCGTCGTGCCCGGCGCGCGCCTCGCGCAGCTTGTCGGCCCGCACGCGCGCCATCGCGGCCTCATTCGCCTGCGGGTCATCGCGGATCGGGATCTGCGCCGCCATGCCGCCCATGGCGTGCGCGCCGCGCCGGTGGCAGGTCTTGATGAGCAGGTCCACGTAGGACTTGAGGAAATGACGGTCCATGGTCAGGGTGGCGCGATCGGGCAGCAGGAACTCGCCGCGGTTCCGGAATTTCTTGATGAAGCTGAAGATGTAGTCCCAGCGCCCGCAGTTGAGCCCGGCGGAGTGCTCGCGCAGCTCGTAGAGAATCTCGTCCATTTCAAACGCCGCCAGCACGGTCTCGATGAGCACCGTCGCCTTGATCGTGCCGCGCGCGATACCGAGCGCCTCCTGCGCTGCGAGGAACACCTCGTTCCACAGCCGCGCCTCCAGATGGCTCTCGATCTTGGGCAGATAGAAATACGGCCCGGTGCCGCGCCGCGCGAGCGCCTCGTGGTTATTGGCGAGAAATAACGCGAAGTCACACAGCGCCCCGGACACGGTCTCGCCGTTGATGCGCAGGTGCTTCTCCGGCAGGTGCCAGCCTCGCGGCCGCACGATGAGGGTGGCGGTGTGCTCGGCCAGCCGGTAGACCCTGCCGGTGGCGGGGTCTTCGTAACTGATGGTGCGGCGCACGGCGTCGTTGAGATTCACCTGGCCGCGGATCACGTTTTCCCAGGTGGGGGAGCAGGAGTCCTCGAAGTCCGCCATGAAGGCGCGCACCGGCGCGTTCAGGGCGTTGATGACCATCTTGCGATCCACGGGGCCGGTGATCTCCACGCGCCGGTCGGCGAGGTCCGCGGGCACCGGGGCGATGCGCCAGTCGCCGGCGCGCACCGCGGCAGTGTCCGCCAGAAACTCCGGCAACGCCCCGTCATCGAGCAGCGCCTGGCGCTGCGCGCGCGCGTTGAGCAACTCCAGGCGCCGTGCATTGAAGCGCCGGTGCAGGCTCGCCAGCAGCTGCAGCGCCAGTGGCGTCAGCACCTCTTCCGAGCGCTCGACCCTCGGTCCCAGGACCTCGAGCTTCGGTCCGGTCGGTTCGCGCGAATACAGCCGCGCCTGGCTCTCGGCGTTCATCAGGTGAGCATACCCCGATTGCACGGCAATTTGACTGTGGAAACTTCACACTGTTAATTTCACATGTCATGCACACCGTGCAGAGGGGCCAAGCTGTGCCTGAGCTGTTGCGCAAGGGCCATTTTCTCGGCGCCAAATTACGCGCGGTACGCAAGCGCAACGGCCTGACCCTGGAGGAGCTGTCGGTGCGCTGTATCCAGCGCGACTCCGACATCGCGCCCTCGGTCTCCTACCTGAGCATGATCGAGAGCGGCAAGCGCACCCCCTCCCGGGAGCTGCTCGAGCTTCTGGCCGCGGTGTTTCAGCGTACCCCGGCGTGGTTCCTGGACGAGAGCGCGGATTTCGAGCTGCCGGCGCCGGTCCCCGGAGGCGCCACCGCACGCGTCCCGCTCGAGCCGGCGTTCCTGTTCTCCAAGAGCCTGCTGCAGGTGGTGATACCGGAGCTGCTCGCCCAGACCGGCACCAGCGGCCGGCAGTTCGCGCACCTTCTCATCCGCTCGCATCAGGAGCTGTCGCGCAATGATTTCCCAGACCTGGAACGCGCCGCCGACAGCGTGGGCGAGCGGCGCTTCCCGCTGTCGGTCGAGGATCTGCTGCGCTTGTGCCGGCGCCACGGGCTGGAGATTCGCTGGTTCGACCGCAAGCCGGTGCTGGCGCGCGACAAGGACCGCGAGGTGCGCAGCATGGTGCGCTCCTTCTTCCAGGCGCCGCGCGTGGTGTACGCCAACCGCGCCCTGCAGGCGGACCCCGCGCGCCTCAAGTTCGACCTCGCGGCGCACATCGCTCACAAGGTGCTGCACGGCGGAGACGGGCTGAAGTCCGCGCACGCCACGGGCGGGGAGATGGGCGGCAGCCCCGAGGGCGGCTCGAGCGCGGCCGGCATGAATGCCCAGGACGTGCTGCACGCGTGGCGCGACTTCGAGTGCAGCTTCTTTGCCGGCGCGCTGCTCGCGCCGCGCGTCCCGTTCCGGCGCTTCCTCGCGCGCGAGCGCTACCGCGTGGAAGCCGGCGCCAAGCTCGAGCTCACCCCGGCGGTGGTGATGCGGCGCATGACCAAGGTGTCTCCCTATCCGTATTGGCATTTCTTCGACGCCTACCCGCCCGGATATCTGCGTGCGGTGTATCGCGGCAACGGCATTCCCCTGCCCTGGGGGAACCTCGCGCAGGTGAGCGACCCGTGCCCCAACTGGGCGCTGTTTCGCATGATCGATGGCGAGCATGGCGTGTGCGGCTCGCAGATCTCGGTGCTGCGCGATGGGGAGCGCTCACTCCTGTACTGCTGTCACTCGCGCCGGGTTCATGACATGGCAGGCAACCCGCACGTGCTGTCGGTCGGCGTGGACCTGGCGCCGGCGCTCGCCTCGAACGGCGTGCCGAGCGAGCCGGTGATCGATTCGATCCTGCGGGAGTGCCTGCACCGGCGCGGCGAAGCACGCGTTCCGAAGGCGGCCGCCCAGATGCTCGACGCGGTGGCCAAGGTACTCAACATCGCCTGGATCGGCGACGCGCTTGCCAAGCCCGCACGCATCATCTGTCCGCGCAGCAACCGCTGCCCGCGCCCAGAGCGCTGCGAGGGGGCGCGGCCCTCGCGTGCGCGCGAGATCGCGGACGTGCGCGAGGAGATCCTCGGGCGCGAGGCGTGATGGCGTAAAATGCAGGCCACCACGTGGCCTGCGGAAAAGGATGCACCATGCAGAGGGACAAGGGCGCAGGCACTGGCGCCGCGGCCGTGATGCTGCTGGGAATGATGCTGCTCGCGCCCGGAGCGTCCGCGGGCGCCGGCGGCGCGCAATCGGCCGCCGCCACCGCCGCGGATCTGCAGGCGGAGCGCAATAGCATCGATGCGTGGCGCGCCGGGCGCGTCGACCGGCTCACCAGCGACACGGGGTGGCTGACACTCACGGGACTCTTCTGGCTCAAGCAGGGTGAGAACAGCTTCGGCCGTGCCGCCGCGAACGCGCTGCTCCTCGACAACACCTCGCTCGCCGACACGGCCGGCTCATTCGTGCTGGCCGGCCGCCAGGTGCGCTTCGTCGCCGCTCCCGGCGCCGGCGTGACGCACGACGGACGGGCGGTCAGCTCGCTCGATCTCACCTCCGATGCCCAGGGTGAACCCACGGTACTTGCCAGCGGCTCGTTGCGCTTCTTCGTCATCGAGCGCGCCGGCAATCTGGGCGTGCGCGTGCGTGACCTCGACAATCCCCGCCGCCGCAACTTCCGCGGGCTCACCTACTTCCCCGTGAGCACCGACTGGGTCTGCAACGCCCGCTTCGAGCCTTACGAGCCGACGCGCCGCCTGAAGATCGTGAACATCCTTGGCATGGAAGAGGAGACGCAGTCGCCGGGCGCGGTGATATTCACCAGGAATGGCCGCGAGTGGCGGCTCGATACCGTGCTCGAGACGCCGGGCGAGCAGGAGCTGTTCATCATGTTCGCCGACGGCACCAGTGGACGTGAGACTTACGGCGGCGGACGGTTCCTGTACATCCCGCTGCCGCAAGGCCATACGGCGCTGGTGGATTTCAACAAGGCCTTCAACCCGCCGTGCGCGCTGAACGACTTCGCGACCTGCCCGCTGCCGCCGCCGCAGAACCGCCTGAAGCTCAGGGTCGATGCGGGCGAGAAGAAGTACGCCGGCACGCCCGAGCGTCGCTCGTAATCGATGGAGGTCGTGTCGGGGCTCAGCCTGGCTGATTGCGCCGCTGGGCGCGAATGAGCCGAATGCGCTCCATGACGCGCCGCCGCCCCTCGGGCGTCAGGGTCGTGCCCGCAGGCGCGGGCCGCGCCGCAAAGCTCGCCGCGGCGCCGGCCGCCGCTGCCGCCGCGCTGGCGGGCGGGAAGGAGATGAACGCGTCGCTGAAGAAGTGGGCATTGGGACCGGTCTGCACGTAGAAGGGCACGAAGGCGCTCGCCGTGGCGGTGAGCGCCTGGTAGTCGCCGAGAAAGAGGCCTTGGGCGTTCGCCGCCTGGCTGAGATCGAAGGGGCCGGACAGGTGCGTCTCCCTGAAGTTGACCCCGTCGCTGGAGGTGACCAGCCAGCAGTCGGTGAGGAACAGGGCTGTCGAGGACGTGTCGTTGCGCAGGTCGTAATAGGTGACGCCGATGACGCCATCGGCGCGCACGTGGATGGTCGGGGTGAAGGCCGGCACGTTGGGGTCGGCGTTGACCTCGACGGGCGTCGACCAGTGGAGTCCCCCGTCCGAGGATTGCGCCATCGCAATGCCGTCGCGCTGTCCGCTCGAGAAGCGCGAGTCCTGCCAGGCGACGTAGATGACTCCTCCGGGACCTACGCTGATCGAGGCGATGCCCGAGCCGTCGCGCACCGGCGTGCCCGAGTGCGGATCGGTGACCCCGACGGCCGTGAGGCTCGAGATGGTGGCGGGAGCGGACCAGATGGCACCGTGGTTGTTCGAGCTGATCGCGCGCAGCAGCGCCGAGCTCGCTCCGCCCGTGTTATCGATCTCGGTGAAGATGTCGACGGCCACGCCCGTCGGCAACACCACGATCTGGTTGCCGAGAGTCTGGTTCTGCGGGCCCGGATCGTAGATGCTGCGGGCCGTCTGCCAGGTGGACCCGCCATCAGCGGTGACGGCGAAGTAGCTCGGTCCGCCAGTCGCCCCGGTTAGCCGGTCCCATACCGCGTACACATAGTTCGCGTTGGTCGGATCGGCGGTGATCGAGCCCTTGTCGTTGAAGCTGCCCGAGGCGTCCTGGATGAGCGCCTGTGGCATGCTCCAGGTCATGCCGCCGTCGGTGGAGCTCGATACCAGCATGGCGCTGGACGAGCCGGGCTGCAGGATGCCACCCGTGAAGGAGAGCGACAGGGCGTAGACCGTGCCGGCGGGCGAGACCGTGAGCCACGGGTCGCTGGCGCGCGCGTAGTCGCCGCCGCTCAACGTACTGCCGCCGGTGCAGCGTGAGAACGCCGCGTTGGTCAGCTTCCAGGTCATGCCGCCGTCGAAGGATGCGGCGAGCATCAGGCCCTGCGAGCCGCCATTGGACCAGCGGTCCTGCTGCCAGGCGGCGATCAGATTCAGGGGGCTCAGGGGATTCAGGGCGAGGGACGGCTCCACAGCCGCATCGACGTACAGAATTCCGTTCGCCGCCACGCCCTCGCAGCCCGCGCTGAAGGTCGAGAGTTGCGACACGCGCACCTGCGTGACGGAGGTGAAGGGGGGCGGAGGTGGAGGCGGCGGTGCGCTCCCTCCCCCACCGCCACCGCACCCTGTGGCCAGCGCCAGGCCGGAGAGCGTGAGTACGGCGAGTGCGCAGCGCCCGCTCACGTGGCGATGACTGACGCGGCGAAGACTCACGCGGTGATGAAAATCGTGGCCGGGTGCTCCAGGCATTCCTTCAGCGCCTGGATCATCGCGGCCGCGTCGTAGCCGTCCACGAAGCGGTGGTCGAAAGACGAGGAGAGATTCATGGTGCGCCGGATGGCGATGGCGCCGTCCACGACCACCGGGCGCTCCAGGGCGCGGTTCACGCCGATGATGGCCACTTCCGGAGCGTTGATGATCGGCGTACTGGCGATGCCGCCCAGCTTGCCGAGACTGGTGATGGTGATGGTCGAACCGCTCAGCTCTTCGCGCTTCGCCTTGTTGGTGCGCGCCGCCTCGCTCACCCGGCGCATCTCGGCCGCCAGATCCCACAGCGTGAGCGCCTGGGCGTCGTGCACCACCGGCACCTTGAGGCCATCCGCGGTCTGCGTGGCGACACCCAGGTGCACGGACCGGTGACGCACGATCACGCCCCGCTCGGCGTCGTAGTGCGCATTGCATTGTGGAAAATCCTGCAGCACGCGCACCAGCGCCAGCGCCAGGAACGGCAGATAGCTCAGCGCCGGCGCACCCGGCGCCAGGGCGCCGTTCAGATGGCGGCGCAGGGATTCGAGCTCGGTGACGTCGAGCTCCTCCACGTAGGCGAAGTGCGGGATGTTGCGCTTCGCCTCGCTCATGCGCTGGGCAATGACGCGGCGCAGGCCGATCACCTTGATCTCTTCCGTGGCGCCGCTCGGCGCGACGCGCGCCTCGGCAGCCCTGGCCGCGGCAACCGCCTTGGGCGCTGCGCGCAGCGGCGTCGGCTGCGGCGCGCGGCGCGCCACGTAGGCCTCCAGGTCCTTCGGCACGATCCGTCCGCTGGGTCCGGAGCCGGCAATCTGCCGCAGATCGATCCCTGCCTCGTGCGCCCGGCGGCGAATGGCCGGCGAGGTGGCGACACGGCCGGCGCGGTCCGCGGCGGGCGTCGCGGGTACGGACGCAGCGCCGTTGCCACTGCCGCCCGATGCCGGCGCGGACCTCGCCGCCGGCGCGGGTGTGGCTTGCGCCGCAGCGTCGGGCTGCGTTTCCAACACGATCAGCTCCGAGCCCACCGGCACCGTGTCCCCGGGTGAGCCGGTCGTGGAGAGCACGCGTCCACTCACCGGCGCCGGTACCTCCACGGCCGCCTTCTCGGTCATCACCTCGACCACCACGTCGTCCTCGGCGACCGTGTCGCCGGGCTTGACGCGCCAGTTGACGATTTCCGCCTCGACCGTGCCTTCGCCCAGGTCGGGCAGCTTGAAGACGTACCTGCTCACGCCGCCTCCATCACCTGCTTCAGCGCCGCGGCAATGCGCGCCGGTCCCGGAAAATACTCCCATTCGAACGCGTGCGGATAAGGCGTGTCCCAGCCGGTAACGCGCTGCACCGGCGCTTCGAGATTCCAGAAGCACTGTTCCTGAACCGTGGCCACGAGCTCCGCGCCATAGCCGCTGAAGCGCGTCGCTTCGTGCACCACCACGCAGCGGCCGGTCTTGCAGACCGAGGTGCACAGCGTGTCCACGTCGAGTGGCGCCATGCTGCGCACGTCGACGATCTCCGCGTCGACGCCCGCAAGCCGCACCGCCGCCTCGGCGACGTGCACCATGGTGCCGTAAGTGAGCACGCTGACTTCCTTACCCTCGCGCACCAGCGCGGCGCGGCCGATCGGCACGCGGTAATGGCCCTCGGGAACCTCGCCGCGCGGGTGTGCGCTCCAGGGCACCGCGGGCTTGTGCGGATCGCCGTCGAAGGGTCCGTTGTAGATGCGCTTGGGCTCGAAGAACACCACCGGGTCCTCGTCCTCGATCGAGCTGATCAGCAGGCCCTTGGCGTCGTAGGGGTTGGAGGGCATCACGACCTTGATGCCGCACACGTGCGTGAAAATGCTCTCCGGGCTCTGCGAATGAGTCTGCCCGCCGCGGATACCGCCGCCGCACGGGGTACGGATGGTCACCGGCGCGAAGAACTCTCCCGCCGAGCGGTAACGCAGCCGCGCGAGCTCGCTCACCACCTGATCGAAGCCAGGATAGATGTAATCGGCAAACTGGATCTCCGCGACCGGCTTGAGGCCGTTGACCCCCATGCCGATGGCCGCGGCGATGATGCCGCCTTCGGCGATCGGCGTGTCGAGGACGCGATGCTCGCCGTACTTTCTCTGCAGTCCGTCGGTGACGCGGAACACCCCGCCGAAGAAGCCCACGTCCTCGCCCAGAATGACCACGCGCGGATCGCGCTCCAGCATCACGTCCATCGCGGAGTTGAGCGCCTGCACCATGTTCATGCGCGCCATGCTTCAACCCTTCTTGGCCACCGAGGGTGCGGGCTGCCGGCGCTCGGCCGCCGCCGCGCTGCGCAGCGCCCGCAACTCCTCGCGCTGGCGCGCTAGACTAGGCGGCATCTCCTTGAACACGTCCTCGAACATGGTCAGCGGGTCGAGCGAGGGCCCGCCGGTGAGGGTTCCGTACGACTCCGCCTCCTTCCAGCAGGCGGTGACGTGCGCCTCGAGCTCCTTCTCGAGCCGGCCATGGCGCTCCTCGGACCACTCGCCGAGTGCGATCAGGTGCTGCTTCAGACGCGTGACCGGATCCCCGAGCGGCCAGGCGCGCCACTCTTCCTTGGGGCGGTAGCGCGAGGGATCGTCGCTGGTGGAGTGCGCCGCCGCCCGATACGTCACGTGCTCGATCAGGGTGGGTCCGCCGCTCTGGCGCGCGCGCTGCGCGGCCCATTGTGTCACCGCGTACACCGCCAGGAAATCGTTGCCGTCGACGCGAATCCCCGGTATGCCGTAACCGGGGCCGCGCTGGGCGAAGGTCTTGTGCTCACCACCCGCGAAGCCCTGGAAGGTGGAGATCGCCCACTGGTTGTTGACCAGGTTGAGAATCACCGGCGCCTGGTAGACGGCGGCGAAGGTCATCGCGTAGTGGAAGTCCGCCTCCGCGCTCGCGCCCTCGCCGATCCAGCTGGCGGCAATGCGGTCTTCGCCCTTGATGGCTGCGGCCATCGCCCAGCCGACCGCCTGGGGAAACTGCGTGGCGAGGTTGCCGGAGATGGTGAAGATGTTGCCGCTCCCCCAGTGGTACATGATGGGCATCTGCCGGCCCTTGCACATGTCGTGAGTGTTCGACAGACACTGGCACATGAGCTCGACCAGGTTGCGGCCGCGCACTACGTGCAGGCCCTGCTGCCGATACGAGGGGAACAGCATGTCCCCCGGCTGCAGGGCCATGCCCTGCGCCACCGCCACCGCCTCTTCGCCGGTGGACTTGATATAGAAGGAGATGCGCCCCTGCCGCTGGATCTTCTGCATGCGGTCGTCGAACAGCCGGGTGAGCAGCATGTGGCGCAGCGCCACCTGCAGCTCGGAGGCCTCCAGGTGCGGATCCCAGGGCCCGACGGCCCGGTGCTCATCATCGAGCACGCGCACCATCTCCAGGGCGAGGTTCTCGATGTCGCGCACCGAGGCGGTGACGTCCGGGCGGTTCACCGCACCTGCCGGGGATATCTGCACGTAGCTGAAATCCGGTTCCTGCCCCGGCCGTGCCGGCGGGGCAGGAACATGCAAGCGCGACCGTGGGGTCATGGGAGCCTCTGAAGCCTTACGCGCGAGGGGTTGCGGTGCCGAGTATGACTTCGGCAGGATTGTAGTCGCCTGACACGGGTAACACTACGCATGAAGCGCCGGCAGACCGCACCAAGGCTGGTGCTGCGGCACACGACGCAATCCGGGCCGCTCGAGCGCACGGCGCGTCAGAGCGCGGCGCGCGCCGCCCCACAGCCGGCGCGCGTGCGCGTCGGTCGGGAAGTTGCCGGCCGCAGCGGCAAGGGTGTATCGGTGATCAGCGGACTGCCCCTTGAGGAAGCGCAACTCGCCGAGCTGGCGACGCGGCTGAAGAAGCTGTGCGGCGCGGGCGGTGGCGTCAGAGAGGGTGTCATCGAGATTCAGGGCGAGCATCGAGACCGCCTGGTAGCCGAGCTGTCCAAGCTCGGCTACCAGGCGCGGCGCTCCGGCGGCTGAACGTTGTGACCTGCCGTGAGCCGGACCGCCGCCACGTGCAGTGGTATCCGCCGGCAATTTATTGCTATAGAGTGGCGCTGGAAAGGTCCCGCGCGGGGAATAAGGTGCACAAAGACCCTCAGACGCCGGCTCGGACACGGAATGGGGACGTCCTGCTGTTCGCGCGCAACTTCTTCCGCCATCCGCGCATGCTCGGCTCGATCGTGCCCAGCTCGCGCTTCCTCATCAAGCAGCTGCTGCAGCCCATCAACTGGGCGCGGGCGGACGTCATCGTCGAGTATGGTCCGGGAGTGGGCGGTATCACCGCGGAAGTGCTGCGGCAGATGCGTCCGGACGCCATGCTCATCGCCATCGAGATGAACCCGGACTTCGTCAAGTACCTGCGCAGCTCATTCACCGACCAGCGGCTGCGGGTGGTGGAAGGATCGGCAGTAGCGGTGGACGAGGTCCTGCGCCGCTTCGGCTACACACGCGCCAACTACATCATCTCCGGTATTCCGTTCAGCACCATTCCGGCACCGCTGCGCGAGCGCATACTGCGCAAGACCTGCGATGTGCTCGAATCCGGCGGCGCATTTCTCGTCTACCAGTTCTCCACGCGCGTGCTGCAGGACCTGAAGCGCATCTTCGGCTACGTCGGCCGCAGGTTCGAGCCGCTCAACGTGTTGCCGGCGCATCTGTTCATCTGTCAGCCCGGTACCGCCTGAGCACGGCTCGCCCGTAACCGCGGCGCGCCGCGCGCACCGCGCAGCACCTGCCAGCCCGCCGGCCTGCGTCGCGCAACCGCCCCGGGCGAACTGCCCTCCTGCGGGGTGGCGTTGACAATGCCGCGCCCGGGCGCGGATCCTCTTCATCATGGCTGGCACGTTGTGGATCGGAACGCGTAAGGGTCTGTTCGCGCTGCGCGCCGATGGCGCGCGCCGCAACTGGAAACTCGCAGGCCCGCAGTTTCTCGGCCACATCATTCACCACGTAGTACAGGATCCGCGCGAGCCACGGGTGCTGCTGCTGGCGGCCAAGACCGGGCATCTCGGGCCGACCGTGTTCCGCTCGGCCGATCGCGGCCGCAGTTGGCGCGAGGCCGCGGGACCGCCCGCTTTTCGCAAGGTCAACGACGGCGAGGAAGCACGCGCCGTGCAGCGCGTCTTCTGGCTCACGCCCGGCCACCATACCGAGCGGGCGACCTGGTACGCCGGCAGTTCCCCGGCGGGATTGTTTCGCTCCACGGACGGCGGCGAGCACTGGGAACCGGTGGCCGGGTTCAACGACCATCCGATGCGCCCGAAGTGGGCGGCGCTCGGCACGCCGGACGGGGAGTTCCTGCACTCCATTCTCGTGGACCCGCGCGACCCGCGGCACCTGTACATCGCGATCTCGATCGGCGGCGTGTTCGAGTCCACCGACGCCGGCAGCGACTGGACCCCGCTCAACGAAGGCTGTGCGGCGGACTTCCTGCCCGACCCGAGCGTGCCGTTCGGTCACGATCCGCATTGCATGGTGCAGCATCCGGGCAGACCCGAGCGGCTCTACCAGCAGAATCACTGCGGCATCTACCGCCTGGATGGCCCGCAGCGGCGCTGGCAGCGCATCGGCAAAGCCATGCCAAAGAAGGTCGGCGATATCGGCTTTCCGATCGTGCTGCATCCGACCGATCCCGACACGGCGTGGGTACTGCCCATGGACGGCCAGAGCGTGTGGCCGCGCACCTCCGTCGGCGGCAGGCCGGCGGTCTACGGCACCCGCGATG
>Ga0209156_10003020_pt1 | contig 12856 bp, 16 predicted proteins | sample GraSoiAngelo_124_FD_185881 | JGI IMG/M metagenome (GOLD analysis project Ga0209156, IMG submission 185881) | Grasslands soil microbial communities from the Angelo Coastal Reserve, California, USA - 14_0927_05_20cm (SPAdes) (version 2) | ecosystem: Environmental > Terrestrial > Soil > Grasslands...
CGCGAATGAATGGCGCGGCCTGCGTCGCCTGGCCCGCAGCCCACGTCCAAAACCCGCAGGCTCTGGTCAATCGGAAATGGAATCACTGCGGCGATGACCTTCAGCGCGCCTGGCTTGGCGGGACCCTGCTCCGCGTGCCACAAGTCGAGCCATGCATCGAGATCTTCGCCACGAAGTTTATCCTCAATCTCGGCCTGAGTAGGGATTGCCACTGGTTTCTTCCTTTGCAGGTTCGCAATGCACCGATAGGTCGTTATCGCATGCGAAGGGCGACCGGGTATTGGAAAAATTTGACCGCACTGATGGCGGCTGGTTATTCGTGGCGTGTCCGGCGCAGGAATTCGAGGGGACTCAGTCCGGAAAAAGACCTGAACTCATTGATGAAATGAGGCTGGTCGTAGTAGCCGCAAGTGAGCGCCAGATCCGTCCAACGTATCGCCCTTTGGTTGGCGGTACGAACAGTGCCGACTGCCTGATAATCGAGATACGGTTTTCCCTCCGCATACGATAAGGGATCTCGCCACCCCACGCGATGGACCGCTGCGACAGCCAGATGGAAGCGGCTGATCCTGGCGATCGTTTTTGGAGCCATGCCGAAATATGTGTGGAATTGCGCGATCAAATGGCGCCGGCTGCATCCGAAGTCCTCCGGAAGCCGTGCCAGATCCACATCATTTGGAGACTCCTGGAGTATCCGCCATGAATGGAGCAGACCGGCTGGAGGCGGTGGCGCGGACGCCAATCGTTCAGCGATGATGTTTTCTACGATGTCAAACCGAGCGGCCCAGTCATGTGCGGCCTCCGCATGCCCCGTGAGGAGCCGCGAAAATCGACTATCGACATCTTCCAGCGCGAGAATACGATCCGTAAGCAGGTCCATCGGCATCCCCAAAAGCATCTGTGCGCCGACTGGAGTGAGGCGAATCACCATAAAGTCCCGAGCTCCGAAGGCCTCGCGGATTTGATGACGATGCTGCAGCGCGACGATCCATGCGTTTCTGTGCTCGGTTCTACGCTTCGGGTCCGATGGATCGATGATTCGATGAGGCGCGGCGAAGTTCAGGACGAGCGCGACTTCAAGCGCTGGGAGGTGCCGCTCATGCAATGGCCTGGGCAAGAAGCCCTGACTCGCGAAGTAACCAAGGACGTAATCACGGAGGCGCGATCCGGAAGACCGCCGTGCAGCCCGCCAGCGACCGAGATCACATCTATGGGCGCTGACTTCGATACGCTTTGAACCTACGAGTCCCATTGCCAATATTCTGTCATCCTGCTTCGGCCTGCCCGTCATCAACTTGGGTCGGGTCGGCGATGTCGACGACTGTCGAGTAGTCGGCAAGGCTTCCCTCACCGATTGCGGAATTTGCTCGTGATCCGGACTAGATCAGTCGTGCCCGGAGTGCGGCACAGCGGATGCCGAAAACATGCTCGAACCCACGTTCCCCAGCATGCGTCAGGCGCACTGCGCGAGTTTCGCGCACGCGAGCCACCCAATTCATCTCCAAAAAGCGGGCAAGCAGAGCAGCTCCCATGGCGCCTCCGATGTGGTGGTGTCGCTCTGTCCAGTCCAGACATTTGTGTGCAAAGGACCGCCTCAGCCGATGAAGCAGATCGGTATCGATGTCGAGGGTACGGAGAAGCTGTGTGCCCAAAGGTGTCACCGTAAAGGCGTCCTTCCGCTGGCGAAGCGCGCCTCTCCTCAGGAGTTCATTTCGTAGGGCTATAGCGAGTACGCCCCCTAAGTGGTCGTAGCAGGTGCGAGCAAAACGCATTTCAGGCATGGAGGACGCGGCGGAGTTGTCAGCGAGCGCTCCCAGGGCCTCAATCGCTACGGCGACATCGGCATTCTTCAACCGGAAAAGCCGCTGTCGCCCACTGCGTTCGGAAACCACCAAGCCCCCGGAAAGAAGTTTAGAGAGATGTGAACTCGCAGTTTGCGGAGAGACGGAGGCTGCAATCGCCAACTCCGACGCCGAATGGCCATTGCCGTCGAGCAAGGTAGTCAGCATCTGGATGCGACCGGCTTCTCCGATCAGGCCTGCAATATTCGTGATTGATGTGACATCCATAGTTCGATCTAGATTTAAACATATGCGAAGCGACGCCGCTACTCTTTTAATCTGAGGAGATCGCATGAAAGACCTGACAATCGCGCTAGACGATCGGCCAGGTGCGTTGGCCGATTTGGGAACGGCGCTCGGTCGTGCTGGTGTAAGCATCGAGGGTGGGGGCGCATGGGTGATCAAAGGCGAAGGGGTAGCTCACTTCCTCTTCGAGGATGGAGCCGCCGCACGAAGCGCGCTGGAGGCGTCTGGCATCCGGGTTCTTCAAGAGCGTGACGTGCTCATCCAGAGGCTAAACCAGGCTGAAGCAGGCCAGCTCGGCAGAATTTCGCGCGAGATGGCGCAAGCAGGGGTCAACATCGAGGTCCTCTACAGCGATCACGATAATCGGTTGATCCTTGTCGTGGATGACATGGCCAAGGGGCAGGCGGTTTCTGAGCGATGGTCGCGTGAATGGGACGCAAAGTCTCACTAGATCGTGAATCCTCGTAGGATAAAAAGCAAACATGAAACACCACAACTACGAGGTTCGAATCGATTGGAGCGGCAACGATGGTCAGGGTACGAAAACCTATAAAGCCTACCGCCGCGATCACACGATTTCCTGTGTGGGCAAGCCCCAGATTCACGGCTCAAGCGACCCAGCCTTTCGTGGCGATCGGTCCCGTTACAATCCGGAGGAACTCTTAGTCGCCAGCTTGTCCTCCTGCCACATGCTTTGGTATTTACATCTGTGCTCGGTGAACCATGTAACCGTCCTCGACTATCGGGATTTGGCTTCTGGCGTGATGGAGGAACAGGATGACGGTTCTGGAGAGTTCGTCCGAGTAGTGCTGAAACCAACGGTGAAGATCTGCGTCGGCGACGACCAAGCCAAGGCGCTCGCGCTCCATAGCGAGGCTCATCGCCATTGTTTCATTGCGCGCTCTGTCAATTTCCCTGTTGAGATCATTCCCGAAATCGAACAAGCAACGGGAACGACTCCCCAGTAGTCGCGACCCCTTCGCCTAGTCGGATTGGGAAGGTTTGGCCGTCACCGGGATCAATCGCTCGTTGATTTCGGTACACACGAAGCCTATTAAGGCCGAGCGTGATTTATGAGAGCTGCTGTAATCTCTGACATCCACGGCAACTTGGGGGCGTTAGAGGCTGTGCTAGCGGATATCAAAGCCCGGAAGGCCGATACCATTATTAACTTAGGGGATATTGTGTCTGCCCCTGTTTCCTGCTGAATGTGCCGACCGACTTATACCGCTCGGGCTTCCAACCATCCGCGGCAATCATGAGCGTCAATTGCTAACTTTCGCGACGAAGGAGATGGGACCATCTGATGGGTATGCGGCAAGCTGTCTTCGCTCGGCCCATTTCGCTTGGATTGCCCAGCTTCCGGAAACGATCCAGCTTTGGGATGACGCACTACTTGTGCATGGAACACCGGAGAGCGATGTCATGTATTTTCTTGAGACCGTGGATGAGCGTGGGGTGCGACCCGCCGACAGGCAGGAAATAACCTCTCGGGCGGCAGGAATTGACGCCGGTCTGATCCTTTGCGGACATACTCACATGCCCCGCTCTGTCAGGCTTGACGATGGCCGCCTGATTGTGAACCCCGGTTCCGTTGGCATGCCTGCCTACGAAGAGAACCGGCCCTATGCACACAAGATGGAAACCGGTCCTCCGCACGCGCGATATGCGATTGTTGAGAAACGGAACGGAAAGTGGATGTCGGAATTGTTTGCCGTTCTTTATGATTGGGAGAAGGCAACGACTGTCGCCGAAAAACGGGAACGCCCAGATTGGGCGCGCACTTTGCGCACTGGACTAGCGTGAATCCATCGGAGAGTCGGGCTGCTGTAAGTCGGGAGTGCACAACTTCCAAAATAGCCGACAACCCATCAATGATCGCCGGCTACGCACATCGGCGTAAACACATCGCTCGCTTTTCTCTGCAGGTAAGCCAAGATTTCCGTGTAGCGAACGGAATCTTGTTCCCCGCTGGAGGTCAGAATCTTAGAGGACAGCGAAACCAGAGGGGCCTTTGCGCCAGCACGTTCCTGGGTTCGCGTATCCAAACGCTTCTGGCATCCGTAATAGGAAGTGAAAGACAAAAACCGGCAAGGAGACGCATTGCAAACGAAAGTGCTGACGCTCAAACTCGTCGTATTCCTCGCAACCATGAACGCCATTTCGGTTCTGGCACAAAATGCACAGCACCATCCACCCAACTCTTCTAGCCGAGCGACTGAGACCACGATCGAACAAATGCCAGCAAAGCTCGAAACTCAGTTCGCGCTAAGCGCATTGCCTCCGGCCATGCGAGACCCAACCACCGTTTATGTTCTTGACCCTAACAAGGGCTATCAACTGTCCAGGCAGGGGACGAACGGTGTGACCTGTCTTGTAGAGCGCACTGCGTGGGAGCAGGCTAATTTTCGCAATGACATCTATGTCCCTCTCTGCTACGACGCGAAGGGCTCAAAGACCTTCTTGAAAGTCATTATGGAAGTGGCTGAGCTTCGCATTCAAGGAATGACTCCCGATGCTTTGAAGGCTGAAATTGAAAATCGTTACAAGAACAAGACCTATCACCTTCCGGACAAACCAGGATTGTCTTACATGATCGCGCCGGTCATGCGCACATGGATGATGCCTGACTGGCAAGTCCATACCATGCCCATGCCTCACCTGATGTTCTACGCTCCGAACATGAAAAACGAAGACATTGGAGCCCTTCCAAATTCCAATGTTCTATATCCGTTCATCTTCAAAGAGGGAATCGCCGAGCAGAGCTACATGATCCAGCTTATCGGAGCGTCAGAAAAGACGAGGATCCCGGCTGACGAGAAGCCTCTTCTTCATGATCTCTGCGCCTTCCGCGACGTTCTTTGCCTCGCGAACAAGGAGCAGTGACCTGATCGAGCGCTAGGACGCAAGCTTCGTGCCGGAGATCGAGCGGGCTTGGGTAACATATCAAATGGCAGCGACAGCTAGGGCAAAAGGAGCGCCTCATGAATAAACAGAATTTCACGACTACCATTTCGGTGGATCAGACTCCGGAAGAGGTCTTCGCTGCCATCAATAATGTTCATGGATGGTGGTCAGGGGAAATCGAGGGCCATACAGACAAACTCGGCGCCGAGTTCACGTACCGTTACAAAGATGTGCACCGTTCCAAACAAAAGGTCGCAGAACTTATTCCTGGCAAAAGAGTCGTGTGGCACGTGTTAGACAGTGATCTTAGTTTTGTGACGCGCAAGAGCGAGTGGAACAGCACGGACATTGTTTTTGACATTTCGGAAAAAGATGGCAAAACGGAGGTTCGCTTTACGCATGTTGGTCTAGTACCGCAATATGAATGTTATGGTGGCTGCTCAAACGCATGGGGCAATCTCATAACCGGCAATTTGCGCAACCTGATCACCACGGGTAAAGCTCAGCCCGACGCGTTCGCATAGGCAGAAAAATCAAAAGAGTGGATGTCGCCCTGCGCATATGCCATGTACATGAATGGTCCGACCGCGATCAGTGTTCCTGGAAAATTCGACACGCGTTACCTCGCGTTCCTTGAAACGATTACGAGTCTTCGCCCGAGCCTGCACCATTATTGCTCACGAATGACCGGATCGGTCATGGACGGCGAAGACGTTGTCCAGGAAGCTTTGTTCGAGGCTTATCGGAAGCTGGAGCAGTTCGACGACAGCCGACCCCTGAAACCGTGGCTGTTCCGGATCGCGCACAATCGTTCTGTAGACTTTCTGCGCAGACGTGAAGTCCGGGCTGAGGCGGAACAAGGCGTTCTCATGTCCGACGCGGTAGAACCTGCGGAGCCGGCAGTTCTCGGTCTGGGCAGCGCGGTTGAACGTCTGGTGACCAGCCTGCCTCCGAAGGAGCGCGCATGCGTCCTTCTGAAGGACGTATTTGATTACTCGCTTGACGAGATTGCCGAGCTGGTCGATTCCACTGTCGGAGGCGTGAAGGCAGCGCTCAACCGCGGACGAACAAAGCTAACTGCATCCTCTTTTCCGGCGAAATTGCCTCCAGGCCCGAGCCCAGAGTTGGCACGCATCATGCAGCTCTATGTGGATCGCTTTAATCGGCGCGACTGGGACGGGGTCCGTGAACTGATTAGTGCTGACGCCCGGCTCAACGTCGCCGAAAGGTTTGCAGGAAAGTTCGCGGACGCGCCGTATTTCTTCAATTATGACAACTGGCCTTGGCCCTGGAAATTGGCTGTCGGTGAAGTGGACGATGAACCGGTGGTGGCCATTCTCCGACGGGATGCGGATGCGTGGACGCCTCATTCCATCATTCGTATTAACCTGATCGGCGAGAAGATTCAAGAGATCGTGGACTACATTCATTGCCCATGGATCATCTCGGCCGCCGCCTCTGTGTCTGTAGCCGAGACGACCTAATTGCAGGTAGCGACGCTCGACGGCCTAAGCAAACTAAATCGACAAATCAATATCGTGGCTGATTTCTTTGTTTCGGGATTCAGTATTGAAATATTTGAGTGCCGAGTCGTCGGTCTCGTGGTCATGGCGTTTTAAGAGCTACCTCCCGGCTCCAAGGGGCCAGGCCGCACTCTCCTCATATTCCATGGGATCGCAGAAGCCTTCGGTTTGCACGCTGACTTGGCGTAGAGCGTCCAAGGCCATCAACCGGCGATGCGCGTTGAATGTCAAACATCCTCCGTAAGACGCAGTGTAGATGGGGAACACGGCCTTGCAAAGCAAAAATCGAATCACTATAGTATTTACAACTGTAGTGATAAAAGAACAGTCGAGAGTGTTCGTGAACCTTTCCTTGGACAGCTACATTCTGGATGTACTAATGCGTGATCTCACCGAATATGAAAAGCGACCCTCAGCGTTTCTTGTTTACCTGCATGTGTGGAGACGGAGCCTGGCTGCGGGTCAGAAAGTCGCGTCGTTGAGCTACCAGGAGATAGCGGAAGGCACGGGATTGTCGAAGTCCGCTGTGCAAAGCGCTGTGAGGCTCCTCAAGAGGCGAAGGCTAATCTACGTTTCACTGAAGAACCCGACTGCTACTCCGATCTATAGAGCAGAACGTCCTTGGATTCGGCGAAAGCAAGGCTAACGGGCGGCCCCAACAGCCCAGCAGCGTTTTATGCAGTAATCCTAAGTCATTCGATGCTGTAGTCGAAGGTATAGGAATGCTTCCCGTCGGGGGCAATGATGATGTCCATCTTGCCGGTGATCCCCTTAAGTTCGCTCGTTCCCGAGTCAGGGACGACGATAATAGACAGATCTGGGACACCACGGGTCATGGTCGCGCTGTGTTGCAGTGCGAAGCTACCTCCGAGTCCTTTGAGTGTGCCGGTTACGCGCTCGATAGCGACGTAGCCGGCCGAACCCTTGACCTGGGTCTGGGCCGCGATCATCTCGCCCTTGCTGGTCGCATTTAGGTCACCGTGGAACTGCTTGTCGATGGTCATCCGGCCGAGATTCGCGGCTTTCGCGACCTCGCTATCCGGTTGTTGGGGCGTCAACTTCACGTCGAAGGGACCGCTGGCGTGCTGTGTCATGTGAGTTCTCTCCTGATGAACTTCATTTAACTTTGCTGAATTCCTCTGCGCACATGCGCACCCGACGAATACAAAAGCAATACTCAAGATAAGTCGTAGCGGGACATGAAACGCTCGTGCCGCGGAGCGCCATATTGAGCCCGTATCGTTTGTGGGATATAAGTGGTTCATTGCACGTACCTTCCTAGTCGCAACACTGTAATGAGTGTGCCAAGAGCATGATTGGAAAAACGCGACGGCGAAAAAAGGCCACGGTTGAAGAGATATTCGACGCCGAGCTGGGCAGGGCGCGAGGAATCTTGAGGTGGCCGCCGCCTACCGGACAATTCAGGCATATGAGACGACGCCCGCCGGCAGATCTTGAGCCTTGGATCGATGTTTATTGGATGGTAACGTGGGACCTTCCTCACCCATTTCTGCAGGAGACGCTGCCCCACCCTAATGTCCACCTGATTTTCGAGAATGGCAGAGCGGTGGTCGGCGGCGTTTCCACGAAGAAATTTTCACGTGTACTCGAAGGGAAATCGGGAGTGTTCGGTGTCCGATTCAGGCCAGGCGGGTTCCGCCCATTCATGAATGCCCAGGTGGCGACGCTTTTGGATCGCGTGGTCTCGGCGAAGCGGGTATTCGGCGCTGACATCGAGAAAATCGAGGATCTCTGGCGGGCATCGGCGTGGCAAGAAGACAAGATGATCGGAGCTGCCAATACATTCTTCCGCGGACGTTTGCCGGAAACAGATAAATCGTTGCAAGGGGCTGATCGAATAGTGAAAAAGATCCTCGAGGACCGCGAGATCAAGACGGTTGACGACCTGGTGGCCCGAACCGGAATCGAGAAGCGTGCCCTGCAACGGACCTTCAAAGAGTACGTCGGCGTCAATCCCAAGTGGGTAATCCGGCGCTATCGCTTACATGAATTGTTGGAGAGATTCAACGCAGGTCAGCCTCCAGATTGGGCGCAAATCGCGCTCGAGCTTGGATACTTTGATCAAGCGCATCTGATCAATGACTTCAAATCGATCACGGGGCAATCGCCGACCCAGTACCGCGACGAGTTATTGGCAGAATGACGCTTAGCCGTGTAATTCGATGCTTGACCTGCGAACTTACGGCGCTGCAACTGCAAGAGAGTTGGGCGACCAAGCTGCCGAAGGGCGAACGTGAATCAAATCATCCTCTGAGTTTCGTGTGCGACGTGTTCAGAGTCTTCGAAAAATCTGTCCACGTCTGTCCAGAATCTCTTGCCCACGTCTGCTCACTGCCGATCACGGGCAGAGGTCATTATTTCTCTGTCCAATCACTGTCCAATAAGGCTTACTCAGGGCGCTGAAACCGTTTTTGGACGCCGTCTGTGCCGTTCATTCTCATTAAGTTACGGTTTCAATCACCACTGTCACGGCAGAGGCCCCGCGGGTTCGAGTCCCCTCCCCGCCATTCTTTTCGAGAGGGGCCACTAGGAACGTTCAAAATGTTGCCGTGAACAAGGCTGGGGTTGCAATTCGAGGGTTTACATTAGGCCAAAACTGGCGTGATTGAGCAAGAATTAGACGGTTGAAGCACCACTTAAATGATTGAGTAGCAACGAAATTGGCTCTGTACCCCCAAGTTCGGGACCAAGGGGTCGGAGGTTCAAGTCCTCTCTCCCCGACCATTACTTTCAACAGCTTACGATCTCTTGATTGCTCGCAACTACGTCTCAAGTGAGCCCTTGGTGGGTCTTGATTGGGTGCCCCAGACCAAGTGTGTGGGCACAACAGACTTAGGCGGCGCCGACCATAGAACTTGGGACACCCATAAGAATATAAGGTGGGTGAAAAATAAAGGAGGATCTCTCCGGAGATCACGAAAATTGCGGCTCTTCTACAAATGCGGAGGCTGTTGAGCCCTCGGGCTAGCGCCAGGGGATCAGAGATTCAAGGTCCGCAACAGTCCCGGAGGCACAGCAACCCAGCCCAAACGTGGTCGGACTCCGGACACCACGAGCAGCAAATAAATCAGTGCGGCATTTAGCCGCAGCACCACCAATAGGGTCACTTCGGCGACGGCAACGCTGAGCCACGCGATCTCGCGGATGTGGGAACGACGGATTAAGCGCTGCAGCACGAGCTTGCGCTCGAAGTCATCAGCAGCAGGCGCGTCCAGCGGAGCGGAAACCCCAATCTTCAATGAACACCCGCATTCTTTCCCGAGGAGTTTTGTGCGATTTGCGGCGATGAGGACTTTTCCGAATTACTCACATTGATTTCATCAACACGACGACGCTAACATTTGAGGCCACGCTTTTGCCTGAAGTTGAAGGTGAGACTGATAAGGGCAAGTGTGCTGAGTAATGTTCGTAGATCTGCTTGGTAAGTTGGAAGGACAGGGGCATTCCATGGGCACTTCAATGGAGAATATCGACTCTAAATCTGTTTGGCTTGTAACAGCCCGGGCACTGGGTCTGCTTATTGGAGAATGCCTTCTCTTCTCGATCGGCCTAACCGCACAGACTGCGGGAAAACCCATGGATTTACCCCCAGAAGTTGCGAGTCGGCTTGCTCCGGGCGTCTCGGCTCTGAAGTCGGGCGATCTTGATACAGCCCAAAACATTTTCGCCAGCGCTTTGCGACAAGGGATCAAGCATCCGCTGATCTTTCATAATCTAGGCGTGATTGAACAGGAGCGGGGCAATCATCAACAGGCGATTGCGCGGTTTCGGGGAGCGATAGCGTTGCAGCCGGACTATGCCCCTTCTCGCCTCTTGCTCGGCTCAAGCCTGCTCGCAATCGGACGAAATGCGGAAGCAGTGCGCGAGCTCAAACGCGCCGCTGTGCTCATGCCGCAACAGCCGCAAGCTCACCTGCAGTTGGCAAAAGCATACGAGGCCGCGAATAACTGGATCGCAGCGGTGCTGGAACGGCAGACCGTTGTACAGTTGTCTCCTGCTGAGCCGGAATACTCGTATCAATTAGGCCGGGCGTGGACGAAGCTCTTCGAGTGGTCGTATCAGCAGATCCTTGATGTGAATCCCAAGTCGGCACGGTTGCAGCAGGCGTTAGGCCAGGAATATGCGGGTCAGGAAAAGTATGATCTTGCCCTCGACGCCTATAAAAAGGCCGCGCTCGCAGATCCAAACCTACCGGAAATCCATCTCGGAATAGCATTGATCTACCTGGAACTGAAGAGATTTGATGAAGCGCTGGAGAATATCAATCTTGAGTTGAGGCTGGAGCCCGAAAGCAAAACCGCGGCCGAAGCCAAACAAAAGATCGAAGCTGCGAAGAGTGCATCATCGTCCAGTTGAAAACTCAGTACGATGATTCAAAGATACAGGACCACGCGGCGAACGCTCGCGATCTTGGTGCTACTGAGCGCCTCGTTGTCATCGGCTCAGCCGTCGCAATCGTCCACAACTCCGCCGGCCGATAGTCGACTCGCAACTATCCCGCATGATGTTTCTAGCTTAGGCCTTGGTGCTGCTCAGCGTGCGCTGCTTGAGCAGGAGATCGAGAAACGGGAATATAAACCCGCTGAGCAACTCCTCGTAGATGAAGCTAATCGCGATCCTACTTCGATTCGCGCCGCCCGCTTATTGGAGGCGGCCGGGGGCATTACCTCAACTCAGCTATCGCGTGGAAAAAAGCGGAAGCAATTGCTCCGCTCGACGAGCGCAGCAGCTTTACTCTGGCGATGGCATACGTTAAGCTCGGCCGGCAAGACTGGGCCCGTCAGCAGATGGAAAGACTCGCAACCACAAAACCTGACGACGTCCTGTACAGATATTGGCTGGCCCGCTTCGATTACGATGCCCACAATTACGCTTCGGCTATCACTCGGCTGCAAACCATAGTCAAGATTGATCCCAAAATGGTCCGAGCATATGACCTGCTCGGTCTCTGTTACGACTACTTGGGACAACTTGATGCCGCAGTGAAGAACTACAATCGCGCAATTGAACTGAATCGGCTCCAGGCGAAGCCATCTCCGTGGCCACACGTCGATTTGGCTGCCTCTCTAATTGCGATGAACCAGCTTACGGATGCGGAAAATAGGTTAAGAGAAGCGTTAAGCTATGATGCCGCTCTTCCGCAGGCTCACTATCAGTTGGGCCGAGTGCTGGAAATGCAGGGGCGATACAGCGAGGCGGTGCAGCCGCTTCAACAAGCTTCTACACTTGACCAAACGTACGCTGAGCCGCATTACTTACTGGGGCGAATCTATCAAAAGCTCGGAGACACCAAGTCGGCGAAGCTGGAGATCGACCGATTTCAAGAGATCAAAAAGAAACAGAATTCAGTTAAATAAATTCCGGCGCCAAGCAGGGAGTGAATGACAGGCTTGCCAAAAAAACAACGCCGTCTGATTGTGCATCAGACGGCGCCTGCAAAACCGCGAACTGCCCGTTAGAACTCCAACCTTCCCGCGATCTGTATAGTCCGGCGGAGAACTTACTCCACGGGTCCACTTCCCGAAATCGCTGCGACTGATGTCGTTGTTGAAGGCGAAGCTCGAACCTTGGTTGTTCACGTTGGCTGCGTCGAAGAAGTAGTGATTGTTAAAGGCGTTAAAGAACTGAAAACGAAGCTGGAAGTTTAGCTTCTCCATAAGTTTCGTGTTCTTGGTAAGTGCAAAGTCAAGATTTTTCGAGTTCGGCCCACGGAATCCTGAGATGCGAGAGCCAACACCCGTATAACCGAATGCCGAGAAGTTAGAGACCGGTTCGAACGCGTTGATGTCAAGGAGCGGTGCGCAGCCAGGGTTATTGGCAGCGCAACCTTTGTTGGGGTTGTAGTCGTTCGGATCCTGCAGGAACGGATTCTTGCCCGGCAGAACTCCTACCAGGCAGGATTGCCTGAACTGAGGAACGACGCCGCACGTACCAGATCGGAACCACATTGGGGTGCCGCGCGACCAGTGTATGAGCGGGCTTATCTGCCAGCCGCCCACGAGTGCATTCACCGCGCCGCCCTGATTTGCGAAGCGCTTGCCCTGTCCAAATGGAAGTTCGTATACAAAGGCGGCCGAGAGTACTTGCGGAACATCATCCGACGAAATCGAACGAGCGCGCCGCTTCTCGAATGGCGAGATTACTCCTTGAGTAGCATTCCACGAGCCACCAAGCTGCTGCGTGTTGTCCGAAGCGTCGGAGATCAGCTTCGACGCTGTGTAAGACACAAGCATATACAGCCCACGGCTATAGCGTTTTTCGGCCTTCACCTGGAATGAATGATAGATGGAGTTACCGTGGTTCTCATTCAGTCCTTGT
>Ga0209156_10003023_pt1 | contig 12853 bp, 6 predicted proteins | sample GraSoiAngelo_124_FD_185881 | JGI IMG/M metagenome (GOLD analysis project Ga0209156, IMG submission 185881) | Grasslands soil microbial communities from the Angelo Coastal Reserve, California, USA - 14_0927_05_20cm (SPAdes) (version 2) | ecosystem: Environmental > Terrestrial > Soil > Grasslands ...
GGACACTGACACCCCCACGACCGTCGGTGACGGTAAGGGTCACGGTGAAGGTGCCGTTGTCGGCGTACGTGTGGCTGGGGGTCGCGCCGCTACCGGTGCCGCTGTCGCCGAAGGTCCAGGCGTACGTCAGGGCGTCGCCGTCCGAGTCCGACGAGGCGCGGCCGTCGAAGGCGACGCTCGTTCCCTCGGTGCCGGCGTAGGGACCGCCGGGCGCCGCCACGGGCGCGTGATTCGTGCTCGATGGGGCATCGTGGCACAGGCCGCTACCCGCGTCCGTGAAGGTCTTGCCCGCGACCGGGACGAACTGCCACGTGTACCCGCCGGCATCGAGGGTGAGCTTGAGGACGCCCCACGTCGCCGTGTTGCGCACCTGGCTGTTCGCCACCGGCGTGGGATTCCCGCCGTCGAGGGCCTTTCCGCCCGTCCCGACGACGAAACTGCGGATGCCGTACAGCGTATCGAGCACGGCGGCCGGAGACTGGGGCGCAAACCGCTCATAGCTGTGCTTGTGGCCGTTCAATACGACGTCGGCCCCGTACCGGTACAGCGTGTCCCACAACGTCTGGTACTTCGGGTTGCTGACGATCGCGCTGCCCGAGACGAACCGCGGCTCGTGCCAGTAGGCCAGCGTGCACCGCTTGCTGTAGAGCGCCAGATCGGCCCGCAGCCACTGGACCTGCGGCGATGTGGGGGAGACGTCGAGCTCGCTGTTCAGGGCGATGATGTGCCAGGCGCCCAAATTGTAGCTGTAGTACCCGCTGCTCGAGCCCGCCGCCGCTCCGAAATAGCCGAAGTAGCCGGCTGCCCCGCTGACGCTGTACTCGTGGTTGCCGGGCACCGGTCGCGTCCGGGCCTTCTGGCGCCCCCAGGTCGGCGCATACCACTTCGTGAAGTCGGCGCTGGCGCCCATCGGATAGGCGTTGTCGCCGAGCGTGAACACGGTGCCCGGCATGCCGTCGAGCAGGCTGGCCGTGAGCGTGTCGCCGATCGTCGTGCTGTCGGCGATGTCGCCGGCGCCGACCAGCACGACGGGCCCGGCGGGCGCCGCCTGGACGGCGACCGAGTCGGAGCCGGTCCTGGCGAAGACGTTCGTGACTGTGACGCGCACGCTGTCGCGGGCGAGCGCCGCGTAAACGTGAGTGGTCGTGAACGGCGCGGGGGTCGTCACCGTCCCGTTCGTCGAGGTGCCGTCGCCCCAGGTGATGGCGTACGTCCACGGACCGTCGTTCGATCCGGCGTCGCTGAACGCGACCGTGAGAGGAACGGTGTCGCCGGGGTTGGCCGTCAGGTCCGGACCGGCGTTCACGGCCGGTATCGGGATGTAGCACGAGCCGGTCCCGGCATCGGTGGCCGTCTGTCCCGCCACGGGGACGAATTGCCAGGAGTAGGAGCCGTCGCCGAGCGCGAGCTGCAGCACCCCGTACACGCCGCTGATCCGCGCCTCACTGTTCGCGGCGATCAGCGTGGCGGGGTTGTCGAGGCCCTCGCCGCCGGTGCCGATGATGAGCTCGCGGATGCCGCTCATCGGATCGGCGACACCGGTGGGCGTCTGCGGAGCGAACCGCTCGTACCCTCGCATGTGCGCGTTGATGATCAACGTCGCATGCGCGGCGTACAGGTCGTCCCAGAACGGTTTCACCGCCGACAACGGCGTGAACGAGCTCGACGTGGTCGAGTAGAAGCGCGGGCTGTGCCACATCGCCAGCACGCATTGCTTCGTGGTGGCCGCCAGATCGGCCTTGAGCCAGGTCTCCTGGGGGGAGCCGACCGACGCGGACACGAAGCTCGTGTTGCTGTTCAACACGATGATGTGCCACGCGCCGAGATCGTAGCTGTAGTAGCCCTTGGTCGGGTCGCCGGCGGCCGCGCCGAAATAGCCGAAATAGCCCGCGGCGGTGGCGCTCGAGTCGTAGTCGTGGTTGCCCGTCACGGGGAAGGTGCGGGCCTTGTGCCGCCCCCAGCTCGGGCCGTAGCAGTTCTGGTAGGTGGCGGCGGTGCCGTTGGGGTAGCCGGCGTCGCCCAGCGCGAAGACGGTGCCGGCGATGCCGTCGAGCAGAGCGGCGGTGGCCTCGTCGTTGCTCTTGTCGCAGCGCGCGATGTTGCCCGCGCCCACCAGGGTGACGCCGCCGGCCAAGGTTGCCAACCGGGGCGGCACCTGCACCTCGGTGGGCGAGCGCAGCCCCGGCTGGTCCTGGCACGTGACCAGCACGAGCAGGCCGGCGAGCCCGAGCAGGCGAGTCCGCACGCTCGCCCGCGGTCGGGTCATGAGAAGGGCCCGAGGGGCCGCGTCTTTGGTTTGCATCGTCCTAGCCTGCTGCACGTGGCGTGCGCGCAACGTCGATGACATAACGCGCGCGTGGACATGGCGTTACGACGATCGACCGGACGCCGCCCCAGTCCCGATTGTGGCGCATCCCTTACAGCTGCGGGGTTGCCACGTTACGCCCGGCGCCTCAATGGCACGTGTCGGTGCCCGTGTCGGTCTGCCCCACGACCGGGACGAACTCCCAGGAATATGAGCCGTTCGCCAATCTGAGCTTGAGCACGCCGAACGCGCCGCTGATGTTCACCTCGCTGTTCGGGATGGTCAGCGTGTTCGGGGCATCGAGGCCTTCGCCTCCCGTCCCCACGATGATCTCGCGGATGCCGTTCACGGGGTCGGCAGCCCCGGTGGGCGTTTGCGGGGCAAAGCGCTCGTAGTCGCGCATGTGCGCGTTGATGATCAGCTCCGCTCCCGCCGCGTACAGGTCGTCCCAGAACGGCTTGACCGCCGTCGTCGGGAAGAACTGGCTCGCGGTCGTCGAGTAGAATCGCGGGCTGTGAAACAGCGCCAGCTGACACTGCTTGGTGCTCGCCGCCAGATCGTCCCGGAGCCAGGTTTCCTGCGCCGAGCCCGCCAACGTCGACACGAACGTACTGTTGCTGTTCAACACGACAATGTGCCACGCCCCGAGATCGAAGCTGTAGTAGCCCTGGGTCGTATCTCCCGCGACCGGCCCGAAGTATCCGAAGTACCCGTGCGCCGTGGCACTCGAGTCGTATTCATGGTTCCCGAGGACGGGATACGTACGTCCCTTATGGCGGCCCCATGAGGGCGCGTAGCAGTTCAGATAGGCGGCCGCCGTCCCCCCGGGCAAGGCGTTGTCGCCCAGCGCGAACACGGTACCCGGGATCCCGTCGAGCAGCGCCGCCGTGGCCTCGTCGTTCGTCTGGTCACAGCGCGCGATGTTTCCGGCGCCCACGAAGGTCACCACGTCGGTGGCGGCCGTGACGGTGAGCGTCCCCGAGCCCGCCGCGCCAAGCTTGTCCGTCACGGTGACGCGCACGCCATAGCGCCCGGCCGCGCCATAGGCATGGTTGGGGGTGATGGCCGTCGATGGCGACGCCGCGCTGCCGCTGGTCTGCGGCGAGCCGTCGGCCCAGTCGACGACATAGGACCAGGGGCCATCGTTCGCCCCGTCGCTGAAGCTCGCGGCGAGCGTGACGGGGCTGCCCACGGTGACGGTCTGATCGGGACCGGCGTTCACGACCGGTGCCGCGTTGCCGACGGTCGCGGTAGTCGTCGCAGGGGCGCTGGACGCGCCGCGCGTATCGATGACGGTGAGGGTGACCGTGTGGCTGCCGCCGGCGACGTACGCATGGCTCGGCGCGATTCCGTTGCCCGTGCTCCCGTCGCCGAAGTCCCAGGTGTAGCCCAGCTGGTCGCCGTCGGGATCGGACGAGCCGCTGCCGTCGAAGGTGATCGCCGCGCCCTGCACCCCGGTGTAGGGACCGCCCGGGGCCGCGGTGGGGGCCTGATTCGCGCCGGAGGGCGGTGTGCCGTGGCACCGGCCGCTTCCCTCGTCCGTGAACGTCTTGCCCGCGACGGGCAGGAACTTCCAGGTATACCCGGCCGAGTGGAGCGTCAGCTTCAAGACGCCGAGGGTCTGGTTGTTCAACACCTCGGAGTTGGGGACCGGCGGATAGATCGTGAACAAGCCGCCGCCGCCCGTGCCGGCGACGAACTCGCGGATCCCGTGGAGCGAGTCCGCCACGCCGTCGGGCGACTGGGGCGCGAAGCGCTCGTAGTCGTGGTCGTGACCGACGATGACGATTTCCGCCCCGGCGTCGTACAAGTCCTGCCACAGCGGTCGGGTGTCGGTGTGGGCCCCCTCGTTCCCGGAGCTGAACAACGGGTGATGCAAGTAGGCGACCGTGCATTGCTTGGTGCTCTTGGCGAGATCGGCCTTGAGCCATACCTCCTGGGCCGAGCCGACGTTCATCGGGATGTTCGAGTTCAGGGCGACGACGTGCCAATCGCCCAGGTCATAGCTGTAATAACCTTTGCTGGACGCGCCGGCGGCCGAGCCGAAGTACTTGAAATAGCCGCTGGCTCCCGCCGTGAGATAGTCGTGGTTGCCGGGGATCGGCTTGGTGCGCGCCTTGAACCGGCCCCACGTCGGCACGTAGCAGTTCTTGTACTCGGTGCTGGTGCCGTTCGGGTAGGCGTTGTCGCCCGCCGCGAACACCGTGCCGGGAATGGTGTCCATCAGGTTCGCGGTGAGGGAATCCCCCGTCTTGGCGCAGTCGGCAATGTCCCCGGCGCCGACCAGCACGCTGGGCGCGACCGCGCTCACCACCAGCGTGTCCGCTCCGGAGCCACCCTCGGCGTTCGCGACCCTCACGCCCACTTTGTACGTGCCCGCCGCCCCGTAGCTGTGCGTGGCGGTGATCGGCGTCGCCGGCGACGTCGCGGTCCCGGTGCTCGAGCTGCCGTCGCCCCAGCCGACCGTATACGCCCACGGGGCATCGCCGGGATCGCCATCGTTGAAGGTCGCCGCGAGAGTGACGGTGTCTCCCGGGTTCGTCTTGACGTCGGGGCCGGCGTTCACCGTGGGTCGCATGCCATGACAGCTGGTTGAGCCCGAGTCGCTGAACGTCTTCCCCGCGACCGGCACGAACTGCCAGTGGTAAGTGGCGTCGTCGAGCGTCAGGTTCAGGACGCCGAACGTGCCGCTGCTCCTGACCTGGCTGTTCGGCCGGACGGTGCCGAACGCCGTGACTGCCGCTCCGCCGGTGCCGACCACGAACTCCCGGATCCCCTCGGCCGGGTCGGCCACGCCGGTCGCCGTCTGGGGCGCGAAGCGCTCGTAGAAGGCGTAATGGGCGTTCACGACCACGTCCGCGCCGGCCGCGTACAGCGCGTCCCACAGGGGGCGCACGGCGGTGTTGGGGGCGTCTTTGGAGTCGAACAGGGGGTGGTGCCAGTAGGCGAGGGTGCAGCGCGCCGGATGCGCGGCCAGGTCGGTCTTGAGCCACTGCACCTGCGCTGAGGTCGCCGTGAACGGCACCAGGCTCGAGCTGCCGGTGTTGAGCACGACGATGTGCCAGGCTCCCAGGTCGTAGCTGTAGTACCCTTTTTTCGGGTCCCCCGCGGCGGTGCCGAAGTAGCCGAAATAGCCTGCGGCGTTGGCGGTCTTGTAGTCCAGCTCCCCGGCCGCCGGCAGCGTGCGCCCCTTGTACTGGCCCCAACTGGTTTGGTAACAGGTGTTGTACTGCGTGACGGTGCCCTTGTCGTAGGCGGCGTCGCCGGCGGTGAACACGGTGCCGGGGATGGCGCCGAGCAGCGCGGCCGTGGCGTCGTCGCCGGTCGCATTGCAGGCCGCGACGTTGCCCGCGCCCACCAAGGTGACCGGCCCCGAGGCCGTGACGAAGCTCGGCGCTGGTTGCCGAGTCCCGTCGACCTGGGACGAGGGTCCCTGGTCGTCACGGCACGTCGTGACAAGGAGCGCCGCGGCGATGGCCAGCAGGCCCGTGAGGCGTGAGCGGGACAGCGTCATTGAGTGCACTCAGTGGTCGAAGGGTTGGTGGCGCAACTTCCTTACATCCTCGCGGTCGGTACGCTACGCTGGCGGCTCGTGGCAACTTTCTCGATGGCGGCGGGGCGGGGGAGGGCGAGCAGGCCGCGCGCCTGCGTCAGCTCCGGCGGATCGCCCGACGAGCGGCGACCGAGCACCGTCGCGGCGATCAGACGCACTGTGCGGGCGACGAGCGCGGCATCGTACACGAGCGACGCCCGGCGGACGTAAACCAGGTCCAGGGCGAGTCGCAGCGGCAACAGCCGCTCGACGTAGCCGCGCTCCGGATCGTTGCGCCCGACGATCGTGTCGCCGTGGACGTAATCGTACAGCGTGCCGGGGCTCGTGAGACCCGGGCGCACTCGCAGTAGCTCGCGGTGCTCCGGGCCATAGTGGCGGCTCACGATGCTGGGGTGTTCGGGGCGCGGGCCCACGATCGACATCTCACCGCGTAAGATGTTGAGCAGCTGTGGCAGCTCGTCGACCTTGGCGCGCCGCAGCCACGCCCCGAACCGGAACACGCGGGGATCCCGATCGGCGGTGATGACGCTCTGGAAGGCCCCGTGGTTCACCCGCATGGTGCGGAGCTTGTACATCGTGAACGGCCGGCCGTGGCGTCCCGTCAGGCGCGCGCGGTAGAAGATCGGGTTGCGATCGGCGAGCCAGATGCCGAGCGCCGCGAGCGACAACAGCGGGCTGAGCACGATCAGCGCGGCGGCCGAGAGCAGCACGTCCAGCAGCCGCTTCATGCCGCGGCCCCGGCCGAGTGCAGCCGCTCGGCGATCCGATCGACGAGATACGCGGCGAGCGGAAACGCGCAGGTGAACGCCGGCGAGACCGCGTTGAGGACGTGGAACGAGCGTTCGTCCCCCTCGTAGCGGAAGTCCATCTCCAGGCGGCGCTCCCGCACGTCGAACAGCTGGGCGCGGATGCCCGTCGGTCCCCAGCGGCGGAACGCCGTCGGCCGTATGCCGTCGACGAGGGCCGCGGCCCGGCGCACCAGGCCGCGTCGCCCGTGAGCGCGCAGCTCCGCCAGGGCGAGGCCGCGGAACCCGAAGTCGTCGCGCCAGAGCATCCCCAGCTCCTGGGACGCGATCGCCAGACACTCGTCGAGTCGGAAGTTGCGCCAGCCGTCGTACTGCTCGCGCCACAGCGCCGGTGCCGCGGTCGGCCCGATCTTCACGCCGCCGCTCACCCCGCGGGTGACGTGGACGCCGAGAAACGGGTTGGCGAGCGCCGGCACGGAGTACACGTGGGTGCGCACGTCCGGGGCGCCGGGCTCGGCCACCAGGTAGCGACCGCGAAACGGCAGAATGCGGTATCGCTCCGAGAACCCGTAGTCGCGCGCCACGCGGTCGGCGTACACGCCGGCGGCGTTCAAGAGATAGCCAGCGGCGATGGTGCCGGCCGAGGTGACGACCCCGCCCGTGCCCCGCCCCCGGTACGCCACCCCGGTGAGGATCACGATCCCGGCCGCGCGCGCATCGGCCACGAGACTCGCGACGACGGCGGCCGGCTGCACGGTGGTGGTCGACGGGGAAAACAGCGCCCGCTCGTGGGTGCGGGCCCGCGGCTCGAGTCGGCGAACGTCGTCCGCGGAGAGGACCTCGAGCGGGACCCCGTTGGCGCGGCCGCGGCGCTGCAGCTCCTCGAGCCCCGGCAGATCGGCGGCGTCGCGCGCCACCACCAGCTTGCCGCAGCGGTCGAGCGGCAGGCCGCGCTCGACGCAATACGCCGCGAGCCGGCGGTTGCCCTCGCGCGTGAGCCGCGCCTTGAGCGTGTCGGCCGTATAGTAGAAACCGGCGTGGAGCACGCCCGAGTTGCGGCCGCTCGCATGCAGCCCGCAGGCGCGCTCCTTCTCGAGCAGCGTCACCGAGCAGTCGCCGTGGCGGCGTTTCAGCTCGAGCGCGAGGGTGAGCGCGAGGATGCCGCCTCCCACCACCAGGAAATCGGTAGTGCTCGGCATCGCGACCCCGGTGGTCACGCTCAGACGGGGGTCGGCTCGCGTGCGGACGTCCAATCTCCGCGCCGGCGTCGCGGCGTGGCGAGGCTCTGCCTCAGCGCCTGGACGTTGTGAAAGGCGGGATTCTGGTAGTTGCGCAGGGCTGGATGGGCGCGGACCGCCGCCGCGACCTCGCGGATGCCGGCGGCCACGGTCCACTCGGGCTCGAACCCCAGCACCCGACGGATCTTCGCGAAGCCGACGCGATAGTCCCGCAGGTCGGTCCCGTCGCGCTGCCGCGCCACCTGGACGTCGCCGACGATCTCGGCCACCATGGTGCCCAGGTCCGCGATGGTGTGGTTCAACGCGTCGCCGCCGACGTTGAAGATCTCGCCGGCGACGCGCTCGGCCGGCGCCTCGAGGGCGGCGATGAACGCCCGCGCCGCATCGCGGCAGTGCACGTTGGGACGCCACTGGTTGCCGCCGACAATGGTGATCCCGCCGTCCGCCACGGCGCGCACGGTGAGCGTATTCACCACCAGGTCGAAGCGCATCCGGGGCGACAGCCCGAACACGGTGGACAGCCGCAGCACCACCGGTTCCACGTCGCCGGCGCGGTCGAACAGGATATTCTCGCTCAGCACCCGGGTGCGCGCGTACAGCGACACCGGGTTGAGCCGGGATTGCTCGGTCAGGGCGCCGCCGCCGCTGGCGCCGTACACGCTGCAGCTCGACGCGAACACCAGCCGCCGCACGCGGTGGAAGTTGCAAGCCTCGACGAGGATCTTCGTCGCCGTGTAGTTGAGATTGATGGTCTCTTCGGGGTCGAGATTGCAGGCGGGGTCGCCGACGATGGCGGCGAGGGCGATCACGCCGTGCACGTCACGCAATGCCCGGCCCACGTCGCGGCTGGAGCAGACGTCCCCGGCCAGCACTTCGAGCCGCGGATCCTCGAGCCCCTCGATCCCGGCGCGACCGTAGTCGAAGCGGTCCAGCACGCGGACGGCGTACCCGCGCTGCAGGAGCATGCGTGTGAGGTGCGAGCCGATGAACCCGGCGCCGCCGGTGACGAGCACGCGACGGCCCCCGTCCGGCGCGGAGTGCGTGGTCGGAGCGGCGGGGGTGGGGGCGGCGTCGAGCAGCTCGTGCAGCGTCACGCTCCCGGAGCGATGCACGTCCCGCCCGCGCACGAAGCGGTCGATGCCGCCGACGGCCCGGACCCGGATGCCCGCCTCCTCGAGGCGGCGCCCGAGCGCGCGCACCACGGCCCGGGTGGCCGAGGGCATGGCCACGATCACCTCGCGCACGTCGTGGCCCTGGGCCAGCGCGAGGGCGTCGCGCACGGGTCCGAGCACCGGCACGCCGTTGAGCACGGCGCCGTGCTTGACGGGATCGTCGTCGAGGAATCCGACCAGCTCCACGTCCGGTGCGGCGCCTTCCATCAGCTCGCGTCCGATGGACAGGCCGTGCTGGCCCGCGCCGGCGATCAGCACGCGGTGGGGCGGGGCAAGCCTGCGGCGCGACGGGCGCGCCCGCTGCCTGGCTTCGGCCACCGACCAGCGGCGCAACGCGCGCACGCCCACGCACAGGAACAGCGTCAGCAGCACGACGAGCAGGAGGGTGGCCACCGACATCCCCAGCGTCCCGAGCCCGCGCAGCGCGAGCAGCGCGCCCAGCACGATGGTGCTCGACACGCCGAGCGCGACCGCCTCACGCATGCTGGTGTAGCGCCAGATGGCCCGGTAGCTGCCGCCCAACCCGTCCGCGACGACTAGGAGGAGTCCGACGAGCAGGGCCAGCGAGGCGGTTTCCCCGACTCCCACGGTGCGAACGCCTTCGCTCACGGCCACCGCCGTCACGACGGCGGCCGCGCCGCAGCAGAAATCCACGGCGACCTTGACGGCCCGCCGCATGCCGGCGTGGCGCAGTCCGCGGTCCAGCGCGCGCACCGCGGCGGCGAGGGCCCGTACGGGCCAGAAGAATCCCTGGGCGACCTGGTCCAGCTCGAGGCGGATCGAAGTCATCTCAGCCCTGGTTGCGGGTAGCGCGCGCCTGTCGGTCCGGTGTAACGCCCCGGCTGCTTATCACGTCTCGTGCCCGGCGGCGGGAGGCGGCGCCGCGGCGCCGCCGTCCCGCGCCTGCTACTCAACGGCCACACTTTAGTCACAGTCGTGTATCAGACCCGGCCCGCAGCGTCCGCCGCACGGTCATGAACACCTCGGCGGCATCCATGCAGCATTGATTCCCCCAGGCGCGGGCCCGATGGCGCAGCGCATCGAGCGATCGCGGGTGCGGATAGGGGCGGACCTCGCTCTCGTAGCAGGCCATGGCGGCGACCTTCTGCTCGAGCGTCGTCGAGATGTCCACCCACGTGTCCGGAATGAAGCTGCGCGGGTAACCCCACTCGGTGCTGCTCGCGGTGTCGAAGGCGTACACCGCCTCGAGGAACGGCTCGATCGGCCGGGTGGCCACGAGGGCGGCGCGGAACAGGAGCTCGTGATCGCGGTTGGCGTCGCCGCCGAACTGACAGTAGACGACGGCGGGGCGCAGCTCGCGCACCGCGCGCTCCAGCGGTGTGATGAGGTCGAGCAACGACTGGGTGTCGAGCCGCTGGTCGGGAAACCCCAGCGGACGGGACTCGGCGAGGCCAAGGGTGTGTGCCGCGCGGCGCATGTGCTCGAGCTGGCCGACCCCTCCCGGCCCGTAGCGCAGCGACTCCCCTTCGCAGGCGATGACGGCCGTCACCTCGTCGCCCGCCCGGGCGTGCAGGGCGAGCGTGCCGCCGCACCCCAGCAGCTCGTCGTCGGGATGGGCCGCGATGACCAGAACGCGACGGCTCACGAGGCGAAGGACCTCAGCGCCGGTGCCGGCTCACGATGTCCAGCACGGCCTGGACCACGTCGGCCGCGTCGGCGTCGCTCAGGCGCGCGTTCAGCGGCAGGCTGAGCATGCGCTGGTAGTTGGCGTGGGCCACCGGAAAGCTGTCGGGCCGGTAGCCGTACTTGTCGCGATAATAAGGATGCAGGTGAATCGGGATGAAGTGCACCGAGGTCCCGATGTTTCGCACCCGCAGCTCCTCGATGAACGCGTCGCGACCGATGCGGAGCGCCTCCGGGCGAAGCCGCAGCACGTAGAGGTGCCAGGCGTGCTCTACCTCCGGCCGGCGCGCCGGCGGCTCGAGTGCGTCCTCCCCCGCGAACGCCGCGTCGTACATCCGGGCCACCGCCCGGCGCCGCTCCTGGAAGCCCGGCAACTTGCGCAGCTGCCATATCCCGAGCGCCGCCTGGATGTCGGTCATGTTGTACTTGAACCCCGGCGCCACGATCTCGTAATACCAGTGCCCCCCCCGGTCGTAGCGCTTCCAGGCGTCGCGATTCATGCCGTGCAGGCTCACGATGCGGGCGCGCTCGAGGAACTCGGGGCTGCCCGTGAGCATGCCGCCCTCGGCCGTCGTGAGGTTCTTGGTGGCGTAGAAGCTGAACGCCGTCGGGTTGCCGCCCGCGCCGATCGGGCGGCCGCGGTACTTCGCGGCCAGCGCATGGGCCGCGTCCTCGACCACGGCGAAACGGCCGGCGCGCGCGAGCTCGTCGATTCGGTCGAGCGCGACGGGGTGCCCGGCGTAATGCACGGGGAGCACGGCCCTGGTGCGGGGCGTGATGGCCGCCTCGACCAGGGCCGGGTCGAGATTGAGGGTGTCCGGCTCGACGTCCACGAGCACGGGCCGGGCGCCGACGTGCTCGATCACGTTGACGGACGCGGCGAACGTCGTGGGCGTGGTGATCACCTCGTCACCCGGTCCAATGCCGAGCGTCACCAGCGCGGTGTGGAGCGCGGCGGTGCAGGAATTGAGCGCCAGTGCCGCGCGCGCGCCGAGGTAGTCCGCGAACTCCTGTTCGAACCGCTTGGTCTTGGGACCGGTGGTGATCCAGTCGGACTTGAGCGTGTCCACCACCTCGCGAATCTCTTCGTCGCCGATGAGCGGCGGTGCGAACGGCAGGAACTCGCGCCGCGCGCGCGGCGGCGCGGACTCGGCGTCGGGAGTGACGAGGGGCGATCGGGTCGTCATGCGGCTCGCAGGGTGGCGTTCGGTCGTCCCTGTAAGCACGTAGTGTGCGCCCGGCCTGCGAGCGCCGACCCCTTGTCGCCGAAGGGCTTACGACGACGGCATCGGGTGGGGTGCCGGGTGGTGCCGCGACCGCGTTACAACTGCGCGGGTGTTCTGCGACGGTGTCGGGCCGAGTGGCCTCGCTACCAGACGGGCGTGAGCGGCGCGGCGTGCGGCGGCAGGTCGACCTCGAAGAAGAACCGCGTGCCCCAGCCGGGTCGCGTCTCGAGCTCGAGCGTCGAGCCCTGCGCGCGCACCAGCTTCCGCGTGATTGCGAGGCCGAGGCCGGTACCGGAAAAACAGTAGGCGTCCCGGCCGCGGGCGCGGCGGAACGGCTGGAACAGGGTCGCCAGCGCGTCGGGGTTCACGCCCGGCCCGGAGTCGTGGACCGAGAAGAGCACCCGCCCGTCGGGTCGCTCCTCGCAGCTGATCTCCACGAATCCCTGCTCGGTGAACTTGATCGCGTTGCTCGTGAGGTTGAGGAGCACGCGCGACAGCGCCACGGGGTGGCCCAGCCGGCGCTCGCTCGCGGGGAGGCCGAAGCGCAGCGACAGGCCTTTCTCCTCCGCCAGCGGTCGCAAGATGCTGCGGATCGATTCGAACAGCTCCGTGACCGAGAACGGCGTGAGGTCGCGGTCGGCGAGCTCGTCGCCGCCGCGCGCCAGCTCGATCGTGTCGCTCACGACGGATGAGAGCCCCAGCGCCGCGCTGTAGATCAGCCCCAGCTGGCGGTGCTGCACCGGGTTCACCTCGCCGCTCTGCCCCCGCTGCAGCGTTTCGGCCAGGAACAGGATCGACGTCAGCGGCGAGCGCAGGTCGTGGATCACCTCGACCAGGAGATCGAGACCCTGCACGCCGTTGAGATGCGACTCGAGCTGACGCATTTCGTGGCGATCGATGGCCTGCCGCACCTGCTCCAGCGCGTTCAGGGGGCCGAGCATGCTGGCCGGGGATGCCGGTGGCGCCCCT
>Ga0209156_10003024_pt1 | contig 12853 bp, 8 predicted proteins | sample GraSoiAngelo_124_FD_185881 | JGI IMG/M metagenome (GOLD analysis project Ga0209156, IMG submission 185881) | Grasslands soil microbial communities from the Angelo Coastal Reserve, California, USA - 14_0927_05_20cm (SPAdes) (version 2) | ecosystem: Environmental > Terrestrial > Soil > Grasslands ...
ATCTGCGGGACGAGGCGGCGCGCATGTGGGCCGCGGGCGCGCTGTCGTAAGCCTCGGCGGGCCACCCGAACACAGCGAGGTTCACCGCGCCGCCCGGGGCGAACTTCACGCCTTCGCGCAACAGCAACGCGCGCTGCAGCACGCTGGCCTCATGGACTCCCCGGAGCGAGATACGCCCGGCCGCGTTGAGCACGCGCCACCAGGGGACATCAGAATCTTCCGGGAGCGCCGAGAGAGCCCAGCCGACCGTGCGCGCGGCGCCGGGCTGACCGGCCAGCCGCGCCACCAACCCGTACGTCGCGACCCGGCCTTTCGGAATGTGCCGGACTACTTTGTAGATGCGGTGGTAGAACGGGTTCACACGCCGCCGGTGCGCAAAGGGTCCCGAGTGGCCCAGCCTACACGCCAGCTAGCATACCCGCAGAACGTCTTCGAGCAAGCCTGCGTCCCCGGACCCGAGGATTGACAAAACGTCGTCCAGTGCTCTGCGCTCCCGCGGCCAGGCGAACCGCGCGGCGGCCGCCGCCGGCGCCAGCCACTCCACGCGGTCGTGCTCGGGCGACGTGCGCGGCTCGGCGGCGGCGTCCACCACGGCCGCGAACACGGGAATCAGCGTGATGTCGTCGGTCCGGTGGCGGTAGAACGCCTCCACCCGCGACAGATTGTACAGCCGCGCGGGGTCGAGTCCGGTCTCCTCGCGTACTTCGCGCAGCGCCGCCTGCACCGGCGTCTCGCCCGCCTCGATGTGCCCGTGCACCGTCTCCCACGAGCCGGGCGAGCGGCCCCCCGGTGCGCGTCGCAGCGCGAGCACCTCGACGCCCCCCCCCCTCGCGCCCACGCGCAGTACGTAGGCGTCGACGAACGCAACCCGCACTTCCGTCATGGGGGAGGGGATGTCGGTCGCGGCTAGCGCCGCCGACCCAACACGGCTTCCAACCGGGCCGACAGCGCGCGCGCGCGGAACGGCTTGGTGAGGAAGTCGTCCGCGCCGAGCTCGAACACGCGCACCTCGTTGTCTTCGTCGCTCTTGGCGGTGAGGACGATGACGGGAATATCCGCGGTGGCGGGCCGCGAGCGCAGGTGGGACAGCACGCCGTATCCGTCCAGGCCGGGCATGTTGAGGTCGAGCACGATGATGTCCGGACCCACCCGATCGACCTGATCGAGCGCCTGCACACCGTCGCGCGCCTCGGAGACGATGTATCCATCGCGCTCGAGCAGGTCCTTCACGACCTTGCGCAAGCTGTCCTCGTCGTCCACGAGCAACACCTTGCACGCCAGCGCGCCGTGGGGCCCGGAGACCCGCGGTGGCTCAGGCTCCTCCAGCAGCTCGAAGTGCTCCACCAGCGCGTCGGGCTCGGGGGCGGTCTCGGCGGCCAGCTCGGCGCCGGGATGAGGCGCCAGATACGGCTGCCGCGCGGCACCGCCGGGGCGCCGCGGTGCCGCCGCCGGCCCGGACGGCCGCTCGTCCTCTTCCGGGATGTCGACGACGCGCGTCAGCTCGTCGAGCGTCGATTCACCGCGCAGCACGTGCTCGAGCCCGGACTCCCAGAGGCCTTTCATGCCCCCGCGGCGCGCGGCGCCCGCGATCTGCTCCGCCGTCTCCCCCGCCGCGATGCGCCGCTCCACTTCGGCCGTCACTGTCAGGACCTCGACGATCGAGAAGCGGCCGCGGTATCCGGTCATGGCACAGTCGGGGCAGCCGGCGGCTCGGTACAGCGGGGTGCCTTTCGGAACCCATTTGCCGAGACGGTCGGGCGGTGACTCCATCCACACCTGTTTGCAGGTGGGGCAGAGCTTGCGCATCAGCCGCTGCGCCAGTACCCCCCGCAGGGCGGCGGCGATCTTGTAGGCTTCCACGCCGATGTCCACGAGCCGGGTGACCGCATTGGACGCGTCGTTGGTGTGCAGGGTGGAGAGCACCAGGTGACCGGTGAGCGACGCCTGCACGGCGATCTGCGCCGTTTCGCGATCCCGGATCTCGCCGATCAGCACCACGTTCGGGTCCTGGCGCAGGATCGAGCGGAGCGCCGAGGCGAACGTCAGGCCGGCCTTTTCCTGCACCTGCACCTGCACGATCCCTTGCATCCGGTACTCCACCGGATCCTCGACCGTGACGATGTTGACGCCCTCGCTCTTGATCTGGTTGATGCAGGAGTACAGCGTCGTGGTCTTGCCCGAGCCGGTCGGGCCGGTGACCAGGAGGATCCCCTCGTGGTTCTCGAGCAGCCGCTTGATGCCTTCCGTCTCGTTGGTATTCAGCCCCAGCGAGTCGAGCGACTTGACCGTGGCGCGGGAATCGAGAATCCGGATCACGACCTTCTCGCCCAGCGACGCGGGCAGCGTCGACACGCGCAGGTCGATCGGCTGGCCGTTCACCGCCACGCGGGCGCGGCCGTCCTGCGGTCGCAGCCGGTCGGCGATGTCGAGCGACGACATGATTTTGATGCGCGAGATCAGGGGCAGCCCCGCCTGGCGCGGAATCTTCATCACCTGGCGCAGCACGCCATCGATGCGATAGCGCACCGCCACCCCGCCCTCTTCGGGCTCGATGTGGATGTCGCTCGAGCGCGCCAGGATGCCCTCCGAGATGATCAAATCCACCAGGCGCACCACCGGGCGCTGGCTCGCCTCGGCCTCGGACGCCGCCAGCGTGATCTCGTCGGGAGCCACGTCCTTCAGGTGCTCGAGCGCGGTCTCGCTTTCCATGCCCTCGAGCAGCTTGTCCACCGCCTTCTCGGGGCGGTACATCTCGTCCAGCCGCTCGGCGATCTTGGACGGCGCGAGCAGCTGCATGCGGATTTCCCGCGCCGTCGCGAACGCGAGCGCCTTCTCCGCGTCCAGATCGAACGGGTTCGCGGTGGCGACTTCCAGGTAGGAGTCGGTGGCGCGCAGCGGCACGATTTGATAGCGCCGGGCGACCAGCTCGGGGACCCGCTCCTTGGCCGTCGGGTCCGCTTTGTCCAGCTCGGCGATTTTCAGTCGGAACCGCGTGGAGAGCGCGGTGAGGATCTGCACGTCGCTCACGATCTTCTGGGCGACGAGCGTCTCCCACAGCGTCGCCTGGGGCGTGGCCTTCTCCCGCAGCTCGGCGACAAGCTCGGGCGTGACCACTCCCTCGAGGGAGTGGGCTAGCCATTCATCCGGGAAGTTCGTGTCGGCCATCTAAGACAAGGTAGTGGAGGTTGGGGAGGTTTGGGAGGTTGTGGAGGTTGGAGGAGGTCGCTCTGCGCACCATGCAACCTCCACAACCTCCCAAACCTCCCCAACCTCCCCAACCTGCTTTAGAGGATTCCCCAAAAGTCCCGCGACACGTCGAACGCGATGCCCATGCGGTGCGTCGCGGTGCCGAAGCCCGCCTCGCAGCGGAACACCCCCAGCCATTCGACCCCGAGCCCGAGCGTGGTGCGCGCGCCGGTGGTGGGCATCCACGGCGTGCCCGCGACCGGATCGTCGGCCCAGCCGACGGCGACGTACGGGGCGAGGGTGACGGTGCGCGGCGTGCGCGCGTAGGGCCCGACGCCGAGCGCCGGAAACGGCGCCGGCACGCGCCACTCCACGTGCACCAGGCCCATGCGCCGGCCGCCCCAGACGCGGAACGGATCGCCGAGCAGGGTGCCGCGCCCTCCGAGCACGAACGCGCGATGTGCCGGGAGCCGCGCGCTCGCCGCGCCGCCCTGTGCCCGGATGAGCAGGCGTGTGGATCCGACCGGGAGGAGCAAGTGGCCCGCGCCGGAGAGTCGGACGTAGCTGTCGCCGCCGTCCTGGCGACCGGCTTCGAGCAGCGTTTCGACGTGCAGGTCGCGCCGCACGGCGAACCCTTCACTGCGGCGCTCGAACGCGAGCTGCACCAGGTCGACGCCCGGCCCGCCCAGCGCCGGATTCGGCGGGAAGCTGCCGTTCGCGGGCGAGGCGGCGACGGCGAGCGATTGAAACGACTCGCGACCGGCCGCGACACGCCACTCCCCGCGCACGCCCACGCCGTAGCGGTACGTCAGGCGCGCCCCCCGGGCGACAAAGTAGTCGCCGTAGTCGTGTCCGAACTCCTGGGCCGAGAGCGAGTTCTGGAGCGGGGCGATCACGGGCCAGTCACCCACGTCGCGCACCTCGCGGTAGGCGCTCAGCTCGAGGGCGCCCCGACCCTCCCGCTCCACCGCGCTCAGCGCGCCCTTTCCGCGCCGGTCCGCGAGCCCGTAGCTCCCGCGCAGGCGCAGCTCGCGCCGCTCGCCGCCGCCGCGCACCACGACGCCGGCGCCGGCCGCGAGCCCCTCCACGCGATTGAAGTGCATCAAATCCGAGAGGGAGCGCACGCCGAGGCGGTTGGCGCGGAGCCCGGACAGGGCGCGGCGTCCGGCGATCTGCTCGACCTCGGCGCGCACCCGCTCCAGGTCGTCGCGCCGCACCGGCTCGGCCACGTTCTCGAGCGCGACGGCGAGCGGCTGGGTCCACGGAAACGAGTCGCGCTCCGCCTTGGGGAGAAAGGTGATCTCGTCGCCCGCGAACCAGCTCTGCGCCAGCCCGAGGTTGAACACGTAGGCGTCGATTTCCCAGCGCGCGCGGATGATGCCGCGCGCCGGCACGTCGAGCCACGTGGCGCGGCGCCGGATCTCGATCTCCTGGCGATAGGGAAGCCAGTAGCGCTGCTCCCACAGCGCGTTGTCGAGCACGATGCTCACGTCCTCCAGCTGGCGGTCCAGGTAGGCGTGGGGCGTGAAGTTGAACGCCATGCGCACCAGATCGGCGGAGGCCGCGTCCAGATACAGCGTGCCCACGATGCGTGGGAGATCGAAGCTCTTGGGCCGCACGCGCAGCGCCACCACGCGCACCTCGCGCTCCGGGAGCGCGATGATCGTCGTATCGCCGAGCGCGAAGTCGTACAGACCCAGGCCCACCGCCGAGAGCGGGTGCGGCACGTCCCGCACCTCGTCGCCCTCGCCCAGCCGGATGGCGGCGCCGAAGTTGTTCTGGATGATGCCGAGGTGGTCGCGGTGATAGTTGATGTCGGTGGGGAGCTGCGCCTGATCGCGCCAGCCGACGACACGCTGCTTGCTGCTCGCCGGGGCCCTCCAGTACACTTCCAGCTCCAATTGGTCCGCCTTGACGAGGCGCGGAGGGTCGGCGAGTCCTTCGCCGAAGGCGCCCAGAAAGAACAGGAAGCCGTGGGCCTGGGCCTTGTAGTCGTGGAGGGTGGTGTCGGCGGCGGCACCGCTGCGGCGCAGCGCGGCGCGGCGCGCCAGCGCGACCGCGGAGTCCGAGCCCCACGCCTGGGCGTGGAGCCGGGCCGGCAGGCCGAGACCGGCCAGCGCGAGCGCGGCGGCGAGGAGTCGCATATCCCCTCTACCCCGCTCGCCGCTCGATGAGCGACGCCCGCGCCGACTTCCTGTCGCGCGCCGAGCGCGGCGGCATGGTCCCCGTGGTGCGCGAGGTCGTGCTCGACGCCGACACGCCGCTCGCCGCCTTCGTCAAGGTCGCCCGCCCCCCGTTCGCGTTCCTGCTGGAATCGCTGGTGGGAGGCGAGCGCTGGGCCCGCTACACCTTCCTGGGCACCGAGCCGCGCGAAGTGTGGCGCTGCCGGGCGGGCGGGAAGGGGCGGGGCCGCACGATCGACCGGTGGACCAAAGCCCGCGGCTGGGAAGTCGTGGGCGAGACGGACGACCCGATCGGCGACCTGGGGCAGCGCATGCGCGCCCTGCCCGCCGTCCCGGTCCCGGGCCTGCCGCGCTTCACGGGCGGGGCCGTGGGCTACTTGGGCTACGATCTGGTGCGCACCGTGGAGCACCTGCCGGATCCGCCCGCCGACACGCTGGCGGTGCCCGACGCCGTGATGATGATCGCGGACACGGTGGTCATCCTCGACAATCTGTTCGGGCGCGCCATCGTGGTGGCCAACGTCGAGGTGCCGGCGCGCGCCGCGGGCGCCGCGCGGCTGCGCCTGTACGATGCCGCGGAGGCACGGCTGGACGAAATCGTGGCGCGTCTGCGCGAGCGCCACGACCTGGCTCCGCTGCCGCTGAAGGACGGACTGCCGCCGGTGCCCACCGAGTCACGCTACCCGCGCGCCGCGTTCGAGCGGGACGTGGCACGGATACACGAGTACATCGTCGCGGGGGACGCCTTCCAGACCGTGTTGTCGCGCCGTCAGGACGCCCCCGGGGCCGTGGATCCGCTGCTCTTGTATCGCTATCTGCGTGCCCTCAATCCCGCGCCCTATCTGTTCTACCTCGCGCTCGACGACTTCACGCTGGTGGGGAGCTCGCCCGAAGTGCTGGTGCGGGTCGAAGGCGGCGAGGTGACCGTGCGACCGATCGCCGGGACGTGCGCGCGCGGCCGCACGTCCGAAGAAGACGAGGTGCTCGCCGCCGCGCTGCTCGCCGACGAGAAGGAGCGCGCCGAGCACATGATGCTCGTCGATCTGGGGCGCAACGACGTGGGCCGTGTGGCGCGGTTCGGCAGCGTGCGGGTCACGGACCTGCTCCAGGTGGAGCGCTACTCCCACGTGCAGCACCTGGTGAGCGAGGTGCGCGGCCGGCTGCGCGACGGCTACGATGCCCTCGACGTGTTCAAGGCGTGCTTTCCGGCTGGGACCGTCACCGGCGCGCCGAAGGTGCGCGCCATGGAGATCATCGACGAGCTCGAGCCGGAGCGGCGCGGCCCGTACGCCGGCGCCGTGGGCTACGTCGGCTGGGGCGCGACCAGCCTCGACACCGCGATCGCGATCCGGTGTGCCCTGGTGCAGAAAGATCGCGTCACGGTGCAGGCGGGGGCGGGGATCGTGGCCGACTCCGATCCGGCGCGCGAGTTCGCCGAAACCGAGGCGAAGGCGCAGGCCGTGTTGAAGGCCCTGGCGCTCGCCAAGGCAACCTCCTGACGTATATTCTCCGCTTGTGGTCAAGCTGCTGAGCACGACGGGCGAGCAGTCGATCGACCTCCAGCCCGGCCGCGTCGTGGTCGTGGGGCGGGCGGTCACGAGCGACGTCCCGATTTACGATCCCACCATCTCGCGGCGACACGCCGAAGTGTCCCTCGCCGACGGGGGGGTGAAGGTCAAGGATGTCGGCTCGTCCAACGGCACCTTCCTGAACGGCGCGCGCATCAGCGAAGCGCTCGCCACCGAAAACGACGTCGTCACGTTCGGCAAGGTCGCCTTCCGGGTGAAGCAGGTCAGTCCCCCGCTCCGGCCCCAGGTCGTGCCCCAGGTGTCGAGCGAGTTCACCGGAGCGAAGCCCGCGGGCGGCACGATCGTGCGCCAGCTCCCGGTGAACGTGTCGGGAGGCGTTCCGGCCATCGTCACCGCCACGCCGTCGGGCGCCTCCCACCTCAAGGTCACCGCCAAGTCGCTCGAGGAGCTGCGCGAAAAGAAGCTCGAGCTGCTGCTCGAGATCTCGAAGGAGCTGTCGAAGCAGCAGGAGCTCGACCGCCTGCTCGACAAGGTGGTCGAGTTCACATTCCAGGTGATGAACGTGGACCGCGTCTCGATCCTGCTGCTCGAGGCCGCGACCGGCGAGCTCGTGCCACGGATCTCGCGAGGGCGGACGGCGCAGTCATCGGCCTCGAAGCACGTGCCGCAGTCGATCGCCCGCAAGGTGGTCGAGGATCGGGTCGCCATCCTGTCGGACAACACCGCCGCCGACGAGCGGTTCAAGGGGAAGTCGATCCTCATCCAGAGCGTGCGCAGCGCGATGTGCACGCCGCTCATGGGGACCGACCAGAAGGTGCTCGGCATCCTCTACGTGGACAACCTCACCGCGACGCACTCCTTCTCGGACGACGACCTCAAGTTCCTGATCGCGTTCGGCTCGCTCGCGGCGGTGGCGATCGAGAACTCGCAGCGCTCGGAGCAGATGCGGCGCGAAGCGCTGGTGCTCTCGAACTTCCAGCGCTACTTCTCGCCCAACATCGCGCAGGTGATCGCGCAGCAGCAGGATGCCGGCCGGCTCCCGAGTGAAAAGCGTCCGGTCGTGCTGTTCTTCTCGGACATTCGTGGCTTCACGCCGATGTCGGAGACGATGAGTCCGGACGCCATCGCCACGCTGCTCACGGCGTACTTCACCGAGATGGTCGAGGTCGTGTTCGAGCACGGCGGGACGCTCGACAAGTTCATCGGGGACGCGATCATGGCCCTGTGGGGCGCCCCCATGGCGCACGAAGACGACGCCGACCGCGCGATGCGCTGCGCGCTCGATCAGCTCGCCGCGCTCGAGAAGCTCAACGCCAAGTGGGAGGACGAGGGTCGCCCCGCGCTCGCCATCGGGATCGGCATCAACTTCGGCGAGGTGTTCGCGGGCAACGTCGGCTCGGATCGGCGGCTGGAGTACACCGTGATCGGCGACGCGGTGAACACCGCCAAGCGCCTGTGCGACACCGCGGGGGCCAACGAGATCCTCATCTCGGAGCCCTTCTACCAGCAGCTGAAGCAACCCCCGAAGGTCGATCCCCTCGAGCCGATCCAGGTCAAAGGGAAGTCGAAGAAGATCCCGGTCTACCGGGTGAAGCGGTAGGACACCCCGAAGCGCGCCAGCAGGTCGAGCGCGAGCCGCAGCGGCAGCCCCATCACGCCGAAGAAGTCGCCCCGGATGCCTTCCACCAGGGCCGCGCCCTTCCCCTGGATCGCGTAGGCGCCCGCCTTGTCGAGCGGCTCGCCCGTGGCCACGTAGTCGGCGATCTGCTCGTCGGAGAGACGCCGGAACGTCACGTCCGTGACGTCGAGCGCATGCTCCACGCGTCCATCCAGGGCCACCGCCACGGCCGTCATCACCTGGTGCTTGCGCCCCTGCAGCCGGCCCAGCATGTCCGCCGCCTCGGCGGGGTCGGCGGGTTTGCCGAACAGACACCCGCGCAGCACCACCGTCGTGTCGGCCGCCAACACCGGCGCGCCGGGCTCGCGCGCCGCCACCGCGCGGGCCTTGTCCCGCGCCAGCCGCGTCACGTACGCCTCGGGCTGCTCCGAGGGCAGCAGCGACTCGTCCACGTCGGGCGCGACCGCGCGGAACGGCAACCCCAGCATCTCGAGCAGCTGGCGGCGCCGCGGCGACCCGCTGGCGAGGATGATCACTTGTCGAGGATCAAGGTGACCGGCCCGTCGTTCACCAGATCCACCTCCATCATGGCCCCGAATTCACCGGTCTCGACGCGGGTCCCGGTCCCGGCGCCCCGCTCGCGCAGCAGCGCGACGAACCGCTCGTACAGCGGAATCGCCACCTCCGGTGGCGCCGCGTCGATGAAACTGGGCCGCCGCCCCTTGCCGGCGTCACCGTACAGCGTGAACTGCGACACGACCAGCACCGCGCCCTGCACCTCCGCGAGCGCGAGGTTCATCTTGCCGGCGGGATCGCTGAACAAGCGCAACCCGAGGATCTTGTCCGCCATCCAGGAGAGACGCTCCTCGGTGTCGTCCGGGGCGAATCCGGCGAGCACGAGAAACCCTGCCCCGATCTTCCCGGTCACTTTCCCGGCAACCCGCACTTCCGCGCGCGAGACGCGCTGGAGCACCACTCTCACCGCCCCCGCCCCACCCTAATGCGGAGTGCGGAATGCGGAATGCGGAATTGCAGGGCCAAGTTCGATCCCAGGAAGCCACTCGCGGACTCGATGGTCGCGCGATCCATTCCGCATTCCGCACTCCGCATTCCGCACTCGTCTCATTCCACGGTCACACTCTTCGCGAGATTGCGCGGCTGATCGACGTTGCACCCCCGGCGCACGGCGATGTAATACGCCAGGAGCTGCAGCGGCAGCACGGTGAGCACCGGGGTCAAGAGGTCGAGGGTCTCGGGGACCTCGATCTTGTGGTCGGCCAGCCGGGCGACTCCGGCGTCCCCCTCGGTCACGACCGCGATCACCCGGCCGCCCCGCGCCTTCACCTCTTCGACGTTCGACACGACCTTCTGGTACACGGCGTCCTTGGGGGCGATGAACACCACCGGCATGAGGTCGTCGATCAGCGCGATCGGCCCATGCTTCATCTCGGCGGCGGGATAGCCCTCGGCGTGGATGTAGGAGATTTCCTTCAGCTTCAGGGCGCCCTCGAGCGCCACGGGAAAGTTGTAGCCACGCCCCAGGTAGAGGACGTTCTGCGCGCGCATCATCCGCTCGGCGATGTGCTCCACCTCGGGCGCCTTCGCGAGCACGCGCTCCACCAGCTGCGGCAGGCGACCGAGCGCCCGCACCACCTCGCGTCCCTGGAGGATCGAGAGGGCTCGCAGCCTGCCCATCTTGAGGGTGAGGATCGCGAGGGCCGCGATCTGACTGGTGAACGCCTTGGTCGAAGCGACCCCGATCTCGGGCCCGGCGTGCAGATAGATGCCGCCGTCGACCTCGCGCGCGATGGTCGAGCCCACCACGTTCACGAGCCCCAGGGTGCGCGCGCCGCGGCGTTTCGCCTCGCGCAGCGCCGCCAGCGTGTCCGCCGTCTCGCCCGACTGTGAGATCCCCACCACCAGCGTGCGCTCGTCCACGATCGGGTTACGGTAGCGAAACTCCGACGCGTACTCGACCTCGGAGGGGATGCGGGCCAGCTCCTCCATCATGTATTCGCCGATCAGGGCCGAGTGCCACGAGGTGCCGCAGGCGGTGAAGACGATGCGGTTCACCTGCAGCAGCTGCTCGTCGGTGAGGTTGAGACCGCCCAGCCGGGCCGTGCCCTCCTCCTCGAGCAGGTGGCCGCGCAGCGTGTCGCGCAGGCTCTCGGGCTGCTCCATGATCTCCTTGAGCATGAAGTGCGCGTGGCCGCCGCGCTCGATGGTCGCGAGGTCCCAGTCCACTCGGGTGACCGCCTTTTCCTTCTCCACGGAATCGACGTCGAGGATGCGATACTCGGCCGGCCGCACGACCGCGATCTCGCCGTCGTCCAGGTAGACCACCGAGCGGGTGTGCGCCAGCACGGCGGACGCATCCGATGCGACGAAGTTCTCTCCCGTCCCGATGGCGACCAGCAGCGGCGAGCCCCGCCGCGCCGCGACGATCGTGTCGGGTTCGCGCGTCGCGACGACCGCGATGCCGTAGGTGCCCTCGACCTGGTGCAGCGCGCCCGCCACGGCTTCGACCAGGGCGCCGCCCGGCTGCTGGGCGAGCCACTCTTCGATCAGATGCGCCAGCACTTCGGTGTCGGTCTCGGAGCGGAACACGTGCCCGCGCTTGGTGAGCGCGGTACGCAGCACGCCGGCGTTCTCGATGATGCCGTTGTGGATCAGGGCGAGCGTGCCGCCGCAATCGGTGTGTGGGTGCGCGTTGACGGTGTTGGGCGCACCGTGCGTCGCCCAGCGCGTATGGGCGATCCCGACGTGGCCGGCGGGGAGTGTCCTCCCGAGCTGTTTCTCGAGCACGCCGATCTTGCCGGCCGCCTTGTGCACTTCGATGCGGCCGTCGGCGACCAGCGCGATCCCGGCCGAGTCGTACCCGCGATACTCGAGCCGCTTCAAACCCTCGAGCAGCAGGGGCGCGGCCTGGCGGGGACCGGTGTACCCTACGATGCCGCACATGGTGCAGAAGAATAACACGCCCGACGCCGCGGTTGCGCGACGCTGGGAAATGTGAGGAGATTGTGGCAAGCCATGCTGCCCTCGTGGATTCGCCCTCTCGGGCTCGTCGAGCACCTCATCGTGGGTGGGGCGCTCACCGCCCTGCTCGCGACCCTTGGCACACCCGCCCTGGCCCGGGTGGTCGCGGTCGCCGCCGTCGGCGTCGCGCACGAGCTGGGCGACGGGGATTTCACGACGGCCCAGGGCGCCCCCTGGAACGGCATCATCGATGTGCTGGCGTTTCTCCCGGTTCCTCTGGTCTGGTGGGCGCTATGAGGCGGATGCCGCGCACAGCCGCCGTGCTTCGTCCACGAGGTCCCGCGCCGCGGCGCCGGTCGGCGCCTCGGCGATCAGCCGGATGATCGGCTCCGTGTTGGACGGCCGCACGTGCAGCCAGCGGTCGCGCCAGGCGAGCCGCAGGCCGTCTTGCGTATCGGTCATCGCGTCGGGAAACTGGCGCCGCAAGCCCGCATACACGTCCGCCATTCCCTGTTCCGCGTTCCGCGTTCCACGTTCCGCCTTGCCTTTGACGATCACATAGCGCGGCGCCGCGGACACGAGCTCGCTCACACGCTTCCCGTCGCGGGCGAGCAGCGCGAGTAGCAAGGCGGCGGCGACGGGCGCGTCGCGCCCCGCGTGCAGGGCAGGATACATCACCCCGCCATTCCCTTCCCCCCCGATGACAGCCGAAAGCCGCAAGATGGCGCGGGCGACGTGAACTTCGCCGACGGGCGTGCGGACGACATCGGCGCCGAACTCCCGCGCAGCGTCCTCGACCACGAGGCTCGTCGACAAGTTGCAGACTACGACGCGTTTCCCGTTTCCCGTTTCCCGTTTCCCGCCCAGGACCGCCCGCACCGCGAACGCCAGCGTATAGTCTTCTCCGATCGCCGCCCCGGTCTCGTCCACGATCGCGAGGCGATCGACGTCCGGATCCACGGCGATGCCTACATCCGCGCCCGAGCGCCGCACCAGGGCCGCGAGGTCGCCGAGGTTCTCCGGAATCGGCTCCGGCGCGCGGGGAAAGCGGCCGTCCGTTTCGAGGTTGATCCCCGTGACGCGGCATCCCAGTCGCTCGAGCAGGTCACGCATGGGAGGGCCGCCCGCCCCGCGCACCGCGTCCAGCGCGACGCTGAAGCGCCGCTTCCGGATCCGCTCGACATCGATCGCCGACAGCCTGAGTACGGCGTCGAGGTGCCGCTCGACGGCCCCCGGATCCGTTGTCACGCATCCCGCATCCCGCATCCCGTATCCCGCGGGGTTGGCGGCGAGCTCCGCGACGCGCTTCCCCTCCGCCCCGTCGAGGAAGATCCCGTCCGATCCGATGAATTTTAACG
>Ga0209156_10003028_pt1 | contig 12845 bp, 8 predicted proteins | sample GraSoiAngelo_124_FD_185881 | JGI IMG/M metagenome (GOLD analysis project Ga0209156, IMG submission 185881) | Grasslands soil microbial communities from the Angelo Coastal Reserve, California, USA - 14_0927_05_20cm (SPAdes) (version 2) | ecosystem: Environmental > Terrestrial > Soil > Grasslands ...
GTATTGGACGCACGCCGTGGCGGAGGCGTCGGCGGTCGTGGTTCCGACCGCCGGGGGCACCGTGCGGCTCGTGATGCGCGGGGCAGAGGTCCCGTCGTGGCGCCCCGACGGCCGGCAGATCGGCTTTGTGTACGGTGACTGGCGGTGGGTCGATTGGGCAATCGATTGGGACGGCGGCGCCGTGGACGTGGACACGGGCGGACGACCGGTCGGCCCGCTCTACCCGTTAATCACGGGATACCACGAGGACTTTCAGCCCGTCTGGTCTCCGCGCGGTCGCTGGGTCGCCTACCACTCGCACCGCGCGAAGACCCCCGTTGCGTCCTATCTGGCACCGGGAAGCTCGGACGACATCTGGCTACGTCGCGTCGGCGCCCCTGCGCGAGATCCTTCGGAGATCAGGCTCACCGACTTCGGCTGGGAGGCGGGTCCGCCCGACTGGTCGCGCGACGGCACCCGACTCCTCTTCGTGTCATGGGAGAGGGGAGGCGCTGCCGGGGTGTCGTATCCATACGTCGTGACGATCGACACGGCCACCGGGCGGGCCGTGGGCCACGGGCGCCTGCCGCTCCCCCCTCAGATCCATAACTCCCTGTGGGCGGCGTGGTCTCCGGTGAGCGACGACGTTGCGCTCGAGGAGGATCTCGGCGGGGGGCGACACGCGCTCTGGATCGCGGCGAGTAACGGGGCCAGCGCGCGCAAGGTGACCGAGTACCCCATGGAAACCTACGGCGGAGTGAGCTGGACGCCGGACGGGAAGGCGCTCGTGTACGCCGCTCTCACCGGGGGCCGGATGCAGCTCTTCGCGATCCCGGCCGCCGGCGGTACGCCGCAGCAGGTAACGCACGACTCCGGAAACCTGCTGCACCCGCGGGTGTCGCCGAGCGGGACCCTCATTGTTGCCACGCGCCTCGTGCATCGCAAGGAGATCTGGCGCGTCGCACTCCCGCACTAATCGCCAGGCTGCCCCTCGAGGGTTCGAACCTCGATTACCGGATCCAGAGATGTGAGAGATCTCCGCGTTTACCGGTTTCGCCCCACCGGCACCTTTTCGGCTGCGAACCCCGGCAATCCCGAAGGCCAAGACGGGAGACGCCGCACGTGCTGCCGCCCGCGGGATCCGGAAGGGGGATGACGTCTTAGCTAATCCGCGCCCTGAGAGGGCAGCTCAGGACGTGACGCACAAGTTCGCTTGCCATGCCCGCCGCGCCCACCTACGTTCCCCGCATGTCGCCACCCGCACTCCTGACCGCTGATGAGCTGCAGCACGTCTACGTCCCGGACAAGCGGGTGGAGCTCGTCCGGGGCCTGCTCGTCGTGCGAGAGCTGCCAGGCATGCGGCACGCACGGGTGGCGATGGATCTCGCCCTCGCTCTCGGCGCGCACGTGCGGGCGGCCGCATTGGGGCGAGTCTACGCGGAGGCGGGGTTCAAGCTCGCCAGCAATCCGGACACCGTCCGGGGTCCCGACGTTGCGTTCATCAGGAGAGACCGAATCCCGGATCCCGAGCCGACGGGATTCGCGCATTTCGCCCCCGACTTGGTCGTTGAGGTGATCTCACCCGGCGATCGCGCCGGCGAGGTCCTCGCCAAGGTCGCCGACTGGCTCTCCGCCGGGACTAGGCTAGTCTGGGTCCTGGACCCCGCCCGGCGTGTGGCCCGCGTGTATCGCGACGATGGCACGGAACAGATCCTGACCGCGGACGAGAGCCTCGACGGGGGCGACGTAGTGCCCGGCTTCTCGTGCCCCGTCGGGGAGATTTTCTAGATCCTTCGCTCGCGCGCGTTCCGCGCGCTCGCCATGCCAGATCCTTCGCTTCGCGCGCGTTCCGCGCGGTCGCATGCGAGATCCTTCGCTTCGCGCGCGTTCCGCGCGGTCGCATGCCAGATCCTTCGCTCGCGCGCGTTCCGCGCGCTCGCTCAGGATGACAGCGCCGGTCGGGTTCGGAAATTAGGAAAGGGAGGTTGGTTTCCCACCCTCCCCCCCAGGGAGGGAGCGAGCCTGTCATCCTGAGCGCCGCAGGCGCGAAGGATCTGCTTTGCGAAGGATCTGCTTCTGGGGGTCAGGGCGTGAGGACTACGCCACCCGCCCGATCGGTAACCGCCGAATTCGTTTCCCGGTCCCGGCGAAGATGGCGTTGCACACCGCCGGCGCGATGGGCGGCAAGCCCGCCTCGCCGACGCCACCCGGCGCGGCCTCGCTCCGCACCAGGTGCACCTCGATCTCCGGCGTCTCCGCGAGCCCGAGCATCCGATAGTCGGTGAAGTTGCTCTGCGCCACCCGCCCGCGCTCGATGGTGATCTCCCCGTACAGTGCCGCGGTAAGGCCGTACACGATCGCGCTCTGCAGCTGGGCCTCGACCGTGTCGGGGTTCACGAGGATGCCGCAGTCGGCGGCGCACACCACGTGGTGTACCCGCACCGCGCCGCCCGGCGCCACCGACACCTCGGCCACGTGGGACAGGAACGTCTCGCCGAACTGCCACAGCGCGATCCCGCGCGCCCGGCCGGCCGGCGGCGCCGATCCCCAGCCCGCACGCTGCGCTGCCAGGTCGAGTACCCCGACGAGCCGCGGGTGCCCGGCGACCAGCTCGCGGCGGTACGCGTACGGGTCCTTCCCCGCCGCGTGCGCGAGCTCGTCCACGAAGCTCTCCACCACCCAGCCGTTCTGCGACGGTCCCACGCCGCGCCACGGCCCGATGGGGACGCCGGCATCCACGGTAGCGCGCTCCAGGCGGAAATGGGGCAGGGGATAGATCAGCTCGTCCGCGCCCCGCGTGAGCAAGAACGACCCGCCCGCGGGCCCCACCAGCCGGTGGCTCCACGCCACCGGCGCGCCGCGCGCGTCGAGTCCCGCGCGCAGCACATTGTACGTGGCGGGGCGATACACGGCGTTCTGGATGTCGTCTTCCCGCGTCCACACGACTTGGACGGGCCCGGCGATCTTCTGCGCCAACTCCACCGCCTCGGTCGCGTAATCGGTCGGTCCGCCACGCCGCCCGAAGCCGCCACCCAGATAGGTGACGTGCACGGTTACCGACTCGACAGGAAGGCCAGTCACCTGCGCCGCCGCTCGTTGCACGCCCTGCGGGTTCTGCGTCGGCGCCCAGATCTCGCACCGACCACCGCGCACTTGGGCCGTACAGTTCATCGGCTCCATGCATGCGTGAGCGAGATAGGGCGCCTGGTACACCGCCTCGACCGTGCGCGCGGCGGCCTTGAGATTCGCGTCCACGTCGCCCACGGCGCGAATCACTTCTCCGGGGCGCCCGGCCGCGGCGGCGAACGCGGCCCAGATTCCATCACTGCTCCAGCGCGCCGTGGCGCCCTCGTCCCAATCGACTTTCAGGGCGTTCTTTCCCTGGAACGCAGGCCAAGTGCCCGTCGCTACCACCGCGACGCCGCTCGAGACTTGGACCACGCGTTGCACGCCCGGCACGGCGAGGGCAGGGGCGGGGTCGAACGCCTTCACGTGTCCGCCGAACACGGGGCAGCGCGCCACCGCGGCGTACAGCATTCCTGGCACGCGCACGTCCATGCCGAAGACCGCCGTGCCGCTGACCTTGTCCGGTGTGTCCACGCGCGGCATCCGGTGCCCGAGCAGACGAAACTCCGAGGGGGACTTGAGCGGCGGGTCCGCCGGCACGGAGAGGGTGGCGGCGCGCGCCGCCAGGTCGCCGTAGCCGAGCCGGCGGCCAGTCGGCACGTGCTCGACCATCCCGTTGCGGGCGCGGCACGCCTCGCGCGGCACGTTCCAGGAGAGCGCCGCCGCGCCGATCAGCATCTCGCGGGCGGCGGCACCCGCCTTTCGTAGAGGCTCGAAGCCGGACCGGACGCTGCGGCTGCCGACGGTGAACTGGTCGCCGTAGGCCGGGTCGGCGCCCGCCTGCGCCACGCGCACGCGCGTCCAATCGGCCTCGAGCTCCTCGGCCACGATCATGGGCATTGCGGTGCGCACGCCCTGACCCATCTCGGAGCGGCCGGTCCAGATGGTGACCGCGCCGTCGGGTCCGATTTCGATCCAGGCGTTGGGCTTGAACGGCTCGGGCGGGTGCGCGGGGGCGGGGCGGGGGCGGGGGCGGGGATCGAACGCCGGCAGATACAGCCCGATGAGCAGGGTAGCTCCGGCGGCGGCGCCGGTCTTGAGAAACTCCCGCCGGTCGACGGTCGCGTGGCTCATCTCACACCTCTGGAACGGTCGATCCGGTCAAGCTACGAGGGGCGTCACGACCAGGTCAATCGCGGGCCTGCCGGCTGACGGCGATCGTCTGGCCTCACGACCCAAACACCTCGTGAAACAGCTTTAGCATCGCCGCCCACGACTGCCGGTCCGCGGCGGCGTCATAGGCGAGCTGGGGCATGCCGTATTTGCCGGCGTCGGGATTCGTGAACCCGTGCTTCGCGCCCGGGTACATCACTACCTCGAAGCGCGCGCCCGCGGTTTGCATCTCCTTGCGAAACGCCTCCACCTGCTCAGGCGGCACGAACGGATCGGCGCCCCCGGCGAGCACGAGGACTCGGGCCTTCACCTTGCCGGGTTCGGCGGGGGTCTTGGTGCCGAGCGATCCGTGGAGGCTCACCACGGCGGCGAGGTCGGCGCCGGAGCGCGCCATGTTGAGCACCACGCCGCCGCCGAAGCAGTAGCCGATGGCGGCGATGCGCGCCGGATCGACGCGAGGGTCCCGTTTCAGCAGGTCGAGCGCCGCATTGAAGCGGGCGGCCACCACGGCGGCATCCTTGGTGGCCTCGGTGGCGAACGCCTGCGCCTCCTGCGGGTGCGTCGTGACTTTGCCCGCGCCGTACATGTCGAGCGCGAAGCCCACGTAGCCGGCCTCGGCGAGGCGGCGCGCCTGGTTGCGCGCGTGATCGTTCAGGCCCCACCACTCGTGCACGACGATCACGCCTGGCCGCTTGCCCGCCACCGCGTCGTCCCAGGCGATGAAGCCCTTGAGGACGGTGCCGCCCTCGCGGTATTCGACTTCCTTGGTCTGAATCCTGGCCGCGTTGGGCGCTGGGGGTGCGAACGCGAGCCATGCTACAACCAGCGCCAATCCGAATTGCAGGGACATGAGATCGTCTCCGGTGGAGGAGCGTAATAGAATAACCGGTCCGGGAACCCCTCGTCTTCGCTCATCACCGGTGGCATAATGCTGCGGTATGTCTATCGCCCTGTCGCGTCCCATTCGAGTAAAGGAGCAACTCGTGATGAAGAGCAACCGCATGCTGACGATTGCGATCGTGACGGCACTCGTTAGTGCCTTGGGCGGCAGCGCCGTGTCCGCCCAGGTCGTCCAGGACAAGTACACCCTGAAGGTGCCGGGTGGGCTCGCGTTCTCCGAGTTCAGGGGATACGAGGCCTGGCAGGTTGTCTCCGTCAGTCAGGACGGACCCCTGTTTGCCGCGATCCTCGCCAATCCCGTGATGATCGAGGCCTACCGGGCCGGCGTTCCCGCGAACGGCAAGCCGTTCCCCGACGGCTCCAAGATGGCGAAGATCCATTGGAACCCGAAAAAGCTGGAGACCTTCCCCGCCGCGACGGTCCCGGGCACGCAGCATGACGTCGACTTCATGGTGAAGGACAGCAAGCGGTTCGCCGACAGCGGCGGGTGGGGATGGGCCGCGTTCAACTATAGCGCGGCGTCCCGCACCTTCTCGCCCGGCACCACGGCCGACGCGCCGCCGCAGGGGAACGACGCCAAGTGTGGATTGGGGTGCCACACGATCGTGAAGGCGAGAGACTACGTCTTCACCGATTACGGGAGCCGCTGAACGGGGAAGTCGTGATGGAGCGAGAGAGGCACGGCTGACCCCGAACGCAAGCCCGGGGATCACCGAACGGGAGCGTGACCAACCCGCGCGTTGAGGCATCGTTGACGCAAACCTATCACACTCGCTTGACCATGATGCGCGACCGCCAGTACGTTCCCGCCATGACGCCAACGTTAGTGACGGCCGACCAGCTGGAACGCCTCCGCCTGCCCGACAAGCACGTCGAGCTGGTGAAGGGTGTGCTCATCGTCAAGGAGCCGGCGGGCTATCGCCACGGCGCCGTGGCCGCCCGGCTCGCCAAGGTCCTGATGGACTACGCGGATGCCCAGGAGCTCGGCCAAGTCGTGGCCGCCGAGACCGGTTTCACGCTTGCTACCGATCCCGATACCGTGCGGGCACCCGACGCCGCGTTCGTCCGTCGCGAGCGGCTCCCGGACCCGCCGCCCGCTGGATTTGCACGGCTCGCCCCCGATCTCGTCGTCGAAGTCCTCTCACCCGACGACCGGCCGGGTGAGGTCCTGGCGAAGGTCGCAGACTGGTTGAGCGCTGGAACCCGGCTCGTGTGGGTCGTCGACCCTGCCGGCCGGCGTGCCCGCGTCTATCGGGCCGATGGCAGCGACGCGTCCGTCGATACCGACGGCGCCCTCGACGGCGAGGACGTCGTACCCGGGTTCACCTGCAAGCTGAGCGTGATCTTCTAGCCCTTAATTATCCGTCTTCCCCAACGCCTCCGCCGCCGCCCGCCGCACCTCGGGATCGCGGTCGTTCAGGGCCCGGGTGAGCGCGGGAAGTGCGGCGGCGACTTTCATCTCGCCCAGGCCCTCGACGGCGGCTAGCCGGATGCTCTTGTCGTCGTCCCCCAGCCGGTCCACCAGCGCTTGCACCGTGGCGAGATCGCCGATGTGGGCGAGCGCCTTGGTGGCGTGGCGGCGCAGGTCCAGGTCCGGCGACGTGGTGGCGCGTACCAGCGCGGCCGGGGCTTTGGTCACGTCATCGAGGTCGCCGATCGCGCTCGCGGCTTCGCGCCGCACGTCCACCTCTTCGTCGCCGAGCGCCCGGGCCAGCGGCTCGAGCGAGCGCGCCAGGCTCAAGTTCCCCAAGGCACTGGCGCATTCCCGCCGCACGTCCGGGTCCGGATCGTTGAGCAGCAACCCCTCGATCGGTGGTACCGCGGACCGCTCGTTCAAGTCGGCCAGCGCGCTCACCGCCGCCCGCCGCACCGCGTCGTTGCGGTCGGTGAGCGCGCCGACCAGCGCGGCCCCGACGCGCGGGCCCTTCATCTGGCCGAGGGCCTCGGCGGCCGTCGCGCGCATCACGGGATCGACATCCCGCAGCAGCGGCAGGACGTCCTTCGCGTAGCTCGCGTCCTCGAACCGCCCCAAGGCCCAGGCACTTGCCAACCGCACGCGCGGTGACGGCGAATGCACCGCACCCTGCAACGCCGGCGCGGAGGCGGGATCCTGGATTTCGCCCAGAGCCCAGGCGGCCATGGCCGCGGGTCCCGACGCGCTATCGGCGAGCCGGCGCTCGAGTGGGCCCCTGGTCTCGTGCCGCTCGCCGACGCCCGCGGCATACGCGGCGCTCTCGCGGATCCTGGGTGACGCGTTCTCGAGCAAACTGCCGAGCACATTAGCGGACACGGCGCTATGCCCCAGCAATTTCGCCGCAACCCGGCGCACGCACTGGTTGTCGCTGCCGAGCGTCGCGACCAGGAGCGACACCGCCCGGGGATCGGTGATGCGCCCGGCCAGGGAGTCTTTCGCTCCCTGGACGTTGGGTGCGTCGTCGAAGCGGCCCAAGCGACCGGGTTCGTCACCTATCCAGAAGTTGCCGAGCTGGTCGCCGATCAAGTCGCAGATCACGGGATCGGTGTGGGCGAGCGCGGCGAGCAGCGTCGCCACGCGGGCGGAATCGGCGCCGGGCCGCCCGGGGCCCCCACCCCCAGCCGCCACCGAGAGGACGAGGAGGTACAGGGCGCGGATCATGGATCCTGCCCCAGTGCCTCGGCGGCGGCGCGGCGGACCTTGGGATCGGGCGACTGCAGTGCTGCCTGCAGCGCCTGGCGGGCGGCGGGGTCGGCGATGTGGCCCAGGGCTTCGGTGGCGGCTTCGCGCACGTCGCCTCGGGGGTCGTCGATCAGCCGGCGCAGCGCGGGAATCGCGGCGACCACCGAGCGCTCGCCCGCGAGCTCGGCGGCGCGCTGGCGGACGTCGGCGCTCGCATCCTTCATGAGGTTGAGAAGCGTCGCTTCGGCGATCGGCGCCTTGAGATCGTTGAGCGCGCTGAGCGCCGCGTGGCGGACGTCGGCATTGGCGTCGCCCAGCGCTTCGGTGATGGCGGCAGCGCCGCTCTGGGCGCCCAAGTTACCGAGCGCCTGGACGACGGCGCTGCGCACGTCGGCCGACGGGTCATGAATCAAGCGGGCGATGGCGCTGCCCGCCGAGCGCGCGTGGAGGTGCTCGAGCAAGTCGACCGCTTCATGGCGCACGTCGGCGCTGGGGTCGTCCAACAGGGCCACCACCGGCGCCGTGGGCACGCCCTGCTCCCAGTGCGACAGGGCGGAGAGCGCGTTGTGCCTCACGTCGGCGACCGGGTCCTTGAGGAGACCCGCGATCGGGCCGATGGCTCTGGGGTCTTCGAGGTCTGCCAGCGCGTCCACGGCGGTCGAGCGCACTTCGGCGTCCGAATCCGCCAGCACGACGATCAGCGGCTGCACGGCGCGGGGATCGCCCAGCTGTCCGAGCGAATGTGCGGCGGCGCGACGCACGCCCGCGTTTTCGTCCTTGAGGCGGGCGATCAGGGCTTTGACCACGGTGGTGTCCTCACCCCCTGACCCCGTTCGGGTCCTCACCCCCTGGCCCCCTCTCCCTTCGGGAGAGGGGGAACGCACGTAGTCCCCCCTCTCCGGAACGGAGAGGGGGACAGGGGGTGAGGGCTGGGACACGCGCGGGGCGGCGGCGATGGTCGCCACCACGCCCAACGCCGCGGCGATTGCCCAACCGCGCCGCGATGCGGGGCTCGAGGGCAGTCGTCCGTCGAGCAGTCGGGCGATACGGGCGACCAGCAGCGAGCGCCGCTCGGCGAGGCCCGCGACGGGTACGCCCAGGGGGGAGGCCTGGATCCATTCGGCCACCGTCGCCAGACACTTCGCGAGCGAAACCGCCGAGCCGGTTTTCCGCATGGCCCACTCGTCGCTCAGGTATTCAGCCGTCGTCTCGAGCTCCCGGCGCGCGAGCCGGTTGAGCGGCTGGAAGAAGAAGCAACGCTCGATCAGGCTCGCGCCCGCGAGCCACACGGAATCGCGCCGCGCCAGATGCGCCAGCTCGTGCGCCAGCATGCTGCGCTGCTGCTCGGCCCCGAGCTCGGACAGCGCCAGCTCCGGCACGCAGATCTCGGAGAGACCCAGGGCCACGGGACTGGAGATGGTCCGGGCCATCGTGAGGCGAACGCGGCGGCGGTATCCCGTGGCGCGTTGGAGATCGGCGAGCGTGGCGGCGAGCGGTCCGTCGCTCACGGCACGGCGGTCGGCGAGGCGGCCGACCAGGATCAGCCGCCGCGCGACGTAATAGAGCGACGAGGCGAGCGCGACTGCGGCCCACAGGAGTACGGTGAGCAGGGGAATCGACGGCGTGAAAAGGGCGGTAGAGGTCGTAGAGGTCGTAGAGGTTGTAGAGGTGTGCTCGGCGGTGGGGCGGGCCGGCGATTCGTTATTCCGGACAGTACCGGGTTCGCCTACGCTCGGCGCTGCGGGCAGCGTTACCGCCGCGGGCGTCGAAAGTCGGAGGCGCGCCTGGATGGTGCCGGTCACGAGACTCGCGAGTAGCGCCACTTTCCAGAGGAGGTCGGAGACCCCTGGCTCGAGGCGCCGGCGTCGGGTCACGAGCCATGCGACCCCCAGGAGCACCGTGCTGTGAATCAGGTACGTGAGCAGCCACGCGAACAGGCTGGATGCGAGGGGGGCGGCGGGGGGGGCGGTCATTTGGTCTCCGGGGCGGGGGCGGTGCTTTCGACGCGTGCGATCATTTCGCGGATCTTGGCGAGGTCACCGGGGCTCACGTCCGCGCCCGACAGCAGGTGCTGGACCAGGGCGGTGACGTCGCCGTCGAACAGGCGCTCGGTCAGCTCACCGACCATCGAGTGCTGCACCTCTTCTTCGGTCACCGCGGCGCGGTAGTGGTACTGGCGGGCCTGCGGGGGAGCCCGCCGGGTGACGACACCACGGCGCTCGAGTCGCGACAGCATGGTGGCGACGGTGGTTTGGGCGAGCCCACGCTCGGCGTGCAGGGCTTCCCAGATGTCCTGGACCGTCGCTTCGCCCTTGTCCCAGATGACGCGCAGGATGGCGAGCTGCAGCTCGGTGAGTTGATGGCGACCTGGCATCTCGGGCATCTCCCGCGTGTGGGTTGATCTACAGGCGTAGATTTACATGTGTAGTTTTAGGCTGTCAAGAGGGCCCAGAGGACACGGGGTACCTTACGCCATGACCGCTCCCCCCTCGCTCCGCGCCCTCCGTCCCGCCGCCGGCCGGCCGGGTCGCCTCGGCCTCGGCGTGCTGTTGTTCCTGGTGCTGCTCGTGTTTGCCTTGCCGACCCTGATTCGCCTCGCCGCGGAATGGCCCTGGTTCAACTCGATCGGCTACGGCCGCGTGTTCACCACCCGGCTGCTCGCGGGAGGGCTGCTCGGCCTGGTGGTCGGCGCCATCGCGTTCGCGTTCCTCTACGCGAACCTGCGCTTCGCCCAGCGCGGCGTCACCCCGAACCCCGTCCTCGTGCGGCTCAACCCCCAAGCCGCTCCCCTGGACGTGACGCGCTTCGCGCGCCGCCTGGCCTTGCCGGCCGCGCTCGGCGTGGGGCTGCTGTTCGCCATCGGCGCCGCCGGTGCCTGGCTGCCGGTCCTCCAGTTCCTGCACCGCACACCGTTCGGCGCCACCGATCCCGTGTTCGGCCGCGACTTGAGCTACTACGTGTTCACGGTACCGGTGCTCGCGGGCGCAATCGGGATCCTTACCGCTCTCGCGACGCTCGCGTTGCTCGCGGCCGGGGCGCTGTACGTGCTGCGCCGGGATGTGATCGTGTTCCGGCGCAACGTCACGGTCGAGTCCTCGGCCCGGCTGCACCTCGCCCTATTGGTCGCTTTATTGTTCCTGACGACGGCGCTGCGGGTGTACTTCGTCCGCATCCCTGACTTGTTGAACTCGACCACCGGACCGCTCGTGGGAGCGAGCTTTGCCGACCTGCACGCCACACTCACCGGGCTGCGGCTCGCCGGGATCGCGGCGCTGGCCAGCGTCGTGCTCGTCCTGTGGGGAGCCGCGGGCCACCGGCTGGCCCGCAACACGCTGCTCGCGGTGGCGCTGTACGCCGGCGTCTCGCTGCTCGGCGTCGGCCTCTATCCTGGCTTGATCCAGCGGCTGGTCGTGGCGCCGAACGAGCTGGTGAAAGAAACCCCGCAGCTCGCCTACCATATCGCCGCGACGCGCCGTGCCTGGGGGTTGGACAGCGTCGTCACCCGCGATCTGTCGGGCGAGGCCCGACTCACCGAGCGCGACATCCGAGCCAACCGGCCGACGATCGACAACGTGCGGCTGTGGGATCGTGACCCGCTGCTGCAGACGTTCGCGCAGCTGCAGGAAATCCGGACCTATTACGACTTTGTGTCGGTAGACGACGATCGCTACATCGTCGACGGGCAGTACCGCCAGGTGCTCCTCTCACCACGCGAGCTGAACGCCGCCTCGCTCCCCACCCGCACCTTCATCAACGAGCGGCTCACCTTCACGCACGGGATGGGACTCACGCTCGGGCCGGTGAACCAGGTGACCGAGGAAGGGCTGCCGGTCCTGTTCATCAAGGACCTGCCGCCCGCATCCACCGTGTCGCTCCGGGTGACGCGCCCGGCGATCTACTTCGGCGAGCTGACGGATTCGTGGGTCTTCGTCCGGACCGGCCAGCGGGAGTTCGACTACCCGTCGGGCGACGAGAATATCTTCGCCACCTACGAGGGCAGCGGTGGCGTGCGGGTCGGGTCCTGGCTGCGCCGGCTCGTGCTGGCGTCGTACTTCCGCTCCCTCAAGGTGCTGTTGTCGAGCGACATCACCAACGACAGTCGGGCCATGTACATCCGCAACATCCGGCTGCGGGCGCAGACGGCGCTGCCGTTCCTGCTGTTCGACAGCGATCCGTACCTGGTCATCGACGCCGCCGGGCGGCTGCGCTGGATCCTCGATGCCTACACCGGGACGAGCCGCTACCCCTACGCGCAGCCGCTCGCCAACGGCATCAACTACTTGCGCAACAGCGCGAAAGTCGTGATCGACGCCTACGACGGCTCGGTCACGACCTACCTCGCGGATCCGCGCGATCCGCTGGTGCTGACCCTGACGAAAGTCTTCCCCGGGATCTTCCAGCCCCTCGACGCGATGCCCGCCGATCTGCGCGTGCACCTGCGCTACCCCGAGGACCTGTTCCGCGTGCAGACCGACATGTACGCCACCTACCACATGGCCGAGCCGGAGATCTTCTACCATCGCGAGGACCAGTGGCAGCGGCCGGTGTTGGCCGGGGGGCGGGGGCCCGAGCGACAGGATCCCTTCCTGCGCCACATCGTGATGCGGCTGCCCGAGGAGCGCCAGGCGGAGTTCATCCTCATGGCGCCGTTCACGCCGCGCGGCAAGGACAATCTGGCCTCGTGGATGGTGGCGCGGAACGACGGGGAGAACTACGGCCGGCTGGTCGTGTATCGCTTCCCTAAGCAGAGCCTCGTCTTCGGGCCGGCCCAGATCGTCAACCGGATCAACCAGGACACGGAGATCGCCCGCCAGGTGTCGCTGTGGGACCAGCGCGGCTCCGAGGTGATCCGCGGCAATCTGCTGGTCATCCCGATCGAAGAGTCGCTGATCTACGTGCAACCGCTCTACCTGCGAGCCGAAGGCGGGCGCATCCCCGAGCTCAAGCGCGTCGTGGTCGCCTACCAGAACCGGGTCGTGATGGAGGAGACGCTGGAGCAGGGATTGTCGCGCCTGTTCGGGGTCGCAGGAGCGCCGGCGCAAGTCGCCGCCGCCTCGGGTGCTGCTGCCCG
>Ga0209156_10003029_pt1 | contig 12840 bp, 10 predicted proteins | sample GraSoiAngelo_124_FD_185881 | JGI IMG/M metagenome (GOLD analysis project Ga0209156, IMG submission 185881) | Grasslands soil microbial communities from the Angelo Coastal Reserve, California, USA - 14_0927_05_20cm (SPAdes) (version 2) | ecosystem: Environmental > Terrestrial > Soil > Grasslands...
AATCTGCTCGCCGTCCTGCAGAAGCGGACGATAACCGGGCGCCGAGGCACAACGGCGCAACGCCTCTTCCAGGCCTACGTCCAGATACACCACAGAGGCGGAATGGTCGCGGATAATTTGCCGGACTGCTTCCTGCACGAAGGCACCGCCACCCAGAGCGATAGCGGCCGGCTCGTCTCCGAGCGATTCGAGAAGCTCCCGCAAGAATTGAGCTTCTAACTTGCGAAAAGCCGACTCACCCCGCTCAACAAAAAGCGCTGGAACTGTCCGACCGGTGCGCCCCTCGATGAGCGCGTCAAGATCATAGAAAGACCAGTTCAACACCCGAGCGAGTTCCCTGCCCACAGTAGTCTTGCCGGCTCCCATGAATCCGACGAGGACAACTAACTCCGCTTCGCTCGTCATAGCCAGGGTTCCACAGCTTTCACAGCTCAGCTAACCGTCGAAGACCACAGCTTTTATTCGCTTCTCGGCCGGATTCTACCACCGAAGTTCAGCACAAAAGGGAACCGGCGGGAGTACCTGCGAAGGTGCACCTTCGTAATCCAATCGGAGGATCGGCGGATTGGGGGATTGGGGGATTGGGGGAAGTGAACAGCTGCGAGGCGTTTGAGTCAATGAGAGGATCTAGAAGCCCGGTGCCGCGATTTTGGAAATATCTTGTAAAGCTGAGAAGAAATCTATTTCACCCGATCACCCGATGACTCGATCACCTGATTGCCTACTTCAGCTACTTTTTTTTTTCCGGCGCTTTGCGCCTTAGCTTGTGGCCGAACGAGGCCTTCGCGCTCCAGGGAATCCTGGATGTTGTCCCAGACCTTGGGACTGGGATCACGAAGAGGCAGAAGCAGCTTCGCCTGATCAGCGATGTAACGCAGATCCTGTACCAGATCGGTACAGATGGGGCAGCTCTTCAGGTGCTCCATCTCGGTCGCGTGGCCGCCGCTCTCGAAAATATAGGGCAGGACTTCCTGAAACTCGGCGCACGTCATTTTCTTACGTTCTCCGCCGCTCATCGGCGCACCGCCTTTTCTGCCTTGCTCTGCTTCAACAGATCGCGGAGTTTCATTCGTGCCTTGTGCAGTTGCGACTTGCTATTGCCGATGGAACATCCCATCATCTCCGCGATTTCATTGTGCTCATATCCTTCGATGTCATGCAGCACAAAAATGATGCGATACCCCGGTGGCAGATTCTCGATTGCGCGCTCCAGATTGACACGGTCAATCGAGCCGGCGAGCACGTTGTCGCGAGCGCCAATATCCTTTTTGGGACCGTCTTCCTGCTGCGGCTCCAGCGTCTCTTCCAACGAAACTTCGGGTAACCCTTTCTTTCGCAGGTGCATCAGCACAACGTTCACCGAGAGCCGATGCAACCAGGTGGAGAATGCCGATTCACCGCGAAATGTGGCAATTTTGCGGTAAAGCTGAAGGAACGCCTCTTGCGTGAGATCCTCAGCTTCGGCGGTATTTCCCGTCATTCTGAGACACAGAGAATACACGCGGCGCTTGTGCAGTCCATAGAGCTGCTCAAAGGCGTAAGCGTCTCCACCTTTTGCCTGCTCGATGGCTTCAGCTTCGCTGAATCCGGAAGCTGAGGCCCTCTTGCCCGATGCTCTTGGCTGCTGGGCTGCTTTTTCCTTTAGCGGTGCTGTTGGCACTGTGATGGAATCTGCCCTCCAAATCTTCGATGCGCCGGAGCTGCTGCCTGTTGTATCAGCTTGCAACGATTGAAGATACCTGTGGAAATTTCCAGACCTCGGTTGCCATATCCTCAGATTCTGCCCGAAATTGGCAAGTTCTGCGCAGAGGCAGGGAAATAACATGGATTCGCAAAGATTCGATCCAACGTCGCGATAATAGGGAGCTTCCATGCATTTCCGTCAGCTCGAAAACACTTATCAGCATTCCTCAGGGATCTCAGAAATTCAAAACGGGTTCTCTCTCGCGGCTTACTGGCGCCTGCAAGGCGCAGACGGTGGCACCTTGTTATAGTCAAAGTAGTGGAACGGGTCACCCGCAGTCCGGAGTCAGAGAAAACTGTCGCAGTCTGATCCTCATCGTTCGCTCTTCTGGATGTTCGTCTCTTTCTTGGGCATTTCGATTCCGAAAGAAGGCCAAGAGAGGCGGGCCCTGCTGATGCTGATTATCGGAGTAATACTGCTCCTCCTTTTTGTAGCTGTGGGAATGTTAACGCTCTTCCGGTTCTGGTGAACCGGGACTAAACCAACGCGATCCGATGGATGAACGATTAGCAGGGATCACTCGCCAAACGTCAACGTCCTTCATTGCTCTGCCCCTTCGGCATCTTTATGATGGATCGTTCGGCTTCTACCATGTCGTAAACGCCCGGAATAGGCAGGCATCAGGAACTCATGTGCGCTGAGAAGAACAGCAAGAGCGGCCCTCGAATTCTGGCCGAAAGTCCTATCTGCGACACATTCGAAGGACGCCACCCCTCGCCTGCAGAGAAGGAATGGGCAGAGAAAACGCTGCTGCCTGCGCTGGAGAAGGCTCCAGAGCAGCCGATCGGCGCGCGCTCTGGAGTCAATCTCGAGGGAAACGGCGATGCCCGCTTTACAACCATTTCGGGAATGCCGGTGCGGCGACTCTACACGCAGGCTGATTTGCCTGAAGATTGGAGTGCGGAAAAATATTTAGGCTTTCCTGGACATTCGCCGTATACACGCGGAATCCACGCCTCTGGCTATCGCGGCAAGCTCTGGACGATGCGCCAATTCTCCGGCTTCGCGTCGCCAGAGGAGACGAATCAGCGCTACAAATACCTACTTTCTCACGGAGGCGGCGGACTCTCTGTCGCCTTCGATCTGCCTACGCTCATGGGATTCGATTCCGATGCGGTGGAGAGCGAAGGCGAAGTTGGCAAATGCGGCGTCGCCATCGATTCGCTTGAGGATATGGAGATCCTCTTCAACGGCATCGATCTCGAGAAGACCACGGTCTCGATGACCATCAATTCGCCTGCCTCGGTATTGTGGGCAATGTATCTCGTGGTCGCGGAGAAGCAAGGCGCCGATTGGAAGAAAGTTTCGGGGACAATTCAAAACGACATCCTGAAGGAATACATCGCGCAGAAGGAATACATCTATCCGCCCGCTCCTTCCATGCGCCTGGTGATCGACACCTTCGAGTTTGGTACGCACTTCACACCGAAATTCAACACGATTTCCATTAGCGGATATCACATCCGTGAGGCTGGATCGACTGCCCTGCAGGAACTCGCGTTCACGATTTACGACGGAGTCGAATACGTTGAATGGGCTCGGCGCCGTGGATTGAACATCGATGAATTCGGACCTCGACTAAGCTTCTTCTTTAATTCACATAACGACTTCTTTGAAGAGATCGCAAAATTCCGCGCCTCACGCAAGATCTGGTGCCAGCTCATGAAGGATCGCTTCGACGCGAAGAATGCGCGCACCTGGCTGATGCGTTTTCACACTCAGACTGCCGGCGTATCTCTCACAGCACAACAGCCGCTGAACAACATTGCGCGAACAGCCATCCAGGCTCTCGCTGCTGTTCTGGGCGGAACGCAGTCGCTGCACACAGACAGTTACGACGAGGCGCTTGCGCTTCCCACGGAAGATGCAGCTCGCATAGCCCTGCGGACACAACAAGTGATCGCGTATGAATCTGGAGTAGCGCAAACAGTCGATCCGCTGGGCGGTTCATACTTCGTCGAGAGGCTGACGCTCGATATGGAGCGCGGATATCCGCAAAGAGAAATTGCCGAGGCCGCTTATCAGTATCAACGGGCGGTCGAGAATAAGGAGAAGCTCATCGTCGGAGCCAACGAATTTGTCATCGAAGAAACTCCTCCCAAGATCCTCTACATCGACCATCGGGAAGTAGCGAGTCACCAGACGAAGAAGCTCGATGCCCTGAAGGCGCGTCGCTCAAACGAAGAAGTCAAGCGCAGCCTCGATGCGCTCAAGAAAGCCGCTGCGCAGGATCCTGTGGTGAAAGCCGACGGGAGAATGTCCGACGCGAATACAATGCCGTACATCATCGATGCAGTGCGCGCCTACGCAACTGTGGGTGAAATCTGCAATGCGCTGCGCGAAGTATACGGCACTTACGAGGAAGTGAGCGTCACGTAGGAAGCTTGCAATAGGCAATAGTCGAAAGCTGACTTATTTCTTATGGTCTCTTGCCTATTAGCTGTTCCCTGCCGTAAAACTTTGCTCATGAAAATCCGGTCGGTCTTTGTCTTCGCGCTTCTTTCCTGCTTCGCTGCTACGGCAGCTGACCTCCCACAGAAAAAAGAAGTTCATGGACGAAACGGAATCATCCTCCCGCCTCCGCCGCCGACAGAAGCCAAGCCCATAACCGATACCGTTTCGGGACACTCTCTCACCGATCCGTATCGCTGGCTCGAGGATCAGAACAGCCCAGAGACGCGGGCGTGGATCGTCGCTCAGACGCGCTATACGCAGCAATATTTGTCGCAGGTGAAGATCAGGCCGGAGATCGTTAACCGTCTCACGGAATTGGAGCACATCGAGACGATCGGAATTCCAACTGAGCGCAACGACACCTATTTCTATAACAAGCGTCTACCCGACGAGAATCAGGCGTCGATTTACATTCGCAAAGGTCTGCACGGCAGTGACGAGCGGCTGATTGATGCGACGAAGCTGAGCGCCGATCAGAATACGTCAGTTCACATTAGCGACGTTTCTAAAGATGGTTCGCTCCTCGTCTACGGAGTGCGTGAAGGCGGGGCTGACGAACAAACCGTCCACCTGATGCATGTAAGCAGTCGCAAAGACCTTGCCGATGTGCTTCCGCGCGCCCGCTACAGCGGCGTAAGCCTGGCGCCGGATAAGGAGGGACTGTACTACGCCAAGTACGAACCTACCGGCACGATCGTGTACTACCACAAGGTAGGCACCCCGTTAGAGTCGGATGAACTTGTCTTCGGCAAGGAATATAAAGGAGAAAAATTCGGACAAATGGAGTTGATCTCTCCCGAGATCACAGAAAATGGCCGCTACCTACTCATCGCCGTCGGACACGGCGTCCCCGCTAAGCGGGTTGACATCTACGCTAAGGATCTGCGAAAGGCGGATTCCGAACTGCGGGAAGTCATCCATGGCATCGATAGTCGTTTCACGCCGGTGAACTATGAAGATGACCTTTATGTGCTGACCGACTATGAGGCGGAGAACTATCGCGTCGTGAAGATCAGCATGAAGGATCCGGCTCCGGACAAGTGGCAGGTCATTGTTCCCGAAAGCAAAGATACTATTTCGGGAATCTCAATTGTCGGCGGGAAGTTGTTCGTGACTGGTCTGCACGATGTCGTCACTCAGACGCGCATCTTTACCCTCGATGGCAAACAAACGGGCACCATTCAGTACCGCGATTTGGGCTCTGCCAGTGACGTCTTTGGGCGCGAGGATTCCAGGCACGGGTTTTACACCTTTGACTCATTCAATATTCCTCCGGCTGTCTATCACTACGACGTGTCCACAGGAAAAGTCGAAGTCTTCGCGAAACCCAAGGTCCCATTCAACTCCGAGGCCTACGAAGTAAAGCAGGTCTTCTACAACTCGAGAGACGGCACACGCGTGCCGATGTTCATCTCTTCCAAAAAGGGACTGAAGCAGGATGGAAGCGTGCCTACGCTGATGTATGCCTACGGGGGGTTCCTACTTTCGCAGACCGCGCATTGGAATCCCGAGTATGCGTGGTGGATGGAGCAAGGCGGATTCTATGCTCAACCTAATTTGCGCGGCGGAGGCGAGTACGGCGAAGCCTGGCACAAAGCCGGCATGTTCGAGAAGAAGCAGAACGTCTTTGAGGATTTCTTCTCGGCTGCAGAATACCTTATTGCGAACAAGTACACCTCGCCTGCGCGGCTGGCTATTCGTGGACGCTCCAACGGCGGTTTACTGATGGGTGCCGCGCTCACGCAACGTCCGAATCTGTTTGGTGCGATCTGGGTCGGATATCCCCTGCTCGACATGATTCGCTTCCACAAGTTCCTCGTCGGGCGCTGGTGGACTTCGGAATACGGATCGGCGGAAGAACCTCACCAGTATGCGTATCTGATCAAGTACTCGCCGTATCAGAACGTGAAGGCGGGGACGAAATATCCGGCGATCATGCTGAACACTGGCGATTCAGATACACGTGTCGCTCCGCTGCACGCTCGCAAAATGACGGCCCTGCTGCAAGCGGAAGATGGAAGCGATCGTCCAGTGTTGCTGCACTACGAGACTAAAGCGGGGCACAGCTCGGGAATATCGATTCAGCAGCTGGTTAACGACACGGCAGATGAGTTGGCTTTCTTGTGGAACGAAACGACTGGGAAGTAGAGAGAGGACATAGGTCCGGTCCATTAAGGTTACGTGCTTCCGGCCGCCCTCGGCCGGGCACGTGGAAACGTCGTGAGTGAGTAATTCCGCAATCCAATTCAAATCAAGAAATCGCCCGAGCAAACAGTCACGAAGTTCGATAACGTGCTCGGCCGAGGGCGGCCCGAAGCGCGTAAGTTAGCGGCAATGAAGCCGATGCCCTTCCTAACACTCTCAGGGATGGATTCTCGCCGTCCATCCACCGCCTGGTGCTAACTTGATGGTAAGCTTGCTTCCCTTCCCTACTTGAGTGGTCGTCTTCTTGTAGTCGCTGGCAAGCTTGTCGGCGTTCACTCCATCCTGGTACGCGTCCATCGTGAAACTTCCTTCAGGCAGGAAAGACAAATCAATGTCCAAGCTGCGAGGAGTCCAATCTGTCATTGCGCCGATGTACCAATCCTGTCCATTCCTTCGGGCCACGACGACGTAATCCGCGATTTTTGCGTCGAGCACTCTGGTCTCGTCCCACTCAGTTGGGACTGCAGCAAGAAATTGCATCGCTTCAGGCTCACGCAGGTAGCTCGTGGGACTATCTGCCAGCATCTGTAGGGGGCCCTCATACACGACATACATTGCGAGCTGATGGCAGCGCGTACCCAACGACATCGGCTGCGCAAAGATTGGAGCAAAACTCGCCTTCGACGCGTTGCGCATGGCTCCTGGCGTGTAGTCCATGGGGCCAAGAAACATACGCGTGAAGGGCAACGTGACGTTGTGCTCCGGCTCCGCTTCGGCGCTCCACTTGCTCCACTCCAGCCCGCGCACTCCTTCCGCATTGATCAGGTTGGGCCAGGTGCGCGTCATCGAAGCAGGCTTTTGGTCTCCATGGAAATCCACTAGCATCTTCCTCTTGGCGCTTTCGATACATACTTTGCGATAAAAGTTCATCACGAGCTGATCGCTGCGCTGCATGAAATCTACTTTGATGCCCTTAATCCCCCATTTCTCGTACTGATCGAGCGCGGGAATGAGTTGATCGTCTAGTGTCTTCCACACAACCCAGAGAATGACGCCTACATTCTTCTGTTTCGCGTAGGCAGTCACTTCCTCCATGTCGATTTCGGGAACCACAGAGAGCACGTTACCCAGCTTGTACCAGCCCTCGTCGAGGATTACATAGGGAATCTTGTACTTCGCCGCGAAGTCGATGTAGTACTTGTAAGTCTTGGTATTGATTCCCGATTTGAAGTCGACACCAGCGATGTTGTTGGCATTCCACCAGTCCCATGAAACTTTCCCGGGTTTGATCCATGAGGTGTCCTGCAGTTGCGATGGCTTCTCGAGCAGCCACACCAGTTGGTTCGTGAGCAAATCGCCGTCTTTTTCCGCGATGCCAATCACTCGCCACGGGAAAGTTCGTGTACCCGAAGTGACGGCGATGTAGTCAGCACTCTCGACCACCTTGACGTCGCGGTCGCCTTCCAGCTTTTCCTTCAGCGGATAGGGAGGGAAAGCTGCAGCCAGCCCGTTTCCATTCGTGCCGCGCAACCACATTCCGGGATAATCCTCGACGTCGGACTCGGCGATCGCGATTTTTGTGCCTCCTTCATCAACCACAGCCGGCAGCGTCGCTAACGAAGCAGGACTGATTCCACTCAGAAAGTCTGGCAGGTATTTTCGTTCGTTATGGGAAAAGAAGCTGTCTTCCTGCGGATAATACACGATGAAATTCGCAGGGAAATTCCAGTTGTCCTTCTCGCCGTAGATCCTCACTTGCCGTGTTGGCAACGAAGTCTCCAGCCGATAGGCGACTCCTTCGTTATAGGCACGGAAGACGACGGCATATTCGCCCGACATGCTGAGATGCAGCTCTTTGTAGTTCTCGCGAATCTGCGCAAATTTCTGGCGGACTGCCGGCTTGATTACCTGATCGGAGGCGCGCTCCTTCAAATCAATCACCTTGGGTTGCGGACCCAGCTTTTTGTGGTCGATGTCGAGAGAAAACGTGCTGTTCTCAAGCAGAGTTCTGCCACCTAGAAGCACGTCGTACTGGATTGCAGCGCTAGCGCGGATTCTGACTTGGATACGATTGTCCGGCGAACGCAATTCGAAACTTGTTTGTGCCGCCGTGGATGCAGAAAACCATAATGCGAATACCGGGAATAAAATTGCAGATCTGGCTAGAAACTCCGCAGCGCTTCGGCAAATGCTCATTGGTATTGGTCCCTCGCAGCTATAGTCATCCCTAATCACGGTTCCACAGCATTACCTTCGACTTCAACAACAACCACCGTCGCCATCGGGTCCGAAATGGGACGGGCCAGAACGAGTTGTCGTTTGCCACCTTCTTCCTTGATCTCAACCGGTTTGCCATCGGCGAGCTGATAGGCTCGCTTGATCGTGTTCTTCATTGGAGGGAGTTCAAAGGGAACGCGCGGCTCCTGAAAGAAGGTGAAGTACACTTTTCCCGGCTTCGTAGTTGCCCGCCATTCATTGTGAGCAAGCACGAGTGCTTGGCCGCGCAGGTCTTTAGTCCCGCGACTACTGGGCTCGCCCACTTCGTCGCCCCACGGAGATGGTCCCGCCCCGTACACCGCCTCGCCATTGAGCTTCAGCCAGCGCCCCACAGTGCGCAGATTGTCTTGGCTCGCTTGTGGAATCACTCCGTTGGCCATCGGCCCGACATTGAGAAGATAGTTGCCACCCTTGCTGATGATGTCGATGAGTTTGAAAGTGATCTCGCCGGGAGACTTCCAGTCCTGGTCGTCTTTGCGAAATCCCCAAGTGTGATTTGTAGTGGCAGGAACTTCCCAATATTCAGACTGCACGCCTGACGGAATCACGTTATCGCCCGTCGATACATAGTCTCCGGCCGCGCCAAGGCGACCATCGATCAATGTCTTTGGTTGGGTAGTCCGTAGAATCCCGGCAAAACGTTGTGCGCGCTCGGGGGTCATCATGCGCGGTGTATCGAACCAAATGAGCGCGACCGAACCGTAGTTGGTGAGTAGCTCGCGCACCTGTGGCTCGGCCTTGCCGCGAAGATATCCGTCGTAATCCTTGAGCTCCTTCTTATCGGGTCCCTGATCGGCACCGAAATCCCAGTCATTGCCCGCACCGCCTGGCTCATGCCAGTCTTGCGATTGCGAGTAATAGAAGCCGAGCGGCATTCCACGCTTTTGGCAGGCTGTAGCGAGCTCTTTAAGGATGTCGCGATGGAAGGGCGTTGCGGCCACAACGTTGTAGCGGCTGACCTTGGAATCAAACATGGCAAAACCATCGTGGTGCTTCGAGGTAATCACGATGTACTTCATGCCCGCATCCTGGGCGAGCTGCACCCATGCATCTGCGTCGAACTTCACTGGATTCCACTGCTTTGCCAGTTGTTCATACTCCTTCACCGGAATGTGAGCGCGGTTCATAATCCATTCTCCCAATCCGGGAATCTGTTTCCCTTTCCACTCGCCACCGGGAATGGCGTAGAGTCCCCAATGAATGAAGAGGCCGTACTTGGCCTCTTTGAACCAGGCAAGTCGCGCCTGCTTCGCCTCGGGCGAGTCGGGATCAGGCGCGCCGATTTGCGCCGAAACTGCACTAGTGCGACCGGCAAGCAGCGAGAAAGCGACCAGGAGAAGGAGATAACGTTTCATGGCTGCCCATCTTAACAAGACGAGCTGAGAGCACATTTCATTAGGCAAGAAGCAGCGATCTCGCGCTTTGCAGATTAGACGCAGCCATTCCTCCAAGCATATCGACATGCGAGTTGTCCGAAGGACCTGCTGGACAGCAACGCTCGAAATTAGCTGGAGCTTGGCAAACCAACAGCCGCGCGGCGCGTATCCGACCCTGCATACGCCAAATTTAGGAGGGTTCTATGCATTTGCTCTGGTGGATCATCGTCGGGTTGATCGCTGGCTGGGCGACTGGAAAGATTATGCGCGGCTCAGGATATGGTCCTCTAATGGACATCGTTATTGGTATTGTTGGTGCAGTTGTGGGCGGCTGGATCATGCGCGCTCTCGGCTTTTCAGGCCAAGGTGGCATGCTTTATACCATACTCGTTGCGATCCTCGGCGCCGTCATTTTGACTTGGGTGTTCCGTCTTGTGACGGGAAGTGGACGACCGAGCGGAAGCGGCGGGCTTCGCAAGGTGGCTTGATGCACTTTCCTCTTGCCTCGGGCGAGAGCCCCGCTCGTTGAGCGGGGCTCTGGCTTACTCAGGCTGCATTTTCTTCCTCGCTTGCTGGGCGATTCTCGCTGGAGATGTGCGCATTTCCTTGCTGTTGAATTCGCAGCTCCTCGTGCTTGACCAGTTTGGGAAATTCGCTGTGACTCTCCGATTTTTCGACGCCGAACCTTCACGATCTCTGAGATCACGGCTTCTTTCCGAATAATCACGCGTTCCTTACTGACTGGAATGCGCAGCTCGCTTTGGCATTTGGACTTGTCGGATAAGCCCCAGTTCCCCAAGTCGCAATTGGTTGCGGTGATTGAGAGTGTTGAATGCCTGCGCAATGCCTTCCAGCTTCACGCGGTCAGTGAGCGCGAACTCTCGGCTCACTCTAGTGTTGAGAGTGAAAGAATCGAAACCGATGCCGGCGTTGCGACCAATCACGGCTCCGGCTAACGCTTCTGTGCACGGATTTGTATCGACACGTGTGAAACCAGGGGCACAAGGACGTTGTGAAGTCGCTTGCCGCGTGTTTGTGCCTGTAATTATGTTGAACGGGAGAGCTGAGTAGTACTGAAGTATTCCATTCAATTTCCAGCCGTGAGTGAGATGGTCGACGAAGCCATGAGCCGCAGAGGCGGGCGAGTTCAACATGGCATTGAAGACGACTCTATGCCGCTGATCATCGTCTGAGCGGCTGCGATCCTGGCGCAGGCTTAAGTTATTGATCGGCGAACTGAAAAAGAATTCTCCGAGATTGTCGATGGCTTTGGAAAACGTGTACGACAGCCGCATCGACACCCAATGACGCTGGACGCCGCAAGTAAGAAACTTCCAGTCCGTCATAGTACGAGTCGAACGTGGAACTATAGGGCTTGATATTGCCACGCGTCGGATCGGGACGGCTCCCATCAGGATTGATGTTCGTATTAATGGCCGCGATGAGATCGATGCCGCGAACATGCTGATAGCTGAAGCTTAGCGAACCAATGGAAGAGATCTGCTGCTCAACTTCCAGGCTGGCCTGCTGCGCATATGGACTCTGAATACTGGGATCCATTGTCGTGAAGTTTGGTCTGCTGATCCCTGGCGAAGCGCTGGCAACCGCGGGAAATACGGGAGCGCCGGCGTCCGTCGGAGAGAACGAAAAGCTGAGGAACCGCGCTTGTGCAGGGTCGATCGTGTTGTTTGCCGAGAGTAATGCGTTCGCTAGAGGCCGTAATGGGATACGGTCGTAGAACAGTCCATAGCTCGCGCGCACGACAGTGCCTCGATTTGGGAAGGGTGACCAGGCTATGCCGATACGCGGCGTGAGATTGTTGGTGTCGGTATTGATCGCTTGCAGCCATTGCAAATCGTACCGGATACCAACATTCAGCGTCAGTGCAGGTCGAACCTTCCATTCATCTTGAAAATAGAAACCCATATTGGGATTGCTTTGGTGAATTACCGGAGTGCCGAAGTTCTGGCTATATCCCTGCGAGTTATACGTTCCGGTGAAAAAGGTCGCCAGCGATGAAAAATTGTAGGAGCCACGAAGCGATTGCGGGAACGTGATGGTATCGTCATTGTAAAGAAAATCACTCCCGGTTTTTAGTGTGTGTGCTCCCCGTTGCAAAACCAGGTTATCGACAAACTCCCCCAAATAATTCAGCCGTCCCGTTGGTGAGGAAGTTGACCTTCCGAAGATCGCCACGCCTGAGGTAGATTCTGAATTTCCGGTTCCAGGACTGTCTGGCCGACCTGACTTCGGTTTGCCTCAATCATCGCTGGCTCGCTCGTTACCTCAATGCTGGTAGCAGCCGATGCCAGCGCGAGCTGCAACGTCAGGTCGAACGCTGAGCCGACGGTGAGCCGAATCTGTCGGGAGCTCTCGGCGAAGCCACTGGCTTGCGCGCTGATGCGATATTGACCGACTGGAAGATACGGAATTCGGAATCGGCCTTGCTCATCGGCCTGAACGGTATAGATCTGATTGGTGGCAACAGCAAGTGCCTTTACTGTGCTGTTCGGAACAACTGCGCCGCTCGGATCAAGAACGCGGCCAGTCACCGACGCGCTGGCCAGCGTCTCCAGCATGGACCGTTACAGGAACAATTAGGACCGAAAGCAAGGTAACTTCCGCCAGATGACGGATGAATCGAAGCATGACTATCTCCTGCATTTCTGGCAACAAAAGATTGCAGGTCAAGAGATCACAGCCTAGGACTGAGCGAACGGGTGGAATGCAAAGCAGTTCGTTCTGGTCCTGCAACCCCAATCGAGGCTTAGCCCTGACAACTCGACACAACTCGGTTGCTAGGAGAGAGGAGAAGGTGGGCCACGCTTGTGATGAGTGCGCGCA
>Ga0209156_10003039_pt1 | contig 12826 bp, 12 predicted proteins | sample GraSoiAngelo_124_FD_185881 | JGI IMG/M metagenome (GOLD analysis project Ga0209156, IMG submission 185881) | Grasslands soil microbial communities from the Angelo Coastal Reserve, California, USA - 14_0927_05_20cm (SPAdes) (version 2) | ecosystem: Environmental > Terrestrial > Soil > Grasslands...
TGCCCGTTCTGTCCTACTGCATGCTACTCGCTATCTTACTGTCCTAACATGGGGCGGTAGCTCAGTTGGGAGAGCACCTGGTTTGCAACCAGGGGGTCGTGGGTTCGAATCCCATCCGCTCCACGTTTCCGGAGGTGGTGACGTGGGTCTCACGACGAGGGGTATTGTGCGGGGGTGGCTGGCGCTGATCCTGCTGGCCGCCGGCGCCGCGCACGCGCAAACGGCCGCCGCCCCGGCGCGGCCGAGAGGATGGCAGCCCATGGACTTCAAGAAGGCGACCGACAGCGAGCTGCGGCGCACGCTCTCGCCGCTGCAGTACGAGGTGACGCAGCATGACGCCACCGAGCGGGCGTTCAGCAACGAGTACTGGGACAACCACCAGCCCGGGATCTACGTGGACGTCGTCTCGGGCGAACCGCTCTTCAGCTCCCTCGATAAATACGATTCCGGCACCGGCTGGCCCAGCTTCACCAAGCCGCTCGAGGGCGGCACTGTCCGCGAGAAAACGGACCGCTCTCTCTTCATGGTGCGTACCGAGGTCCGCTCGGCGCACGCCGATTCCCACCTTGGGCACGTGTTCGACGACGGGCCGCCCCCCACCGGGTTACGCTACTGCATGAACTCCGCCGCGCTGCGGTTCATTCCGCTCGAGCGGCTGGAAGCGGAAGGGTACGGGCAGTTCCTCCCGCTCTTCGCGGCGGCGAACACGCATCGCCCTTGACCTACGGAGGGAGTCGCATGATCGGTCGACACCGTTGGAGCGTCTTGGGTGTGGCGGCGGCAGCTGTCGGGGTCGGGCGCTTCGCCGTCGCCCGGCCGGCGCCCGGACCGGAAGTCGTCGTGTACAAGAGCCCGAGCTGCGGCTGCTGCAAGAAATGGGTGGAGCACGTGCAGGCCACGGGATTCCGCGTGACCGTGCACGACACGACGAACCTCACCGCTGTGGCCGAGCACTACGGCGTGCCCCACAAGCTGACCGCCTGTCACACGGCCGTCGTGGACGGCTACGTCGTCGAGGGCCACGTTCCCGCCGACGTGATCCAGCGCCTGCTCAAGGAGCGGCCCGGGATCGCGGGCGTCGCCGTGGCGGGCATGCCGGCCGGATCGCCCGGCATGGAATCCGACACGCCGGCGCGGTACTACATCCTGACCTTCGATAAGAACGGCACGACCTCGGTGTTCGGCGCGCGGTGATGTCATCCCCCGAGCCGTCGGACGTCGATCCGCTGGACGACGAAGACTTCCCGCCCGGCGACGGCACCGCCGAGAGCGAGGTCCTGGTCGTGTGTCCGCACTGCGGGGAGGCCAATGAGCTGGCCCTCGACCCGGGCGGGGGATCGGTGCAGGAGTACGTGGAGGATTGCCAGGTTTGCTGCCGTCCCTGGCGGGTGACCGTGCGCTACGCCGAGGACGGCACGGCCGACGTGTTCACCGAGGCGCTGGACGAGTAAGCACAAGGGGCCAGGAGTGTCTTCCTGGCCCCTCGTACTGTTCACCGCTGGCCGTCTCGACGTCTATCCGTCTATTTCTTCGCCGCCTCGAACCGCTTTCCCACTTCGGCCCAGTTCACCACGTTCCACCACGCCGTCACATAGTCGGGCCGGCGGTTCTGGTACTTGAGGTAGTACGCGTGCTCCCACACATCGAGCCCGAGGACGGGAATCTTGCCGTCCATGAGCGGGCTGTCCTGATTCGCCGTGCTGAACACCTCGACCTTGCCGCCCGCGAGCGCGAGCCACGCCCAGCCGCTTCCGAAGCGGCCCGTGGCGGCGCTCGCCAGCTGCTCTTTGAACTTGGCGAAATCCCCGAAGGTCTTCTTGATCGCGTCGGCTAATGCGCCGCTCGGCTCCCCGCCGCCGCCCTTGCCGGCCGGCGCCATGATCGTCCAGAACAGCGAGTGGTTGTGATGGCCCCCGCCGTTGTTGCGTACCGCCGCGCGGATGTCCTCGGGGATGCCGTTGATCCCGCGCAGCAGATCCTCCAGCGTTTTCTTGTGCAGCTCGGGATGCTTGTCGAGCGCCGCGTTGAGGTTGTTGACGTACGCCTGGTGATGTTTCCCGTGATGGATCTGCATCGTCTGGGCGTCGATATAGGGTTCCAGCGCCCCGAAATCGTACGGCAGTGGCGGCAGGGTTTGCGCCATGGTCCGCTCCTTCGCGGTCTGACCGGTCGTCCGATCCTTCACGCTCTGTGCCATAAGTCGGCCACTCCTTTCGCTGCGGGGTGGCGGGCCGCGGGTAAGATGCACGCCCGGCGCGCCGATTTCAAACCGGCACGTCCGCGGGTTGCCCGCCGAGTCGTACGCGATGACATTGTGTACTGTCGTAACCCCAGGGGTACGCGATCCGTTCCGCGTCCCCGTCCCGGAGCCAAGGAGCACGCGTCGTGACCGCAACCGCCTCGGCGACCGTCCCTCGTGTGGGCGCCGCCGCCCCCGACTTCACGCTTCCGTCCACGGCCGGGACCGACGTCACGCTCTCGGATTTGCGTGGCCGGCGCAACGTGCTGCTCGCGTTCTTCCCGCTCGCGTTCACGAGCACCTGCACGGCGGAGAATTGTGCCTTCAGCGAGGACTACGGCGCCTTCGAGCGCGCGGACACGATCGTGCTGCCCATCAGTGTGGACTCCGTGCCCACGCTCAAGGAGTACAAGGCGAAGTACGCGATGCGGCAGGATCTCCTGAGCGACTTCAAGCGCGACGTGAGCCGGGCGTATGGGACGCTGCTGCAGGACCGCTTCTTCTCGGCCCGCGCCTATTTCCTGATCGATAAGCAGGGGATCCTGCGCTGGCGGCACATCGAAGCGGAGCTCGGGGCCAAACGCGACGACACCGAGCTGCTCCGCCAGATCGAGTCGCTGTGAGCCGCGGGCGCGACCTGCGGCTGGTCGCCTTCGCGGTCTCGGGGATGTCGTGCGGTGCGCCGCCCTTCGTGCCCCCGCCGCCTTCGCCCCAGCGCGTGTATGGGCTGAGCGAAGTGGACGAGCGGCCGGAAATCGTGCTCGCTCCCCCGCTGCACTATCCTGACGACCCGCGCCTCGTCGGCCTGGACGGGTCCGTGGTGGTTCGGCTGGTCGTGGACACGGCGGGCAATCCCGAACCGGAGACCGTGCATGTCGTGGCTGCGCCCGATTCGGTGTTGGCCCGCGCCGGCGACGCGCTGGTTCGGAAAACGCTGTTCCGCCCGGCGCGCGTGCGGGGTCGCGTCGTCCAGGTCGCGATCGACGTGCCGGTCGAGTTCGCCCATGCCGCGCTGCCGCCCGTGACGCTCCACGTCGCGGGCGACGTCTACGGTGAAGACGACGTGCAGGAGCGACCCCACTTGACGGCGGCTCCACCCGTCACCTATCCCGCTCCGCTGCTGCTGTCGCGCATCAGCGGGCGGGTCCTGGTCGAGGCGGTGATCGACACGACCGGTCGCGTGGAGGAGGGTTCGATCCGCGTCGTGGCGAGCACGGATGCGCGCTTCAATGAGGCGGCGAAGGGTTATGCGCGCGGTGCCCGCTTTACTCCCGGCCGGGTGGCCGGCCGCGCCGTCCGCGTCCGCTTCCAGATCCCCGTGGATTTCAGGCTCCCGAGCCGGCATTAGGCCCACACCGGCATGGCGTCCGTCACGCTGCGCGGTCTCGCCAAGACGTACGACTCCGGCGGCACGCAGGCGGTCGCGGACCTGTCCCTCGATGTGCGCGACGGCGAGTTCTTCGTCTTGCTCGGGCCGTCGGCGTGCGGCAAGACGACCGTGTTGCGCTGCATCGCCGGGCTCGAAGAGCCGACGGCGGGCGAGATCCTCATCGGCGACCAGGACGTCACGCATCTCTCGCCCGGCGCGCGCGATGTGGCGATGGTGTTTCAGAGCCACGCCCTCTACCCCCACCTCTCGGTGCGGGGCAACATCGCGTTCGGTCTCGAAGTCCGGGGCGTCCCCGCGGCCGAGATCACGCGCCGGGTCGAGCAGGCAGCCGGGCGGCTCGGCCTCACGGCCGCGCTCGAGCGCCGGCCGGGGGCGCTCTCGGGGGGCGAGCGGCAACGCGTGGCCCTCGCCCGGGCGATCGTGCGCGAGCCCCGCGTCTTTCTGTACGACGAGCCGCTCGCCAATCTCGATCCCACTCTGCGCGGCGCGCTGCGCGCCGAGCTGCTCGAGCTGCACCGCGCGCTGGGCGTCACGGTCGTGTACGTGACGCACGACCAGGTCGAGGCGATGACGATGGGACAGCGCATCGCCGTGCTCGCCGCCGGACGACTGCGGCAGGTGGGTCCGCCCGCCGAGGTGTACGGGCAACCCGCCGACATGTTCGTCGCGCGCTTCGTGGGCGACCCCGGCATGAACGTGCTGAAAGGCCGGGGCGGGGGAGGGGGAGGGGGAGTGTTCGACGGCGGCGCCTGGTCGGTTCCCGTTCCCCTGGAGCATTACGAAGGTGAGCTCCATCTGGGCGTGCGCCCCGAGCATGTGCGCCTGAGCGCCCCCGACCAGGGGATGGCGACGGCCGAGGTGCGCGTCGTCGAGCCGCTTGGCGCGGACACGCTGATACACCTCGACGCCGGTGGCCATCGCGTGGTCGCGCGGGTTGGTGGGTTCTCCGACTTCCGACCGGGCGACCGCGTCGGCGTCACGCTCGACCGACGCCACCTCCACCTGTTCGATGCGGCGGGAGCGCGACTGGCGTGAGACGCGTCGTCGGGCTGTGCCTGGCGTGCTGGGCATGCGGCGGTGGCGAAGATGCGGGCCGGGGGGCGGGCGCGCTGGTCCTCGCCGATCGAATCGGCTCGGGCCCGGGCGCGGTCGAGCTTCAGGAGCGGCTGTTGGCGCCCTACCTCGCGCGCCATCCCGGGCTCGAGCTGGTGCGGCCTCCGATCGCGGCTCGCGATGAGTACCACCGCGCGCTGCTCGCTGCGCTGGCCGGGGATGCTCCTCCCGACGTGTTCCTGCTGGACGACGAGGACGTGCCCCGCGTGGTGGACCCGGGCGTCGCCCTCGATCTCGTTCCCTATCTCGCGAAGAGCGGCGTGGACCCGGCGCGTTATGACCCGACGCTCCTGGCGGTGTTCCGCCGCGGCGCCGGGCTGTACGGTCTGCCCCGGGCCTTCACGCCCGTGATGGTCGCATACAACAAAGATCTGCTGGATCGCGCCGCGATTCCCTACCCTGAGGACGACTGGACGTGGGACGACTTTCTGCGGGTCGCGAAACAGGTCACGCGGGATACCGACGGCGACGGATCGATCGATCAGTGGGGAACCGCCTCCGACGGGCGCGTCGCCCTCTGGCTGCCGTGGATCTGGGCCGGCGGCGGCGACGTGTTGTGCGCCGATGGCCGGCGCGCTTCGGGGTGCCTCGACTCGCGGGCCACGATCCAGGCGCTCCGCTGGTACGCCGGCTGGACCACCAGCGGTGGCATCGCGCCGCGCATCCGCGACGCCCGTGACGCGCCGGGCGCCATCGCCCGCCTGTTCGCGAGCGGACGCCTCGCCTTCATGACGACGGGTCACTGGGCGATTCCGGACCTGCGTGCCGGCGCCGCGGCCGGCCGTTTGCACGTAGGATTCGTCGCGATTCCACACCGCGCCGGCGTCGCGCCCGCCACCGTCCTCTACGTGTCGGGCTACGCCGTACCCGCCCTGACGCTGCGGCGCAAGGCCGCCGTGGAGCTCGCGGCCGACCTCACCGATTCGTCCGCCTCCGTGGCGCGGGCGGAGGCCGGGACGGAGCTGCCGGCCGTGGTGGCGGCGGCGCGGGCCGTGGCGGAGGCGGACACGCTCGGCTGGGACGCGGCGTTTCTGCGCGCGGCCGCCCATGGCCGGCCGTCCTGGGGTGGGCGGGTCGGGCCGTGGCGCGACGTGGCGGAGCGCCTCGCCGAGCTGATGGACCGCATCGCGACCAGGGGCGTCGACGCGGCGCGGGCCGCGGGCGCCACGGCGCGGGAGCTCGACCGTCTCCTGGGCGCCACGCGATGACTCCCCGCGCGCGCGCCCGATGGGCAGCCGTCGTCGCTCTCGGGGCGGCCGCCTTGCTGCCGTCCCTCGCCGCCCACTGGGCGCGGGCGCGCGCGGCGCGCGTGCTCGCGGCACGCGACGCCACCGCCGCCGCCGGATACCTGGCGACCGTCACGCCCGCGGCCCGGGGCGGCGGCGGCTACGACCTGCCGCAGCTCCTGATCCGGGCGCGCGCGCTCGAAGGGCTTCCCGGCCTGGCGGTCGGCTTCGAGGTCTACGACCGCACCGCGCCGCTGGTGCACGCCACGGCCCCGCCGCTCCCCCCGGCGGCGCTCGAACGGCTGCGGCGTGAGGTCGCGATGCGCTGGACGGGAGAGGCGATGCTCGCGCCGCTGCTCGATCGTGACGGCTGGGATGTCGTGGGCGCGGTCGCGGCCCAGCCGCCGGGGGGAGGCTGGCCCGTGTCCCCGTGGTCGCTCGCCGCGCTCCTGCTGCTGCTCGTGGCCGGGGCGCACGCCGTGCGTGCGATGGGCGGGACGGGCGAGCCGTGGCGCCAGGTGCTGGGGCGCTACGGCGCCGCCGCCGGCCTGTTCGGCGTGGCGCTGTTCGCCGACGTGCGGCTGGCGGGGCGCGGAGCCACGGACCGCTGGCTCTCGGACGCGCGGCTGCTCATGCAGGAGGCGATGGCCAGCGTGCCCGATATCCGCAGCGCGCCCGCCGGTCTCGCGGCCATCGCCCGCGGCACCGAAGTGGTACCGGCGGAATCGCTCGGCTCGGGCGTCGTGCGGCGCGACATCGCCGGTGTCGTGCGAGCGGTGGCGGCCGTGCGCCTCGCGCCCGGACGCTGGGTCGAGCTGAGGGCCCGCCCCGTGGAGGCCGGCACCGGTCCCTGGCTGGCGCTCCTGCTCGCCACGGCCGCGCTCGGCCCGGTGGGGGCGCTGCTGGCCGGTTGGAGCCTCACCGCTGCGCCGCGACAGCGGCGCGAGACCGTGGCTGCGTGGGCCTTTCTCGCGCCCTCGGCCCTGCACCTGGTCGCGTTTACCGCCGGCCCGCTGCTGTTGGCTCTGTACGTCTCGGTGCACCGCGTCAGCCCCGTCGCGCCGGCCCGACCGTTCATCGGGCTGGCGGGGTTCGCCCAGGCGGTGGGGAGTCCCCTCGTGTGGGCGGCGCTGGGGCGCACGCTGCTCTACGCCTGCTACGTTCCGGTCTCCATGGGGCTGGCACTGGCGCTCGCGCTGCTCGTGCGCGGCCGATCGTGGGGTGCGAGAGTCGCGCGGGCCCTGTTCCTCGTGCCCGCGGTCTCGTCCGTGGTCGCGGTCGCCGTGGTGTGGCGGTGGTTGTATCACCCGGACGTCGGCGTAATCAATCGCCTGCTCGGGTACCCGGTAGACTGGCTCGGCGACCCCGCTGTCGCGCTCATCGCGCTGATGATCGTCTCGGTGTGGACGCAGCTCGGGTATCAGATGGCCGTGTTCCATGCGGGGCTCGAGAGCATCCCGCGGGCCTACCTCGATGCCGCCCGCGTCGACGGCGCCAACGCGTGGCAGCGGTTCCGGCGCCTGACGCTGCCGCTGCTGCGCCCGGTGATCCTGTTCGTGCTCGTGACCGGCGTCCTCGGCGCGTGTCAGGTGTTCGCGTTGGTAGCGGTCCTCACGGGGGGAGGCCCGCTCGGCAGCACCGATGTCGTGGTGTACCGCATCTACCGCACGGCCTGGGAGCAGCTCCAGTTCGGCGATGCCAGCGTGCTCTCGCTGTTGCTGTTCGCACTCCTGCTGTTGGCGAGCAAGGCGCAAGTGAAGCTGCTCGACCGGCGTGTCGAATATGCGTAGACCGAGAGGCCGGGGCGGGAAAGGGAACGCGTGGCTCGCCGACCTCGTCGGCCTGCCGATCGCGCTCGTCATGCTGGCACCCTTCCTCTATATGGTCGCCACGGCGCTGCTGGGAGAGGGCGACCGGCTGGGCCGCGCGCATCCGGAGACATTCGCCGCCGCGCTCAACGCCGCGCCGTTCGGCCGGTTCTTTCTCAACAGCGCCATATTCTCGGGCGCCGTTGCGCTCGGGCAAGTGCTCACCAGCACGACGGCGGCCTACGCGTTCGCGCGACTGCGATTCCCGGGACGCGACCGGTTGTTCGTCGTCTATCTCTCCGCGCTCATGATCCCGGCGGTGCTGCTTCTCGTGCCCCGGTTTCTCCTCATCAGCGCGCTCGGCTGGGTGGACAGTTACCAGGGCCTGATCTCGACCGAGCTGGTATCCGTCAGCGGGATCTTCCTGCTGCGGCAGTTTTTTCTCGCGATTCCACGCGATCTCGAAGACGCCGCTCGGCTCGAAGGCGCGGGGGAGTGGACGATCTTCCGGCGCGTGGTGCTGCCGCTGTCGGGGCCGGGGCTCGGGACGCTCGTCGTGCTGGCGCTCGCCGACCAATGGAAGAGCTTTTTCTGGCCACTCGTCGCGACCTCCTCTCCCGAGATGCAGGTGCTGGAGGTCGGGATCGCGCGCCTGCACGGCGCGTACGACCTGAACTGGCCGTATCAGATGGCGGCGGCGACGGCGGCGGTGGTCCCCCTGCTGGTCCTGTACGTGGTGGCGCAGAAGTACGTCATTCGTGGGATCGAGTCGACCGTGCCGAAGTGGTCGATCGGAAGCTCAATTCCCACTTGATGTCGCGGCCGTCGCCCCCGGCGGCCCATTCTATCACGGCGTGCCCCGTCTCCAGCCTCCGTACCGTACACGGTACGTCGGCCTTGCACGTCCCCGGCCGCATCCCCTTTGGGACCGCGACGGTCACTCCGTAGGCGCGCTGATCGAGGTTCGTCGCCTTCGCGGCGAGCGTGCGCGTCGCGGCGTCCCACGTTTCCTCCGTGACGTCGATGGCCCCCTGCACGACGTGTCGCGTCGTCCCGATCACCAGCGGGCGCGCCGCGGCGGGCCGGACGCCGAGGGTGAGTGCGCTGCGCGGCTCGAGCGTGACCGCGACCGCGTCTTTGAGATCGGCGAGCGGTGCATCGCGCCATACGTCGTAGGCGGTGAATCGGGCGCCGGCGATCCCGAGCGCGGCGAGCGGCAGGGAAGTGGCGAGCGGCTCGTCCTCCCAATTCACCAGGACCACGGTCCACCAGCGCGGTGCTCCCTCCACCACCCATGTGCGGGGGGGTGCATCTCGGTGCAAACTCCAGAGCCCCCCACTCCCGCCCCCGCCCCCGCTCCCTCCGCCGAAGACGCGCAAGGCCAGTACGTTGTCGCCGCCCCAGTTCAGGGTCTCGGAGGCGACCCGGTAGCGGCGATATGCCTGTGAGGCCCCCCGGTCGCCGGGAGGAAAGTCTCCGGTCTGGCCCACCTTCACGCCGTTCAGGAACGCTTCGTCCGCGTCCGCGATCTTGCCGAGCTCGAGATATACTCCCTTGGCGGGGACGAGTGACGGCAGTGAGAAGCGGGTGCGGTACCAGCCGAACCCGGTGTAGTCTCGATGCCCCGCCTCGTTCCAGCGCTGCGGCACCGGGATCGTTTCCCACGCGGCCTCGTCGAATTCCCGAGCACGGTACGCGGCGTCGTCCCCGGTACGGAAGCGCCACGGCCCCTTGAGCGGGAACGCGTCGCTGCCGACGACGATCGCCGGCGCGACGTCGCGCTCCACCGCGGCGGCGTCGATCGGACGGCCCGCTACCGCGGCGACGGGCAGCGTGCGCTGCAGCAGGCCGAGTCGCTCGGGCGGCAGCTTCGGGAGGTTATCCGAGAAGAAGGTGAGTCCGCCGGTCACCGCGACGAGCGACGCCCACGCCTGGGCTTCGGCCGGTGAGAGCGGCGGCCGCACCACCAGGCAGTCGGGATCGTCGAGCCAGGCGGAGCGCTGGTAGAAGCTGCGCAGCCCCGCCGCGCGCGCCGCGGGCTGGAGCCCGCCCCAGCTGGCGGCCACGTCCGGTGCGATCCGCATCCCGCTCACGAGTCCGACGGCGTGCTGCAGCGGGGCGGCGCTCCCCACCAGGAACGCCTCGGTGCCGAGTCCATCGCGAATCGCGCCCAGCCCGCCGCGGTACGCCTCCGCGTGCGTCAGCCCGCCGTAGTGACCGGTTCCCAGCGTGGCCCAGCGCAGGGCGTCGATTCTGACGTAGTCGTAGCCCCAGTCGCGCACCACGCGGCGGGCCAGGTCGAACAGCCACTGCTGTACCTTGGGGTGCGCCCCGTCGAGTGCGTAGATCGCGCCGCCCCACGACTCGCGCGTGTCGCACACGACGGGGCCGCTCGCGTCGCGCAGCAGCCACTCGGGGTGCTCCGCCGGGACGCCGGACCGCTCCGCCACGGCGAACGGAGCCAGCCACAGCCCCGCCTTGAACCCCTTCGCATGGATCTGGTCGGTCAGCCAGGCGTGACCGTGCGGGAACTTGTCGTTGGTGTCCCACGCGCCGGCGGCCCGCTGATATCCGTCGTCGACCTCGACGTAGCGGAAAAACCTGCGGTCGAACCTGGCGGCACAAAAGTCCGTGTTCGCCACGACGTCGGCTTCACTGACGCTTCCCGCCAGCTCCTGCCGCGAGCACCAGCCCGCGGGTGCCACCGCCTGCGCCAGCCGGTCCTGATCGACGGGAGAGGAAGGGACGAACAGGGCGCGTAGCGCGGTCAGGCCGTCGCCCTGAGGGTCGAATGACAGCCGCATCCGGGAGGCATCGCCCTCGGGCCGGAGCGGTCGTGTCGGGAGCCACTCGCTCGCCGCCTCCAGCCCCTCCGGTCGCAGCTGCACGCGGGCCTCGCCGGGCTCCCCCGCATCGAAGGCGATCGCCAGGCCCCGGGTCGCCCGGGTGAGCCCGAGCGCCCCGTGACTTGTCAGGCCCGCCGCCTCCGGCGCGCCCACGGCGACCACCCGGCAGGGGTCGAGGGAGTGATACCCGTTCACGAGGGCGACCAGCGGGCCGGGCCCGCCCAGCACACCGGCCTCCGGGAGCTGGAAAAAGCGAATGCCTTTCACGCTGGGGAGGTAGCGATCGGGAAACACGGTGACGGTGACGACCGCCTGCGGGGCCTCGGCGGCCCCTGCCGTGAGGAACTCCGCTTCCACCCAGACGCCGGCGGCACGGCCGCGCACCACGATGGCGTCGCCGCCCGGCGGTCGACGGCTTCCGACGGTGCTATCTTCGAGGTCGGTGAGGCCGAGCGCGCGGTCGGCCAGCCAGGTCACGATTTCCGCGTCGCGGATGAGCGGAACGGGAGCGCCGTCCCCGTAGTACCACAGTGACCAGCGGCGGTGGTCGTCCAGCTCGAAGCGCAGCCGGCCCATCCCCGGCCCGCGTCGTACCCGCGGCGCTATGAGTCCGCTCGAAACCGTTCCAGTGAGGAGAACGAACGTGCGTCGGTCCATGGTCACAATGTTGATAGGCCTGACGGGTTTGTCCACGCCGCTCGCCGCGCAGGGGACGGGCGGCGGGATCCTGTCGCTCGGTCTCGCCTATACCGTCGGCAGCGGATGGCAAATCCAGGGCTTCGATGTCGGCTACGGACGCGCGCTGCGCTCCGGACCGTTCGCGGCGTTGTCGCTCACCGCTCGCCTCGGTGAGTTCATCGATCAGCGGGCCATTATCGGCGGCTCGCAGGGGTTCGTGTTCGGTCCCACGCTCACCGCCCGGACGCGCGCGCTCACCATCGCCGAGTTCGGTTCGGATACGGCGCCGAGCCGCATGGGGCTCGACCTCACGGTCGAGACCACGGGCTACGTCAGCGCGCACTCGCCGCTCGGGATCGGATCTCCGTGGGGAGCGGTCTCCGCTCTCCTGGGCCTGCGGGTCGGCAATTTCGGGCTCGTGTTCGGCCCCACGTCATTCTTCGGTACCGCCACCATCGTCCGCCCGTTCCTGGGCGTGCGTTTCGACGTGCCGCTGGCGCGGCGGGAGGGGCGTCCCTAGTGCCGTTCCAACGAAGGACTTGGAACGGACCCGGGCTCCGAATCCTGGCACCACCGTTGGAACGGCACTAGCTTAGCGCCGATGGTCGTCCCCTCCCTCGATACCGAGCACCCCGGTATCCGGGTCATCGCGGAAGTAGCGTCGGTGCTGCAGGCGGGCCTCGCGTCCGGTGAGGCGTTGCACGGCGTGGTGAGCGCGCTGTCGCGCGGTCTCAACCTGCACCGCTGCCGCCTCTGGCTGCGCACACCCGACGGCACTCGGTTCGCACCCGTCACCACCTCCGGGGACGAGGGGGACGAGGCGGATGCGGCGGGCTACCGGTCGCCGGTGGCGGAGTGGGTGCGGCACGGGCCGCAGCGCGAGAGTGTTCCCGGCGGCTCCGTGATCCGGCTGCCGCTGATCCACGACGACGAGCCGCTCGGGGCGCTCGAGGTCGTCATCCCCACCGGTCGCTACGAAGGGATCGCGCACGACGTGGTGGTCGTCGTGGCCCGCATTCTCGCCCCCATGATCGCCGCGACGGAGTTGTCGCAGGACCTCGCCTCCGAGGTGGCGTTGCGCACTCACGAAATGGAGGCGCAGCGCAGCTTCGCCGCGCAGATCATCGACTCCCTCCCGGTGGGCTTGTACGTGATCGATCGCAGCTACCGCATCCGGGCCTGGAACCGCAAGCGCGAGACGGGAATGCAGGGCGTGTCGCGCGAGGACGCGGTGGGGCGCGAGATCTTCGACGTGCTCGATCGCCAGCCGCGCGATCTCCTGAAGGGCGAGTTCGACCGCGTGTTCGACACCGGCGAGCTGCAACAGGTGGAGATGGAGTCGCAGGCGAGCGGCGAGGCGCGCCACTATCGGATCACCAAGATCCCGATGCATCAGGACGGCGGCGCCATCTCGCATGTCATCACGATCGGCGAAGACATCACGGAGTGGCGCCAGGCGCAGCAGCGTCTCACGGAGACGGAGAAGCTCGCCGCGGTGGGCCAGCTCGCGGCCGGCGTGATGCACG
>Ga0209156_10003040_pt1 | contig 12825 bp, 12 predicted proteins | sample GraSoiAngelo_124_FD_185881 | JGI IMG/M metagenome (GOLD analysis project Ga0209156, IMG submission 185881) | Grasslands soil microbial communities from the Angelo Coastal Reserve, California, USA - 14_0927_05_20cm (SPAdes) (version 2) | ecosystem: Environmental > Terrestrial > Soil > Grasslands...
AGCGTTCCCTTAAAGCTTGCGCGGCGGGAGCCCTCGAGTTGCACAGGCGCGGCCCGCCGTTACAGAAAGATCAACTGGAGCTCACATGAAAGTCTTCGTTTGCCTCATTACCTTGACTCTTTTCGCCACCGCTTTCGCCGATGATCCTGAAACGGAACGGCTCAAGCCTGCGCTGGATGCGATCACACCGGATGGATTGCTCGCCCATATCAAAATGCTGGCCTCGGATGAATTCGAAGGCCGGGCCCCGGGATCGAAAGGCGAAGAACTTTCGATCAAATACATTAGCGACCAATTCAAGCAGATCGGATTGAGCCCGGGAAATCCAGACGGCACTTACTTTCAGGAAGTTCCACTCGCCGGAATCAAAACCACGCCGAGCGCGTCCTTTGCCGTCGGCGAAAAGAGAACGACCTTGAACTATCCGGATGATTACGTCGCATCGTCGGCACGATTGCAGAACGAAATCAAAGTTGAGAACTCGGACATCGTGTTTGTCGGATACGGCATCGTCGCTCCTGAATACGGCTGGAACGATTACAAAAATGTCGATGTCCGCGGGAAAACGCTCCTGATGCTGATTAACGATCCTCCCATTCCCGATCCGAATGATTCGGCAAAGCTCGACGAGAAAATGTTCGGTGGCCGCGCCATGACTTATTATGGGCGCTGGACGTACAAGTACGAAATTGCGGCGCAGAAAGGCGCAGCAGCGGCCACCATTATTCATGAGACTGAACCCGCGGCGTATCCGTATTCAGTCGTGCGCACGAGTTGGTCGAAAGAAAATTTCGAACTCGACGCGCCCGACAAGAACGCAGGCGCGGTTTCGGTGCGTTCCTGGATTACGGTCGACGTCGCCAAGAAATTACTCGCCGATTCCGGACACGACTTTGACTCATTGAAGAAATCTGCGCTCAGCAAAGATTTCCGACCGGTCCCGCTCGGAGTGAAAGCGAACTTCGATATCAAACAGCAAGTTCGCTCGGTTCAATCGCACAATGTTATCGGCAAGCTAGAAGGGAGCGATCCAAAGTTAACGAAGGAATATGTCATTTTTAGCGCACATTGGGATCACTTGGGCAAACATCCTGAGCTGCAAGGCGATCAGATTTTCAATGGAGCGGTGGATAACGCTTCCGGCGTCGCGGCGGTGATCTCGCTCGGACGCGCATTTACCAAATTGAATCCGCCGCCGAAACGCACTTTGCTTTTTCTGGCGACCACGGCGGAGGAAGCGGGATTACTCGGTGCAAAATACTATGCCATGCATCCCCTTTACCCACTCGAGAAAACGCTGGCTGATATCAACATCGACAGCATGAACGTCTGGGGGAAAGCACGCGACATCGAGGATACCAGTTTCGGCATGTCCACGCTGGATGATGCACTGGCGCGAGTGGCACAAGTAGAGGGACGCACCGCCATTCCCAATCCGCGTCCGGAGAAAGGCAACATTTATCGCGCGGACAATTTTGAATTCGCGAAAGCTGGTGTGCCGTCGCTCTACATCGGCGACAAGGAGCATCTACTCGCGCGTGCGCCCGACGCTCCACTGCGGGCGGATGAGTTCGATCTCCACGACTATCATCAGGTTTCCGATGAAGTGAAACCGGATTGGGATTTGTCCGGCGCGGTGCAGGACGCGCAACTGCTCTTCGTAGTCGGGGATGAAGTTGCCAACGGCGACAAATTCCCGCAATGGAAAGCCGGCAACGAGTTTAAACCGAAGCGCGATGCGATGATGAGGAAACCATAACGCTAGCAGCGGAACCCCATGGAGACTCGTCCGTTTCAATTTACCGGACGCATTCGCAGTTTTCATTACGCCATTGCGGGCATAATCCGAATGGTGCGCTGCCAGCACAATGCCTGGATTCATGCGATTGCGACGGGCGTGGTGATCGCAGCCGGATTCTTCTTCCATCTCTCGAGTTCGGAATGGTGCTGGATCGTGCTCGCGGCCTCGACGGTTTGGACCGCGGAAGCTTTGAATACTGCATTCGAATTCCTGGCCGACGCGACGTCGCCGAATTTTCATCCCGTCGTGCGCGACGCGAAGGATGTAGCTGCCGGGGCAGTGCTGATCACGATAATCGCATCATCAGTGATCGGCGCGATTATCTTCTGGCCACATGTGCAGGACTTGCTGAAGCAGTAATGTGATCGACCGGCCTCGAAATTTTTTGCCATGGCGAGTGATTGCGTAAGTCCGGCTCGAAGCGAGACGTCTCTTGCTATTTTTTTGGAGACCAATAGTTAGAGATGGAAAGCCTGGCCTCGCCGGCTACCGTCGTCTGCGTTGCAGCCTCGACTCCGCTCGGACTGACAAAACGCAGGCATAATCAAGATAGTCGTTGATCACCGCGGGGCGAGGCAATAACACATTCATGAACGCTTCCATCCCCATCCTTAGCGCGGTGATTGGAGCGGTGGTGCTACTGTTTGGGCGCAAACTTTTCTGGCTCTGCGTAGCGGCGATCGGGTTTGCCGCTGGCGTGACGCTGGCTTCGCACCTCGTGAGCGAGCCGACAGCGTTGCTCCAATTGACTTTCGCTATCCTGCTTGGCTTCATCGGCGCATTACTAGCGCTGTTTCTGCAAAAACTCGCAATTGGGCTGGCCGGTTTCGTTGCCGGCGGCCGGCTTGCGGTTGGTCTGGTGGCGACATTTCTGGTGCAATATGCGTCGCATTACTGGCTTACTTTTATCATCGGCGGATTGATCGGTGCGCTTTTGCTTCTGATGTTGTTCGATTGGGCGCTCATTTTTGTCTCGTCACTGATCGGCGCGCATCTGATTACGAGCGCGATTTCTTTGCCACCGACGGGCGAAGTGTTGTTATTTACAGCACTCGTGCTTCTCGGTTTTCTTATTCAGGCAGCGTCGATGCGAAGGAAGGGCACGGTAGCGGCTTAGTCTTCTTGATTGCGCAACGGCATCCTTCAATCTCGTTCGGGATGACGGCAGGCGAATCGCTGATTTTCCTTGAGTCGGCGACGTGCACGGGATGTCGTTAAGGCGCATGAGATGCGTTCCGCTCTATTTCATTTTTACTCTGTGCGCGCTCGTTTCATGCGGGCGCAAAGGTTCAACCGTGCGTGGACCTGAATCTTCTCCGCCGGCGGCATCTGCCGCCCCGATCCAATCAAGTGCCATACCGTCAGCGCAGCCTTCACAAACGCCGCCAAGCGATTTCGCCCAGGCCGCGCAATCGATTCGACCTAGCGTCATAATCATCTCCGTTTTCGATGAAACCGGGCACTTAAGTGCAAACGGACACGGCTTCTTTATTTCCGACGACGGAAAATTCATTGCCGATCGCAGTGTGATGGTCGGCGGGGTGAATGCGGTCGCGAAGTCGGCTGATGGTGCGATTTACAACGTGTCGGGCGCGCTCGCCCAAACGCCAGCGCAAAATCTGGTGCTTTTGAAAGCTGACGCGACGCGGGCATTGCCATTTGTTGTGCCAAGTGCGAGAGCGCTGCCGGACATCGGCGGCAATGTCGCAGTTGTTCTCAGCCCGGTTGAACGGGCTAAGTCGGTGGTGCTCGAGGAAAAAATCACGGGACGCTTTTCCGACGAGGCGGGTGAATGGCTTGACGTGACGCCCGCTCTGCCGAAAACGAGCGCTGGTGCACCCGTCATCGATGAGCGAGGCGAGGTCATTGGCATCGTTACTTTTCGCGTCGGAAACAATTCGTGCGCGATCAGGCCCGCTGCTACCGCTGGCACTTTACTGGCACAAGTTACATCGAACATGACCGCGAGCTGGCAAACCCTGGCGCCGTCGCCTTTAACGACCGCGAGCGCATCACCCACGGCCACCCGAAGTCCAACACCGGCGAAGATTCCGCTGAAAGGATCAAAACTTATTTATGCACCGGCGCCACGTTATCCATCGGAGGCAAAACAGTTGCGTGGAGGAGGTGTACAAGGGTCAGGCAGCTTTCGCGTTTTGTTCGACACTAACGGTCATGTAGTTGCGGTCCAAACGCTACGCTCGACCGGCAATTCATCGCTGGATCAAGCGGCCGTTTCCGCACTTCACGAGTGGCGTTCGGAACCAGGGCGCGAATGGAGTCTCGTGGTACCGATCACGTTTAAGCAATAGCGCCGGCAGGAAACCCCCCGCGGAAATCCCAGAAACTAAATCCCAAGCTCCAAACAAAATTCAATCAACAACTTCTTTGAGTTGAAAGTTGGAGTTTCCTTGAAATTTGGAACTTTGAATTTGGAATTTCGCGCCGATGGCGCGCTCAGTGTCGAAAATGACGAACCCCGGTGAAAATCATTGCCATCTCGCGCTCATCGGCAGCCGCGATTACCTCTTCATCGTGCATTGATCCGCCCGGTTGAATGGCGCAGGTGGCACCGGCATCGGCGGCGGCGATGAGACCATCCGCGAATGGGAAAAACGCGTCGCTAGCGATAGCGCTGCCTTTGAGAGAGAGACCCGCTTCCTGTGCCTTCCAGATGGCAATCCGCGATGAATCGACCCGCGACATTTGGCCTGCTCCGATAGCAAGCGTGCGGTCAGGCGCCGCATACACGATGGCATTTGATTTCACATGTTTGACTACCCGCCAGCCGAACCGCATCGCTTCCAGTTCATTTTGTGTCGGCTGGCGTTTTGAAACCACGCGTTCTGCTTCTTCGCCCCCGATATCTGCCTCCTGCACGAGCAAACCGCCGCAGACGGAACGAACGTCTTTTTTCTGCGAAAGTTCCGCATACGGACCAAGCAATCGAATAAGCCGCAGATTTTTTTTCTTTTGCAAAATCGTGCGCGCCTCTCCCGAGAATTCCGGCGCAATAATCACTTCGCTGAAAATTTCGCTAATGACTTTGGCCAGCGATTCGTCGATCTCGCGATTACAAATGATGATGCCGCCAAAGGGCGCCTGCTTGTCCGTCGCAAAGGCTTTTTCCCAAGCCTGGCGGAGACCGGGATCGCTCCCGACTCCGCACGGGTTGGTATGCTTCAAAATCGCAACCGTTGCTTCCTCGAAGTCGCCGATCAAACCAGTGGCCGCGCTGATGTCGAGAATGTTGTTAAACGAAAGATCCTTGCCGTGCAGTTTTTCAAAGTGCCGATCAAAATCACCGTAGAGCGCGGCTTTCTGATGCGGATTTTCGCCGTAACGCAAATGCGTCACCAGCGGCATCGTCAGTGAAAAAGAGGCATCGGTGGTTTGCTCCTGGTTCAGGAATGTGCTGATGGCGCGATCGTAGGAGGAAGTTTTAACGAACGCTTTAATGGCGAGACGCTCACGCAACTTCAACGTCGTCTCGCCGTCGTTATCGCGCATGGCTTCGAGGACGAGATTGTAATCTGCCGGATCGACTACAACGGTGACGCTCTCATAATTTTTGGCCGCGCTTCGAATCATCGATGGCCCGCCGATATCGATATTCTCGATTGCTTCCGCCAGGGTCACATCAGGTTTCGCAATTGTCTGCTCGAATGGATAGAGATTGACCACAACGAGGTCGATCGGCTCGAAACCCTGTTCGCGCGCTTCCTTTTCATGCTTCGAGTTGCCCCGTTTGTAGAGCAATCCGCCGTGCACCCGCGGATGCAAAGTTTTCACGCGCCCTTCCAGCACTTCCGGGGAGCCAGTGAAGCTGGATATCTCGCGCACCGGCACCCCATTTTTGCGCAACAGTTCCGCAGTGCCGCCGGTCGAGATGATGTCGACGCCCTGTTTCTCGAGAGCGTGCGCGAATTCCGCGATTCCTTTCTTATCGGAAACGGAAATCAAAGCCCGGGTGATTTTCATCGAAAAGGTTAAAAGGTTAAAAAAATTACAATGTTAAAACGGTTCAGAATCACGTTTTAACGATTTAACAATTTAACGTGACGAAGTCAGCGATCCAGAATCACATTCTTCGCCGCCGGATACAGCACCGGGCAGCAACCGATCGTTTCGCAGAACGCTTTACTGAAGTGACTCAGACTGGAGTAGCCGACTTCGATTGCCGCTTCGGTAACATTAAATCGGCCGCTGCGTAAGAGTTCGGCTGCGCGTTCCATCCGAATGTTGCGGAGATATTGCGGAATGGTGAGGCCGACTTCGCGCGAAAAAATCCGGCTTAAGTAAAACGGACTGCAACCGACTTCCTGTCCGAGCATCTCCAATGTTGGCGGGTTGGCCAGATCGCGCGCCAGCAATTCCTTGGTCCGTTCCACCCGGTCGCGCGCCACTCGTTTTTGTCGCATGCAAAAAAATTCCGGATCTTTCGGTTCGAAGAGAAAATGCGCCATCAACTCGAGGGCTTTGCTTTGATACCAAAGAATTTGGGCGGCTTTCGCCACCGGCGGATCTGCCAGCGTCGCTACCACATTCCGTTGTTGGATCGACATGGGTCGCGCTGGCGCGACGACGTTTTCATTTTTCTCGCCAAAAATCACCCGCCGGATCTCCGGCTCGAGATCGGATTCGTTCTGGACGAGCTGCTTTTGCAAATGTTTTCGCGAAAATTCCAGGGTGACGAATTGATGATGGTCATGCGCGCGGCGTGAGGCCGGCAATTGCTCGTCCCCAACTGCGTAATAGCCAGAATCACCCGGCACATAGTCGCTCTGCCTTCGTCCAAGTGGACCGACCGCGCCGTGCCCTTGCAGGTTCAAACAAAACTCGAGACTGCGCGGATGAAAACTGCGGCCCCAATCGAACGAACGCTCCGTGCGAAAGTCATGCCATTCCACGGCGACGCCGAATTGATCGACATCGCCGTAGAGCGGGCGCCATCCATCTTTCACTTCACGCCAGGCGTCCACCTCGGCCGCACATCTGGAAATCATTCCGCTTAATTACGAATGTTGCGGCGCGGAATGCAAGGCTGGTTTCTTTTCCTCGAAGGCGGCGCGGTCCCACTTTGCCAGGGTGGAAGCGGCGTCATAAGTGCTTTGCGCAAACTCCAGGATCGTATCGCCAGGTGATTCCGCGCGGCGAACATCCTCATACGGCAGAACGAATTCGCGCAACTGCGGATGAAACGAGGCCGCCGCCGGCTTAACTTTCGCATCGGCGAAACCATCAGGCGATGAATAGGCATACGAATAGAAGAGCGCCGTGGGAATTTGGTCGTTGCCCGGCCAAAAACCGAGACTGCTCACTTCTTGCGAATAGGCTTCGCGCGTGATCGCGTCGGGCAAATGGGGGATGCCGCCCGGATGTGGCGGCGCGGGCCGGCCGGAAAAGCGCGTTACCGCGAGATCGAAGCTGCCCCAGAAAAAATGGACCGGGCTGCACTTGCCGCAGAAACGCGAACGAAATTCCTTGAAAACCCGATCAGCCTGCAAAAGCACGCGCCAGAACCGATTGGCGTATTCCGCATCGTAAGCCGCATGTTTCTCATCGCGGTCAAACGGGATCGCCTCCAGCGTTTCGTTCGGCTTCATCCCGATCTGCACTTCAATGCCGAGTTCTCGCAATTTACTCATCATCTCGTGATAGAAAGTTGCCACACTTTGTGGCTGCAATATGAGCTCGCGCTCGTCGCCCTCTGCGGTGGTGATCTGTAGTTCATGGCGGACAAAATCGAACTCGATTTCAAAAACCCGGGTGCCATACGGAATGAGCGAAGTGGTTAAGCCACGCGCAGTGACGTAAAGGGTTACGCCCCACGAGTGGTTGATCCAAGGGCCTAGTGCCAGCCGGACTTTGCCGACAATCTGCGTCCACAACTGCAACGTCGCACACGTCTCGCGCCACGCCGCGTAATCGAGCGACGGCCAGGTTTGCTCGCGTGATTCTTCAGGCACGGTCAGTCCTTGCCGCGAATGTAATCGGCAAAATTATGGCGCACCCGCTTGAAGGTTTCCTGCGCCTGTTGGCGGGCGCGATAAAAAGTGTGACGGACGCTGCGCATGATCGGGTTGTCGCCGCTGTGTTCCTCGTCTTCGACCTCTCCCTCACGGCGATCTTCCACTACCGCATCCATGGGCGCGCCGGCAAACATTCCTTCGGTGCGCGTGACGGTTCCCTTATTTGCGCCGACGTAAATCGTGCCCACAGGCCGGCGATTTTGATTTTGCAAAGTAACAATCCAGGTCGCATCTCCACGTTCGTTGGTGCGCAGGGTATAACTAACGAGCGCGAAAGGGACGTGCGATGAATCCGCGGTGCGGCTTGCCACTTCGTAGGCACCGCTGGAATCGAGATTCAAACGCGCCGGGTTGATGGTGGCGCCTTGCGGCATGCCCGTAACCTGGCGACTGGAAACACGATTGGAACTGATGTGCCCATCCGTGACTTCGACTTCGCGGATTCCACCGCGAGCGTTTGGATCACCGATCAAAATTCGCCAAGTGGAAGGTTGCGGATTCCCATCGACTCCTGTGACGGAGACAACGCGATTCACGAAATCGCGGTTAACTTGATTGCCCACGACGCGAAGAGCGTCATAGGCGGTGGGATTCGTTTGTGCGAAAACGGAGGCAGCAGAGAGGAGCATTACGGTGGCAAAAATTCTTACCATGTTCGGAATGGAATCTCGCTTTTGGTTCGTGTCCACAGTCGTCTTGGCGTTTTTGTTTGGAAAGGGAACACTGTGAAGCCACTGCTGCAGATTATCAGGGTAGCGCACGCGTCTCGCGTGTTGGCGATGACGTCTCGTCATCGCGGACTTCTCGGAAAAGACTGTTTCGGCGTGACGCCGAAACCAACACGCGAGACGCGTGCGCTACCCAGGACTCAGTCGCGATACCCTCGCCTAACGCGCGCCGCTTGCTCCGCGGCACGCATCTTTCTGCGATCAAACACTTGAAGCAATGTTAACTCTCGCCAGCGTGATCACCGTCGGAATGAAAAAAAGGAAGCTCGAGTTTTCCAGCCATCCCGGCAACCTCGCGCTGATGCGCAATTTCGTGCGCCATTTTCTCGACAGCATGCCCATTTCGGAGCGCGAGCGTACTTTGATGGTGTTGGGTGTGGATGAGGCGTGCACAAATATTATCCGACACGCTTACGAGCTGCGCTACGATCAGCTCATTGCCCTCTCACTTGAGGCCCGCCAAGATTGCGTGCGGATGCGACTTCGCGATTATGGCATGCAACCGCCGGCAGAAGCGCTGCATCGCCGAAGACGACGTGATGGGGTTATCAGACCAGGCGGTCTTGGTCTGATGATGATCCGCAACGCGTTCGATCAGGTGGATTATATTTTGCGACAACGCGGGACCGAACTGGTGTTGACGAAGAAGATAGTGTGAAATTCTGCTACGCTGGTCATTCCGAGGGCAAGTCGAGTCGAGGCTGCAACGCAGCCGACGAAGTCGGCGAGGCCAGGCTCTCCATCCCGAGGCGAAAGCTGTCCGGTAACGCACCGGGATCCTCGAGTCCTAGCCGGACTGGCATTTCGCTCGGGATCACGGGTTATGAGTAACAGATTCGCGGTGCTCGCTCTTTCCGGGTAGCGCACGCGTCTCGCGTGTTACGCCAGTCCGGCTCGGACTTTCGGCGTCACGCCGAAACAATCTTTCCAAGAAGTCCGCGATGACGAGACGTCATCGCCAACACGCGAGACGCGTGCGTTACCCGGAAACGGAATCTCTTCGGCAGGCTGCCGACGACAGCAGGCTGGCAGCCTGCGCTCCCCAGAAAGACTCTCCCTCCCGAAATCGCGTCGTGCGTAACTTCTGGTTCAATGTTATCAGATTTCCGCAAACTCGACCATGAAACCGCCAGAACCCGATGTTGCCTTCGAAGTCTCGCTGCGGCCGCCAATGTTCAGCGAGTTCACCGGGCAGAGGAAAGTCTGCGAAAGGTTGGAACTTTTGGTGGCAGCAGCACAAAAGCGCAGTGACGTCCTCCAGCACATCCTGCTAAGCGGACCGCCTGGGCTCGGCAAAACCACGCTGGCTAACATCATTGCGCGCGAAATGGATGTGAACATCAAGAATACCAGCGGGCCGGTCATTGAAAAAGCGGGTGAGTTAGCAGGTCTGCTCACGAGTTTGGAAAAAGGCGACGTGCTTTTCATCGACGAGATCCACCGGCTCCAACCCACGATTGAAGAGTACCTTTATCCAGCGATGGAAGATTATCGGCTCGACATTATCATCGACCAGGGACCACAAGCGCGTAGTCTGCGATTGCAATTGCCGAAATTCACCCTCATCGGCGCAACGACACGCGCAGGGATGGTAAGCGCACCATTACGCTCGCGTTTCGGAATGACGGCGCGGCTGGATTATTACAGCGCCGAGGAAATGCAAAAGATCGTTCGGCGCAGTGCGGGATTGCTTGCTGTCCAGATTGACGAGCCCGGAGCGGCGGAAATTGCGGCGCGGGCGCGGGGAACGCCTCGTACCGCCAATAACCTGCTCTGGTGGGTGCGCGATTATGTTCAGGTCAAAGCGGACGGAAAAATAAATGGAGAATTGGCCGATCGCGCGCTGGCCATGCTCGAGATCGATCGTGATGGGTTCGATGAGTGGGACAAGCGCATCATCGAAACGTTGATCCATAAATTTAACGGCGGTCCGGTGGGATTGAATTCGCTCGCCGTCGCAGTCGGAGAGGAAGCGGGCACGCTCGAGGAAGTGAACGAGCCGTATTTGATCATGGAAGGGTATATCAAGCGCACCCCGCAGGGCCGGATGGCAATGCCGAAAGCGTATCGCAAGCTCGGGCTCAAACCGCCGAGCGGGGCGCAGAATGAGTTATTTGCCGAATGATCGCGCGCGCAATAATTCCGGATGGCGCACGCGTCTCGCGTGCTGGTTTCGGCGTCTCGCCGAAACAATCTTCTCCGGGGAGCGCAGGCAGCTTGCCTGCGGTGTTCGGCAGCTTGCCGAACACGATTTCGTCGGCAAGCTGCCGACGAATGCAGGCTGGCAGCCTGCGCTCCCCGGAATAATCGCAAGGCTTTATGGAACTCATCACCGATTTTTTCGAGCGAACCGCAAAGGTCCTCACTGTTGCCGAACTAACCCGCGCAATTCGCGGCACACTGGAAACGAGATTCGGCGCGGTATGGGTCCAGGGCGAAATCTCGAACTACAAGCAGCACCCTTCAGGACATCAGTATTTCACGCTCAAAGACTCACGCGCTCAGATCGCCTGCGTGATTTTTCGGAACGCGCCCCTCTCGCTCCGGCAACCCCTTATAGACGGCGCGCAAGTGCAGGTTTACGGAAAGGTCAGCGTCTTCGAGGCACGCGGTCAGTACCAGCTGAGTGTCGAAATTGTCCAGCCGCGCGGGCTTGGTTTGCTGCAGGCGAAATTCGAAGCGCTCAAACGAAAATTGGAAGCGGAAGGACTCTTCGATCCCGCCCGGAAAAAACTGCTGCCGAAATTTCCGAAACGCATCGGCATTGTCACTTCCCCGAGCGGTGCTGCGATCCGCGATATTCTCAACATCTTGCGGCGACGCGCCCGCGGCATCGAAATTTTGATCAATCCTGTTCGGGTGCAAGGGCTCGGTGCGGCGGCGGAAATCGCCTCGGCCATTAACGAGCTTTCCAATCCAAGCGTGATCTGGCCGCCTGTCGATTTAATTGTCGTCGCGCGAGGTGGCGGAAGCATCGAAGATTTGTGGGAGTTTAATGAGGAAATTGTCGCGCGGGCGATCGCGGTGGCAGTCGTACCAATTGTTTCCGCGGTCGGACACGAAATCGATTTCACCATTGCCGATTTCGTGGCGGATTTGCGCGCGCCCACGCCGAGTGCGGCGGCGGAATTGATTGCGCCAGCGGCGGTCGAGCTCGACCGCCGCGTGAATGAACTGGCCGTTTGTTTGCAGCGTTGTTGGCGGAATTTTATCGTCCGTGAGCAAACGCGATTGCGTCTGTTTTCCGAGCGGACCGTCGGACGTGAACTGTTGACACGAATTCAGGAAGGCAAACAAACGCTCGATTGGCGCCGTGAAAATCTACAACGAAGCGCGGTGGGATTTCTCGGAGGCTGGCGCAGTCGCTTGGCGGAAAATACAGCTGCACTGCGGCGACACGATCCGTCGCGCGAGATTATTCTGCGCCGGAGCCGATTTGCCGAGTTCGCGCGGCGGCTGGTGACATGTCCGCCGCAGTTAGTTGGAACGGCGCGAAAGAGATTCGAACGCACGGAGAAAATTCTCGCTGTAGTCGGTCCCGACGCGACGTTGCGCCGGGGCTACAGCCTGACGACAGATGTGAACGGCGATCTCGTTCGTTCCGTTACCCAGGTGAAGCGTGGCGACACGATTCACACGCGCATCACAGACGGGGCAATCGATTCGGAGGTTAGTAAGCGCAGCTCCTGAGCGCATTTCTGTCATGTCGAGCGAATATGCCAGTCCGGCTCGGACCGAGACATCTCTAATTCTTTCCTGAATAGTTAGAGATGGAAAGCCTGGCCTCGTCGACTACGTCGGCTGCGTTGCAGCCTCGACTACGCTCGGAATGACAAAAGGGCTGTGCTCGGGCCGGAGGCGACGCTCGGCCGAAGTTTCAGTATTAACAATGGATGAGAAGGGAAAAGTCCTTCGCTCGGTGGAAAAGCTGAAGCGTGGGACCCTTTTGCGCACCCGTCTGGCCGACGGCGAGCTCGAGTCGCAAGTCCTTCGGGTTTCGTCCGCCGATTCCGCAGGTTAACGCCAGATTGATCCACCGAGACAGTTACTGCCGCGGTTGCGACGAGGCGTCGAGGCAACATCGCAGGCACCGCACAAACTGGGCCCCGCCGGCAAACCGGCGGCTGCCGCGACCGGCGTGGCTGATGGTGACCTGAGCCGTCAAGCGGCAAAGCGAAAGCTGCGCTGCGCTCGGATCACTCGCCAAAAGAAAAACGGGCCTGCCAATCGGCAGGCCCGTTCGAATTTAGAGCTTACGCCCGAT
>Ga0209156_10003044_pt1 | contig 12821 bp, 14 predicted proteins | sample GraSoiAngelo_124_FD_185881 | JGI IMG/M metagenome (GOLD analysis project Ga0209156, IMG submission 185881) | Grasslands soil microbial communities from the Angelo Coastal Reserve, California, USA - 14_0927_05_20cm (SPAdes) (version 2) | ecosystem: Environmental > Terrestrial > Soil > Grasslands...
GGTTCCCACGTGATCCAGGTCAGGTCCAGCTCTGCGTAGTCGAATCCCGCCTCACGGACCTCGTCGACCTGTTTCGGGAACGGCTCCCGGCTGTACGTCGAAGCGCCGATGCGCATCGGCGCGTGCCAAGGTCGCGGTCGCTATAAGGATTCCCGCACCACTGAAGTGTCGTGGCGCGATGGCGGAGTCGTGGTCCTCGAGATCCTCGCGACGGTCTTAGCGGGCATCGGCATCGGACTCTCCCTCGGCGCGCCGCCGGGCCCCGTGAACGCGATCATCGCTTCGCAGACGGTGACGCGATCGTGGCGAGCCGGCTTCCTCGTCGGGGTGGGCGCGACGACCGCGGACACGATCTTTCTCGCCATTGCGTTCCTGGCTCGCACTGCGGTCGCGGGCATCGGACCCTACGTGCCATTCATCGCCCTGCTCGGGGCCGGCGTCATGGTGTACTTCGCTTGGGGCGCGGTGCGTTCCTGGCGGCGGGCGCAGGAAATCCTTGAATCGAAGCCAGACGAGCACGCGAAGTCGTATATGACCGGACTCTCCGTGAACATCACGAGCCCCTACCCGATCCTCTGGTGGTTGACGGCGGGGCTTGTCCTCATCAACCAGCTGGGCCCCGCCGTCTTGGTGGGATTCTTTGCGGGTCTCCTCCTGTGGATCACGGTCTTCCCGCTCGCCCTGCGGGAGGCCCAACGGCGCATCGCGCGCACGTACCAGGCGGTCCTCGCGTTCTCGATCGTGTGTCTGTTGGCCTTCGCCGCGTGGCTCGTTTGGTCGGCGCTGACGGCCTGGGTTTGAGTGGACCGTGATTGAGGTGGCACGTCTAGGGATGTTGCTCCAGGTCCCGCATCATCTGGTCGAACTGGTCCTTCGTGATCTCGCCGCGCGCGTACCGGGTCCGGAGGATTGCGTGCGCATCATCTCCGTACCGCCAGTAGCGGCCTCCGCGGCCGTACCAACCCCAGCCCCAGCCGCCCCACCATCGCATTCCCCAGAAAAAGAGGAAGAACAGGAGGAAGAAGACCCAGCCAAACCCGAAGAACGGGAAGAAGACGAACCCGCTTCCTGGTCCGCGGAACGCGTAGGCGGCCAGGGACGCCGCAATCACCAGGCCGATGACCACGAGGAAGCCGATGACGGGCCACGCGAAGGCCCGTCGGGGAACCGACGACGAGGGCATGCTCATGCCCGTCCCCCTCCCTCGGCGACGGCCATGAGCCGCCGGGCGATCTTTTCGATCGCCTCACGGTGCGGTTGCAACTTCGACACGTCCGAGGTCTTCAAGTCCTCCAGATAGGACACGAATCCGTCCATTTCGCTCAACATCTCCTCAATCCCCTGTGGCCGACGCCGGCCGACGCCCGGAATCCATTCGAACTCGTCTCGGACCTTTGGGTTCAGCTCATACCGCCCGTCGTCCCGCTTCTGGACGAGCCCCTCTTGCTGCAGCTCCGCCAGGAGCGGATAGATCGAGCCGGGGGACGGTCTCCACCAACCCTGTGTCATCTGTTCGATGGCGTCCACTATCTCCGCCCCGTTCTTCGGGCCGCGAGCGATCAAGGAGAGCGTCCACATCCGCAGGCCTCTCCGCCCGTGCATCTTCCATCCGAACGGCCACATGGGTATCGACAAAGCGATATTGGAATACCGATATTTGAACTTGTGGAGGGATTACCGATCCTTCCTGCCTTCCTTGGAGGCTAGTTGCTCAGGATTTCGCCGGAACGCGCCCGAGTAGCTCAATCCAGATTCCATCGGGGTCGCTGACGAACGCGAAGGCGTATCGGGATTCCCGGAACGGTTCGACCTCTGCGCGGGCCCCCTTCGCGGTGAGCTCTTCGAACGCACGGTCCACGTCGGTCACGCGAAATGCGAGGTGGTCAAGTTCCTCTCCTCTTCGGTACGGTGTGTGGAACTTGGAACCCGGAGGATACCAGTTCAGTTCGAGCCGCTGGGGCGATCCCGCGCTCTGCAACTCGACCCAGACGCCGCCGTGGCTCATCGTCCCCCGTCGCGAGATCTTCATGCCCATGACCTTCCGGTAGAACCGGATCGAGGTTTCGAGATCTCGGACTCGAATTCCCGCATAGAGGAGTTTCATCATGCGCGTGTCACCGAGCCCTCCGTATTTACTCTGCGCGGCACCTGCGCAACGGGGTCGGCTCACCATCCGAGCCGCAAGTGGCCCGCGGCCCGGATCCCCCGCCATCCGCCGTTCGTCTCGAGGCCGAGGATCCGCGGTTGGGTGTGGTCGAAGTCGTCGAGGGTCATCTGGTCCGGCGGGACCGCCGCGTACCATTCCGACGTCCCCGTGTCGAGGCGATCGATCCGGATGCCGCCCTTCCGGTGCGTGACGCGGATCACGCGGTCCGCGCTCTCGTACAGCTGTCGTCGGATCGAACGACGTCGGTTCAGTTTCGCCAGGCCTGCGTTCGTCACGAACCCGACGACCTCGCGGTCCCCGATCGTCTGGCGGGCCGCCCGCATGGACCGCTGGAACAGCTGGTGGGCCTCGGGCAGCTCGACGTCCTCGTCGAGGTACATCGTCGGGAGGCAGGCGAGGACGACGAGACCGGCCTGCGTCTCCTCGATTTTTTTATCCAGCATGTCCAATATTAATGTGGTCATCTGATGGCAGGTGAAGGCCCGGGCCACGTGCACCCGGGGCAGGATCTCCTCCCGCGTGAGCCCGGCCCGCTTCCCGAGGGCGACCATGCCGTGCGGGTCCACCGAATTCCCGCCGTCGAGGAAGACGACCTCGTGACCTTCCATGACCGCGCGCACGCAGAGGAGGGTCGTCAGGTGGAACACGAAGTCGGAGCCGCTGTCGATCAGGGTGACCTTGCCCGCGTCGAAGGACCCGAGGATCCGGTCCAGGGTGGGCACGGAGGTCGTGAGGGCGGGCCGCGAGATGGCCCGGAGCTCAGGGACCGGTTGGACCATGGCGGGCTCGATGACGAGCGCGATGGAATCCTCCCCGCGATTCGATGGCGATGGCGGTATAAAGTCGGAGGCCGGGGGGAGGGGTGGGCGAAAGTGTCGAGGGACGTATCGCGGCGGAGTAAGTCCTATCTAACCGCCTGCGCGATATGTCGAGCGGAGATCGGATGCGCGGCGAGCGGTACCAGAATGCGATCGTCTTGCTCCTCGCCGTCCTCGTCTTCGCCTCGATCCCTCTCATCGTGAACCTCGCGGGGATTTGGTTCCTGTGGGCTCCCCTCCTCGCGGCCCTGGCGGTCCTCCCGTCTGCGTTCCTTCGGGAGACAGACCTTGCTGCGGGCCTCCAGGGGCCCTCTCAGGTCCGCGACGCGCTCGCGGCGGATCTGCGCCAAGGCGGGATCGCGGTGACGCCGGAAGCGGACTCCCTCGTGGGCCGGTTGGGTGCGCTGTCGGCGGTCTCCTTCCGCACGCGAATCACGGACCAGGGGACCGTCCTATCCGGCCGACTCCGGGCGACCCCGATTGGGTGGTTTCTCGTCGTCGCCCTCGTGGTCTCCGTCGTCGGGAGCGGGCCGGCGGCACTTCTTGTCCTGGCCCTCTTTCTCCGCGCGACCCGCTTCGCTCGGTCCCATGGCCCCTCTGCATTCCGAGGCCCTATTCCCGGCCTGTCGATTGCCCGCCACGACGAAATCCACGGCATGCTGATCGGAAGTCTCTCGACTGCCCTCGGAATGTCCCGGGACGCGTTCGAAGCCCAAGGGAAGGCGTACACGGATGCCAAGTCGTATCTCGTGATCACGGCCTTCGTCGTCTGGCTCGCGGTCCTGGTCGCGCTTTTCGTCGCGCTCAACGGGTTCAACCTCGAGACCGGGGTATGGGATCTGCCCATCGCCGCGGCGTTCGGGGCCGCGCTCGCCGTGGGCGTGGGCCTTTTCCTGGTCCTGCGGCGTCGGTTCGGTCCGAGGCTCGCTCGCTATCGCACCTGGAGCGCCCGACTCAGTAGTGCTTTGGAGGGCGAGATGTCTCCCACGGATCGGCAGCCACCCGAGACAAGCACCTTCGAACTCCTCGCCGAGGCTTCCATGCAAGTCCCGGATTGGCTCGAGGCCCAGCGGGTCGCGGGTCTCAGCGGGGATCCTGGGAGTGCGTTCATCGTCCTGATCCTCTCGAACGCCTGTGCATGGTTCCTCCTGAACGGGATCATTACCGGCCTTCGCGGCGTGTTCGTCTCGCTCGTGGCGTACTTGGGTGCCGCGGCTGTTCTCGCGGCTTTCGCGGCCCGATTCTACATCCGGTGGAAACAGAGGGAAGACGCGAAACTCGAACAGTCACGATCGGCCTGGGACGCCCGCCTGCACGCCCTGCAAGCCCGGATGGACCGCTTCACGGAGGAGATGTGACGGTGGCCGGGTCTTCGTCGCTCGACCGGCCCGACCTGTACGTGGTCGCGCGTCTCCTCGAGCGGCTGTGGCGCGAGGAGGCACCGATGTTGAAGACTCGCCTTCAGGTCGCCGCGAACGTGAATTACGACGTCTTCAGCCGGTACCTCGACTGGATCCTGTCCCGCGGCCTCGCGTCGATCGAGAACACGGCGGACGGGCACGACCGGATTGCGCTGACGCCGAAGGGGCACGAGGCGTATCGTCGCCTCGTCCAGTGGGTCAACGAAGTCGTCCATGAGCGAATGCCCGCGAGCTAGAATCAGATGCCATCGATGCACGACGGGGGCGGGATCCCTCTCGTAGATCCATATTAGCCTACTCTATCGGTGGCGGCGGGGGCGGAGGCGGGGTCGCCGCGGCGCGCGTCCGAGCCCGTTGTTTCCTTTTGATTGTCGCGGTCTGCACAAGTGCCCCGAGCAGGAACACGCCAAGGCCGGCGAGCCCGGGGGTCACGATGGTGTTGGTGAGGAGGTAGAGGCCGAGGGCGAGGAGGAGCCCTCCGATTGCAGCGGTAATAATCCCGATGATGTCATCGATGAAATAGTAGGAGATCCCGAAGACGACGATTAGCACGAGGATCGCTCCGACGAGGGGCGGGTCCATCTGGCCCGTGAAGTTCGCCGACCCGCGGAGCAGCCCGTACACAAGGGCGGCCGCCAGGAGGCCGACCAGGAAGGCGAGGGCGACCTTCACGAGTTTCGTGAACAGGATGCTCCCGATCACCGCGCCGACGAGCGCCAGGACGAGCCCGGCCACCACGCCGCCGAGGGCCGCGCCGAACAGGAATCCGACCGCGCTCCCGAGGAGGGCGCCGATCATGGACATGACGGTCGTCCAGAGGCCATGGCCGTAGAACGCGAGGGCGAGGCCCGTGATGATCAGGATCGCCGCGAGGATGTACGTGACCTCGGGTCCGAAGTTCAACCCGGGGATGGCGGCAGCGGCCATAGCGGTTCGATTCGACTCGCCCTATAAATAAACAGCGCGGGCGTTCTCTGGCGCCGCACGAAGGAGCTAACCGCGGCCGAACACGTCGTCGGCGCGCTTCGCGATCTCCTGGAGTCGGCCTTCGTCGACCACCCCGGCGCCGAGGATGTGCTCCCGCACGTTCTCATTGTCGTAGTCGAGGACGTCGATCACGGTCGGGATGCGGATCGCGTCGCCGATCACCGCGACCGTCCGCAAGGGCAGCTTCGCGATGATGTTCTCCCACATCTTCTTGTCCGGCACGCCGGCGAGGGCGGCTTCGACGTCGGAGGGTTCCTTCAGGGACATGACGAGGCGGTTCGCGAGCTGGCTGCGCACCTCGTCCGAGATGCGGGACGGCCGCTGGTCGACGAGGGCGAGGATCAGGTTGAACTTCCGCGTCTCCCGGGCGAGCCGGCTGAACGTGTGCGCGTAGGGCGCGATCTCCGGGCTCAGGAATTTGTGGGCCTCCTCGAGGAACAGGACGAGCCGCGGGAATTCCTCATTCCGTTCCGTGTACAGGTCGAAGAGACGGCGGGAAAGGATGTTCGCGACGAACAGGTACACCATTTGGTCCGTGCCATAGTCCCCGAAATCGAGGACGACGCTCTTCCCCTCCCGGATCGCCGCGAGGATGTGGTGGAACGCGTCCTTGCCCTCCTTCGTCTCTTTGAGGAACGGGAGGCGGTCGAGGCGACCGATCCGGCGCTTGAGCCCTTGGAGGGACATCTCATGGGCCCGCTCGGACCCGAGGACCTCCATCGAAGACTCCTTCACGGTCGAGATCAGGTCGCGGCCGGCGCGCCCTTTCGCGATCTCGTAGAGCGTGTCGACCATGGGTGCCGTGAGGTCCTGCAGGGCGACGATCAGGTCCTCCGGCGTGATCTCCCGCGGATCGAGGACGAAGGGCCTCGCCTCCTTGTTCTTCGGATCGAGGGAGAGGATCTCCACCTTCCCCGGGAAGAAGAACTTCAGGCCTTCCGTGTTGTCCGTCGCGCTGAAGACGCCGTATTCACCATGCTTTCGCGATCTCGTAGAGCGTGTCGACCATGGGTGCCGTGAGGTCCTGCAGGGCGACGATCAGGTCCTCTGGCGTGATCTCCCTCGGGTCGAGGACGAAGGGCCTCGCCTCCTTGTTCTTCGGATCGAGGGAGAGGATCTCCACCTTCCCCGGGAAGAAGAACTTCAGGCCTTCCGTGTTGTCCGTCGCGCTGAAGACGCCGTATTCACCATGCATGTCGAAGATGAGGACGGAGCCGGCGTCGCGCGAGATGATCCCGGCACACACGAGTTTGTTCAGGATCGATTTCCCCGTGCCGGTGCGTCCGAAAATCGCGAAGGGTTTCTCGGCGAGCCTTTTCATGTCCAGTTGCACATGGAACGGCTCAACTCCCGTGATCGTGCCCAAGGTGGAGGACGTGTCCGTGATCTCGTAGATCCGTTCCACGTCGGCTCGGGTCGCGTGGCGGCATGCGGAGAAATACGGCGGGATCGTCTGCGGCTCGCTCATCTTCTTCGTCTCACGGTCCACGAGCTGGATCATCCGGAGCTTCGCCTTGCTGTAGAAGATGGGACCGCCATACCCCTCGTGCGTCTCCGGCCGCGGCACGATCACGTCCGCGATCGTGGAACCCGCGAGCTGATCGGCGATGTCGCTCTCCTCGTTCAGGACGTCCTCGACGAGGCAGTAGAAATCGTACCGGGCGCCTTCGACGATGACCGGGAAGGCGATCTTCAGCTCCTCGGGATTCCCGAGCTGGAGCTTCGCGACCCTTCGTCTCCCGGTCCACGAGCTGGATCATCCGGAGCTTCGCCTTGCTGTAGAAGATGGGACCGCCATATCCCTCGTGCGTCTCCGGCCGCGGCACGATCACGTCCGCGATCGTGGAACCCGCGAGCTGGTCCGCGATGTCGCTCTCCTCGTTCAGGACGTCCTCGACGAGGCAGTAGAAATCGTACCGGGCGCCTTCGACGATGACCGGGAAGGCGATCTTCAGCTCCTCGGGATTCCCGAGCTGGAGCTTCGCGACCAGACCTTCGATCACGGACGCGGCGACGATCTCCCCGATCTTCATCGCAGGTCCCTCGCGACCTTGTCGAGGTATTCGTGGAACGCGCTCCGCTTCCGCCCCTCGACCTGGGTTAGCCCGTCCAGGATCGTGCGGACGTCGAGGCCCATGCGGAGGGCCATCTTCAGCACGCTCTCCTGGTAGACCGGCTTGAGTTGCCGCACGGTCACCGCCATACGGTGCGCCTCGATGAGGGGCCACGGATATCCGACGGACACGAGGCTCTTCCCGTACGCCGCGAGCTGGCCGAAGGCCTCGTCGGGTCGGTCGCGGAACGTGCCGAGGTCCACGCGGAACCACTTCCGCGCCCTCGGATGCAGCCGCGCGTAATAGATGTCCCCATAGAGGAGGCCCTCCTTGAGCGCCTCCGCGGCCTTCGGCGCACGCGCATACGCAAGGGCGTCGTGCGGCAGCCGGTTCTGGCAGCGGGCCATGAGCTCCTCGTCCGTCAGCGTGTGTCCGAACGCGTGGAGTTGGCTGTCCTTCGAGATCCCGACGAGGAGATGCCCGCGTTTCTCGCACACCTGGAGGAGCCGCTCCATCACGGAGAACTGCTTCGGGAATTCGGATAGGGTGCCGTCGACCGCGACGATGCAATTCTCGAGGTCGTCCGCGAAGTTGATCGCGGTCTGTCCTTCGATCAGCCGGCGGTATTCGTTCACCATGTCCCGCGGCTGCTCCTCCCGGCGTTCCTTCGTGAATTCGAACAGGGAGCGGTGCAGCTCGTCCTGGGTCGCGACGAACTCCTCGAACGTCGAGACGCCGACCATGCGCTGCACGAGCCGCCAGTCTTTCCGCCGGAACGCATGGCCGTCGAACGCGTACCGCAACAAGCCAACGGAGATGAGGGCGAGCCACCAGCTCGAGAGGTTCAGCAGGAAGGAATAGGAGCCATCGACCGCGATCATCTCCTTCGCAGGGTCGGCACATTGGAAGGTGCGGAAGTCCGGGACTTCCTCCGGCGGCAGGGGCACGTCCCGGTGGTGCTTGACGAGGAGCTCGAGCTCCCGGCGCATGTCGTCCACGTAACTCATGCGAGGACTTCCGCCCGCGACTCCTGGTTCGGCGTCATCGTGACGCGGATCCGGCCGGGGAACTTGTCCGCGACCTCGGCGAGGTGGGTGATCAGGATGACCTTCTCGAAGACCTCGCCCATCCGCAGGAGTTTCTGGACGAAGAGCTCCCGCGAGACCTCCGTGTCGAGGGAACCGAGGTCTCCTTCGTCGATGAACAGCGTCTTCATCCGACCGAAGGTGCGGCCGATCTGCGGCATCGACGCGAGTTCCCGGGCGATCGCGAAGCGCAGGGCCGCGTTGATCTGCGTCTTCTCGCCGCCGCTGAACTCGGCCACGTCATGCCACTGCCCATCGACGCCCTGGACCAGGATGCGGATCCCATGGCCCCGTCCTTCTTCGTACGTCTCCAGGCGGATTCGCCCGAACCGGCTGTCGGTGAGCTCGGAGAGATTCTTCGACGCCTCGATCTCGAGTTCGGGGAGGAGCTGATCGACGGCGTACATGACGACGCCACGCTTGTGGAAGACGCGATTCACGAGGACGTCGTAGATCTCGAGTTCCCCACGGAGCGACTCTCGCTGGCGTTCCGACTCCTTCAGTTTCTTCGCATCCGCTTCCAGAGCCGCGATCTGTTCCTTCAGCGCCTTCGCCTGTCCCTCGAGGAGATGCCACGCCTTCCGTTCGGCGTCGAGTTCGCCCTGGAGGGTCTCGAGCCTCGCCTTCGAGGCGACGAATATGTCCTCCGAGGACCGGAGCCCCGCGAGGTCCGTCTCGAGAGCCGCCCGCTCCGTCTCGAGCGCCTTTCGCTGCAATTCCAGATCGGCGAGTCGAGCGCCCACGTCGCCAACCTGGCGCAGGAGGATCGCGAGTTCATCGAGCCGCTTTCTCTTCGCCGCCTTTTCGAGGACCGATTGACCGATCATCTCCAGGCGCTTCTCGTTCTGTTCCGTGAAGGGCACGGCGTCGAGCTGCCGCAGCGCCTCGATCTTTGCATCGTCGAGAGGCTGAATGAGGCGGTGGCTGTCGTCCGCCTCCTGACGAAGGTCGTCCTTCAGTTGCTCCAGCTGTCTCTTGTGTTCCGTGAGAACAAACGAATCCTGATCGATCGAGGCGACCTTCTCGTGGACTCGAGCGAGGGCCTTCTCCGCGCGGGCCTGTTCCTCGCTCAGCTCCCGTACCAAGTCCTTGCGGTCCGCAAGCCACTCGAGTTCACGGGCGATCCGCATCACCCGCTCCTCCTCACTCAGCTCCCGTACCAAGTCCTTGCGGTCCGCAAGCCACTCGAGTTCACGGGCGATCCGCATCACCCGCTCTTCCAATCGCCCCTCGTCCCGGAGCGAGCTGAACGCGGTCTCCCGGTCGATGTCCGTCCGAAGCGAGGCGATCTTGCGGTGCAGCTCGTCGATCCGGTTCTTGATCTCGTCCCGCCGCTTCTCGTGCTCCCGCTTCGCGAGTTCGAACTCCCGCTCGGCGGCGCGGGCGGCGGTCTCCCGCTGCTGGTGCGCCGCTTTCGTCTCCTTCAGGCGGTCCAGTTCCTCGCGCAGTCGATCCAGATCATCTGTCTCCTTCTCCAGGAGGGTCCTTTCGGGCTCGAGCTTCGCGGCGATCTGCCCTTGGTCTCGGACCTCTGCCACGCGGGCCTCGAGAGCCTTGAGCCGTGTCGTGCGGTCCTCGAGAGCCGAGGACGACTTCACCCAGCGTTCGTGTTTCGCCTCGAGGTCCTTCATCTCCTTCGCATGGAGTTCGAAGTCCGTCTGGAGCTTCGACACACGGCCTCCGCGGACCTTGCGTTCCTCGTCCAGGCTTCCCAGTTGTTGCTGCAAACCGGGAAGGCGACCCAGCGCTTCCTCGCGGGCGGCGATCTCTGCTTCTTTCGCCTGGATGTCGGACTTCAGGGACGTGAATCGTTCCTTCGCCCGCTCGAGCGCCTGTTCGAAGATCTCTAACCGGAAGAGTTTCTGGAACACCGCGAGGCGTTCCGATCCGCTCGCGGCGCCGAGCTCCTTCATCTCCTCCTGGCGGACGAAGGTCGAGTTCCGGAACCCGTCGTAGTCGAGGCCGACCACGTCGCGGATCGTCCGCTCCTTGTCCGGGATCGTGCCCTGGACGGCCTCGCCGTCCCGTGTGACCTCCAGGTACGATTCCTTTTTCGTCGTGAAGCCGCGGGTGACTTCCCACCGCTCGTCCCCCTGGTGGAACGCCACGCGGACATATCCGTTCGGCCGACACACGTCGGCGAGCTTCACGCTCTGGATGTCCGTGCGGGTCGTCTTGCCGTACAAGGCGAACGTGATCGCGTCGAGGATCGACGACTTCCCCGATCCCGTGCGGCCCGTGATGACCGTATATTTCTCGGGAAAACGGAGGGGTGGGATCGTCTTCTCGAGGTACCGCATGAACCCCCGCATCTCGATCTCTTCGAGGACGAACCCCTCCGGTCCCGGCGTGGGCTCGAGGTTCGGGACCGCGGCCGTCTCGATCTCCGCGGCGTCCCTCAGGCGAGCGCCTCCTTCAGGACCCGGCGGGCCTCCACTTTGATCGCCTCCCGCTTCGGATGATCGGCGAGGACCTTGTCGACGTAGTCGGAGAGCAGGCGGCCTGGATCCAACGTGAACTCTTCCGTGACCACGCGGGGTCGACTCGACGAGATGAACTTGACTTCGTAATGGAACGCGTCGCGCAAGCGGTCCGCGAGGCGCTTCTCATCGAGGCGGTTGCGAAGTTCGTCGGGCAACGTGATCTCGATCCGAACGAGGTGTCCGCCCACTTGGGGTGGAAGGGCCGCGAGGACTTTCTCCGTCACGTCGTCACCCATGCCGACGGCGGCCTCGACCTTGTCCATGGGTCGCGCCGGCAGCTCGATGAAAGACCACGTGCCCTCGGGTCGGAGGGCGAGGAATCCTTTCGGATCGAGCCTCTCGCCCCAATCGATCCGCTCCGGTGCACCGGCGTACACGATCTTCCCCCCGATCGTCTGGTGCATGTGGATGTGGCCGAACACGACGAGGTCGACGGCGTCGGGGACCATCTCCGGCGTGAAGGTGAAATCGTTCGGGACGACTTCCGAGGGCGCGGTGCTCGCGTACCGGACGCCTTGGAATTCGAAGTGGCCGAAGAGCACCCGCACGTCCACGGCGCTCAGGTCGGTCGCCCGATTGTGGATCCACTCTTTCCAGGTCTGCCGAGCCGCCTCGTACGCCAACTCGCGGGGGACCTCTTTTCCCAAGGCCTGCCGTACCTGCTCGACGACTTGCTCCGGATGCATGTACGGGATCAAGATGAAACCGATCTTGCGCCCCTCCACCTCACGGATCTCGACCTTGGGGCTGCGGAACACCTTGACGTGCGCGTACCCGCGGTAGTCGTCCAGCGACGTGGACCGCGCGGTCCTCCGGGGCTCATCGTGGTTCCCCGCGAGGATCCACACCTCGATGCCGGCGGCGCCGAGGGGCTCGATCACGTCCTTTCGGACCATCTCCCGGAAGACGGGTGCGACGTGCGCCCGGTCGAACAGATCCCCGAGGATGCAGAACAACGACGCCCGGTGTTCGATCGCCCACTGCGCGGCCTTCGCGAAGTTCCCATGGAGGTCCAGCGCGCGCTCCGAGATGCCCGTCTCCGGATCGATCCGGAAATCGAAGTTCAAGCCCTCGTGGACGTCGCCCACGCAGACGATTTCGTGCATCCTGGTTTGCGCAAGGGCCCCGTTCTACTTATAATGTCTACGAGACGGTCGGCGAAAGTATCGAACGATTACGCGACCCCTCGCGGCACCGGAGTAGCCATGGACCACTATCCCAAGCCCGCGGGTCGAGTCAATCCGAATAAAGCGACAATCGTGGCGACCGATCCGGCGAGCCCGATCGCGAGTCGGAGGCCGGCCGCGATCTGAAGGATTGAGATCAGAGACGAATTGGGTGCGCCTGACACAAGGATGGAGAAGATCCTGAACTCGACCAATCGGATCACGGCGCCCGCAATTCCCGTTGCGAGGAGGACGATCGCTGCCGTGGAAGTCCACGGCTTCGTTCCGGGCCGAATCTGCGCGACGTAGAAGAAGACGAAAAACAGACCGATGCCCCAGAGAGCCAGGGCCGAAGCTTCGGCGACCGCTTCGAGACCTTGGCGAAGGAGGAGGTCGTTGATTGTTTGTGACGGCCTGTTGGGGACCTGGTATCCGATTGCAAATCCAATCGCCTCGAGGCCGATTCCAAGGAAGGCGAGCAGGATGCCGACAAAGATCCGCGCGTGCGGATGACTTGCCGCAAGAGACGGTCCCGCGGTCGCAGGGCCAACGAGATCGCCGGGGTGATTCGGCTGCGTGGGATCTCCCCTCCGATCGTTCATCGGATGAAGACGTCGAGGTAGAGCTTCTTTCCGAACAG